>Ga0075426_10000657_pt1 | contig 23836 bp, 14 predicted proteins | sample SoiMethybrSBSTD5_FD_75304 | JGI IMG/M metagenome (GOLD analysis project Ga0075426, IMG submission 75304) | Bulk soil microbial communities from a Populus tree surrounding site in Tennessee, USA - Soil MetaG P. TD hybrid SBSTD5 | ecosystem: Environmental > Terrestrial > Soil > Tree plantation...
AACTGCAAAGCGGCTTGAGTGTAGCCGCCTTGCGCTGTCGGAGCACCGATCAGATAGTCAGCGAAATCCTGGCCAGGAATACTGCCATCGCCGGTCGAGGTACCGTCGAACACGAACGCACCGTTAACATCTGCTAAATTGCGCTCATTAACTTGCAGATAACGGAATTCGCCTCCTACCTTCAGGGTATGGTTCTTGATGACTTTCGAGAAAGTGTCAGAAACCATGTAGGTGTTGTTGGGCTGGAATGTAATCAAATCAGATGGTCCAATACTATAGCTGTTAAAAAAGAGCCGCGGCATGAATTGCGGAGTCGAAGGCAGGCCATTGGTAATAATCCCCAGGCCGTTTGCGTTATTAAATCCTAACGATGCAAGCGACGCGAACCCGCCGCTTGGGGTGCTTGCATGGGTGGCGGTACGGAAAAAGGTCGCCCGCGCCTCATTCACCGCAGTAGGGCCCAGAGTCTTGGTATTGCTCATAACGAATTCTTGCGCGCGGGTCGGCGTAAGTGTCGGAAAGCCCGGCGTGCTGGAAACCCCGAGCGCGGCGACGGCAGTTGAGTCGTCAAAGTGGTAATACCATGACCAGTCGCCGGTAAGCCGATTATTAAAGTCGACTCGCTCGCCGATTTTGTCGTCCCTCACCGTGTCCTTGTGGCTGTTGTCCTCAAACGTACCTGCCGCCGGGTCAACATTCGGTGCGGGAATCGAAGAAAGAGTTCCGATGGCTGCAGGTGACCATGCGTTTTGGGGGATTACGCCGCCGGGAAACACGCAAACGCCGTTCTGCGCATCAGTTAGCGTGTTGCAGCCCGCTGTCCAATACGGCTCGCCCGAGGTTACTGTGTAGCCCAATCGTTGCGAAAGTTCTGTTGGCCAACCGCAAGCTGGACAAGCACCGCCAGCGGTGCCATCAACTGTATTTGTCAGGACTCCAGGACCAAAAATCCCCTGACGTTGGAGGGCTGTTGGCAAGCTCACGATACCCGTTTCATGCCCTACCACCTGTCGCGTGCCTTGATAGTCGGTGAACCAGAATACTTTGTTCTTCCAAAATGGTCCCCCGATCGCATAGCCGAATTGATTGCGATGCAGTTCAGATTTTGCGGTGGTGAAGTAAGTCGTCGAATCCATAGCGTCATTTCGGAGGAATTCGAATACATCGCCATGTAAGCCGTTCGTGCCTGATTTCGTGATGGCGTTCATCACTGCGCCGCTAAATTTCCCATATTCGGCATCGAAGCTGTTGGTGATTAGACGAAACTCCTCCACCGAATCAAGATTCGGAACCAATCCAGCGCCCAGGTTGCGGCCCTCGCTGACGTCGCCTCCATTCACAAGAAATGCGTTTGCGGTTTCGCGCTGGCCATTAACCGAGATGTTGCCCGAATTAGAGCTATAGCCACCCGAAACCGGCCTGTCGGTCTGAGTGCTTCCCAATAGCGTGCCGGCCGTATCGGGCGCCACGCCCGCCTGCAGGCTCAACAGATCGAGATAACTGCGGCCGTTCAGCGGCAGAGCGAGCATTTGCTTCGAGGTGACCACTCCTCCCAGCTGCGTGTTCTCGGTCTCTACGTGCACGGCGCTTGCCGAAACGTTGACGTGCTCCGCAATAGTTCCGACTTGTAAGGTGATATCGATGCGAAGTTCGTCATTCACCTGCAGCGTGATGTCGGTCGTGTTGTAGACCTGGAACCCGCTCGCGCTCGCGCTGATCTGGTACGTGCCTGCCGGGAGGGCAAGGAAGTGATATGAGCCGTCGGGGCCTGTAGTGGATTCCTGGCTCAGATTAGTTTTGACGTTGGTGATTTTAACCTTGGCGCCGGTAACCAGAGCCTGGCCACGATCTCGCACTACGCCGTTAATTGATCCGGTGACGTCGGCCCGGGCTGCACTGAAGCCGAATACCAGGAATAGTGAAACGATTAAATACAGGGATGCAGACCACCGCTTGTTGGCTTTCATAGGAGTCACTCCCCAGGATTGTGTTGCATACAATGCCATAGTTCCTCGCGAGTAATCAAGCTGCAATGCGAACGTCATGGTAATCCTGTCAAGCGCCAAACATCTTGCTGGCGCTCACTCGCCTTCAGAATTCGAACCTCACCGCGATCTGTCCGTTGCGCGGGTGGCCCGTGGTACGGGTGACTCTTCCAAAATTGGTATCTCCCAAAAGCGAATCCGGTGTCCGGAAGCGAGTGTAGTTTGCGAGGTTGAAGAACTCCGCGCGGAGTTCGAGTTTCATGCCCTCATGTACGGTGAAGTCCTTGAAGAACCCCATGTCAATATTCTTGATCCCTTGTCCTCGTGCATTGGCGGAGAACCGCGGAGCGTTCCCCGGCACCTGGTCGAGAGGAGTCGTTGATGAAAAGCAATTGCTGTTGTAGTAGCTGGCGTTCGGGTCGGTCGAGAACGCCACATCATGCAAGCTCATGCCCGTCAGCAGTTTTGGACAGAGGAGATCCGGCCGCTGCGTTCCATCGGCAATGCTCCCATTGGCCAAGCCGAAAGGCACGGGCTGACCCGATTGTAGGGTGAAAAGCCCGTTGAGCGACCAACCGCCCACAATCCCGTCGAGGATCCGGTTCATGCCTGCGCCCATCCACCGGCCGCGCCCAAACGGTAGATCATACGCAGCCGCCAGCACAAAGCGCTGCGGCGTGTCGCTGGCCCCAATCGAATGTTCCGCCCTCAGGTTATTAATGTCCTGCGGATTCCCCAGTCCATCATCGGTGAAGTGGAAGATGAAGCTGTTCGCCCCATACGAAGAGTAGTCAGTCGCCTTCGACCAGGTGTAGTTCCCTTCAAAGCTCAGACCGTGGCTTGCCCGCTTCTGGAACCGCACCAGCAGCCCGTGGTACCAGGAACTCGCCGCGATCAGGGGCAGTCCCTCAAAGTCCCCGTCGAATTGCGGAAAACGCCGCAGAAGATTTCCCAGCGGGATTGTGTCGTTGTTGTAGATGGAATCAGGCTCGTTGAAAACTGCGTTCGGCCCGGTAAACATACTCTGGAATGGGTTGGGCACCAAGGTAGCCTGGCACCCCGAATCACACTGATTCCGCGCCGCCGTCGGCAGCGTATCGCGGTTTCGCGTCGCTCCTCCCCATGGCAAGTGCGTGCTGCGATTCGCCGAGTAATCGGCGGAGATGACAATGCCCGCCGGGAACAGGTGTTGCAGCCCAAGGTTCCATTGATAAATCTCTGGGTTGCGATCCGACGGCGTCCCCAGATCGTTGCCGTTCCCCAATCCCCACTCTGCTAACGCGCCATACTTGGTTCCTTGTGCCTGTGGAAGCGTGTTGGGGGGCAGCGTGGGGAACACATTGTTGAGTGCCCAACCCGGGGCAAGGGTTACGTTACCGTCCAGTGAGATGTGGAATTGCGCCGCCTTCTGGAACGCGGTCCCCGGATACTGGAAGTTGGTCGCGGAAGATAGCCCGTAGAAGAGCCCTGCGCCGCCGCGGAGGACCGTGTTCTTCTCGACTTGGTAAGCAAAGCCCAGGCGCGGTCCAAAATTGTTGCGATCGATGGGAACATGTCGATTGCTCGAGCTCGGAAACACCGTGGTTCCCAGCAACTGCCTTGGTCCCAGCCCAAGCGCCTGCAGGCCAGGATCGCCACTGCTTAGGTCCACTGTGACCCCGCTGTTGCCGGTGAAATTGCTGAATTGGAGGCGGTTGAAACGTTCCGTGTAGGGCACGCTCCACTCGTAACGCAAGCCTAAGCTCAGCGTCAGCCTGGACGTCGCTTTCCAGTCATCCTGAGCGTAGAAGTCGGTCTGCTTGGATTTCTGCAGCACCGCCGGCTTAATGTTGATGTGCCCGTCGCTCGGCCATCCCAGTTCTAACGCCGCCATCGCGTCTCCATCCTCGCTATTAGGGTCGAAGAAGGCATTCTGCGCCGTGATGTTTCCGGCAAAATGAAACAGCCCGGTCGCGTCGTCGGGTTGAAAGAAATTGTTGAAGAACAGCCGCTGCTCCCCGCCGAATTTTAGTACGTGGTTCCCTTTCACCCAGTTCAGCGATGAGGAGTAGACGTACTGCGTGTGCCCATTGATGGTGTTAATGCAACACTGCGGGTTCAGCTCTGCATAATTGTCCGGGAAGATCTCAGTCATTTTTGTGATGTGGTTGGCTTCTGTCAGAATCGATTGAAATCCGAACTGCGCGGGATCGATGGTTTGCGGCGTTTCGTTCTGATAGTAGCGATCCAACCCAAACCGGCTGGTGAGCAGTAAATGCGGGCTCAGAGTCCAGGTGTGCTCCAGAGCCACATTCCGCGTGGTCAACTGCGTCTGCGACCCGTCAAAAAACAGACCCGGAGTGGTGTCATGAGAACTGTTCTGGCTATACCGACCCATCAAATGGACTTTCTCCGTAAGTTGGTGGTCCAGCTTGATATCAAACTGGGTCGAGGGCGAGGTTTCGGTGATCCCCTTATTGAAGTTATTGCCTGAGTTGTCGATCGGACCAGTAGGCAAGGGAAACGCGTTCGCAGCGTTCAGCGCGTTCCAGACCGGGCTCATCATGTTCTGGGGAATTACATTCGTGCTACCCGTGATTGGATCAACCGGAAAAGGTTGCCGGTCGCCGGTATTCGGGTCGACATTGAAGGGGTTGAAAAGTTGCACGGGCACTGTATTCCCGTTGACATCCTGCGTCAGTGTCTGGGTGAAGTTGCCCTGCCGCTCCAGTGCAGTAGGAACTCTCGCGCTGACTAGTTGCTTCCCGATGTTCCTGATTCTCTCGACATCAACCAGGAAGAAGGTCTTCCCTTTGAAGATGGGGCCGCCCAGTGAAAAGCCGTATTGATCTTCGGTGCCCGCCCCCCGGGGTACACCGTCCCGCACCGAGAAGAAATCGTTGGCGTTGAGCCAGGACCGCTGCCCAAACCACCAGCCGCTCCCGTGAAATCTGTTGGTCCCCGACTTCATCAGAACATTCACCACCGTCCCACCATTGCTGCCATACTCCGCGGCGAAGCTGTTGTTCTGCACCTTGAATTCCTGAATCACCTCGGTCGACGGCATGTAGCTCTGGCTGTTAGTGGCCCCCTCCCCCTGTTCCGGACCGGTCGCCAGATTGCCATCTAGCCGGATTTCCGCCGAGCCATACCGCTGTCCGTTGGAAGAAAAGTCAGTTCCGAATGGATAGGCATCCGCGTTGTTCAGCTTCGTAACTCCAGCCGACAGATACACCAGGTCGTCGGCGTTGCGGCCTTGCAAGGGCATGCGGCTCACGAACTCGTTGGTCACGTCGGTACCCAGCGAGGAGCTTCCTGTATCCAGCAGCGGCGCGGTTTCAGTCACGGTGACTGTTTCGTTGGTCGTCGCCATGCTCAGCGCAAAGTCCACCGTGGCCTGCTGGCTCACCGCCAGCACCAAGCCCGTCCGGACAACCGCGCGGAAGCCCGGCGCCTCCACTTTGATGGTGTAGCTCGCGGGGCGCAGCCCGTTCACCACATACTCTCCACTGGGGTTGGTGGTCGCAGTGGTCACAATACCGGTCGACTCATTCGTCACTGTGACGTTCGCATTGTTCACCACGGCGTGGGCGGGGTCCGTGACCGTGCCGCGAACTTGCGCCGTGTAGCTTCCCTGGCCGAGAACCGATGTGACAGACGAAGCAAATAGACATACGGCTAAAACCACTTTCGAGATTTTCGCTGCGCTCGTCATAATGAGCCCCCATTTTTGCGGGCTTGTGAAGCCCTAAGTTCGGCCACCACAATCAACAGAACTAACGTCAATCCTTAAATCAATCTTTACAGCTCCCACCAGAACACCGCGCCTTTTTCGATCGGCGGCAGACTGAACGTGATTTCGCCATGGCCAACGACTCCCTCCACCGGCGACACCTGCCCGAGAAACGGAAGAAAGAATCCATGCCCTTTATTTGTTCCTTCAAGCCGAACCTGCACTCCGCTTTGAGGCGTCTGGACCGGGTTTTCTCCTCCGCGTAGACCAGTGAAGTTCGCAAAATAAATATGTGGGCTGCCATCCACGCTCGCAATGGACGTCGCAACCGAGGGCGACGCCAATACATGAATTTTTAGTGATGGCTTGAGGCTGTCCAGGAATTCTCGTTCTTCATCCGGGGTGGCCGCCGCGAAATCTTTCTGGAGCTTCGTGAAATAGTCAGCCCCCGGGCATTTCTTGAAAGGAACGATGTTTCGGCGGTCCCCGACTTGAGTTGCGTCTTCTCCGGTAATGATTAGTGTTCGACCGCTGTTGGCATATTTTTGCAGCAAAGATTTCTCATCATCGCTGACCACTCGCGCATTTGGAACAACCAGAGTGCTCCCTTTGAATTCCGCCAGCGTGCGCGGAGTTACAACCTGAAACTCGAAATGTTTTTGCATCAGCAAGATCAGAATCCCGCGATATGACGCAATGAACTCGTCGGCATAGTAGTCTCGCGTTTTCGGAGAGAAATAAACGCCAATGGGCGCGATGGGAACGCGCGGATCATAAAAGGTGTTTTCATGAGCTTTGATCCAGGCAAAAATTTCTTTTCGAGTGGGATAGTCGTTCGAACCGGCCATGGAGTGTCCAGGAGCGTCCCAGAAATTTGCGCCTGCCATGACTTCTGACATGGCAAGATTCTTCATAGCCTCGCGGCGGTCAATGCTCTTCTGCCCATCCCATGAGTAGTTCAAAATCCACGTTGGTTTTCCTTGCGCGAACGCACGAAAGGAATACATTCCAACCTGGTAACCGAACCAATCGAGCGGATTTCGCGACGCCGCCATGTGATTGCCTTCACCGTATTCGTATTCATGGGCGACCACGTCCACCACTGGATAGAGGCTGTACACGTCGGCCCCGACGCGTGCCGCGGCTTCTTCAATTCCAGGATAGATTTCCGGGATGATCTTGATTTGCGGATTCACTGATTTCGCGTTGTTCGCGATTTCCTGCATGAAATCTGTGAATGTTTGAATGCGGAAATCAACCCACTTGCGAAAATTTGGATCAGTGAAATCTCCGATCTTCAGATCTTTCTTTGCGTTCAAGCCGGTTTGCTTGCGGAATGCCTCCACCGTGTAATCGTCGAAGCTGGCCCAGGTGTTTTCCCAACCTTCGAAGTGCGTCATCCAGTACGGAATGTCGACGTAAATGCCATCAATTCCCGTGCCGGCGATCTGCTTCACCCGTTCCATATAAATCTTGCGCCAGTCGGGAGCGTAAGGGCTTACCCACACGTCCTCGTCGCCCTTCTTAATCCAAAATGCGGTGCCGCCTCCGAAAATCGCCGGTTCTCCCGTGATTTTGCGCTGCAACCAATCGGGATGTTCCTTGGCTAATGTGTGAGGTGTGTTCGCAGCGTCAGCGGTGATGCACTCCGTTCCGGCGATGTAAACGAACGCGTAGTTACCCACCGCGTGGGCCTTTTCCGCCACCGCCCGAATCGCTTTCAGCTTTGCTTCGGGATCAACGAAGCTTTCATAGCGGCCCTCGATGTCGTTGTCCACTTCAATGCCGAAAACGCCGTCGCGCTGAGCATTTTGAACAATCCGGTCGGCATTGTCGCTACTCAAGCCGTAAGCTCCGATGCGAACAAAATGCGTCCACGGGTCTTCGCCGGTTCCGGAAGCATTGTTGGGAATCAAGAAAAGCAGAACAAGCAGAAGTGAGTAAACTGTGCGCACACCCACAGTTTTGGGGAGAGCGGCAACGTACTGCCGCCTTGAAGTGCCCAGTCGCGACAGGTTTCGTATCATTTCGTTCGCTAACTTTTAGTTTCGATCGCTTGTTTTGTCAAGCAATAAATGCAATCGCATAGCCCGGAGCCAGGGGTTTGTCTGAATTTTGACTGATTTGACCGGATCTCGATATCCGGATCCGCGAGCAAGATGGTGTGTTCAGTGGCTTGACTGTTTTCTGACCGCGATCAGCGACACTTGCTCCAAGCCGGGGTAGTGATCGTCTTGATCTGGTTTGCGCGCGGTGGGGGCCACTTGCTGAATAATTGTTTCTGCCGGCAATACGTCCCCAAAATACTGGCCATAAACCTCATCAAATGCTTGTTGATCCGACAAATCATCCAAGTAGACGTTTGTGGCCACAACTTCGCCGAAATTCATTTCCGCCTCTTCAAGATTGTCGAGAAGATTCCGCATAGTCTGCCGAAGTTGATGTGGGGTCGTCGTCGCGTAAACGCCGCCGTGAGGCCCTGGAATAAAACCATCTTTGGCGGAACAGTACAAAGTATCTCCCGCAAAAACACAGGGACTGGCGGTGGGACTGGGAGGCATGTTTTTGGGGCGCACGGCTCGGCGTTGCTGGAGATCACGAACCGCTACGCCCGTGTACTCGATGTGCGCTCCCCCAGGCAAACTGGATACCTCGATCGTGGCCCGCGCTGGAGTATTGCCGAACTCAAAGCGCCGGGCGTAGCGTTGATTCATCACCCGGTTCGGGATGTCTGCAGTCAAGTAGGGGTTGACGAAAACCATGTTGGCGAGTTCGAGGCCGCTTGCCTTTAAAACTGCTTCCATGCCGTCCAGGGCCAAATCAACCTGGGTTGCAGGATCGTCGGGAACCTTGCCCGTCAGCGGATCGCTACCGGTCATGCTCGATATGAAAAGCCGGTCGTGAGTGAGGATGCCAGGAGAAGCGGCCTCTACTGCCTTGTAGTTCGGCGGATAGATCGCGCGCCGGCCGGCCAAATTGCGAACTGCGACGGCACTGATCTCAATAGGCGACGCGGGGACGCGGGCGACGCCCAGCACCGCACGAGCCGGCGGAGTCTTTGCGAAATACTCGCCGAAGACATTATTCATTTCGGCGTATTTGCTCATGTCTTCGAGATAAACCTGCGTGTAAACGACATGCTGCATCGTCAAACCCGCAGCCTCGACGATTGCCTTAACGTTATCGAGCGCCTGGCGGGCCTGTTCGCCAAAAGTCGCCGGCAAGCTGCCGTCAGGGCGACGAGGTGCTTGACCAGAGATGTATACGTAGTCTCCCGCATCAACAGCGGCGGAGGAGAAACGACGATTCTGCGAAGAAGTCTGTGGGGGAACGACGGGGCGGATCTGTTCCTGCGCAATAAGCGTCGAAGAAAGCAGCCAACCAATCAATAACGAGCGCATTTGAAGATGGCGGGGTCTCAAACCAACAGGCTCCTGTTTGCCTACGCTGCGGACTTCTTCTTCTGGGCAGCGCGCAAGATGGCGCGCAATCTTTGCCCGACAACGATTTCCTCTCCGGGTTTGATGGTCATCGAAATCAATTCAATGTGGTCGGGCGCCTTGCGTTCTTTGCGAGTGGGATTTGGGTTGCCCTCGCGCACCGCCTTGACCAGACTTGGATTGTCCAGCCCGAGCACTTCGATGACCGGATCGCCCGACCGTAACTCTTGAACGCAATCGGAAAGACTGAATCCCCATCCCTGCTGGTCCCAGGAAACTTTCAGCGTTGGATAGCGGTTCCCATCCTCGGGAATGTACGTATCGGTCTTTACGCCGGGCACTGTCTCAACCAGTTTGCGGATGCGGTCGATCCGGCCGTTCCATTCGTCGTAGAGCTTCTTGGGATCCAGTTTCAGCCAGACCTCAAGCGCAGTCAGGCAGCCGATGATTTCTTCCTTGCCCACTTTCATCGGTCGGCAAATGGCGCCCTCTCGTGGCGCACTATTCAAGAGCGCTGATTCGATCAGGTCTTTTCGCCCGAGCAGCAAGCCGCTGCACTGAGGGCCGCTGAGTCCCTTCCCACCCGAGAAGCAGTAAAGGTCAATCCCCATCTTGGCGTAGAGTTTTGCGTTATCGGCAGGTGGTATGCCCGCGGCGTCATCCAGCAACATGGGGATCTTGTGGTCTTTTGCCACCGCCCACTCTTTTCCTAACTTTTCACCCAGATCGGTCGTATAGATCATCGCCGTGTTTTCGTTGATCGCGTTCGCGAGCTCTTCCGCTGAATAAACAAGAACAAGTTTTGCCCCGGTCAGCCGGATGGCGCTGTCGAAAGCGCTGCGGCCTCCCACCATGACTACTTCATGTTTCAGACCGGTCGTGTCGGGAAGTTGCCAAATGTGTTTGTCATCACTGCCGGCCATGCACGCGGCAGTGGCGGCGGACATGGCCCCGGCCGCGCCTGAAGTAACAATTCCAGACTCTGCGCCGGTTAACTCCGACAAGCGCCGGCCTACTGCCCGCTGCAGCTCGAGCATGTTAACGAAATGCCCCGACGCTTCCATCTGTGCTTGGCGAACTTCCGGAAATTCGAGCGATCCACTCAGATAAGTCCAGGTACCACGGCAATTGATGACTGTCTTCACCCCGAGCCGGCTGTATACATTACGCCGGGGATCTTTGCCGACCGCGGTGGCGGCCTGCGCATACAGGTCGCGGGCTGCAATCTGGCTCAACAGCGGGGCAGCCGCCACCAGTTTCATGAATGATCGCCGGCTTGGATTCCCTATATGCATTACAAAGCCTCCTCAGTAGCCCGTCTCAAAACGAACGCATACAAACCTTGAGCAATTTGTTCGTGCACGCGAACGCAGAGGCGGCTGCATTCCTAATCTTCATCCTTCGGCAGCGGGATCCGCGATCGCACGGCCAGGATGTGGGCTTTGGCTCCCGATTTGTTCTGGTTGTAGAAGCCCACAGTGCAGTTCGGGCGGAAGTAATATGCGTCTCCTGCTTTGGCGGGATAGCGGCCTTCGATGCCGTCGCTTCCGCTCCCGGCCGCCATTTCGCCCTGGCCGTCGAGGACAAGATAAATTTCTTCCGCAACTTCATGGTGATGCGGAAAGTTCGTACCGCCGGGCGCGAAGTCCATCAGAAAAAAGCTGGTCACCACATACGCTTGATCGATGGCGTCGCGCTTACCAGTACGTGGCCCCACCAGAAGTTTGTACAGAACCGATTTGGGATGACCTTCGACGGTTTCTTCCTTCATGTCATCCATGTTGACAATCTTTAGTTCAGGCGGAGCGCCGATTGCGATTGAAGGCGGGATTTTGAATCCCATAACCAAGACTCGCAAAGCTTGCTCTGAATTGTTCTCAATTGAATGCTTCACACCCGGCGCCAGGTAAGTGAAGTCGTTTGGGCGCATCGCATAAGTCTGGTCGCCGAAGCGCAGCACACCTTTGCCTCCCAGAACGAAATAAATCTCTTCCTGATGATCGTAGAGGGCCGCCTGGCATTTTCCTTGCGCGTCGAGCGTAACTTCCCCGAAGCGCGCGACACTGCGCATAATTCGATTCTCGGTATCGCCCTCGCCAAAGATTGGTTTGTAGTGGCAAGTCCCTGATGTGAAATCAATCCGGGCTTCGCCCACCTTCGGGACATAGCGTCGCAACCATGTAGGATCAACCTGCCGGTCCTGAGCGGCCAGCTCAGAGGCAAGCACGATTAGCAGCAGCACGAGCCTCAAACTTGTTCCCGCAGACCCACAGTCGAACTTCGTGCTCATTTGGGGAATTGGTATACCACAGAATGTGCTTGACGCAAATCGAAATCTTTCGTTTTATTGTGTTTCATTTCGACTGGAGAGTTCTGAACTGGTGTTACTGTCGCCAAGGGCTTTCATGAGACCGTCACTTATGAGATCAATATTTCCACCCGTTTACAGAATGCGCCTTCTGACATTCGCCTTGCTGTTGCATCACGCTTCATCGATGACGTCCTCCGCCCAGGCACCGCCTCAACCAAAATCTCAGGCGAACGGAGATTGCCGCGTGGAAGCCGTGGACTACAAAGGCTGGCACGCGCAGCAACTTTCCAATCGATGGGTGCAGTTGATTATTGTGCCGCAGAATGGCGGGCGTCTAATGCAGGTGACCTTCGCCGGACATCCTTATTTGTTCGTCAATCCCAAGCTTGCAGGCCAGTACCTCCCGCCGACTAATGGCCACTGGTACAACTATGGCGGCGACAAACTCTGGCTTCTGCCTGAGGGAAACAATGACGAACAACATTGGGTCGGTAACTCAGACGTGCTCGATGATGGGCCATTTTCCTTCCAAAAGATTTCGGAAGGAAAACGGTGCGAGATAGAACTGACGGGCACTCCCGATCCGCAGACTGGCATCCAGTTTTCACGCACGATTCGCCTCGACTCCGAATCCCCGCAGATCCGCTTTCACGCCTCAATGAAGAATGTGTCCGGCCATACCGTGCAATGGTCGATGCAGTCGGTTTCGCAATACGATACATCCGATAGTTCTTCGGCTTCGCGCTTTAACCACAATTTATGGGCTTTCACTCCGGCAAATCCTCTCAGCAGTTATCTCAACCGCTATCACGTTCGCTTTGGCCCAGCGCAGAATTCTGCGGTTTCGGTGAGAGACGATGGCATCTTTACAGTGCACTATGTACACATGGCGGCGGAGTTGTGGCTGGATTCGACTGCCGGCTGGCTGGCAGTTGTTGATGGCATCAGTCGCTATGCCATGGTCGAACGTTTCGAGTACGAAGACAGCAAAACCTATCCCGGCAAGGCTTCGGTCATCTTTTGGACGAACGGTCCTGAACAGAGACTGAACGAGGACGGAATACCTTTTCTGAGCGCGGACTCCGACTCGGGTCCTTACTATCTGGAAGCCGAACTCAATAGCCCGATGTGCCGGTTGCGTCCAGGAGAGGTCTGCAGCTTCGAGACGGAGTGGTTCCCCACTTGCGCCGGAAGCGAATTCCACGGTGTGACAGATGCCGGCATTGTCATACGCCCACTCCAAGGCATTCATTTAGAGAACGCCAAGATTAGACTTTCGGGGTCCTTTGGAGTTTTCTTTGCTGGACGCTTGGTCGCGCATTTCTATGACGAACATGGCTCGAGCATCGGGACTTTGCCAGTTGCAGATGTGAGTCCGGAGAAACCGGTCTCGCTCGAAGCAGAAGTCGTCCCTCAGGGAAAAGCGGCGCGAGTCTCCCTTCACCTGGAGGATGAAAATAATGAAGACCGCGGTCCACTTCAGGAGGTACGCATCGCCGACAGGGACAATGTGTTGAAATGAATTTGAGTCGCGCATGCGTTCTGTATTTGCTGGGTGTGGTCTGTGCGGGAATCCCGCTGACGGCGCAGCCGGGCCAACTTCCGCTCACTGCCGTTACCACGGTCGGAGCAGAAGACCTGCTGGCGCGGCCGGTTGGCGCGAACTGGACTTCCTACAACGGCGATTACACCGGGCGTCGCTACAGCAGTTTGCGTGAGATCAATGCCGGGAACGTGGTGCAACTGCGCGCCGCGTGGGTTTTCCATCCCGGCAATTCTCAGAACCTCGAAGTCACCCCGGTGGTCTTTCACGGAATCATGTTCGTCACTTCAGCAAATGATGTATTCGCCCTTGACGCACGAACCGGCCGCGCACTGTGGCATTACCGGCGTCCGATAAGCCCGGGATTGCTCGATGATGCGGCTGCGCACAAGAACCGCGGTGTTGCCGTTTGGCACGACTCGGTTTACGTGGAAACCGATGATGGTCACTTGCTCTGCCTGGACGCTCGCTCGGGCGGCTTGCGCTGGGACGTTGAATATGCCGATAAGGCCAAGCACTACGGCGCCACCAGCGCTCCGCTGGTAGTGAAAGACTCAGTCATCGTGGGTACATCCGGTGGCGACTCCGGAGTTCGCGGATTTGTAGCCGCCTACGATGCGGAGACTGGAAAGCTGAAGTGGCGTTTCTGGACCATTCCCGCGCCGGGGGAGTTTGGCTCCTCGAGTTGGCCCGGCGATTCCTATCTTCATGGAGGTGGAACGACCTGGATGCCGGGCACCTATGATCCGGAACTTAATACCCTATATTGGACAACCAGCAATGCGGCGCCCGACTTTGTGGGAGACTCCCGCCCCGGCGACGACCTTTATACAGCTTGCGTGCTGGCTCTCGACCCTGATGTGGGCAAATTGAAATGGTACTTCCAGTTCACGCCCCACGATCTTTATGACTACGATGCGAATGAAACCCCGCTACTGGTGGACGTGGAGGAGGACGGCACGACGCAACGACTGCTGGTACAGGCAAACCGGAACGGCTTTTTCTACGTTCTCGACCGGACCAATGGAAAATTTTTGCGCGCGACTCCTTTCGTCGACAAATTAAATTGGGCTAAAGGCGTGAACGCTTCCGGTCGCCCAATACTCTCGGGCCGAATTCCAAGCGTGGACGGCACATATATCTGTCCTGGCATCGACGGCGCCACCAACTGGTTCTCGCCTTCTTACAACCCAGATACGGGGCTCTTCTATGTGATTGCGCTTGAGAGCTGCAATCAATTTTTCGCAAAGCCCAGAGACTTTGTCCGAGGTGAGACCTACTACAATACCGGCACCAAGCTCGCGCCCGATGAACACTCGCAGAAAATTGTGTTGGCGCTTTCTGTGGCGGACGGAAAAGCAGTTTGGCGTTACCCTCAGGTGGGCGCGGGCGAATCCTGGGGTGGGACGCTGACTACCGCTGGTCGATTGGTGTTTTTTGGGGACGATGCAGAGTCGCTGGAGGCAGTCGACGCGGCAACTGGCCGCGCTCTTTGGCATTTCAATACCGGCCAGAGATTTCGGGCTTCGCCAATGACCTACGCCGTCGATGGCGTCCAATTCGTGGCGGTCTCGGCAGAGAGCGACATTTTCAGCTTTGCACTTCCGCATTGACGCGACGCGCTATTTCACGTCGGCTACCGGCGTGGCTTGTCAACAGGGACTGGTATTATCCCCATTCGCCACGAAAAGATCACTTAATCGCAATTGCCCTTGCCGTGGCACTTTCGCGCGAGGTCATGGCAGTTGCCTGGTTCGGCGAGTTTGCCGTCGGGGCCAATGCAGGTTTGCGTGTGCATGCACCAGAAGAGTCCATCGTTGCACGGCGGAACCGTCGGATCCGGTTCTGCATCGATGAACAGCCCTTTCCAGCGCAGGGCGGAGCATAGATCAGGATGGCTCGTGTCAAAGCGTTCGCGTTCGGGCTTGGCGATCATGCCGCACCTCCTGTTTTTCCGGTATGCACTTCAGGGACGGTCCGTCCCGCTGCCAAGAGTAGCGCGCGTTTAACCGCAACTGATGCGAGCTTAACCTTGTAGCCATTCTGACTCAGCGGACGCGCCTTACTTACTGCTGCGGCTCCGGCTGCACCAGCGGTTTGCTCATCAATGGACTTTCCGGCAATCGGCTCGGCGGCTTCCTGGGAAATCCAAGCCACGGGCGCGACCGCTCCCATGACAATACGCGCGCTCTGGACCGTGTTCCCGCTCATCTGCAGGACCACAGATGCAGTTGCTAACGGCCAATCAAACGCCTCTTTCTGGCGCACTTCATAGTTCGCAGCGCGCGCACCTTTTGCAGAAGGAAGGAAAACGTCGGTGACGATCTCGTTGGCTTTGAGATCATGCTCCCGCTCGCTCTCCGACTGTGGAGTCTTGAAGAATTTTTCAAGGTCCAACTCGCGCGGTCCATCAGGTCCAGAAATCCGAATACGCGCGCTATATGCGATCAGCATCGGCGCGATGGTGGAAGGTGAGACGAAATAAGCAGGTCCCTCGTTTCCGAGAATCGCGTGATATCGGTTATCGCCTTCAAGTACTAGCGATTTGCCATCGGGTGTCTTCGGCAGCAGGCCCAGTCCCCGGCGGAAGTACCAGCACCGCGGACGCTGGCACAGGTTTCCACCAATCGTTGCCATGTTGCGGATCTGCGGACTCGCAGCGTCGGCCACGGTTTGGGCAAGCGCTGGGTAGTTTTGCCGGATGTCGGAGGCATCTGCAATTCTGTCCAGAGTCACCAGCGATCCGATGCGAATGCCACCGTTCTCGCGGCTGATCGCATGCAGTCCCGGCAAGTTCTTGATATTGACCACCCGCTTGGGAGTAGAAACATAATCTTTCATGCGGCCAAGCAGGTCAGTGCCGCCGGCGAGAATCTCGGAGTCGCCCCACGTGACCGAAAGCAGCGCGATCGCTTGTTTGACAGAGTCCGGGCTAGCGTATTCGAAGCGATTCATGCAACTGGTCCTTTCTGGCTCTCTTCCAGCGCTGCCAACACACGTGCAGGGGTTAGCGGCAGGAACGGGACGCGCACGCCGATGGCGTTCGCAACCGCATTGCTGATGGCCGCGCCAGGCGAGATCACGGGCGGCTCGCCTAGCCCGATCACGCCACGGCTGTCGTATTTGTTGACCATCATGTGGACCACCAGCTCACCGATATCGCCGATGCCGGCCAGCCGGTAGAACTCCATATTCGGATTGAGCATCAGACCCGTGGTCGGATCCATGATTTTCTCTTCATAAAGCGCGTAGCTGATGCCCATAATCAGCGCTCCATAGCACTGCGACTCGGCCGTTTCGAGCGAAACCACAAGCCCGCAGTCCTGCACCGCGACCATTTTGTTGATTTTCACGATGCCGGTTTCGGTATCAACTGAGACGTCTGCCATCTGCACGCCGCCGACACCGCTGTTCATCAGCGGATCGCGCCCGCCGAGGTTCTTGCCATGGGCGTTGATAGGAACTGCGCCGATCTTTGCGCAGGCGTCCTTCCAGCTCAGCGCTTTCGATGAATTGCCCTTCACCCGAACCTGGCCCTTCACAGCTTCCAGTTGATCAGGCGTACTCCCCAGAGCAGGCGCTACTTTCGCGAACAGTGCCTCGCGCGCATCCACGGCGGCTCGTCGCGTCGTCGAGGAAACCCCTCCGATGGTCGTACTTCCGCCTGAACCACCCGACATCGGATACCGCGTATCGCCGTAGAGCAAAGTGATCTGCTGGGGAGCGATGCCGAGCGTGTCCGCCGCCACAGCCATAATTGCAGTGCGGGTACCGGTGCCCAGGTCTTGGGTGCCCATTTTTATAGTGACTGAACCATCCGGCTGAATGGTTAAATCGCACTCGCTCTGGTGTCCCCGCCCGCCCCAAGTGTGCATGGACATGCCCAGGCCCTGCTTGATCGCACCCGCGGTGCTGTCGCCGCGCTGATGCCAGCGTTTCGACCAGCCCATCAGGTCATCGGCGACTTCAAATTCATCCCGGTAGACATTTGCGCGTGGTCCGGTCAGCTCGATGTTTTTCTTGAAGAACTCAAGCGGGTTCATGCCAAGCTTGGCCGCCAAGTCCTCCAGGGCGGCCATTGTGACCAGACACGCTTGTGGATGATTCGGCGCCCGCCACGCACGCGCGGGCCCAATGTTGTTGACTACCGCTGTCCACTGCGTACGGTAATTCGGCAAACGGTCCCGTATCAGATAAGGGATGGGCGGCGATCCACCACCGCCAGGACCGCCAGTACCCCAGCCGAACGAATCCCAGCCGGTCAGAGTGCCGTCTTTCTTGGCCGCAACCCGCACACGCGCATACGCCGAAGGGCGACAGCCGGCAACTTCGAGTTCCTCGTCGCGGGCGAGCATCATCTTGACTGGAGCTCCGCCGGCCTTCTTGGAAAGCTTCGCGCTGAAGATTCCCCAGCGATCAGGCCCAAACTTGCTGCCAAAGCCTCCACCGATGTTTTCCTGAACCGCGCGAATGTTGCTTGCTGGAATCTTGAGTTCGTCCCCCATCTGGCCGGGAATGCCGGAGACAAATTGTGTCGAAGCATGAACCAGCAGATGATCGGTGTCCGTCCACTCTGATGTCGCGCCGTGCGACTCCAGGCAGCAGTGGGCGATAACCGGGATACCATAGAGAGCTTCGGAGATGACCACATCGGTTGCTTTGAAGGCAGCGTCGGGATCACCCTGGGTTTCCGCCGCGGCCGGCTTGTACCATGACGGCGACTTCTTTTCCTTTTCCGGTTGCTTCTGCGGCGCGGATTTTAGCGCTTCGACAATGTTCGGGGGCATTTCGTTCAGCGGTGCATCCTCCGGCTTGAAGGTGATGCCGCGTTCCTTGATCTCCTTGATCATCAGGTTTGCCGGGACCTGATTGTCGAACATGTCCTCAAGATCGTCCTCGCTAAGGGGACTCGTGTCTGGCGGGAGATTGCGCGGAGGTTCTTTGGAATCAATAACCAGATGCGGAAGCTGCTGGTATTCGACTTTGACCGCGCGCACCGCATCCCGAAGCGTGGGTTCATCAACCGCAGCAATCGCGACGATCTCATCGCCCGCCCAATGCACTTCACTTCCCGGCTTCTGGACGACTTCAATAGCTTTTACGCCCGGCATCTTTTCAGCCGCGCTGGTATCAATGCTGGTAATCCGTGCATGCGCATACGGAGAACGAACGAATGCGCCGTAGAGCAGACCCTTTGGGTTGTAATCGTAAGTGTACTTCGCGTGGCCGGTCGACTTCGCGAGCCCGTCCACGCGGCCCAATCGGCGACCGATGTAAGTACGCTCTTCCGGAGGTGGCCAGCTGTACTGGTCAGGCATTACGCGCCTCCTTTCACCGGCGTTGTCACCCGCTCGGCAATCATCGTCGTCCCAGCATTACCCTTTCGATCGCGCCCAGTCATCTCAGCCACGACGCCGTGGATGCCGCGATAAGTGCCGCAGCGGCATAGGTTCCCGCCGATCCCGTGCGCGATTTCCTCGTCAGTGGCATGCGGATGCTTTTCGAGAAATGCTTTTGTAGCGACGGTTAAGCCCGGCGTGCAGAAGCCGCACTGTTGGGCGTCGTTGTTGACGAAAGCTGTCTGCACCGGATGCGGCTGGCCGTTGTTTAGACCTTCCGCGGTGACAATCCGCTTGCCCTGTGCTTCGATTGCGAGCGTGGTACACGAATATACGGCGCGATCGTCGATCAATACTGTGCACGCGCCGCACTCGCCACGGTCGCAGACGCGCTTTGGACCAGTGATATCGAACTGCTCACGCAACGCGTCCAGCAGAGTGACCCGCGGCTCCAGGTCAGCGCTGAAAGTTCTTCCGTTCACATTCAGCTTGACCGGTACAGCGCCAGGGCCGTGGACCGCAACCTCCTGCCCTTCGACCTTGACCACGGTTGGTCCCACCACCAGCGGAACGGAGGCCGCTATGCCGGAAATCTTGAGAAATTCTCGCCGGGAAAAACTTGAGGACTTATCGTCTTTTTTCTTACTCATCGGGAACACTCGTCGAAGCTGGGATGCCTACACGCAGACTGAAATTCTGGTTCCGTTGTACATCTCCTGTCAAGCGCGACTGTTCGGACCGCTATTCGGTTGTCGTCCCCTTGACCACTAACGCCAGGGGAAGTTCTCCAGATTGTGTTTTTGCTTTAAAGAACAAAATCGTGTGGTCATCCGGATCTGTGGTGACGGACGGAAATGCTTCTTTCGCGTCCGCCGGCACGAGGTTGAGTGGCGCTGGATGTTTCGTACCGGTCACCTGCCGACTGAGATCTACCAGTTGATCGAAACTGTAAGTATGTTCGGGATCGCCGTCTGCGCTTGGCGGGGTCAGAAGCAAAAAGTCCGGCGTCGGCGATGTGCCCAGATGATTACCGTCATTGGGCTGCAGCTCGTAACGCAAATTGTAGAAGCCCGCGGGAACGGCATCGCCGCGATAGTCACGAGTGTTCTTCTCGAAGTGAATCATGCCGATGAATACTGAGGCAGTGAGCGCATATGTCGCGTCATCACGCGCTTTGCCGGAGCCTGAGACTTCGGAGCGCGGCCACAACTCCACCACCGAGCCATCGTCGAGCGTTACCCGATAGCCTTGGGTTGCGAGTACTTTTTTGATTGAGTCGGGCACGCTGACCTCGGTGCAAGACCCAGTCACTTCCACCTTTGGAGCCGCCCAAACCGTCGTCGGGATCGCAAACAGCGCAATAAAAATTGAGCTGCGCAGGATGTGCGACTGGCGCAAAGTTAGACAGTTTACGAGCCGGAGAGCAGTGACGAACACCGCGTGCGAGCCTTTCCCAAGCCGGTTAGAACAACAGAATTGGTTGGAAGCTCTCTATTTCAGCGAGCTCAATAACAACTTCAATTCCTAAAACGTTCCCACGAATGCGCTGCGCTTGTCGTGCAACGTCCACGTAGTGCCGAGACCATTGCCCTTGTACTGATCGGTCATGGCTACAGCGGGCATCGCGTGGCCGACCTGAGTCAATGGTGGATAGAAGGTCGACTCGTTGCCGCAAAGATGGTCGTTTTCATTGATGGCCCGGGTTCGCACCTCAATAAAGCTCCCGGCGCGTAGAGCAGCCCGCCCGTGATGCTCGCCTATTACCCGCATGTCGATGGGTGCATTTTCAATGTCGACCACATTCGCGAGCAGTTTGCCACCCATGTGACGCGCAAAGGAAGCCAGAGCGGCGCGCTCAACAGGACCAGCTTGCTCGTCAATGATCAGGACAGCTTTGGCGGGATAAGGGTCTGCGTACGGATCGCCGAGAGTGGCGTTGGCCTTGATGGCAGCAACGACGTTGAAACCGTCAAGCTTCACGCCATTCCAGCTACCAGAACGGACGTGCCAAGCCAAAATCGCTTCATCACCGGTGAGGCCCACCTCGCCATTCGCAAAGCATTGGCCGGTGTACACGTCCGCGCTGCGCGTCTCTATGTAATCGCCGGTGATCTTCGCCTGCGCGAACTGGACAAATGAGACAAAAACAACCGCGAGACAAATCGAGAGTAGAAGCCTGGTCCTCATTTTGAAAACCTCATCCAAAAATTTTAGCTCTGCCATGCGACGCACGCAATTCGCATGCAGAGTTGCCGCCAAGACCTGTATCCATTGGTCCGCAAGCAGTCCCCGATGGCGCCCGGCTCAACTCTGCGAAGACCGACATTTCCGCTGGCTCACTGACCGCGGCACTTGAGACATCCATGTAAGTGTCGAGGCCTGCCATTCACCAACAACTTCCTTGGCTTGGCAGCCAGCCAAAGGATCCAGTCCGCTCTCGTCGGTAATGGCGGCAAAAGACGAGTTTAGCGCAAATCGCTCAAAAATGCGCAATATGCTTGACAAAACGCGCACAACATTACTATAGTCGCGCAGCATTGAGGATTGTCACTCCTCAAGAAAATGAGTTCTTAAGACGTCGGGGGGCGTTTATGAAAGCCACATTCGCTGTCCTTCTAGTTTGCGTTCTCACCACAGCTCTGCCTGTGTGGGCGCAAGTTGATACCGCAACCGTGACTGGCACCGTTCGGGATTCCAGCGGAGCAGTGCTCCCCAACGTCACAGTAACCGCGACTGAAATGGACACCGGCATCAGGACCGCCGCCAAAACGGCTTCCGACGGGCACTATGTGATCACTCCCTTGAAGATCGGAAAGTATTCGGTTTCTGCCGACGCGACTGGATTCCAGAGGGAAACGCGGCAAAACATCGTGCTTGATGTTCAGCAGAACCAGCGCCTGGACTTTCAGTTACACGTTGGCTCGGTCTCCCAAACTGCGGAAGTCATCAGTGAAGCGCCATTGCTCGAGACTGAGACCGCCTCGCTGGGCCAGGTGGTCACGGCCCAGCAAGTGGAAGAACTTCCGCTGAATGGACGACGCTACACAGATCTAGCCGAACTGACGGCGGGCGTTGCCAAGGTTACAGAAGGGCCGGTGAACGGCGGCAATTCGCCTACAAACGGAAACGCTGGCGGAAGCTTCGCGGTCAACGGCACGCGTGGCGATCAGAACGATTTTATTCTCGACGGAATTGATAACGTCTCCAACGACAACGCAGATGTCGCCATATTGAGCAGCGTGGATGCTATCGCCGAATTCAAGATTCAGACCTCAAATTACTCTCCCGAATTTGGGCGGGGCGGCGGCGCTGTTATTAACGCCAGCACCAAGTCAGGCACAAACAATCTTCACGGTGAGGTCTGGGAGTTCCTCCGCAATCAGGCATTCGATGCGCGTGGTTTCTTTGAGCAGCCGACAGACCGCAAGGCGCCATACAAACAGAATCAGTTTGGCGCCGCGCTGGGTGGGCCTATCAAGAGGGACAAAGCATTTTTCTTCGTCGATTACGAAGGCACACGGATCCATTCTGCGCAGACGGACTTTGCCAGCGTGCCTTTAGCGGGCGAGAGCACAGGAAATTTCAGCAGTATTCTCGGGCAAGTAGCATCAGGGACCGACGCGCTCGGCCGGCCTGTTTTTCCGAATGAGATTTACGACCCGTCTACAACCCGCACGGTAACGGCTGGGCAACTCGATACGGGCTGTTCAGGCCTGACTGCCACGAGCAGCGGAACAGTACGTGATGGGTTCGGGTTCAATTGCGCTACAGGTCTGCCCGGCCCGCAGGCAAATATCATTCCATCCGGCAGCATGAACAGCGTCGGCTTGGCATACGCCGCCCTGTATCCTGCGCCCAACTTGTCGGGGACAGCCAATAACTATACGGTGAATGCGCCTGGCTACGATCAAATTGACCAGACGGATGTTCGCGCCGATGAGAACCTCACGAGCAAGATTCAGCTCTTTCAAAGATTCTCACTTATCGAGGACAGTCGCTTCCAGGCACCGGTATTTCCGGGACTTGCCGATGGAGGACATTACAACACTGGAAATCGGCCATTGGAATCGTATGGCGCAGTAACGGGCTTGACTTACACGGTAAGTCCTAATCTGGTGAATTCGCTACGGTTTGGATTCAACTGGGTCCATTATGTCTCCAATGTTCCTTCTTATGGGCAGCATTACCCGCCAGCTAATCTGCAAATACCGGGTGTTCCAAACAATCCTCTCATCAATGGATTGACTTGGTTGGCACCAAGCGGCTACAGAGGACTGGGCGAACCTCTGTTTACGCCAACGCGGAGCACTAGCCAGGACATCCAACTGAATGACACTTTGAGCTGGGTGCATGGGAAACACTTAATCAAGGCCGGACCGCAATTCCGGTTTGATCAGTTCAACCTTCTGCAGATTGGCCAGCCACGTGGCAACCTTTCGTTTAGTGGACAATTCACCTCTGATTCCGGTTCTGGCGGCGACGGGAGTGGCAATGGTCTGGCCGATATGCTTGTTGGCATTCCGGTCAGCTCAACCATTTCGACGGTGACGTACTTCGGCAATCGCCAGCGCACTTATGGCGCTTTCGTTGAAGACAACTACAAAGCCACGTCCAAGCTGACTTTCGATCTTGGACTGAGATACGACTACGCCACACCACTTTACGAAGTCCACAATCGCGAAAGCAACTTCGACTACGCTAAGGGAATTCTCGTGCCCGACGGTACACCGGGCTATCCGAAACATCTGGCTGATCCCCACAAAGACAACTTCGCTCCCCGTGTCGGTTTGGCCTACAGCCCATTCCAGTCCAAGCCGTTAGTAATTCGCGCAGGATTCGGGCGCTTCTTTGCGTTTTACGAAATTCGCACCGGCGATCCTTTGCAAATTGATTACAATCTTCCGTTCTTTTTCGAGCCGACCTTTGACAGTGATGGGATAACTCCATCGCCAGTGACCCTGGCCACCGGCTTCACAGGTCTGATTGATCCCAACAATGCGACATTTGCCGGCGTGACTAGCCAGGACTTTCACCCCAAAACCCCGGTTTACGATCAGTGGAATGTGGATCTCGAATACCAATTGCCTGGTCAAATTTTGATTAGCCCAGCGTACGTGGGAACCAAAGGCAGTCACCTCCAGGTGCTTCGTGACCTGAATCAGATTCCAACGCCGCAAGCTTCTTTCGATCCGATTCAGGCTCCCTTCTGCGACCCAATCGGCCCTCCGGCGAACGGCGTATGCCGATTCTCAACGTTCACGTCTATAACCAATAGTGGAAATTCTACTTATCACGCCTTTCAGCTCAAGGCCGAGAAGCGTACCAGTCATGGGCTGTATCTCTTAAGCGCCTTCACTTACGGAAAGGCGATCAACGACCAACCTGAAATTTGCTGCAACTCGCCCTGGCCGCAGGACAGTTTCAACATTCGGGCGGAAAAGGGTTTGGCTGACTTTGATAACCGCGAGCGCTGGGTGACCAGCGTTGATTACGAGCTGCCTGTAGG
>Ga0075426_10000663_pt1 | contig 23721 bp, 28 predicted proteins | sample SoiMethybrSBSTD5_FD_75304 | JGI IMG/M metagenome (GOLD analysis project Ga0075426, IMG submission 75304) | Bulk soil microbial communities from a Populus tree surrounding site in Tennessee, USA - Soil MetaG P. TD hybrid SBSTD5 | ecosystem: Environmental > Terrestrial > Soil > Tree plantation...
TGACGACCGAGTTCGCGAACAACCATCCCTCGCAGACGCGCAATCCGCACAATCCGGCGCACACGCCGGGCGGTTCTTCGAGCGGCTCCGCCGCTGCGGTGGCCGACGCGATGGTGCCGCTGGCGCTCGGTACCCAGACCGGCGGCTCCGTCATCCGTCCGGCCGCCTACTGCGGCAGCTGGGCGATCAAGCCGAGCTTCGGCTCCATCAACCGCGCGGGCCTGAAGTTCCTCGCCGAGTCGCTCGACACGATCGGCATCTTTGCGCGCGGCGCCGAGGACCTCGCGCTCGCCATGGAAGTGCTCACCGGCCGGGCGAGCGCATCGGCGAGCGCGTCACCGCGCATCGGCTTTTGCCGCACGCCGCGCTGGTCGCTCGCCGACAGCGCGACGCAGTCGAGCCTGGAGGAAGCGGCGCGCACGCTTTCGCGCGCCGGCGCGCGCGTCGAGGATTTCGAGATGCCCGCCGGCAGCGCCGAGCTCTTCGACCGGCACAAGGTCATCATGGGCTACGAGACGGCGCGCGCGCTCGGCTGGGAGTATCACCACCACCGCGACCAGCTCAGCGCTACGCTCCGCGCGAGGCTGGATGAGGGATGGAAGGTGGCGCGCCCCGACTACGACGCCATGCGCGAACATGCGCGGCGCTGCCGCCGCGCATTGGCGGACGCCATGCGCGACATCGATTTTCTGCTGACGCCGAGCGCACCGAGCGAGGCGCCGGCATCGCTCGCGAGCACCGGCGACCCGGTGTTCAACCGCGCCTGGACGCTGCTCGGCGTGCCCTGCATCACCGTGCCGCACGGCCGCGGCCCGCGGGGCCTGCCGCTCGGCGTGCAGCTCGTCGCCCGCCACGAGGCCGACATGACGCTCGTCGCCTGGGCCGGCTGGAGCGCTCGAGCGCTTTCCTAGCGGCGGCCGCTCGCCGCGAGGAGCTCGCGGCGGATTTCCCAGAGCTTTTCCTTCACGCGTGCCGCGTTCTGCCGGCCCATGCGCAGCAGCGTCTTCTCGCCCGCCGAGCGCGTCTCGAGCTCGGGATCGGCGAACTCGTAGAGCACGCGCGGACGCATCAGCTTGAGCGGCGCGTCGATGTCGGGCGTCGCCAGAAGATCGTCGATCGCTTCCATCAGGCGGTCGTTGAAGTACTTGCCGGGGTAGCCGAGCTCCTCGTAGGCCCGCTGGAAAAGCGGATACACGCGCACATAGGCCGCGACGAGCGCGTGCGCGTCCACCGCCTCGAAGACGTTCACGTAAGGCGCGTAGCGGGCGAAGTTCGCGTCGTCGACGATCGTGCTTTCGCCGCTCGCGACCGCGGCAAAGGCGCCCGGGACCGCATTGAACGGCATGGCGCGCGTCGGCGCCGTGCGCCGCGGCAGGTTGTCGACCGTCGCGACGATGCGCCGGACGAGCTGGTAGGGAACGACGATGTCGGCGAACGCCTTGCCTCCGAGCAGGTGCGAGAGCGAATCGCGCATCATGGAGTCGCTGTTGTCGAGCGTCGGCAGCGACTCGGGCGCGGCGGCCGCCGTCTCGAGCGGATGGCGGATCGCGGGCTCCGGCTGCGGCGCCGGTACCGGCGCCGCCGCGGGCTCGACAGGAGCGCTCACTTGCGGCACCGGCGGCCGCGCCGGCTCGAGCCAGTAGCGGAAATAGAAGGCGCCGAGCCAGGCGGCCGCGCCGATCGCCGCCACCGCAAGCCAGGGATTGAAGCTGCGCACCGGCCGGACGTAAGGCCGATCGTCGTCCCGCACGGACCAGTTTTCCACGTGCACCTCCTCCTGCGCCCCGGTTAGGCAGCGCGCCCCGCCGGGAGTTTCCGCCGCCGCCCTAGCGGTAGACGATGTCGCTTCTGCGGTTCTCCGACCAGGAGGATTCGTCGTGGCCGGTGGCCTTGGGCTTCTCCTTGCCGAAGCTCACCGTCTCGATGCGATCGCCCGGGATGCCGAGGAGCGTCATGCGCTTCATCACGGCGTCGGCGCGGCGCTGGCCGAGCGCGAGGTTGTACTCGCGGCTGCCGCGCTCGTCGGCGTTGCCTTCGACGCGGATCTTGGTCTGGTGATCGCGCAGGTACTGGGCATTCGCTTCGATCACCTTCACCGCCTCGGGCTTGATGTCCGCCTTGTCGAACTCATAGTAGACGCTGCGCGTCTGCGGCGCGACGCTCTGCGTGCTGCGTGTCGCGGCGACGCTCGTCGCCGGGGCGGAGCGCGCGCTCGGCGCCGGGGCCGGTGCGGCCTGCGAGGTGGAAGCGCTCGAGGACTGCTCGGGCGACTGCGTGGCGCAGCCGGCGAGGACGGCGACAAGGACTGCGGCAAAACTGGTCTTCATGCTTGGTTCTCCCTCTGTTTGGGCCAGAAATCCGATTATGCTCCAAATTATATTTGGACAAACATGAATAAGCGCACGCGCGCGCAGGCCGTCAAGAGCCTGCAGCGGCGCCGGATGCTCGACGTGCTCGAGCAGTTCCGCGTCATCGTCAAATCGATCCGTCGGCACTACCAGGACGTCGAGCGCCGCGCCGGCCTGAGCGGCGCGCAGCTCTGGGCGCTCGCGCAGATTGCGAGCCAGCCCGGCGCCCGCGTCGGCGAGCTGGCGCGCGCGCTCGCCATCCATCAATCCACGGCGAGCAACCTCCTGCGCGCGCTCGAGGCGCGCGGCCTGGTCGCCCGCGAGCGCCGCGGCCGCGACTTGCGCACCGTGCAGCTCTACGTGACCGGCAAAGGGACGCGCCTGCTCGCTGGCGCCCCGCGCCCGCTGATCGGCGTGCTGCAGCAGGCGCTATCGGGGCTGCCAACCGTGCGCCTGCGCGCGCTTCACGCCGAGCTCGCGCGCGTCATCGCCCTCATGAAGCGCCGGCAGGTCGCCGCGGCGCGCGCGCTGCCCCTCTCGGAGATGTAGCGGCGGCTAGTTCGGCACGAAGCAGTAGAGAAGTCCGGCGCCGCCCGAGGCCTTGAGCTGCTCCTGACTGCATCCGCGCGAGCCGTGCGAGGAGTTCCACGACTTCATGTGCCAGGTGTCCTTGAGACCCTGGCGGTCGCTGTGGCCGACGATCGCCGAGCCATCGCCGCTCTTCGTCCAGTTGCCGCACGTGGTATCGCCGCCCGCGGTGGAGAAGCGGCCCGACGGATCCGAGCCCGTGAGAATGTCATGCTCGTTCGGCGTATCGCCGCGGCTCTTCACCATCTCGCCTTTCTCGGTGAGGGCGGTCTGCTTAGTGAGGTTGTTGTGGTCCGAGTGCAGATCGTCCAGGTTCTTCGCGATCACCACGCCCTTCGCATTGCTCCACGGACCCTTGCCGATGCGATCGCGCGCGCTGACCCCCGCGTCGCCGCCGGGGAGCCACGTGCTCAGGTAAGCCTTCCAGTTCGTGTGTTTGGAACCCGCCGCCTTGGCGAGCGCGTTGCAATGCGCGTCCGCCCCGTCCAGGCCGCCGAGATCCGCCCCGTTGCCCTTGCCGGCGCTTGTGACGAAGAACGTCATGTCCTGCGCCTGCGCCGTCGTTCCGATGGAAATCAAGAAGATGCCTGCTGCCGCAATACGAGAGAAGCTCATGGAACCCTCCTAGGTAGGGAACTACGAGGTGAACGATATATCGCGCTCCTTCATTCCAGCAACGGCTCGTCGCCGAAGCCTAGAATGACCTATCCCGCCATCCTCGGCGGGCCAAGGGGAGACAACATGAGAAGGCTCGTTACGGCATCAGCGGCTGCGGCCGCGCTCGTCCTGTCGGGGCTCTTCGCCCAGCAGGCGCTCGCCCAGGACAAAAAGGCGGCGCCGAAGGCAACGATGAAAGTGCTCCAAGACAACGCGAAGGTGCGCGCCTATGAGGTCAGCTTCGCGCCGGGCGCGGAAAACAAGTCGGTGCCCGCTTCGTCCACGCGGGTCGTGCGCGCGATCGCCGGCGGCACGCTCGAGCGCACCTACGCCGACGGCAAGAAGGAAAAGGTCACCTACAAGACCGGCCAGGTCCGGATCAATGAGGCGAGCCCGGCCTTCACGACGAAGAACATCGGCAAGAGCGAAATCAAGCTCTACATCGTTCAGGTGAAGTAGCGCGCATCGTCAATCCGTGCGCGGGCCCGGCGGGAGCGAGCCGGCGTAGGCGGCAAGCGCGATCATGTCCTCGAGCTCCAAGTGCTCGACGGTGGGCTTCATGAGCGCGCTTTGCACGCCCGCGCGCACACCGTGCTTGAACTCGTAGAGCTGGCGCACGAGATAGGTGGGTGAGCGCCCGGCGATACCCGGGACATCGTCAGTGCCCGACAGCGTCGGTCCGTGGCAACCGGCGCAGGCTACGGTCTTGCCGCCCCCGTTCGCCGCCAGCGCCTCGCCGCGCTTCACGCTTCCGGGCGGCACGTACGCGATGAAGCGCGCGTGCGTGTCGCGCTTCTCGAACTGCTCGAAGACCTCGGGCACCTCGATGATGCGCTGGCCGATGGCCTCCCGCTCGCCTTTGTCGATGAGAGCGAGATGCCACCCGGTCACGTAGGTTCGCGGCACGCTTTCACCCTCGACGACGCGGATGACGGCTCGCGGCTTGATGGCGGAGAAGTACGCCGCCGCCGCTTTCACCTCCGCTTCGCTCGCGGCCTTGGCGAGCGCGAGCATGAGCTCGGTGTTTCTGCCGGGCACCGCGGTCTTGCGCGCGCCGCTCTTGAAGTCCGCCATCTGCCGCTCGATGTACTTCGCCGGCAGGCCCATGAGATTCGCATTCTCAGGGCCGCCGGGTCCGTCGGCGCGATGGCAAAAGCCGCACGCCAAGACGTCTGGCTTCTCCCATGGGCAACGATTTCCGGCTGCGGCGGATGCTCGGAGGGATGCCATACCGGCGAGAGGAACCGATCGCGCAGCTGCGTCAGGGTGAACGTGGCCTCGCTTCCCGCAACGCGCAGCGGCGTGCCATCGTCGGCTCTCGGCTTGAAGCCGGGCGGATAGATCGGGTACGCCCATTGCGGTGCTGTCTGCGCGCCGCACAAGCCGCACCCAGCGAAAAGCGCGGCTGCAATCACAAAGCGCTTCATGATATCCCCTCCCCAACCTCAGCCTAACGCGGCCAGCTGCTCCTGTAGAAAGGCACGCACCGCGGGATCCGATTCCAGGCCGATCGCGCGCCGATACGCTTCGGCGGCCGCAGCGGTGCTGCCCGTGCGCGCGAGAATTGTCGCGCGTGCCGCCCAGTACGGCTGGTACTGCGCGAGGCGCGCATCGGCTTGCAGGCGATCGAGCGCTGCCAAGCCCTCGGCAGCGCCGCGCGCTTCGGCGATCGCGACGGCGCGATTGATCGCGACCACGACCGAGCCCGTGATGCGCAGAAGCGCGTCGTAGAGCTCGACGATTGCCACCCAATCGGTCGCGCCGCTCCTGCGCCGCGCGGCGTGAGCCGACTGCACTGCCGCCTCGAGCTGGAAGCGCCCGGGCGCCTGCATGCGGCTCGCGCGCAAGAGCACTTCCTCGGCTTCGTCGATGAGCGCGGGGGCCCAGTGCGTCGGATCCTGCGCCGCGAGCGGCACGAACTCGCCGCGGGCGCCGCGACGGGCGTCGCGACGAGCATGGGCATGCAGCATGAGCGAGAGCAGGCCGAGCGCTTCGGGCTCGTGCGGAAGGAGCGAAGCGACCAGTCGGCCGAGCCAGATGCCCTCGTCGGCGAGCTCGCGCGAGCGCGCCTGCGTTCCCGCCGGATCGGACCAGCCCTCGGTGAAGATGGCGTAGATCGCCTCGAGCACGGCGTCGAGGCGCTCGGCGAGCTCGTCCCGCTCGGGCACGCGGAACGGAACGCCGGCATCGCGGATCCGGTTCTTCGCACGCACGAGGCGCTGTCCCATCGCTGCGGGCGAGACGAGGAACGCCGAGCCGATCGCCGCGGCATCGAAGCCGAGCACCGCCTGCAGGATGAGCGGCGCGCGCACGCCCGCGTCGATTGCCGGATGCGCGCAGGCGAACATGAGCCGCAGGCGCTCGTCCGGAATGGGCGCATCACCGTCCGCCGCATCGGCGAGCTCGTCGGCAAGGAGCGCGAGCGTCGGCGCCGCCTCTTCGCCGGTCTGTCGCCGGCGCGCCGCATCGATCAGCTTTCTGCGTGCCACGGTGAGGAGCCAAGCCTCGGGCGTGCCCGGGATGCCCTGCGCCGGCCATTCGGCGAGCGCGGCTGCGAAGGCCTCCGCGAGCGCATCCTCGGCGCCGGCGACATCGCGCGTGCGCGCGGCGAGATAGGCAACGAGCTTGCCGTAGCTCGCGCGCGCGACGGCCTCGGCGGTTTGCGCTACATCTGCCAGACGGGACGCACCTCGATCGAGCCGTGCGCGGCGCCGGGGCAGCGCTTGGCCCAGGCGAGCGCCGCATCGAGATCCGGGACATCGACCATGTAATAGCCGCCGAGCTGCTCCTTCGTCTCGGCAAACGGGCCGTTCAGCACGCTTTGTTTGCCGCCCGGCGCCCGTACCGTGGTCGCATCGCTCGTCGGTCGCAGCCGGTTGCCGCCGCGCAGCACGCCGGCCTTCTTCATCGCCTCCGTGTAGCCCATGTAGGCCGCGTGCATCTGGCTCGACGCTTCCTTCGGCGCGCTCAGCATCGCGTTTTCGTTTCCGTAAATCAGCAGCAGGTATTCCATGCTCGGTCTCCTTGTCGCGTGGTCGCGGGCCATGTGCCCGCTCATGACAATGACGTTCGGCGGGGCGCGATTTCGACACGAGGTTCAGCCCGAGCGCCGAGGAAATGCTTAGCCATAGTAGAGCGCGCCGATGATCACGCCCGCGTCGAGGCCGATCCAGCCGATGCATGGCAGGTAGATGTTTTTGTCTCGCTGCTGCACGCCATACCAGAGCCACAGCAGCGCAGAGAGCAGGTACGCGCTCCACGACAAAGCGGAGACGCCGCCTGCCTGATGGCTTGCCCAGACCGTCCACACCTGCGGCACCGTCATCACCATGCTGAAGACCGACATGCCGCCCAAGATGCGGCGCAGGAACGTGTCCGATTGCGCGGCGTGACCCGCCGGCGTCATCGAATCCGGAGCCATGCCATCCTCCTCGCTGGTCAGTCGATCTTCGCGCCCGAGCGGCGCACGACATCGGCCCATTTCGGCGTCTCGCGCCGCACGAGCGCGAGAAACTCCTCCGGCGTGCCGCCGTCGATCTCGCTGTCGAGCTGCGCGTAACGCTCCACCACCGTAGGCGCGGCAAGCGCGCGCCTGATCTCCGCGTGCAACCTGAGCACGATGTCGCGCGGCAGCCGCGCCGGGCCGATCACGCCGCCCCAGGAATTCGTCTCGTAGCCGGGGACACCGGCTTCCGCAATTGTCGGAATGTCCGGAAACGATCGCGCTCGCATGGGCGCGGAAACCCCGAGGCCGCGCGCGCGCCCGGACTTCACATGCGGGCCGATCGAAGGCACGTTGTCGAACATCACCTGGATCTGACCGGCGATGAGATCGTTGATCGCCTGTGGGCTTCCCTTGTAGGGCACATGCACGATGTCAGTGCCGGTCATCACCTTGAAGAGCTCGCCACCGAGATGTCCGGTGGTGCCGTTGCCCGAGGAGCCGTTCGTGAGCTTTCCGGGATGTTGCTTGGCGTAAGCGATGAGCTCGGCCACCGAGTGCACCGGCAAATCGTTGTTGACGACGAGCAGGTTAAAGACATGCGTGACGTTCGAGACGAGCGTCAGGTCTTTCTCCACGTCGTAGGGAAGTCGCGCCAGCAGCGAGCGGTTGATGGCGAGCGACACGATGTTGCCGTAGCCGAGGGTATAGCCGTCGGCCGGTGCTCTTACGATCTCCATCGTGCCGAGGACGAACGAGGCGCCCGGCTTGTTCTCGACCACGATCGGTACGTTCATCTGCTGCGACATCTGCTGCAGCAGGATGCGCATCAGCACGTCGGGCGAGCCGCCGGGCGCGGACGGAATGACGAAGCGGATCGGCTTCTCCGGATAGCCGGCATGCGCGCACACGGCGACGGCGAAGGCGAAAGCGAGGCTGGCGAGGAGTCTCATCCGCGCTATTCTCGCGCCATGAGCATGCCGATGGCGTCCTGCGGCGGCGGCGAGGTCCCCGGACAGGTGGTGCTGGTGCTGCAGGGCGGGGGCGCGCTCGGCGCCTACCAGCTCGGCGTGTACCAGGCGCTGCACGAAGCCGGCCACGAGCCCGACTGGGTGATCGGCACGTCGATCGGGGCCATCAACGGGGCCATCATCGCGGGCAATCCGCACGATGAGCGGCTTGCCCGGCTCGAAGCGTTCTGGGACAAGGTGCGCCTCTCATCGCTCATCGAGCCGATGGCCGGACCCTGGGCGAGCCACTGGTACGCCAACTTCGCGACCACGGTATGCGGCATTCCCGGATTTTTCGTGCCGCGCGCGATTCCGTTCGGCGGCATCTACGCGCCGCTCGGCGTATACGCGGCATCGTGGTATCGCACCGACGAGCTGCGCGAGACGCTCGCTGCGCTCGTCGATCCGCAAATGCTCGCTCGCCGCGCGCCGCGGCTCGCGGTCGCAGCGGTCGCGGTGACGAGCGGTGAGCTCGTGTATTTCGACAGCCACAAGCAGCCGCTCGAGCTCGCGCACGTGCTCGCCTCCGGCGCGCTGCCGCCGGCGTTCCCCGCGATCCGCGTCGGCGAGGAGCCCTACTGGGACGGCGGCATCTACTCCAACACGCCGATCGAGGCCGTGATGGACGATCATCCGCGACGCGATTCGGTGATCTTCACGGTAAACGTCTGGCACGCGCAGGGCCCCGCGCCGCGCTCGATCTGGCAGGTGCTCGGCCGGCAGAAGAACATCCAATACGCGAGCCGCGCGGATAGCCACATCGCGCGCCAGAAGCAGATCCACCGCATGCGCCACATCATCCGCAAGCTGAAGCATCATCTGCCGGCCGAAGCGCTCGACGATCCGGCGGTGCACGATCTCGCGGCGCATGGCTGCGGCACGACGATGCATGTCGTGCGCCTGCTCGCGCCGGAGTTCGACGGCGACGACTACACCAAGGACATCGACTTCACGCCCGCCGGCATCGCGGCGCGCCGCGCGGCGGGCTACGCCGATGCGCGAGCCATGCTCGAGCGCGCGCCGTGGCGCGCGCCGGTCGAGCCGATGGAAGGCGTCGTCATCCACCAGAACATGCCGATGACCGAGCGCCTCGCCAAGAGCTGAACCGATGCGCGCACGCCGATGGCTTCCTCTCCTGCTGCTCGCCGCCTGCAGCTATTTCCAGGACACGGCCGAGAGCGAGGCGAACATCATCCGGCCCGGCAACTTCAAGGCCGGCTCGGGCGTCATCCAGTCGGTGAGCGTGCTGACGAACGCGAACAAGGCAAACCCGCGCCCCGTTCCGGGGCGCCGCCGGCCAGACCCCAACCTCTATCGCCTCGCGCTGAACATGGACAGCGATGGCTTCCAGACCGTCGATGTCGATAACGGCAACTTCAGCGCCGGCGAAGCGGTAGAGCTGACGAACGACGGTCGCGTCGTGCGTGTGAGCGGCACGTCGCTCAACCGGGCGTTCGGACACTGAGCGTGCGAGATCCAGGTGTACACCGATGATCTCGAAGCGCCGGGCGAGCGCGGCGTGGAGCTGCACGTCAATGCGACGCCGCAAGGGCGCCGCGAGCCCGCCTATCCGGGCGAAGTCGTCGCGCACCATGCCCTGCGCGTCACGCCGGAAATTTCCTGGGGCCTTGCGCCGCACTGGGACTGGGGCGTGTATCTGCCGTTCGTGCGCTCGGCGGAAGGCGCCGACTACTTCGCCGGGCGGCGGCTTCGCCTCAAGTGGCTGCCGCTGCGCCCGCCCGAGGGCGGCACCGGCGCATTTGCCGGGATGAACTGGGAGCTCTCGTTCGTGCAGCAACGCTTCGAGCAGGCGCGCCGTACGGTGGAGATCCGGCCGATCGTCGGCCACCGCAGCGAAAACTGGCTTGCGTCCTTCAACCCGATCATCGACACGGAGCTCGCCGGCGAGCGCAAAGGCGTGCTTACCTTCGCCCCGGCCATCAAGCTCGCGCGCACGTTCTCGCACGAGCGCGCTTTGGGCATCGAGTACTACGCGGATCTCGGCCGGCTGTCGCATTTCGCGCCGCGCGCCGAGCCGCGGCCTCAGCGGTGCTTCCGACCGCTGGACGGTGAAGGCCATCGTCTCGTTCCAATAACCCAGGGAGAAACCCATGCTGCTGATCCGCATCTTGGCCGCGCTCGCCTTCGCCGCGAGCGCGTTCGCTGCCGACTATCCCGCGCCGAAGGAGGCGAGCTGGGTCGTGCGCGACTTTCGTTTTCACACCGGCGAGGTGCTGCCGGAGCTGCGCCTGCATTACACGACGGTGGGCGATCCTTCGGGCGAGCCCGTAGTGTTGCTGCACGGCACGACCGGATCGGGCACCGGTCTGCTCTCCGCCGCCTTCGCCGGCGAGCTCTTCGGTGCCGGCCAGCCGCTCGACGCGACGCGCTACTACATCATCCTTCCCGACACGATCGGCCACGGCAAGTCGAGCAAGCCCTCCGACGGCTTGCGCACCCGCTTTCCGCGCTACAACTACAGCGATATGGTCGAGGCGCACCAGCGCCTCGTGAGCGAGCACCTCGGCGTGAAGCACCTGCGGCTGGTGCTCGGCAATTCGATGGGCGGCATGGAGACGTGGATGTGGGCGCAGGACTATCCGCGCATGATGGACATCGCCGTGCCGATGGCCTCGCTGCCGGCGCCGATGGCGAGCCGCAACTGGATCATGCGCCGGCTCATCGTCGACTCGATCCGCAACGATCCCGAGTGGATGAACGGCAACTACACGAAGCAGCCGAAGAGCGCCCAGTTCGCCTCGGTCTTCTACGGCTTCGCCACCAACGGGGGCAACCAGGCGCTCTACAAGGCGGCACCGACGCGCGACAAGGCCGACGCGCTCCTCGAGTCGCGGCTGAAGGCGCCCTTCGCCGCCGACGCGAACGATGTGCTCTACCAGTGGGATTCGTCGCGCGATTACGATCCGTCGGCGGGACTCGAGCGCATCGAGGCGACATTGCTCGCCATCAACTCGGCAGACGACGAAAGAAATCCGCCGGAGGTCGGCGTCCTCGATCGCGAGATCAAGCGCGTCAAGCACGGCCGCGTGCTCCTCATTCCCGGCAGCCCCGACACCGCCGGGCACGGCACGACGGCGAGCGCCAAGTGGTGGAAGAAGGAGCTCGATGAGCTCCTGCGCAACGCGCCGCGGCTAGACGGCGGCGCTGGGGGCTAGGGACTGGGGCACCGGCGCTTGGGGAGACATACGCCGCGTCCAGTCGGGAAGGGAGGCAAGGCGAAGGCCCCAGCCACCAGCCCGCAGCGCCACCGCCGGCTTAGGCGGCGAAGAGACGAACGACGGTGAAGGAGAGCGCGCCGACGGCGGCGCCGGTCGCGAGCGCGGCGCCGAAGGTAAACGCGAGGTCCTTCAGGAATTGTTTGGCAGTGATGTTCATGCCGCCATTACAGCAGCCGATGGCGGCGGTGCCGGGCGCAAACTCTGGCCCGACGCCGATCAATTGTGGCAAAGCGCGGGCAGTGCGCTTTGCGCCCTCCTTCCTCGCGAAATCGCTCCGGTATAGTCGCCGCCATGGCTCGCACGGTGGCGATCGTGGAGGACGACGCGGCGATTCGCGCGAACTACGCGGACATGCTGAAGAAGCATGGCTACGAGGTGCGCGCATACGGCGATCGCAAGTCGGCGACGAGTGCATTGCGCACCCGCCTTCCCGATCTTGCGCTGCTCGACATCGGCCTTGGCGACGAGCCCGAGGGCGGCTTCACCCTCTGCCGAGAGCTGCGCGCGCTGTCCGCCGCGCTGCCGATCATCTTCCTCACCGCGCGCGACAGCGATTTCGACCTCGTATCGGGGCTGCGCATGGGCGCGGACGACTACCTGACGAAGGACGCGAGCCTGCCGCAGCTCCTCGCGCGCATCAGCGCGCTCTTTCGCCGCGTGGACCTGCTGCGCGAGCCGCCGGCGGCCGAGGAGGTGCTCGAGCGCGGAGCGCTCAAGCTCGACTTGAAGCGTCTGCAGGCGACGTGGCGCGCGACCCCGGTCGATCTCACCCTCACCGAGTTCTGGCTCGTGCATTCGCTCGCGCGCTATCCCGGCCATGTCAAGGACCGCGACAGCCTGATGCGCGACGCGCACATCGTCGTCGACGACTCGACCATCACTTCGCACATCAAGCGCATCCGGCGCAAGTTCCAGTCGCTGGACGGCGGCTTCGCCGCCATAGACTCCGTCTACGGCGCCGGCTATCGCTGGACCGCCTGAAGTTTTCATGAGAGTGAGCCTGCGCGCCAAGGTGGTGCTCGTCGCGCTCGTGCTCGCGGTGATCCCGCTCGTCGGCTATGTGCACGTGAAGCAGATCGAGCGGCTGCTGCGCGAGGGGCAGGAGCAGGCGCTGCGCGCCACCGCGCGCGCGATCGCGATGGCCCTGCATGACCGCCCCCAGCTCCTCGCGCTGCGCCCGGGTGAGGCGACCTCCGATGAGATGCAGCTGATCCTGAAAAGTCTGGCGCGCGCCGAGTCCCGCGTGTGGATCGTCGATCAGAACCAGCGCCTGCTTGCCCTCGTCGGCGACCTCAAGGGCCGCGCGCCGGAGGACGATCGCGCGGCGCCGCTCGAATTCGCTACCCGCCTCGTGCAGCCGCTCACTGCGCTTCTGCTCGACCGGCCCACGGAGGATTTCGACGATTCGCTGCCGGAATCGGAGATCGCGAACGGCGCCACGGCCGCGAGCGCGCTCCAGGGGGTGCCGGCGCGGCGGCTGCGGTCCTCGGTCGACGGCCGCGCCACCATCGTGTCGGCGGCCTATCCGATCTGGTCGGGCGAGCAGGTGATTGCGGCGGTCGTCGCGGAGGAAACGACCAACGCCGCGCGCTCGGTATACAACCGCGCGCTCGAGCAGGTCGTCGCGGTGACGCTCATCGCCTTCCTCGCCGGCGCGCTCGCCCTCCTCGCCTTCGCCTCGCGCCTGTCGAGCCGCCTCGGGCGGCTGCGCGACGAGGCGGAAGCGGCGATCGACTCGCAAGGCCGGGTGCGCAAGCTGATCGCCGGCTCCGCTGCCGGCGACGAAATCGGCGATCTCTCGCGCAGCTTCTCGACCATCCTCGAGCGCCTTGCCGAATACAACCGCTATCTCGAGAACATGGCCGGGCGCCTGTCGCACGAGCTGCGCACGCCGATCGCGGTGGTGCGCTCTTCGCTCGAGAATCTGCGGCTGCAGCCGCTGCCCGCGGACGCGGGCGTTTATCTCACGCGCGCGAACGACGGCCTGCAGCGGCTCGACAGGATCCTCACGCGCATGGGCGAGGCGACGCGCCTCGAGAGCCTTCTGCGCAGCCAGGCGCGCGAGCGCTTCGATGCGTGCGGCGTGCTGCGGGGAATGATCAGCGGCTACGCCGCGGCGTATCCGGGTCGCCGGTTCGAGCTCGATGCGCCGGAGGCGCCGGTGTGGCTGCGCGGGGCGCCCGACCTCTATGCGCAGATGCTCGACAAGCTCGTCGCCAATGCCGTCGACTTCGCAACCGGAGACGAGCCGATCCGCATCCGGCTCGAAGGACGCGGCGGCCTCGCGATGCTCACCGTTTCGAACCGCGGGCCGCGCCTGCCGGAAGCGATGGCGAGCAAGCTCTTCGAGTCCATGGTGTCGGTGCGCACCACCGGCAGCGGCAGCGAGCCGCACCTCGGCCTTGGCCTCTACATCGTGCGGCTCATCGCCGATTTCCACGGCGGCTCGGCGCAGGCTCTCGACCGCGAAGACGGCTCGGGCGTCGTCATGAAGGTGAGCTGCCCGGTTGTCATCTAAAGCGCGACGCTCGCCGCTGCGATAGACGACAGCAATTCTCGGTATTGTGAATTTCGATTTGATCTATGCGGGGCGCAGCCGTACGCTTGACCCTCTCTAGAGGAGATACCGCATGAAAGCGCTCAAGGGCACGAGGACCCACGACAACCTCAAGGCCGCGTTCGCCGGCGAATCGCAGGCGAACCGCCGCTACCTGTACTTCGCCGCGAAGGCCGACGTCGAAGGCCACAACGACGTCTCGGCGCTTTTCCGCTCCACGGCGGAAGGCGAGACCGGGCACGCACACGGCCATCTCGAATATCTCGAGGCCGTGGGCGATCCGGCGACCAACCTGCCGATCGGCCGCACGCGCGAAAACCTGAAGGCCGCGGTCGCTGGCGAGACGCACGAGTACACCGACATGTATCCCGGCATGGCCAAGCAGGCGCGCGACGAGGGCTTCGGCGAGATCGCCGACTGGTTCGAGACGCTCGCCAAGGCCGAAAGAAGCCACGCCAACAAATTCCAGAAGGCGCTCGACGGTCTCAGCGATTAAGTAGCGCGAAGCAGCGCGCATGCAGCGCGAAGGATCGCTCGAGGCTCCGACCCGCCACCCGCTCGCCTGGCAGTCCGGCGATTTCTGGGACCAGGCGAAGGCCGAGAAGGAGCTCGAGCGCATCTTCGAGATTTGCCATGGCTGCCGCCGCTGCGTCAGCCTGTGCACGACGTTTCCGACGCTCTTCGACCTGGTCGACAACTCCGCGACCATGGAAGTCGACGGCGTAAAGAAAGAGGACTACTGGAAGATCGTCGACCAGTGCTACCTCTGCGACCTCTGCTACATGACGAAGTGCCCGTACGTTCCGCCGCATCCCTGGAACGTCGACTTCCCGCACGTCATGCTGCGCGCCAAGGCGATCAAGTTTCGCAAAGGGGTCAAGTTCCGCGACCGCCTCCTCTCCTCCACCGATCGCAACGGAAAAGTGGCGGCAATCCCCATCGTCGCCCAGACGGTCAACGCGCTCAACAACTTCAAGCCCGCGCGCGACGCCATGCAGGCGGTCCTCGGTGTGCACAAGGACCGCGAGCTGCCGCCGTATGCGCCGAAGAAGTTCCGCGCGACGGCGAAAGCAGCGCCGCCGTTTCCGGTGCGCGATGGCAAGAACACGCCGGGTAAGGTCGCCCTCTTCGCGACCTGCTACGCGAACTACAACGAGCCCGTCATGGGCCACGACCTTCTCGCCATCCTCGAGCACAATGAGGTGCCGTACGTTCTGGTGAGCGATGAGGTTTGCTGTGGTATGCCCAAATTCGAACTGGGCGACCTCGAGGGCGTCGCGAAGCTGAAGGAGCGCAACATGCCGGTGCTTGCGCGCTACGCGCGCGACGGCTACGCGATCCTTGCACCGGTGCCCTCCTGCACGCTGATGTTCAAGCAGGAGCTGCCGCTCATGTATCCCGAGGACGCCGACACGATCGCGGTGCGCGACGCGATGTTCGATCCGTTCGAGTACTTCGTGCTGCGCAAGAAGGATGGGCTGCTGCGCACCGACTTCAAGAGCGCGCTCGGCAAGGTCGCGTATCACATCCCCTGCCATTCGCGCGTGCAGAACATGGGACAGAAGACGCGCGAAGCGCTCGAGATGATTCCCGGCACCGAGGTCACCGTGGTCGAGCGCTGCTCCGGACACGACGGCACCTGGGGCGTGAAGACCGAGTACTTCGACAACTCGATGAAGATCGGCCGGCCGGTATTCCGCCAGATGGCGGCGCCCGAGGCTGCCTATGTGAGCTCTGACTGCCCGATCGCCGCCCGCCACATCATGCAGGGCATGGGCGAGGAGGCGAAGAGCGCCGTCAAAGCGCATCCCCTCACGCTGCTGCGCAAGGCCTACGGCATCTGACGTTTCCCGCGCGATGGGAAAACGTGGTCTCGCCCTGTTTTTCGCCCTGGTTTGCGGCTGCGCGCACGAGCCGGCGACCGGCCTTGCGTTCGGCGTGCTCGGCGATACGCCCTACACCGACAGCGAGGTGCATCGGCTCGACGCGCTGATCGACGACATGAACCGCGAGCGCCTGGATTTCGTGGTGCACGTCGGCGACATCGGCGCCGGCGCGCGAGACTGCACGGACGCATGGCTCGAAGCGCGCAAGGCGCAGTTCGCCCGGCTGCGGCACCGGTTCGTGCTCATTCCCGGCGACAACGAATGGGTGGACTGCAAGGACCAGATCGGGCGCCTCGACGCCTGGCGCGCAGTGTTCTGCCAGCCGGCGCTGCCCGTGGAGGTGCAGCCCGGCGAGTATTGCGAGCACATGCGCTGGGAAGCTTCCGGCATCCTCTTCGTCACGCTCAACGTGCAGGGCAGCAATAACAACGTGCGCCACGGCGCCGAGTTCGCAAAGCGCATGGCGGCCGTCTACGACTGGCTCGACGACTCGGCGGCACTCGCCGAGAAGCGGCGACTCATGCTCCTGCTCTTCATGCAGGCCGACCCCTTCATCACGCTGCCGCACGACGGCTTCGCGGAGCTGCGCGACCGGCTCGCGCGGTTAGGAAATCGCATGCCGGAGCGCGTCGTGCTCGTGCACGGCGACTCGCACTTCTATCACGACGATGAGCCGATTCCCGGCGTGCGGCGCCTCGAGGTCTGGGGATCGCCGATCGTGAGCTGGGTGCGCGGCGGCGTCGAGGCCGGCGAGCTCGCCTTCAGCGCACCACACTATCGATAGTCACGGCGACGCCGCTCGCATCGTTCGCGACCGGGCCGCTCGCGCCCTGCAGGTCGCCAGGGCCGGGTTTGGCGCTCCCTGACTTCGACACGCGAGCCGTTACGACGACCTTGGCATACGCCGACACGGTGAGCCCCTGTGCCATCGCCATCGAATCGTTCAGCGCGAATTGCAGCGGCAGGTCGCCCGCCCGGGCGCGCAGCACGGCGAGCGGCATCGGCGGGCCTTCTGCGGCGCGCGCGAACACGAACACCTGATCGTCCGGCTTCACCGACTTCGCGAGCTGCGGCGCGAGGCGCACGGTGCCGCGAACGCCCGGGTGCGCCTTGGCCTGCTTTTGCGGTGCAGGCGCGATGCCGGCGAGCTTGCGCGCCTCCTCGACATTGCCGGCGATGGTGCGCGCGTCTTCCGAGTCCGCGGGCACGAGGGGCAGCATGCGGCTCCAGAGCGCCGCAGCCTTCGCATAGTCCTGCTGCTCGTAGGCCGCGGTGCCGGCGAGCGCGAGCGCCTTCAGGTTCTTCGGGTCGATCTCGAGCGCCCGCTCGACGAGGCGCTCGGGCTCGCCCGCGACCCGCTCTCCGCGCGTCATCGCAAGCACGTCGGCGAAGTCGGCGAGGAGCTGCGCATCCGTCGGGGAGCGCTCGGCCGCCCTCGAGAAAGCGTCCACGGCCTCGCGATAGCGGCCCATGGCGCTATAGGAGCGGCCGAGGAGCTTCCAGCCCTCGACGTCCTCCGGACGGTCGCGAAGCTTGGCCGCGAGCCGCTCGACCATCGACTCGAACTGCGCGGCGTCGGGCACACCCTGGTGGGGATCGAGCGCGCGCAGATTGCCGGTGGCGAAGTACACCGCCACGGCGACGAGCGGCACGGCGATGCCCACCGCGAATGCCGCGCGCCGACCCGCGCTTCTCTCGGGTGGCTCGGCCGCGGACACGTCCTCGAGGAGACGCGCCTCGAGCTCGAGGCGCGAGCGCTCATGGTCTTCGCGCGCGAGCGTGCCGGCCGCAAGGTCGGCGTCGAGCTCGCGCAGCTGGTCGCGGTAGATGGCGACGTTCGCCTCCCGGCGCGAGAGCTGGGCGCGCGCTTTCGGGGCGCGCAGCGGCCGCAGCACGAAGAAAAGCGCCACCGCGGCGAGCGCGGCAGCCGCGAGCCAGAAGGCGATCATTCGAGGAGCTTCGCCGCACGGGCCCGGTCGGCCTCGGAGAGCTGCGGCTCGGGTATGCGACGCCGGCGCAGGAGGCGCGCGAGCAGCCAGAAACCGGCGATGAGGAAGAGGAAAGGCCCCGCCCAGAGGAGCGCGGTGGTGGCCTTGAACGGCGGCCGATAAAGCACGAAGTCCCCGTAGCGCGCGACGAGCCAGTCGATCACCTCGCGGTCGGACTTACCCTGCGCGATCTGCTCGCGTACCTGGTTGCGCAGATCCACTGCGAGCGGCGCGCTTGACTCGGCGAGCGTCTGGTTCTGGCACACGAGGCAGCGCAGCTCCTTTTCCAGCGTCTGGGCGCGGCGCTCGAGCGCCGCGTCCTGCGCCCACGCGTGCACGGCGAACAATACGAGGAGGAGCGCGCGCGTCACTGTGCGGTGAGCTCCTTCACTAAAGGCTCAAGCTTCTGCTGCACCACCTCCGGCGTGAGCGGTCCGATGTGCTTGTAGCGGATCACGCCCTTGCGATCGATGACGTAGGTCTCCGGCACCCCGTAGACGCCGTAGTCGATGCCGATGCGGCCATCGGCATCGTAGGCGATGAGCTCGTAGGGATTGCCGTTACGCGCGAGCCACGGCAGCGCGTCCTTGCGCTCGTCCTTGTAGTCGAGACCGATGAGCGGCGCGAGGCCGGCACGCGCGAGCTGCGTGACGACCGGATGCTCCGCGAGGCACGGCGGGCACCAGGAGGCCCAGACGTTCATGATCCATACCTGCCCGTGCATGTCCTTCTCGGAGAAGCGCTTGTCCGGCGAGTTGAGGAGCGGCAGTTCGAACGCCGGCGCCGGCTTGCCGATGAGCGGGGAAGGAACTTCCCGCGGATTGAGGCGCAGCCCGACGGCAAGGAGCGCGACCAGCGCGACGAAGACGCCGAGCGTCCACGCCAGCCTTTTCATGCGCGCATTTGCGCTGCGACCGCGCGCGTCGCGGGGAGCGCGACGCGGTAGCGGCGGTCGCTCGCGGCGAGCAGCCCGCCGAGCGCCATGATCACGCAGCCGCCCCAGATCCAGTCGACGAACGGCTTGTGCTGCACCTTCACGAGCCAGGCCCCGCCATCGACCGGATCGCCGAGCGACACGTACAGGTCGCGCGTGAGGCCGGGCGCGATCGCCGCCTCGGTCATCGGCATGTTCTGCACGACATAGAGCCGCTTTTCCGGATAGAGCACGGTGACCGCGCGCCCATCACGCGCCACGGAAATCTTGGCGCGCGCCGAGACGTAGTTCGGCCCCTTGACGTTGCTGATGTCCTCCAGGCGGAACACATAGCCTGCAAGGTCGACGCTGTCGCCCGGCTTCATGGTCGCGTCGCGGTCACTCTCGTAACTCTTGACGAGTGTCACGCCCACTACGAAGACCGCGACGCCGAGATGCGCGATCACCATGCCGTAGTGAGAGCGCGTTTGCCTCCAGCTTTTGCGGAACGTGAGCAAACCGGTCAGCGCGACCCACAAGGCGAGGGCGAGCCCGAGCCCGGTGAGCGCGCTCCAGCGGCCGAAGGCGAGCGGCAGCAGGAGACCGACGGCGATCGCCACGGCGAGCGCCCAGCGCAAGAGCACCGCGAGCTCGGGAAGGCTCGCGTGTTTCCAGCGCGCGAGGGGCCCGATGCCCATCAGGAAGAGCGCCGGCGCCATGAGGGGCACGAACACCGTCTCGAAGTACGGCGGTCCGACCGAGATCTTGCCCACGCCGAGCGCATCGATGGCGAGTGGATACAGCGTGCCGAGGAAGACGGAGCCCGCCGCCGCGGCGAGGAGCACGTTATTCGCGAGCAGGAAGGATTCGCGCGATACCGGCGCAAAGTCGCCGCCCAAGCCGATGCGCGCGGTGCGCCAGGCATAGAGGGCGAGTGCACCGCCGATGAAAACCGCGAACAGCCCGAGAATAAATATTCCACGGCGCGGGTCCACCGCGAAGGCGTGCACGGACGTGAGGACGCCGGAGCGAACGAGGAAGGTGCCGAGCAGCGACAGGCCGAACGCCACGATGGCGAGCAGCACGGTCCAGCTGCGGAAACTTCCGCGCTTCTCGGTGACCGCGAGCGAGTGAATGAGCGCCGTGCCGACGAGCCAGGGCATGAAGGAGGCGTTCTCCACCGGATCCCAGAACCACCAGCCGCCCCAGCCGAGCTCGTAATAGGCCCAGCCGCTGCCGAGCGCGATGCCGAGCGTGAGGAACATCCACGCGACGGTGGTCCACGGGCGCGACCAGCGCGCCCAGGCGGCGTCGAGCTTGCCCGAGAGGAGCGCCGCCACGGCGAACGCGTAGGCGACCGAGAAGCCGACGTACCCCATGTAGAGCATCGGCGGATGCAGCACCATGCCCGGGTCCTGAAGGAGCGGGTTGAGATCGCGACCATCGGGCGCCGCCGGCAGCAGCCGATCGAACGGGTTCGATGTGAATAGCATGAACGCGAGGAAGCCCGCGCTCACCAGGCCCATCACGCCGAGCACGCGCGCCGTCATTTCTTCCGGCAAATGGCCGCTGAAGAGGCTCACCGCAGTCATCCACACGCCAAGCATCAGCGTCCAGAGGAGGAGCGAGCCTTCGTGCCCGCCCCACACACCGGCGATGCGGTAGTGCAGCGGCAGCGCGCTGTTCGAATGCTCGACGACGTAGGCCACCGAGAAATCATTGTTGACGAACGCGTAGGTGAGGCAGCCGAACGCGAAGGCGACGAGGAGCGCCTGCGTCTGCGCCGCAGCCCGCGCCGCCGCCATCCACGCGAGATTGCCGCGCGCAGCGCCGGCGATCGGCACGATCGCCTGCACGAGCGCCACGGCGAGCGCGAGCGCCGCTGCCAGCTGTCCGAGCTCAGGGATCATGGCGCCTTCAGCGTCTTCTGCGTGCGCTCGACCGCCGCCTGGTCGATCGCGTGCTTCGCCTCAGGCGGCATGTAGTTTTCGTCGTGCTTCGCGAGCACCTCGCGCGCGGTGAACACACCGTCGGGACCGAGGTTGCCCTGCGCGACGACGCCTTTGCCTTCGCGAAAGAGATCGGGCAACTGGCCGCGATAGACGACCGGCATCGATTTCGCGGTATCGGTCACGACGAAATGCACGTTCACGCCTTCTCGCTTGACGCTGCCGGGCACGACCATGCCGCCGATGCGGAACGTGCGTCCCACCGGGGCCTCGTGCGCCGCGACCTGCGAGGGGGTGAAGAAGAACACCAGGTTCTTGTTGAACGCGCTGAGCACGAGTGCCGTCGCAACGCCGAGCGCCACGACGCCGAGCGCGACCCACGCCATGCGCTTATGCCTTGGCTTCATGCTTCCTCTTCAGCAGCACGATGACTTCGATGGCAAGCAGCACGAAGGTCACGCCGTACGCGCCCCAGATATAGCCGCCGTAGCCGCCCATGGCGAGAAATTCGCTCATGGCACCTCCGCGATCTCGCAGCGCAGGCGCGTGAGCGCCACGGCGATGCTGTACATCCAGAACGCGAGCGCCATGAGCAGCATCCCGGTCAGCATGGTGGCCGCCATGCTGGGCGCTTTGGTGAAGCTCACCGAGGCCCCCTGGTGCAAGGTGTTCCACCACTGTACTGAGTAGTAAATGATCGGAATGTTCACGACGCCAACGATGGCGAGGAGCGCGCCCGCGCGATCGGCGCGACGCCGGTCGTCGATCGCTGCCTGAAGGGCCATGAAGCCGAAGTAGAGGAAAAGGAGAATCAGCTCCGACGTAAGCCGGGCATCCCACACCCACCACGTTCCCCAGGTGGGCTTGCCCCAGAGCGAACCGGTCCAGAGCGCGATGAAGGTGAAGAGCGCTCCCGTGGGCGCCAGCGCGCGCGCCATCATCGCCGAGAGCCGCGTGTGCATGGCGAAGCCGAGCGCCGACCAGAAGGCCATGACGACGTAGATGAACATGGACATCCACGCCGCCGGCACGTGGATGAAGATGATGCGGTATACCTCACCCTGCTGCGCGTCGGTCGGTGCGACGAAAAAAGCGACGTACAGTCCGGCCGCGGCAAATATCGCCGCGAGCGCGGCCGAGACGCGCGCGATGGTTCCCGCGAGCGGATAGAACGTGTGCGGGGAAGCGAACCAGAACCACTTGATGCTGTGCGTCGTCATTCCGCGGAAATCCTTAAGGCCGCCGCCGCCGCCCAGGGGGCGAAAGCCGCGGCCACGATGAGCATGGCAGCGAGGAGCTCGAGCTGCCCGGCCGGCGAAAGTCCCGCCGCGGCCATGTCGACCGCCCCCGCGCCGAGGATCAGCACCGGCACATACAGGGGCAAGACGAGGAGCGAGAGCAGGACTCCGCCGCCGCGCAGGCCGAGCGTCAGCGCCGCGCCGATCGCGCCGATGATGCTCAGCACCGGCGTACCAAGGAGCAATGATAAGGCGAGAACGCCATAAAGCGGCGCCGCGACGTCGTACTGGAGCGCGATGACGGGCGCCATCAGCACGAGCGGCAAGCCGGAGACCACCCAGTGCGCGAAGCTCTTCGCCGCCACGACGACGCCGAGCGGCGCCGCCCCGAGCATGAGCTGCTCGAGCGTGCCGTCAGCGTAGTCCCCGGCGAAGAGGCGCCCGAGCGAGAGCATGGACGAGAGCAGCGCCGCGACCCAGATGACCCCGGGCGCGATGGCGCGCAGCAGGTTCGGCTCGGCGCCAACGCCGAGCGGAAAGAGGCTCGACACGATGATGAAGAAGAGCAGCGCCGTGGCGATGTCGCTGCGCCGGCGCAGAGCGAGCAGGAGGTCGCGCCAGATGAGCGTGCGCGCCGCAGTGATGACATGAGCGAGCATGTCAATGTGCCGCGAGATCGATCACGCGGGCGCTCGTATCGATGGCGGCCGGCTGGTGCGTGGTGTACACGACGCTGCCGCCCGCCTCGAGTTGTCGAGCGATCAGCCCCTCGGTATACGCGATCGCGCCAGCGTCGAGCGCCGCGAACGGTTCGTCGAGTAGCCAAAGCGGCACGCCTTGCGCCACCAGCAGCCGCGCGAGCGCCGCGCGCCGGCGCTGGCCCTGCGAAAGCTTGCGCACCGGCAGGTCGGGCACGGCGAGCGCCGAGAGCGCCGAGCCGAGCGCTTCCTTGGGCTGCGGGCTGCCCATCAGCCGGCATGCGACCTCGAGGTTCTCGCAGGGCGTGAGATCGTCCTTCACCGCGCTCGCATGCCCGAGGTAGACGAGCTGGCGTGAATACTCCTCGGCGAGCCGCCGGATCGGCACGCCGCGCCAGCGTACTTCGCCCTGCGAAGGTGTCAGGAGCCCGCACAGGATGCGCAGCAGGCTCGTCTTGCCGCTGCCGTTGGGCCCCGCGAGGCGCAGCAGCTCACCGCTTGCGAGCGTGAACGACACGCCGCGAAACAGCGTCCGTCCGCCCCGCTCGCATTCCAGCTCCCCCGCTTCGAGCACATGGGTATTCTTGCAGAAAGGTCAGCCGCCATTGGGCCAGAGCCCCTGATGGCGGAATTGACCTGGATCAAACTTTCGGGGTGCCGTCGCCTCCCGGGCGCTTACCCTGCTGCAGGCCTTCGGTGAGTCCGATGAGGATGCCGCTCGCGAGCGTGGTGAAGTTCTCCGCCATCACCTCTGCGGCCTTGAGGGCGGTGCGCCGCTGCTGGCGCACTGCGTCGCGCATGCGATCGCCGAACGCCTCGAGCGTGGCTTCGACCTGCGCCGCCGTCTGCGTGCCGGTCGATTCCTGCTGCCGCAAGAGCGCCGCCCACTGGTCACGCAGCTGCTTGCTGCCCTTGCGGGTCGCGTCCTTCACCGTGGCAAGGAAGTCGTCCTCGAGGCGCTCGAGCTCGTCCAGCGCTTTCTTCACATGCGAGTCGCGCAGGCTCTGGCCCTGCGCGGCAAGGCTTTGCAGCGCGAGATGGTTCGCCTGCACCGCTTTCAGCACGGCCTCGTCCATCCCGGCAAACGCTTCGCCGAGCACGCGCTCGGGATCGAGGCGCGAGCTCTCGGCGCCGAGATTCACGCCTTCGGTCACCGCCTTGACCACGCGCTTGATCTCCGCCAGCGTGAGCTCGCGGCTCTTGAGCGC
>Ga0075426_10000664_pt1 | contig 23713 bp, 19 predicted proteins | sample SoiMethybrSBSTD5_FD_75304 | JGI IMG/M metagenome (GOLD analysis project Ga0075426, IMG submission 75304) | Bulk soil microbial communities from a Populus tree surrounding site in Tennessee, USA - Soil MetaG P. TD hybrid SBSTD5 | ecosystem: Environmental > Terrestrial > Soil > Tree plantation...
AGTAACAACGCGCAGGCAGACAGCAAAATGAATCTCTGGGACGAGCGGGTTCTCTTGGCGGGCATCGGGTTTCTCCGTTTCGGCTGTGTGAGTGGCGATTCGAGTTGGGTGCTTGCGAAGATTTGAGATACCCAACAAAAAACGCCGAACGTTTAGAGTAGTTGCGCTTCATGATGCGAGGAACACGAGAACGCGACATCACTGGGCAACAGACTTTGTCCTTACTCACATATGGAGGGAACGCCGAAACTATTTCGCCAATGAACACCCGCGAAGAGGGCTGAACCTTGGAATCGAGACATTTAAGACTGCCTTTACGATTTGCGTTGACCCCGACCGACCAGCGGCATATGATCCCGCCCATTCAGACATAAGGGGCTCTTCCAGGATTTAGCTTTCCCTCTCAGGCGGGCGCCCAAAACAACGTCCGGCACAGGCCGGTGTTGGTGATTTTCCCAAATAGTTCTCGCGTTAATAGTTGAATAGTGCGGCGAACGCGAAGCCTTACCGAAGGCTCTTGCCCCGCTCGCAAGCCCAGCGCACGGCTCTCGCGGCTGTGCCCAAACCCCACCAGCGTTACTGAGGAGGAACTCAAATGAGTACCGACAAAATCAAGATAGACCACGTGACTGGCGGTAAAAATAAGGACGAGCTGAAGAACTGTTACTTCGAGCCGTCCCCCGACCTTCCCGGCAGCTACGACTTCTACGACAAAAATGGCCATCGGTTGGCGCGCGATCTCAACGTCGGAGACCCGTTCGAATTTGATATGAATGGCCTGACGTGGGTCTTCTACGAATGGACGTGTGACAACCTGCATGCCAACGGAAACTGGAGAAACAATGGCCCGGCGGTGGATCCGACGCTGGAGCAAGAAGGCACGTTCACCGCGCAAGCCGGCGGCGGAGTCGATGGCGAAACGGACGAACCGGGAGGGATCCTTCCCCTGGAACAGATCCGGATCTTCGAGGTCCGTTTGGAGGACGGCACCATAATCGACAACGCGCTGATGGATTGTTTCTTCTCACCACAAGGACCCGTCGGCGAATACATGTTCTTTGAGCAGGACGGGCAGCAGAAGGGCAGCGCGATCAAGGGCGGAGCCTACTTCGAATTTAAGTTGGGCGACGAGATTTGGGTGCTAAAAGCCCACTTTCACCCTAAGGAAGAGACGGCACAAGGACATTGGCACAGTTTCGGCCCTGACGACGAGGAACAGGGCGGGACTTTCACCGCGCAAGCCGGCGGCAGTGTTCCGACCGCTGCATCTGCGTACGCCTAACCTCAGTATCGGGGTGGCACTGCGCGGGGCCACCCCGACAACCATCATGAGAAAGAGACGTCTCCAACTTTTCCTACTGACATCGGCGGCACTGTTGATCTGTGTGTCGGCCGCGTTAGCGCAGAACGCGAAAGACCTCCCAACACTCTCTGACACAGAGCGTGAACTCAAAGGCGGCGAGAGTCACTCCTATCGAATAACGCTCACCTCAGGTCAGTTTCTTCACGCGATCGTCGAGCAGAAAGGCATCGACGTAATCGCCGCGTCTTTTGCACCGGATGGAAAGCAACTGACGTATTGCGATAGTCCGAATGACCGTTGGGGATCGGAGTCGATCGTGTTCGTCGCCGAGCAGGCGGGTGAATATCGCGTCGAAGTGCGGTCGCCAAACACTAAGGCTCCTGCCGGACGTTATGTGATCCACATCATTGCGCTGCGCGAAGCGACGGCGATTGATAAAGGACACGCGGCCGCGCTCGTGGCCTTTGATGAAGGAAGAAAACTGCGGGTGCAGCAGAACGCGGCCTCGAAGCGCGCAGCGATCGAGACGTACGAACAAGCGTTGCCGTTATTCCGCGCTGCCGGAGATAAATACCGCGCAGCGATGACCTTGCAGTCGATGGGAATCTCGTATTACCCGCTCAACGAATTTCGCAAAGCACTCGACTGCTTCAATCAAACACTCACCGCGGCAGTTGAACTCAGAGACAAACGTCTCGAGGCCGGAACTGAAACCTGGATCGCCGGAATGCTCGACATACTTGGCGACGTCAGTAAGGCGCTGGCCCACTACGATCACGCCCTCAAGTTAGCTCGCGAGGGTGGCTGGCGCCTCGCGGAAGGTTCTGCGCTCGCCAGTATGGGGAAGATCTACAGCGATATCGCCGAGTGGCAGAAGGCGCTCGATCTCTACAGTCAGGCGCTGCCGATTTTTACCGAGATTGACGACAAACAGGATCAGGCAATCACGCTCAACAACATTGGTATCGCTTACGACCTATCTGGTGAATACCAAAAAGCTCTCGACTATTTGCAGCAGTCGTTGCCGCTGTTTCGCGCGACGGGCAATAAGAACTCAGAAGCCTACACGTTGCTGAATATCGGTCGCGTCTACCGGCGCCTGGATCAATACGAGAAGGCGCTCGGCTACTACAACCAGGCGCAGGCCCTGCAACGCGAAACCGGTAATCGCGCTCAGGAAGCGGAAACGCTCGACGAAATGGGTGATGCGTATTCAGCGGGCGGCCAGTACCCAAAAGCACTCGACTATCACCAGCAAGCAATTGAGATCCAACTGACCACCGGCAATGTGCGCCGCGAAGCGATGGCGCGGACGAAGCTGGGTGAGGCCTATAGTCAATTGGACCAACCGGATAAGGCGCTGGAACAATTCAACCGGGCCCTCGCGACTTTTCGCAGCATTGGCGATCCGCGCAGCGCCGCGATCGCTTTGGAAGGTTCAGCCAGAGTAGAACAGAAACGCGGCAACCTCGCTGAAGCACGCAAACAGATTGCTGAGTCAATCAGCCTGATCGAAACGGTACGGGCGCGTTCCGGCAGTTCACAACTGCGCGCGTCGTATCGCGCCACGGTTGAAGACGCGTTTGAGTTTTACATCGATGTGCTGATGCAGCAGCACGCGGCAGATCCGGCGCACGGCTACGATGCGGAAGCGTTGCAGGCAAGTGAACGCGGTCGCGCGCGCAGTTTACTGGAGCAACTGAACGAATCGCGCGTCGATATCCGGCGCGGCGTCGATGCGAGCTTGCTTGATAAGGAACGCGAACTCACCCGCGACATTAATGCCAAAGCACAGCGTGAGATGCAACTCAAGACGCGCAAAGGCAGCGCCGAACAACTCGCCACGTTGCAACGGGAGATCAGTGCGCTTGAAGATGAGTATCAACAGGTGCAGGCTGCAATCCGCCAGAGCAGCCCGCAGTACGCAGCATTAACTCAGCCGCAGCCGTTAGGTTTGACAGAGATTCAGCAACAACTCGATCCCGATACGTTGCTGCTCGAATACTCGCTCGGAACTGAACGCAGCTACTTGTGGGCCATCGCCTCGGATTCGCTGAAGACTTACGTGCTGCCCAAGCAGGACGAGATACAAAAGCTTGCGGAACAAGTTTACGAATCACTCGTGGCGCGTAGTAATTCGCAGCCGCTCGAAACTCCCGCGCAACGAACTGCTCGCATTGCGCAGGCTGACGGCCAGTTTCAACAGTTGGCTGCCGAACTAAGCCGCATGATTCTGTCGCCGGCTGCAACTGAGTTGCGCAACAAGCGTTTGGTTATCGTTGCGGACGGCGCGTTGCAGTACGTTCCGTTCGCCGCGTTAACAGTCGCAAATCGGCGTCCGTTTATCGTCGATCACGAAATCGTGAGTCTGCCCTCTGCATCATCGCTCGCCGTGCAGCGGCAGAACCTCGCAAATCGCGAACTCGCGCCAAAGACGCTCGCCGTGATCGCGGATCCGGTTTTTTCCGCCAACGATTCACGGGTGAAGAAAACTGCCGCAGCGCCGGTCGAGCCAGTCTCCACAAGGATCATCGAACATGGTCCAGCCACAGCGAGCGGCGGCCAGTTCACAATTCCACGTTTGCCGTTCACGCGTTGGGAAGCGGACCAGATCCTCGCTGTCGCGCGCGACGGCTCAAATCTGAAGGCACTCGACTTCCGCGCCAGCCGCGCGATCGCCACTGGCGGCGAACTGAGTAAGTATCGCTATGTACACTTCGCGACTCACGGTTATCTCGACACCACACGCGCCGGTCTCTCCGCGATCGTGCTTTCGCTTTACGACGAGGACGGCAAACCGCAGGACGGATTCCTGCGCACACACGACGTCTATAACCTCAAATTGCCGGCTGAACTCGTTGTGCTGAGCGCGTGTGAAACGGGACTCGGTAAAGACGTGCAGGGTGAAGGCCTCGAGGGGTTGACGCGTGGGTTCATGTACGCCGGCGCGCGTCGCGTGGTTGTGAGCTTGTGGAACGTGAACGACAAAGCGACCGCATCGTTGATGCAGCATCTTTATGCAGGGATGTTACGAAACAATAAGACGCCCGCCGCTGCCTTGCGTGCGGCGCAGATCGAAATGCTGCGCACCGCACAATGGCAGTCGCCTTATTACTGGGCACCGTTTGTAATGCAAGGAGAGTGGAGATGAGAATACTCACGAGTTTCATATTGCTGACCACGCTCACCGTGTCTGCCTCATTCCTGGCCACTGCGCAAAAAGCAGGCGATGCCACGCGAAAACTTTGGGATACTGCCTTCATCATGCCGGCAGCTAATAAACCAACGGCGAGCCGGCGCCGGCCGGGCGGACGCTACCGTGTAGCAACGCCAAATGTGCCGATCGACAACGTGGCCCCGGACACGGTTGTCGGCGTTACCATTTGGCGTCTCCGCCCGGCAAATCGGACTGACTCCGGCGAAAGGCTGATCGTTCACGACGACAACTCCACCACCGAGTGGTTGCCGGAACGCATCTCTTCCACTACCAGACTCGTGCAAGGCGATCGACTTCGCATCAGTGTCGAAGCCGTGCGCGCAGGTTACTTGTACGTGATCGATCGCGAGCAGTATGCGGACGGTTCGTTGGGCGGGCCTTACTTGATCTTTCCCACCACGCGCACGTCGGGTGGTAACAACGAAGTCAGCGTCGGACGTTTGTTAGAGATTCCCGCGCAGGATGATGCGCCGCCGTTCTTCACGATGAAAAAGAGCCGGCCGGACCACGTTGCCGAAGTGGTGAGCGTGCTGGTGACGCCCGAACCGTTGCAGGGCTTGCAAATCACTGACAAAGCGTTGAAGTTGAGCGAGAGTCAGGTTGCGAGTTGGGAAAAAACGTGGGGTTCGAACGTTGGGCAGTTGGAAATGTCGACGGTGGGCCAGACGTGGACCAAAGAAGAGAAGGAATCGCGTACGCGCGCCTTAACTTCCAGCGCCCCGGCGCCGCAGCTTCTGTTCTACCGGCCTAGTCTCAAATCAACTGATCCGATCTTCGTGAAGCTACGACTCTCTTATCGAAGGTAAGGGCTCCTTGCATCAGCATTCGGACGTCAATGTGGCATGAGGTCAGTACCACCACGCGGTAGCGGGTGGGTCGGCGCGTCGAGATGGCGCTGCTCGGTGTAAGCGCAAGATCGAACCCACCCGCTACCGCGTGGTGGTACTGACCTCATTTCAGCGGTGGTCGTAGAACCGCCAGCTAGTCACGAAGTCACGCGTTAACTTCTGGTTCGTGATGGCGGCGCGCAGCATCTCGATCGGAATGCGGTTCTCTTTCAAAAGCGCGTCGTTAAAGGCGCGGTTCGTCATCTTGCCGGAGTCCACCAGTTCTTTGTGCATCGCGTACTGCTGTAACCCACCGATCAGGTACGAGATCTGATAGAGCGGACCGTAGCTGCCGTCGAATGAACGCCTTACTTCCGCGGTGGCGTTTTCGCGTTCGTGACCCACGCGGTTCACCAGCAGATCGATGCACTGCTGCGGCGTCATCTTTTCCAGATGGAAGTTGAGCGAGAAGATGATGCGGGCGCAGCGGTGCATGCGCCAGAAAAGCATGCCGATGCGGTTCTCGGGCGACTTCGCGAAGTTCAGATCCCACAGCAGCAGTTCCCAGTAGAGCGCATTGCCTTCGGTCCAGAACGGCGTGGCGAAAATTGCGCGATATGGTTTATTGCGCGCGGCCATAAAGCCTTGCAAGTGATGGCCGGGAATGAGCTCGTGAAAAACAGTAGCGCGCGAGAAGTGAATGTTGTTGCCGCGCATGCTCATCATCTTCTGTTCGTGGGCCATGGTGTTAGTCGGGAAAGAGACCTGAATCACTTCGCCACCGAGAAAGAACGGGCTGACGAGTTGGCGTTCGGGAGTCATCATCTCCATGCGCCAACTCTCTTTCGCCAGCTCAGGCACGGTGACGAGATCGTGGTCCTCGACAAAGTTGATCGCCTCAAGCGCGAGGTCGCGGATCATTTCCGGTTGTTTGCCCGGATCGACGTAAAGGTTCTTGACGTGTTCGAGCGCTTTGTGCCAGTCGTCACCGTAGCCGAGATCGCGCGACGCCTTTTTCATCTCGTTCTCGCACCACGCCATCTCCTTTTCCGCAATCGCGATCAACTCTTCGGGCGTGTAAGGAATCATTTCCGAACGTAGTTCGCTTAACAGCGCTTCGCGGCCAATCGGATCGCCGATGATATCGCTCGTGTCCCCGGGCCGCGCGGTACTTGAACGTGAGGTATTCGTATTTGGTCCCTGAGATCCCTGGCCCCTGGTCTGTACGTTGGAGACCGTTCCGCCTTCAGCGCGAATTCCCAGAACGCGCTCGTTGATCGAGGTCGTGTAAGTCGTCAGTGACTGGTCGAGCGCTTTGTACGGTTCTTCGTTCCACCAGGTGAAAAGTGGATCGTATCCGTTGTAGAACGTGTACCAGTTGCGCAGGTTCACACGCAGCCCATTCATCGTTAGCACGGCGCGATTCGCGACCGTCTTCTTCACTTGCAAACCACCCTCGACTGCGCGCCGCCGCTCGTCAACCTGCTTCTTCAAGTCCGTTAGCGTGGCCGCGACTCTGCCGGAATTGAGCGGCTCCATGCGCCGGCGCGCCTCTTCGAGATCGACGATCGTTTCGGCGAACGGAACAAGCGGTTGGATCTCCGCGAGTTGTTGCGCCTGAATATCCAATTGTCGCAACTCGTATTCGAGAAGGTTTTTGAAGAGCAGGTAATCGATCTTTCCGTCCTGGCCCATTGCGTCGAAGTTGAGCGACTTCAGCGAGGCGAGCCATTCTTCGAAGAACTTTTTGAAACGCGCTCGGCGCGCCGCGGAGATGGCCACCGGATACGAACGCGTCAGGCTGCCGCGATCGGCGGTGTAACGCTCGATCGCCGCGCGCATCTCGCTCACCGGTGTTTGTGAAACCGCGCAGTTAACCCAAACGCACACCAATAGCAGGACAACTAACGGACGGAATCCAGAGTGCATGTTCTAGTTTTCTCCAAGCAGTTTGACGTTAAAGAGGCTCGCCTATATTATGCGTAGCGCTCTTCAAACGGAATTCTTTACCTCGCAGATTATCAACAACTACCTCGCTCATCTTTCACACTCAAAGGAGAACTGTGCATGTCGTGGCAAAACCCGCCTAGTCCTTTAAACAAGCTCACCGCCTCGCAACAGGGTGGTAATCGTGGCGCGCAATTGTGGGGCGTCGATGTCAAAGGCACGCTTTACACCATCTACCAGGAAACACCAGGTGGCCAGTGGAGTAAATGGCTCGGACCGGATTGGAATGGCGCTAATCGTCCCAAGCAGGTTTACGAGTTGGCCGCAGCACAGCGTCACGATGGTTGCGTGCAGTTATGGGTCCTCGATATGAAGCGCCAGCTCTGGTCGACCTGGCAGAATACTCCTGGCGGTAACTGGAACGGTTGGCACGCCAATTGGAACCCCCCGCCCGGTAGCTTCAAGTTCAAAAAGATCGCAGCGTCGCAACTGCAAACCACGTCCGGTCAACCAGCGCGGTTCTGGGGCGTCACGGAGGACGGTATTCTCACGTCGTGCCATGAGACTGTTCCCGCCGGCAATTGGGGTGGTTGGAACGACTGGCCGGCGACACCCGATAAGTCTCGCTTCATTGAAGTCACAGCGTGCAAGCAGGGTGACGGCAAGGGCGCGGTTTGGGCCATCGACAATAAGAAACAGCTTTGGGGCATGGGCCAGGCGTCACCGGGTGGCAATTGGGGAAACTGGTCCGGACCAAACTGGCTCAGCGCGCCGAAGGTGAGCAACATCGCTGCCGTCGAACTGGGTGGTGAGAAGGGTGCGTGCATCTGGGCGATTACGGATGACTACAAGACAATTTTCAATTGGCAGACCAAGCCCGGAACTGATAACTGGTGGGGTTGGTCGCAGGGCGATTTTGAGGACAAGATGCTGGCCTACGAAATAACCGCCGCCGGGCAGAACAACAAGCGACAGGAAGTTTGGGTGATCAGTCTTAAACAGGAGCTGCACAGTATGGGAACGGACGGCAGTCCGAACGACTGGGAGCGTTTTTGGACGCCGCCTGCTTAAGTACGGAGCGCGTCTGCCTGGGTACAAGATGCCCGCGTGCCGAGGTATAGGATGCCGCCCGCCTGTCTGAGAGGCGGCCTGCTTAGGTAGGCGACACGCCTCCAGCGTAGTACGGGACGCCTCCAGCGTCGGTTAAACGCCGAAGGCGTTCGCAAATTCCAGCCCAGGGTTGGAGCTTGCGACAACCCTGGGGGCGATAAAGAAACGTTGTTTCAACACTGAAGGCGTTGGCTAAGATCGCCGATCGTTTGCCAACGCTTTCAGCGTTTTCACGTCTTCTACCTATGGAACCCAGGGTTGTGTCCAACCCGTGGGCTGGAATTAGCGAACGCCTTCGGCGTTATTACTACGGCTTGCCGCGATTATCGCTGCTTGCGGTGATTATCGCTGCTTGCCGCGATTACTGCGACTTGCCGCGATTACTACGGCTTGCCGTGTTACTGGGCCGTTTGTTAGAATCCGCTTTCGTTAGTTTCTTACTTTTGATAGGACGCTCCAGAAGACCTTCGCATGAATCGAACAACGACTCGATTCTTTACTTTCTAATTGCCGCCCGCCTTGCGGGCGCGGCGAAGGCGCTCCTATCGAATCCGATCAAAGAAGTAAGCAAATTAGTGAATCGTCAATCGTAAGGAATCGCCTTCGGCCTTGGGACACGGGTCTCCGTGGTGGTCCCGGTGCATGAGAGGTGATTTAGAAATGAGTGAGATCAACGTACAACTGAAAGACGGCGCGCCCGTACCCGTGCCCGACTCGGCGACGGTTGCGGAAGCTCTCAAAAAGCTCGACCGCGATCTGGCAAAACAAGCTCTCGCGGCTAAAGTGAAGGGTCGTGAGGTGGACCTCACTGCCCAACTCGATACACTTCCGAGCGATAACGGTGCTGTCCAAATCGAACCGATCGTCCCGCAGACGCGCGACGGTCTCGAAGTCTTGCGTCACTCGACCGCCCATTTGCTCGCCGCCGCCGTACTGGATCTCTTTCCCGGCGCCAAGCTCGGCATTGGTCCAGCGCTACTCGACGATCCGCGTTACGGTTTCTTCTACGACGTGATCACGCCGCGTCCGCTTACGGAAGCGGATCTGCCCGTTATCGAGAAACGCATGAAGCAGATCGCGAGCAAGAACCTGCTCTATCGTCGCGACGAGATTTCCAAAGCCGAAGCGCTGCGCATCTTCAACGAGCGCGAAGAGCCTTTGAAGTGCGAACTCATCGACGAGAAAGCGGGCGACGTCGTCAGCGTCTATTACATCGATGGCTCTCCGTTCATCGACTTCTGTCTCGGCCCGCACGTTCCAAACACGAATAGACTGCGCGCCTTCAAACTTCTCTCGCTCGCCGGCGCCTACTGGAAAGGCGACGCGACGCAGCCGCAGATGCAGCGCATCTACGGCACGGCCTTCTTCACGCAGGAAGAACTCGATGCGTGGTTGAAGCAGCGCGAGGAAGCGGAGAAGCGCGACCACCGCCGGCTCGGCCGCGAACTCGATCTGTTTTCGATTCAGGAAGACTACGGCCAGGGTTTGATCTTCTGGCATCCGAAGGGCGGCGCGATTCGGAAAGAGCTCGAAGATTACCTGCGCGGGCAGCTAGTCAAACGCGGTTACGGCCTGGTCTTCACGCCGCATATCGCCAAACGAGATCTCTGGTTTATTAGCGGCCACGAACAGAACTACGCCGATTCAATGTTCTCGCCGATGGAGTTCGAGGAACAGGAGTTTCGCATCAAGCCGATGAACTGTCCGTTCCATATCGGTATTTACAAATCGGCGCAACGTTCGTATCGCGATCTGCCTTTGCGTTACGCGGAGCTGGGAACCGTCTATCGTGCGGAACTCTCGGGCACGTTGCATGGCCTGACGCGCGTTCGCGGCTTCACGCAGGACGATGCACACATCTTCTGCACGCCCGAGACGATCCGCGGTGAGATTCTGAGTTGCATCGATTTCGCTTTCGATCTTTTCCAAGTCTTTGGCTTCAACGACGTCAAGGTTGAACTCTCGGTGCGAGGCGCGGATTCCGACAAACACTACCTTGGCACCGACGAAGACTGGGATCGCGCGGAAGCCGCATTAGTCGACGCGCTCAACTCGCGCCAGATTCCGTTCGAACGAATGGAAGGCGAAGCGGTTTTCTACGGTCCGAAGATCGATATCCGCGTCGGCGACGCAATCGGACGCACGTGGCAGTTGACCACGGTCCAGTTTGACTTCAATTTCCCGGAGCGGTTTCAGCTCGAGTACATCGGCGAAGACAACAAGCCGCACCGGCCATTGATGATCCATCGCGCCTTGTTTGGTTCGATGGAACGGTTTTTCGGCGTGTTGATCGAGCATTACGCGGGCGTGTTTCCGACGTGGCTCGCGCCGGTGCAAGTCGCGGTATTGCCGATCACGGACCGCGTCAACGACTACGCCGAAGAGGTAACCCGTGAACTGCGCGACGCCGACTTCCGAGTCGAGGTGAATCTGCGCAGCGAAAAGATCGGCGCGAAGATTCGCGACGCACAATTACAGAAGGTGCCGTTCATGCTCGTGCTCGGCGATCGCGAGATGGAGCAACGAACGGTCGCGGTTCGTGAACGTGCTCAGGGCGACATCGGTGTGATGTCGATCGAAGAATTTAAGCAGATGACACGCAAGTTGGTTGAGACTCGCGCGTTGACTAACAACAATCAAACCCAGGAGGTGCAGCAATAGCTACAGGCTTTCGCGGTCGCGGTCAGCGTCCTGATAACCGGCGTCTGCCGCCGGTCCGAATTAATGAAAGAATTCGCGTACCTGAAGTACGCGTGATTGGCGAGGAAGGAGAGCAGTTGGGCGTCATGGACGTGCGAGATGCCGTGCGTGCTGCCCGGGAAAAAGGTTTGGACCTGGTGGAAGTTGCTCCCAACGCCGATCCGCCGGTTTGCCGGATCATCGACTTTGGCAAGTTTCAATACGAAGCCAAGAAGAAGGCAAACGAGGCCAAGAAGAAGCAGGTCACGATCACTGTTAAGGAAGTCAAGTTTCGCCCGGCTACCGACGAACACGACTACAACTACCGCATGAAACATGCGCGTGAGTGGTTGCAGGAGGGCGACAAGGTGAAGGCCACGATCTGGTTTCGCGGACGCGAGATGACGCACCGAGAACTCGGCGCGCGCATCCTGGAGAAGCTCGAACAGGATCTGGCTGACGTCGGTGAAGTGGAAGCAAGGCCGAAGATGGAAGGGAACCAGATGTTCATCATCCTCGGACCAAAGAGACACAAGAGCGGCGGAAAGGAAACGCCTCCTACACATTAACTTCGCTTGCCGATTGCCAATTGCCGATTGGACTTCTCAGGAAGAAACAAATCGACAATCGAAAATCGGCAATATTAAAAGGAACTGGATTATGCCAAAACTAAAAACACACAAAGGTGCAGCCAAGCGATTCCGGCTGACCGCGACCGGAAAGATCAAGCGCGGCCATTCGCATGCACGACACATTTTGACCAAGAAAACGAATAAGCGGAAACGTCAGCTGGACATCGACGGGTTGGTTTCGCCGTCGGACCACGAACGGGTGATGAATATGCTGCCGTATGGCCGCGACTAACAAGACCAAGCCTTCATACATCGGCTTTTAGAAGAAAGGGGATTACTTATGCCCAGGGCAAAGCGTGGTAATAAGCGTCTTGAGCGACGCAAGAAGATACTTAAATTAGCTAAGGGTTATCGCGGCACGAAGTCGAAGTTGTATCGATCGGCGAAAGAGTCAGTCGAGCGCGGGTTGAATTTTGCCTACACCGGACGGAAGTTGAAGAAGCGTGATTTCCGCAGTCTGTGGATCGTACGCATCGGCGCTGCTGCGCGTCTTAATGGTTTGAACTACTCGCAACTGATGCATGGTCTGAAACTGGCTAACATCGAGCTCGATCGGAAAGTGCTTGCGGATCTGGCGGTTCATCAGCCGGAGTCGTTTGCCGAAGTCGTCGCGCAAGCGAAAGGCGCACTCGAAAACGAACAGCGCAACAAAGCGGCCTAAGTTCTGCGAAAGGACTAAGCAGTGAAACTAACAACACTCCTACTCACGCTCCTGCTCGCAGCGACCGCAGCTTTCGCGCAGGCTAAGTCGTCGCCGACTCTGCCGGTTGTGGGCGAGAAATATGACGGGACCTACGAGGGAACCGTGAAGGGTCAACGTGTAGTTTTGGACCTCAGGACCAAGGGCGGAAATTTCGAAGGAAGTCTCAAACAAGGTGAAAAGAGCTACAAGCTAACGGACGGGACTTTCACCCAGGGCATGCTTTCACTTGCCTTCGATAACGACATTAAGTTAGTAGGCAAACTTGAGGGCGATAAGATCGTTGGCGACTTGACCATGGGAACGGAGAAGTTGCCTGTCGAGCTGAAGACCGTCGTGCCCGCCGCGGCGGCGACGTCGGCGCCGGCGAGCACGTTCAGTCCGAGCGGCGATTGGGAAGCAGTGGCTGACGCTAACGGTCAGCCGTTTCCGTTTTTCCTGACGCTCAAGGTTGAGGGCGAGAAAGTGACCGGCGGCAGCAGTTCGCAGCTCGGCGAAGGCACGATCAAAGAAGGCTCGTGGAAAGACGGCAAGCTCACGTTTCAGATCGAGGGAACAAATGGCACGATCGCGATGAGCGCCACCGTTGTGGAGGGAAAACTCTCCGGTGAGTTCGATTACGCGGGCCAGTTGTCGGGCAAGTGGGTAGCGGTCAGGAAGAATTAGACAGGATTTCAGAATTAACAGGATGGCTGATAGGCAAACTGAACAAACGCCTGAGCAGCAGGTGGAAGCAACCCGCAAAGCGTTCGAGCAAGAGTTCGAACGCTTTGCCCGCTTTACATCGGATTCGAATGTCAAACTGCTGTTGAACGAGGCGATTGCCGAAGAGCGCGCGTTGTCAGACTTGCGTACGCGCCTCTTAGGTAAGAAGAGTGATTTAGCAGCCGCCAAAAAGCAGATCGGGCGAGTTGCTCCTGATGTCCGTGCTGCCTTCGGACAGCTAGTTCAGTCGGTGCAAGCCGATATGTTGGCGGCTTTCGATCGAGCCGAGGAGAATCTCAAGCAGCAAATCGAAGAAGCGCGCACGGCGCGCGAGAGCATCGACGTGACTTTGCCTGGACGGCGTCCACCGTACGGTCACCGGCACCCGATCACGATCTTGCGCGAGCGCATCGAAGACATCTTCGTCGCGCTCGGTTACGTCATTGAAGACGGCCGCGAAATCGAGACTGATTTCTACAACTTCACCGCACTGAATATTCCCGAAAACCATCCGGCGCGCGGCGAGGCCGATACCTTCTACACCCGCGACGGCTTTGCGCTCCGCTCGCAAACGTCGACGGTGCAGATACACGCTATGCAGCGTCGCGGCGTTCCCATTCGCATGATCGCTCCCGGTCGTGTCTTTCGGCGCGATACTCCGGATCCGACGCACAATCCGATGTTCTACCAGGTTGAAGGCTTGTGCGTTGACCGCGGCATCACGATGGCGCATTTGAAAGGGACGGTGACGGAGTTTCTGCGGCGTATGTTTGGGCCGGATACGGTCACGCGTTTTCGCCCGTCGTACTTCCCGTTTACGGAACCGAGCGCGGAATTTGATTTCAGTTGTTTCAAGTGCAAAGGCGCGGGCTGCCGCATCTGCAAGAACTCAGGTTGGATTGAGCTTGGCGGTTCCGGAATGGTCCATCCAAACGTGTTGCGTATGGTCGGCGTCGATCCGCAGGTTTATTCCGGGTTTGCGTTTGGCCTCGGTATCGACCGCATGTGCGCCCTGATGTACGAGCTCGACGACATCCGGTTGTTGTTCGAGAACGATGTGAGATTCCTGGAACAGTTCGAGTAGCTAATGCTCATCAGTTACGAGTGGCTTAAAGATTACACGGATACCCAGCTCACGCCGCAGGAATTGCGCGATAAGTTGACGATGGTCGGCCTCGCGATCGACGCGGTCGAACAGCACGACTCTGACGCGGTGATAGACGTCGAGGTGCCCTCGAACCGGCCCGATTGTCTTTCGCACGTCGGTATTGGACGCGAAGTGACGGTGATCGAACGCCGGCAACTCCGTCTGCCGGAAATCAAATCGTTCGCGACCGAAGGGCGCGCCGGAGATTTCACTTCCGTTGAAATAAAAGATCCCGACCTCTGCCCGCGCTACGCCGCGCGGCTGGTTCGCGGCGTGAAGATTGGCCCTTCACCCGAATGGCTCGCGAAGCGTTTGGAGACCATCGGCCAGCGTCCCATTAATAACGTTGCCGACATCACCAACTATGTGCTGCACGAGTTGGGCCAGCCGCTGCACGCGTTTGATTTTCACAAACTCGCCGGTCCACGCATTATCGTGCGCCGCGCCGCCGCCGGCGAAAAGCTCAAAACCCTCGATGGCGTCGAACGCACGCTGACCAGCGACACGCTCGTCATCGCCGACGCGGAACGTCCCGTCGCGCTTGCCGGCATCATGGGTGGCGAAGAGTCGGAGATCTCCTCGACGACGACCGACGTGCTGATTGAAAGCGCTTACTTCGATCCAAATTCAGTGCGTCGCACTGCGCGTCAACTCGGCATGGACACGGAAGCGTCGCGTCGCTTCGAACGTGGCGCTGATTGTGAGGGCGTGCTGCGCGCGCAGGAGCGTTGTGTGCAACTGATCTGCGAGCTTGCAGGAGGTGTTGCAACCGAAGACTGGATCGATATTTATCCCGTTCCTTATGTTCCTCGCATTGTGTCGCTTCGTCCGCAGCGGGTACCCGAGCTGACGTCACTCTCTGTGGAACCCGCAGACGTTCTGCGCATCCTGACGGGTCTCGGCTTCAAGGTCGCACCGCACGGAGAACAACTTATTTGCACAGTGCCGTCGTGGCGTATCGACGTTGAGCAGGAAGAAGATCTGGTTGAAGAAGTTGCTCGTCACACCGGCTTCGACAAGATCGCATCGGAACTCCCACCGTCGAGTGCTTCGGGTGAATACCAGCCGAGCGAACTAAAGCAGCGGCTGCTGCGACGTGCTATGAATGCGTTTGGCTTCGACGAGGCGATCAACTTTAGTTTCGCGCCAAAACAGAATGAGGGTCAGTCTGAACTCAGGAACCCGATCATCGAAGAAGCGGCATTCATGCGTGCGACGCTTTTGCCGGGTTTGCTGAGCGCGCTGCGTCACAATCTGAATCACGGCATCCGCGACGTGCGTCTGTTTGAAATTGGCCGCGTTTTCAAACCAATTTCGCGAGGTGAACTGCCCGACGAACGTCTCGCATTGGCGCTCATTGCGACCGGTGGCGCGCTCGGAGCCAACATGGCGCAGGCCGAACGCGACCTCGATTTCTTCGACATCAAAGGCGCGCTCGAAACGGCAGTCGATTGGATGGGCGCAAATCCACTTAGTTTCAAACAGGCGTCTGCGCCCTATCTGCGTGCGGGACAGTCCGCCCGGATCGCGCTCAGCAACGGCGCCGAGATCGGATCGATCGGCAGACTCGCCGAGACTGTTGCTGTCAGTTACAAATTTCGCAATCCAGTCTATGTAATGGAACTCGATCTGGACGCATTACTAAATGGACCGGCAAGAGTCGTGCAGTACGCTTCGCTCCCGCGCTACCCGTCTGTCGTACGCGATATCTCTCTCTTGCTCAATCGCAACATTGCTCTCGAAGAGGTGATCCGTGCCGTCAACGAGCAGCACATCGCTGACTTTCGCGGCGTGAAGCTGGTCGGCACCTTCGAAGGCGGAAACATTCCGTCGTCGAAGCGATCGGTGACCTTGCGTTTGGAGTATCGTTCTGACGAGCGCACCTTGCGCGATGAAGAAGTTGAAGAGCGACACGCGCAGTTGACGACGTCGTTGTTGGAGACTTTTTCCGCACAGCAACGTTAGAAAAATAAAGCGGGAAAATAAATCGTGCGGGATTGCAGAATGAGTCTTGCACTCGCACGCGCGAAGACGGATAATCGCGTTCGCATTTCACGATTAGACAAACTCGGGAGATAAAAGATGGTTGGCCTGTCAGGTCTCGAAAAGTTTTCACATCTCGAAGATAAGATCTACCGGACCATCGAACTCACGAAAACGCTGCGTCAGGAAAAAGAGAACCTCGAAAAAGAGCTCGCGCTGATTCACCGCGACATGGGCAACGTGCTCAACGAAAAAGAACGACTCGAAAGTCAGGTCGAGAAGCTGCTCGCCGAGCGCGAGACGATTCGGACGAAAGTGGAAGCGATGCTCGACGCCGTCGCTGCTCTCGATCCGGAAATGGCAGAGCAACTCAGATGAGCTCCGGAATCGGCCGCATGATCAATAAAGGCAGTATGGAAGGCTCGACTAACAGTCCGACGATTCGTGTCGAGATCTATAACCAGACCTACAACATTCGCTCTGACGGCGATACCGAGTACATCATTCAACTCGCAGAGTTTGTCGACAGCCGGATGAGAGAAATCTCGTCGGGAACGCTCACTGTTGACTCATTGAAAGTCGCGATCCTCGCGGCCCTCCACATTGCTGACGAGCTTCACCGCCTCAAGAACATGCACGAACAGGCCGACGCGCAACTCGCCGCGCGCAGTGCCGAATGCGCCGAAATGCTCGATCGCTTGTTGAAAGTTCGGACGAGTCTTGAAAGCGAGCAGGGAGGCGCCGGCAAGCTCTCGCTGGGTTAAATTTCTCTCCACCGATTTCCACATATTTTGCAGAGGATACAAAGGACAAATTTCGCGTCGGTGTGTTAATATCCCGCACGGCGGAGGGTAACGTTCTGCGGTGATCGTCACCGATTTACGATGATTGAGCCAACGCCGTTGATTCGGGAGACCGAGGTCGTCTAGCCAGTGCATTTCTTCATCGTTAAGAACTGCCAGAGGCTACGTCATTAAGAGGTCACCCACCTGTCATGCAGGTTCAATTGCGGCTTCGGAACGACAGATGCGGATCTCCCTCCCGCCAGCAAAAACCGCCAATCTCGACTGAGATTCGCGGTCTTTTTTGTGTCCCGTCCATTTTGACGCTATGAAGATTCTTATGATCGGAGATGTGGTGGCGAAGCCCGGGCGCGTGGCAGTGCTCGAGCGCATCCAGGATCTGCGCGAACAGCACCAGGTCGATCTCGCAATCATGAACGCCGAAAACCTGGCCGGTGGTTTTTCAGTCACGCCCGCCCTTTGCGAGCAACTGTTCGCCACGGGCATCGACGTGATGACTTCCGGCAATCACATCTTCGACAAGAAAGAAGCTATCGACTATATCCGCAAGCAGCCGCGCTTGGTTCGTCCCGCAAATTATCCACCGAATACGCCGGGCTGTGGTTTCTGGACTGGCGACGTAAAAGGAACGCGGGTCGCCGTGATCAATGTGATGGGACGCGTCTTCATGCCGCCATCCGACGATCCATTCCGTGTTGTCGAACAGGTGCTGCAATCGTTACCGGAGAACACGTCCGTACGGCTCGTCGACATGCACGCGGAAGCGACGTCGGAAAAAGTTGCGATGGGTTGGCATCTCGATGGACGCGTATCAGCGGTGGTGGGCACGCATACGCATGTGCAAACGGCTGATGAGCGAATCCTTCCACAGGGCACCGCGTATTTGACGGATCTGGGAATGACCGGAAGTTACGCGGGCGTCATCGGCATGAACAAGGTCGACGTGATCGCCCGCTTTACTTCAGTGACTGCGCGCCGCGCCGATCACGCCAGCGGCCAGGTTCGGATTTGCGGCGCGCTGATCGACGTCGATGAAGTGACAGGCCAGGCACGAACGATTGAGCGCGTAAACCTGCCGCACGATCAGTAAGTACTAGTCTTTCCCGGTGGCGCGCAGGCGTCGCGCCAGCCCGATCCTGTCTTCGAGTTCCTTCTTCACCTCGGGCTTCAACTTCAAGCACGTATCGAAGTCACGCTGCGCTGCCGTTTCGTTGCCGAGATACAACTGCGCAAGACCGCGATTGAAGTAGGCCCAAACAAGATCCGGGTCCTGTTCGATCGCCTTCGTGAAATCCTTGATCGCCCGTTCCATCTGGCCTTTCTTCATCAACACCGTGCCGCGGCCCTGATAAGCCCAGGCCATTGTCGGCATCAGTTCGAGTGCGCGATTGAAGTCCTTGATTGAATCGTCCCAGTTGTTCAGCGCCAACTGAATAAAGCCGCGTTGATAAAATGCTTCGGCGACGTCGCTTTTCAACTCGATTGCGCGGTTCAGATCGACGAGCGCTTCCTTGTCGTGACCGAGATCGTGATACAAACTGCCGCGATTGACGTACGCCTTGTAGAAGTCTTTCTTGATCGAAACCGCTTTATCCAGATCCTTCATCGCGCTCTCTGAATCGCCGTTCGCCTGAAAAGCTGCTGCGCGGTTTAAGTAAGCGACAACCAAAGCCGGCCTGATACGCAGTGCCGCGTTGAAATCTTCGATGGCTCCGACGTAGTCAGCTTTGCCGAAACGTGCGAAGCCGCGGTTGTTGTAAGCATTCGCGGTAAACGGATCGATTACTGTGACGTTCTCGCTTAGCGCTTCTGTCGCGGTGAGCACATTTGCACCGTTGAACGAACTTGCCTGGTTACGCGACGACTGTTTGCGGTTGTCGAGACGCGAGCTGAGCGCAATTGCGCGGCTGAAGGCTTCGATAGCGCCATCGAGATCGCCGCGGTCAGTTTTCTTCACGCCGTCTTTGAAGTATTCGAGTGCAGCTTCGGGGGTTTGCGCGTGAGCAGAAATGAAAGCGAAGACGATGAGGGCGAGTAGAAGAGACGAAAACACACGGTGACGCATGATAAACCCTCCCCAGGTTGAAGCCCGTCACCGTGTGCGTTAAGATGCCGCTGCCGACGATGCATCTTCGGGTGCCGCAAGGCAAACGAACTTGTGTTGTCATCAGAGCCTCGTTGCTATCGGAAGTAGCGACGAGGCTTTTTATCTTCGAGAGATCCGAGCGACGGCTCTGAAGGTTAAAACGACCAAATCAGAAAAAAGTTACAAAAGATCGTTGGGAGACGTGCTACTTGGGAAACACCGTGGGGTGGTGAGTTGTGGCAAATAGGTCTTATACGTCGTGTAGGAGCTATTGGTCGGATACGACTTATTCGGGCGCGGTCTCTTTTGGCACTGCAGCAGCGGCGCCAGAATGAGTTTTCACGATCGGCGCCGCCAACAATCTTTGCGCATATCCTTCCGGAAATGAGCGCACTCGGCCGTTTCCATCGGTAACCACGTGGCCGGTCTCGCCTTCCGCAACGACCTGTCCGGTTACTGCGCGTACGATCTCATAGCCAAACCGCAGGGAGCGTTTACGCAATTCAGTAATATGCGTACGAACAATCAGTTCATCATCGTAATAGGCGGGAGCTTTGTAGCGGCAATAGGCCTCGGCCACGACCAGAAACGCATCCTCGTTCTCTTCCATGTCGCGGTATGAAAATCCGCGCGCGCGGCAATAATCGGTGCGGCCTATTTCGAACCAGACGAGATAGTTGGCATAATAAACGATGCCCATCTTGTCCGTTTCGGCATAGCGGACGCGTAACATCGTCTCGTGCCAAACGCCGAATACATCATCAGGAGCAGGGCTTGTCATCTGAACAAAACCTTCGACCCTTTCAGAGTGCGCGAAGGAACGGGTCTCCCTCGAATCAAGCTGTGAACGTTTAGCGGACTATAAGAGTGAACCATCAATATGTCAAAGCAAATTAATGTCTCGTTGGCCCTGTTTATCATGGTCTGTCTCTGCGCCGGCAGCCTGACCGTGCGCACCCACGCCCAGGCGGGTTCCGCGCGAGCGGCCCAAAACGCCGCGATTATCTCCACCACCGATGCCGTCCTGAAAGAAACCAGCGAATTACGCGAGCTCTCGATCATGCGGCCGGTTAAGAGCGGTGCCCAGTCGCGGGCCGAGATCGAGCGGACCATCATCAAGAACCTCGACAGCGACACGACTCCCGCTGAAATGCATGCCACCGAAGCGCTGCTGCATGTTTTTGGCCTCGCGCCGAACGACTTCGAGTACCGCCCGTTCCTGATCAAGTTGCTAACCGAGCAGGTCGCGGGCTATTACGATCCAAAAGCCCAGGAGTTTTATCTCGCCGATTGGATTGAACTGGAAGGTCAGAAGCCGGTCATGGCCCATGAGCTGACCCATGCGTTGCAGGATCAGCACTTCAACCTGAAGCGCTTTGAGAAGTGGCCCAAGGGTGATTCCGATGCCGAACTCGCCGCTCACGCGTTAATCGAAGGTGATGCAACGCTCGCAATGACGCTCTACATGGCGAAGCATCCACTCGTCGCGCTTGCGTTCATCAAGAGTCTTGGTTCACAGGAGAATGCGACTGAACAGTTCAAGCGAGCGCCGCGAGCTCTGCGTGAGTCGTTGCTGTTTCCCTATGAAAGCGGTTCGACGTGGGCCACGGCGGTTTACCGGCGCGGTGGTTGGGACATGGTCTCAAAGGCTTTCACGAAATTGCCGCAGTCAACCGAACAGATCATGCATCCCGACAAGTACTTCGCTTACGAAGCGCCTGTTAAACTGATCCTGCCCGACCTGAAGCTACAGCTTGGGCCAACGTGGAAACGCATCGACAGCGACGTCAACGGCGAGTGGGGTTGTTACTTGCTCCTCGATGAATACCTGAACGATACGGCGGAGTCGAAGAAAGCCGCGGCCGGTTGGTCCGGGGATGAGTTTGCGCTTTACGAGGGCGCCAAGCCGACCGATCTGTTCGTCGCGCAGCTTACTGCCTGGGACACTCCGCTCGATGCGCGCGAGTTCTTCGACGCTTATCTCAAGCGCACCTGGAAACGTTATCCTGATGCGCAAGCGAGCGACAGTACTTCAACTACCGAACGCGGCGAACGTCACGAATGGAAAACCGCAACTAGCCGCGGCGTGGTAGAGTTGCGTGGTTCGCGTGTGCTGATCCTCGAGGGCATTCCGGAGAAAGCAAACACGACCGCACTGCTCAACCGGATCTGGCATCAGGGATAGAGCTTTCTCTGTGCCTCTGTGGTGAATAAACACAGAGACACAGAGACCAAAGAAAACATGAAAAAGTCTGACACCGCTACCCAACAAACGGCTTCTCGCTTACGTGAGCTAACCAGCGAACTGCAGCAACTCGAAAACCGCCTGCGACTCGGTGGCGGCCCTGACAAGATCGATCGTCAGCATCAACAAGGCAAACTCACCGCACGTGAGCGTGTTGAGAAACTGCTCGACACGAACGCGTACGCGCAGGAGATCGGTTTGCTTGTTGCTTACGATCAGTACGACGGCAAGGCGCCGGGCGCGGGAGTGGTGACGGCTGTCGGCCGGGTTGAGGGCAGGGAAGTCGTGGTTGTGGCAAACGATGCCACAGTGAAAGCCGGTTCCTGGTGGCCCGAGACGATCAGGAAGATCTTGCGCGCGCAGGAGATCGCAATGCGTTGCCGGGTGCCGATCATTTATCTCGTCGACTCGGCCGGCGTGAATCTCCCCTATCAGGGCGGCGTGTTTCCCGGGCAGTATGGCGCATCACGCATCTTTTATTACAACTCGATCATGCGTCACTACTTGAACGTGCCGCAAATCTCGGCGGTGATGGGACCATGCATCGCTGGTGGCGCTTATCTGCCGGCGTTGTCAGACATCATCATCATGGTTGAGAACACGTCGTTTATGGGACTGGGTGGCGCGAACCTGGTGAAAGGCGCCACGGGCCAGACTATCGACAACGAAACACTCGGCGGCGCACGCACGCACAACGAAGTAAGCGGCGTCGCTCATTATCGAGTACCCGATGACCAATCCTGCATTGACAGGATTCGCGAGTTCATCTCAGAGCTTCCGAAACCGAATCCATGTGAGGTTAAAACGCCGGTTGGCGAACCGTCGCGTCCCGCAGAAGAACTCTACGAGATCATTCCCGAAGATCACCGGCAGCCTTACGACGTGAGAAAACTGCTCGCTTGCCTGCTCGACGATGGTCATCTCGACGAGTTTCAAGCCGACTATGCAAAAGAGATGATCACCGGCCACGCGCGGATTCGGGGTATTCAGGTCGGAGTCATCGCGAACCATCGCGGCATGGTGCGTTTGCCCGGCGGCAAGCCGCCGCGCTTTGGCGGAATCGTTTACACCGAATCAGCGGAGAAAGTCGCCTACTTTATCGAGACGTGCAATCGTCATCGAACGCCGCTGTTATTTGTGCAGGACGTGTCCGGGTTCATGGTTGGATCCGACGCGGAGCACTCGGGGATCATTCGCGCGGGTGCAAAGTTCGTCGAAGCGATGGCGACCGCCCTCGTGCCGAAACTCGTGTTGACGGTGAACCATGCTTCCGGCGCCGGCTACTACGCGATGGCCGGACAAGGTTTCGATCCTGACTTCATTTACAGTTGGCCCACGGGACGCATGGGCGTGATGGAAGGCGATTCAGCCGTGCAGGCGGTGTTTGGCAGCCAACTCGAGAAACTGAAAAAGACCGGCCAGACTCCCGACGCCGATTTGCTCGCCGAAATGGACAAAGTGCGCGAGACATACGACCAGGAGCTCGACGCGAAGTACGCAGCCGCGCGCGGTTTTGTCGATGCAGTGATCCCACCTGAGTCTACACGCGACGCGCTGGAGCTCTCATTGCGAACAAGCCTCAACTACACTGGTCCGCACATCGGTCAATTTGTGTTGCCTGCCAACCTCGTTTAAACCACCAAATTCCAGGTTGAGATCTCGTGCTCTGAGTGGTACAAGATCAGTGTTCCCTCCAAAGTTGTCATAAAAGCCCCCGGAAACTTCAGCTCAGCCGGCGTAGGAGAAGTATCGTGCGCCGCAAGGACACGGGAGGAGAAATCCATGGCCAAGAGAATTTCAGGCTCGGTGTTGCTGCTTACCACGCTGGCTTTTGCGCTAGTTGTCGGTGATGTGCTGGCGCGGAGCGCGCAAGATCCGCAGAACCAGCCGGCGACTCCGCAAACGCAACCAACACCAAAAAAGACGACCACCCCGAAACGGAAACGCGGTCAGATGAAGATGACCACCCCGGCTAACGAGACGACCACGGGAGATCAAACGACCACCGCTCCTGCTGATCAAACAACACCGGCGCAGACAACAACACCCGCGCAGCCTGCGATGCCGGCGCAAAACATAACGTCCACGCAAACCGATCTTTCCGGCACTTACGCAGGCACCTTCAATTGCGACGCGCTCGGGTTGACTGGTGACACCACCCTTACGATCAACGGTAACGAGTTCTCGACCGCCGATGGCAAGACGGGTCGAATTGTCGCCTCCACCACGCACGGTTACACAGCCGTCGCTTTGCAAACGGGCGCAGTGCCGGCTGCAGCTCCGACAACCACGGCAGCCGCAACGACCACAGCACCGACAATCGTTTCGT
>Ga0075426_10000666_pt1 | contig 23710 bp, 18 predicted proteins | sample SoiMethybrSBSTD5_FD_75304 | JGI IMG/M metagenome (GOLD analysis project Ga0075426, IMG submission 75304) | Bulk soil microbial communities from a Populus tree surrounding site in Tennessee, USA - Soil MetaG P. TD hybrid SBSTD5 | ecosystem: Environmental > Terrestrial > Soil > Tree plantation...
TATAGGGCTGAATGTCGTAGTTGAGCTGATGTTGGCGAAGGTCCTGGCGGAATTCCGTTCCCAGCGTGACCTTATGCCTCTTCGCAAAAACTCTTGACGCGTCACCCTGAAAGTCCAGCCAGCTTCCGTTGGCCGCATCGTAGTTCTCTGTATATGGCGGGATGCCGAGGCCCGCGTAGTCCATCACGTAAATCCCGTGATAGTCGTACCAATCGTACGAGGCCCGTCCCAACGTTTCCCATGCTCCAAACAAGTGCCGGTACTGCACATCAAGATAGCCGCGCGCGTCCGTGGTTTCCGTTCTTGGATCGTTGAACACCGTGTCGAACGATGCGGTCGGAATGTGTTTTGTACGGGAGTTTTGCACGAAATGGATATTGAAATCCCTATAAATGATGTCCGCGAAACCGCTGTAGGCCTGATCTCCGTCGGCGTCCGCCGCGATTCCGTTGTTCGCGGCCGGACTGTTGAATTCCGGAAAGAACAGGTTCTTGTGGCCCTGGCTGTTGTAGAGAGATCCAGACAGAAGCGTTTCCAGGCCGCTGTCAAAGCGGTCGCCGTAAGTTACCCGGCCTTTGTACGAATTCCAGCTTCCGGCCTCTGTAGAAACCTCATTGGCGCGCAGGTCGCGCCCTCTCTTGGTGATGACGTTGATCACCGCCACAAAAGCTCCTGCGCCGTACGCCGAAGAGTGCGGCCCCCTGATGATTTCGATCCGCTCGATGAGGTCCATATCCACCGGAAACTCGCTTCCTACGTAAGCTCCGTCATAAATGTTGTCGTTGACCCGGTGCCCATCCAGCAGAAAGAGAATCCGTGCGTTGTAATCTCCCGGTCTCGAGAATCCGCGCACGCCCACGTAGGTATAATTCCGGTCGTAAATCACGTAGAACCCGCGCACGCTTCGCAAAACGTCGGCCAGTGTTCGATAGCCATATTTTTGAATCTCTTCCGCCGTGACCACGGTTACGGAAGTGGGCGCATCGGAGGCCTGTTGAAGGAACTTCGAGGCTCCGTAAACGGACTCCACCTTCATTTTTGCAAGATCTTCCAGGCTAAGCCCGCCCAGGTCGCCTTTCTTTGATTCCTGTGCTGCCGCGGAACCCACGAAAAACATTGCGCCAAGGAAAAGCCACACCGCGGAGCGAGCCCAGAACGCCGGCACGCGAACACGTACGAGGTCACTGCGCACATCGAAAACGGCCGCGCCACTTTGCAACGCGCGAGAGGTTCTGTTGCGATTCGTCGCCTGGACCTCATCCGGCCAGCAGCAACGTTCGCGGCTTGCAGAGACACTTTCCGGTTTGGCACACACGAGCGCAATTTCCCCCAAACGTGTAAACGCAAGTGGATGTCCAAAGGGGAAGAGATACTCAGCGCCTTCAGCCCATAGAATCAGTCACTTAGTCGGAATCGCGGGATGTTCTGTAGAGGTCCCTCTGAACCACTGTTCCGTTTCGAACAGTATGTCACCAATCTGAACGGTGCTCCGAGCCACGGTCACGGTGACATCGTGCGGCGTTGTCGTGCCTGCGTGATCTCCGTCGAAGGCTCTTCTTTTGCCTTCCGCGTTCTGCCTTCTGCCTTGTATCCCCTGTCTTCTGCCGTTTGGTATACTCGCGCGGCAAAACCAAAACATGGACAAGTACGATCTCATCGTCGTGGGTTCCGGCCCCGGAGGGCAGCGCGCCGCCATCCAGGCCGCCAAATTCGGCAAACGCGTTGCGCTGATCGAAAGGCTCGAAGTCGTGGGCGGCACGGCCATCAATACCGGCACTATCCCCAGCAAAACCATCCGCGAAGCCGTCCTGCACCTTTCCGGCTACCAATACCAGAGCATTTACGGCGTGAACTACCGCGTGAAGGAACCCATCACCATGGCCGATCTTTCCTTCCGCGCGCTTAACGTCATCAAAACGGAAATCGACGTGATTCGCGCCCAGCTCTCGCGCAACGGCATTGACGTCATCACCGGAATCGCAAGTTTCCTCGATCCCCACCGCATCCAGGTCACGAGCGCGCGCGGCCAAACGGAATTCGAGACGCAGCACATCATCCTGGCCACCGGCACAAAGCCGGCTGTCTCTCCGCTTGTGCCCTTCAACAACAAAACCATAATCAACAGCGACCAAATCCTCAACATGCCGGAAATCCCCAAGGCCATGATCGTCGTGGGCGGCGGCGTGATTGGCGTCGAGTACGTCTGCATGTTCGCGACGCTGGGCGTGCGCGTCACGCTCATTGAAAAACGTCCGCGCCTGCTCGAATTTGCCGACCAGGAAATGGTCGAAGCGCTTTGCTACCACTTGCGCGACCGCCGCGTCACGCTGCGCCTCAACGAAGAAGTGGAAAGCGTCGAGGAAACGCCGGAGCACTCCGTCGTCGCCAACCTGAAGAGCAAGAAAAAAATCTCCGGCGAAGCTCTCCTCTACGCCGTGGGCCGCCAGGGCAACGTGGACGAATTAAATCTTGCCGCCGCGGGACTCGAAGCCGATTCGCGGGGCCGCATTCCCGTGGACGAAGAATACCGCACCAAGCAGCCGCACATTTTTGCCGTCGGCGATCTTATCGGCTTCCCGAGCCTCGGCTCCGTTTCCATGGAGCAGGGCCGCATCGCAGCGGCCAAAGCTTTTGGCATGCCGATTCATTCCAACCGCGCGAATTATCCTTACGGGATTTACACCATTCCCGAAATTTCTTTCATCGGCAAAACCGAAGAGCAGCTCACCGACGAAGGCGTTCCCTACGAAGTGGGCATGGCGTACTTCCGTGAGATTGCGCGTGGCCAGATTCGCGGCGACACCACGGGCCGGTTGAAATTGCTGTTCGATCCCACGTCCAAGGAACTGCTTGGCGTGCACATTATCGGCGAAGGCGCGTCGGAATTGCTGCACATCGGCCAAGCGGTTTTCGCGCTGAAAGGCACGGTGGAATATTTTGTGGACACGGTTTTCAACTATCCGACGCTGGCGGAGTGCTACAAAGCCGCCGCGTTTAATGGGCTCAACAAATTGAAGTAACTGTTTTTCGAGACAAAGTTCTCGACTTTGCATGACGAATGGGCCGATTTGGTTTCTGATTCCTGGGCTGACGGGGCCAAAGAAAGAATGAGATGATCTCCTCGAATTTTTTTGGCACGAGATGGGCAGGCGAGCGATGAGCAGGACAGTTGGCGTTTTGGTGATGGAACATATCGCGGCGGGCCTGGTAGACAGTAACAAGGTCGTTGGCCCGCTCAAACTTTTTCCCGAGACGGCGCAGTCGCTCGATCCTTTGCAGTCCATGCCGTCGGCGGACATTGCCGAGTGCATCCGCGGACTCGTGGAAAAAGTGGCGGGGGGAGAAAAACTCGAAGCCGTGGGCATCGGCTTCCCGGGAATTATTCGCCACGGCGTCGTCGAGGAATCGCCCAACTTGCAGCAAGTGAAAGGCTTCGCGCTGCAAGCGGTGCTTTCCTCTGCGCTCAAGGGGAAAGCCGCCGGCGTGCCGGTGCGCGTTTTCAACGACGCGGACGCTATGGCCGCGGGCATCGCCGCGACGCAGGGGAAATTGCACCAACTCACGCGCGTGTGGACGCTGGGCAATGGCATTGGATTTGGACGATATCCGGCGAGCGAAGGCGTGTGGGAAGGCGGCCACTCCGTGGTCACGCTGGACCCGAAGGAAAGCTTCTGCGGGTGCGGCGGCAAAGGGCACCTCGAAGGAATTCTGGGACGCCGCTCGATGCGCATGCGCTTCCTGGATCTCGAGCCGGAAGAAGTTTTTGAAAACGCACGCGCCGGCGACACTCGCTGCGCGGAGTTTGTCACGCTGTGCCATCGCGCGCTGGCGGCGGCCACGGCCACCAGCATCCACATGGAAGGCCCGGGGACGTTTTTCATCACCGGCCCGGACACGAAATACATTGATACGGGACTGCTGGACCGGCTGGTGCACGAAATGGTGAAAATGAGTCCGCTGCAAGGCAGCCGGTTTGAAATGATCCCCACCTCGGACGAAATGGGCGTCCTCGGCGCCGCGGTGAACGCGGAGAGAGCAAAAGCCGAAGCAAAGAGGTAAGGAGTACCCACCCCCCCGGCAATTTGCATGGTTATCAAAACAAAGGAGTTGCAAAACTTGATTGTTGGAAGTTGTTGAAAACAAAGGGCGAGCAAAGGGGCAAAAAGGGCAAAGCAGAAAGCACAAAGCAGAAAGCAGAAGTCTGAAGGCAGAAGGCAGAAGGCCGAAGGAAGAAAGGAGAAGGCAGAAAGGACAGAAAAGCTCAAGGCGGAAGGATATATAGACGCTCGGCGAGGATGGAGTCGAGAGTTCACGACCCATGCTATCGTATATTTCCTATTCTGTCAAGTCCTTTTATGGTACTAGTATTTTGCGGTTGGACACACGAATTCGAACCGGTTTTGCGTAAGAGGAAGAAAACACAGGGGTAGAGTCCGCAGGGGCGGTGGAGCATCGGGAAGAGGCGCTGGCTCCGGAGTCGTCTATGCTCCGCCCGCCTTTCAGTAAGTTCTCGAATACTCTTTTCACATCATGCACGCTATTTCTACCTGCCTCCCTTTGCAGAAACTATTTCGTTGCGAATCGCATAGTGAATAAGCTCGGCTAAAGAATGGAGGTCGAGCTTGAGCATGATCTTAGCGCGATGAGTCTCCACGGTCCTGGTGGCGATTCCCAACTGGGCTGAGATTTCCTTATTTGACTTCCCCTCAGCCAAAAGACGGATGATTTCGAGCTCACGTGAAGTCGTTCTGGCCTCTCTTCGTCCCCGTTGTTGATGTTGGCCCTTTGTTTTGAGAAACCCCTCCAGCACGATTTCGGACACCTTAGGAGTGAGGAAACGCTTACCATCAGCAACGGCTCTTACGGCTTTCGCCAGGCACTCCGTGAGATCCGATTTCAAGACGTACCCGTGGGCCCCTGCATCCAATGCACGCTGCACGATTTGATCTGACTCGTGCATCGTAAGGACAAGAACCCTGGTATTAGGAACCGCCTCCCGGATTTGACGTACAGCCTCGACTCCATCCAACTCGGGCATGCTAATATCCATAATGGCGACGTCAGGTTTCAGTTTTATTGCCTTTTCTACTGCCTCACGGCCATTTGCTGCCTCGCCAACGACTTCCCAGCCGCGTCGGGAGCGGAGGACCCCCAAAGCACCACGACGTACCAGCGCGTGGTCGTCAGCTACCAGAATGCGCAGCTTTTTCACGTTCGTTCCTCTCCAGAGGTATCGTCACACGTACTTTTGTGCCCTGACTCGTGGAATCAATCTCAAGCCGTCCGCCGATTAGCTTTACTCGCTCCAGCATGCTAGGAATACCAACACCAACTTCCAAACGGGCCTCGTCGCTCCCGCTCTGTTTAGTGGCAGAAAGTCCGCGGCCAAAGTCGCTGATTTCCAATGTCAGATTCGAGTTGCGATTCACTCGTATCTTGGCTTGCTGACTTCCCGAATGACGCTGGATATTGGTGAGGCTCTCTTGAACGACTCGGAATAAAACCAGCTCGATATCTCGTGCCATCCGGCCGACATGCGATGGGACCTCCAATTCGACCTGAATTCCACTCCGCTTGGTGAAGCCATCTACATAGTCACGAATCGCCTCACCTAAACCAGCCTCATCCAACACAGGCGGGTGCAACACATAGGAAAGAGTGCGAACATCGCGGATGCACTTGTCCGCCAGCGCGGTACACTCGGAAAGAAGGCCGCGTGATTTTCGCTTGGCCGAAGGAACTGAGGCACGAAGTTGACCCAGCATGGTTGCCAACGCGACGAGATCCTGGCCCATGGAGTCGTGCAAGTCCCGCGCGATCTTGCGCCGCTCTTCGTCCTGCGAGCGTAGAAGCTCGCCGGAAAGACGCCGGAGTTGCTCATCGGCCCGCTTACGCTCGGTGATCTCGGTGGCGAAGACGGCCAGGCCCTCGGGCTGGGGGTAAGCGCGAATCTCCCACCACCGGTCAATGCCAGGCTGAACAAAATGGAAATCGAACTCCACGTTGACGCGTTCTTCCATGGAGCGATGAAACTGGCTGTCCAATTCGGTGCCGACAACCTCGGGAAACAGCTTCCACAGTGTGCGTCCCAAAACCTCTTTCGGCGGCCCGCCTGTGGCACTGACTGCTGCGTCGTTAAGGTAAAGGTATCGCCACTGGCGGTCGAAGAGAATGAAAGTATCGGACATACTGCTAAGGATGGACTCGATGCGCTCGCGAACTTGCCGCACTTCTTCTTCCGCCCGCTTACGGTCGGTGATGTCAGTGGCAACACCGCCAGTTGCGTAAATTTTTCCGTGAGTATCGAACAGCGGGAATTTGTGGACGATACTTGTATGCGGTCCGTCCTCCAGGTCGGCGATCTCCTCAAATTCCATGGTAACGCCTCCCCGAAGCACCTTAAGATCATTCGCTCGATATTCAGCGGCATGATCAGAGGGAAAGATCTCGCTATCCGTTTTGCCTATGATCTGCTCCTGACTTAAACGAAAAACTCTCTCGATTTCTCCGTTCACCAGGAGGTAGCGACCTTCCGTATCCTTCAAGAAGATCCAATTGGGGCTGTACTCCAAGATCGCGCGAATGCGCTCCTCAGCTTGCCTCAGTTCCTGCTCCGCCAGCTTGCGCTTCGTAAACTCGTGAAAACTGCCGACGATTCGATAGGGATGACCTTCAGAGTCAAGAACAGGTCGGGCTCGCAGCCTAACCCAGGAGATTGTTCCATCCGGCCGAACGATTCTGCATTCGACATAGTCGAGCGATTCTCCAACCACCAGCCGCCGCAAGGCTTCTTGAACCTGCTGGCGGTCATCCGGATGGACGCCGTCCACCCATGACCCCGGAGCTGCGTAGAGGCTCCCGACGCTGCGGCCCCAAATTGCCTCGTAGGCACGATTAACAAAAAGAACTTCACTAAGATCTCGGTTGCTGAGCAGGAGAACGTCCTTCAAGAAGTCTGCGATCTGACGGAATCGTTCGCTGGTTTGGAGTTCCTGAGCTTGAGTCGCAAGCTGCCGGTCCACCGACGAGGTCAATACCGCCAAGGCTTGAACCACAAAGGTGCCAATGGCAATTCCACTAAGGCCGAGACCGGAAACGCTCACCGCATGGGAAATATCCGGGAGAATGGTGCTGGGAAAGAACCTAGCCGCCATCATGCCGGTATAATGCATGAGTGAGATGGCAGCACCCATCATCGTGGCGCTTATGACCTTGGCTAAAATCGTGCTCCTGCAATGCTCGCGATAGTCGAATGGGAACCCCAGGGCGGCCAGGGAGGCAACAATCGCAATCAACACGGAGAGGGCCACGAGCGGAGGACTATAGTGGCAGGCCGCAGGCAGTCGCATAGCGGCCATACCGATGTAGTGCATCCCAGCAATCCCAAGCCCCATAAGGAGGCCGCCAGTCAACGCTTGGACACGGTCCATTTCCTTCCGGCCCGCGACATAAAGTGCAACCCCAGAGGCAAGAATCGCGGCCAGCAGCGACAGGAGAACGGTCGGCCAGTGATAGGCCACCGGGATAGGCAAACCGAAGGCCAACATACCGGTAAAGTGCATCGACCAAATTCCGAACCCCATAGCGGCGGCTCCCCCGGCCAGCCACGCTGACCGGGTCCAGCCCCGCGCAGCGGTCACACGCCCGCCAAGATCAAGTGCTGCGTAGGATGCGGAGATGGCGATGAAAATAGAGAGCACGACCAAGCGAAGGTCGTAAGAGCCTATAAGAGGTGCCCCGATCTGGCTCATGGTGCCCTCCTCGAGATCGTGCACCGGAGTGCACATCGGTCGGTCACCGGAATTACGGTATGGGGGACACGCTTACTTGAGTTAACAATACCACCAATATGACTGAATTGAGTGGCTGGTCTAATACCTGAGTCTACGTACGTAGTTTCACTTACATAGTATTCGCCATCGGTAATAACGGAAGTCCTCCGACAATCCCTAGCGGATCGCGTTGCGCACTTTACAGTATTGAAACGAAATCATTTATCCATCAAACATTACGACGGGACCATAGTTGAAAGAAAGCTGGAGAGTATGAAGGACCACGCGAACCTCTCGCGCGCGGTGCCGCTCAGCCAAGCAGGATTTGGCGGACTGATCGGCGAATCCGCTCCGATGTGTTTTCTTTACAAGGTCATAGGAAAGGTCAGCCAGAACACTTCCCCGGTTTTGGTCATTGGAGAGACCGGAACAGGAAAAGAACTGGTTGCGCGAGCCATACACTTCAATGGATTGCGGTGTGAGAAAGCGTTCGTGCCTGTTGATTGCTCCGCACTGACGCCTACGCTGGTCGAGTCCGAACTGTTCGGACACGTCAAAGGCGCCTTCACGGGTGCTGACCACTCGAAGTTGGGTCTTCTTCAGACTGCTGATGAAGGAACAATTTTTTTAGATGAGATCGGCGAGCTCTCTATGTACTTACAGGCCAAACTGCTACGAGCTCTGCAAGAAAAAGAGGTAAGGCCTGTCGGCTCGAATGAGCGAACCCCAATTGACGTGCGGGTAATCGCCGCAACCAATCGAGATCTCGACGCAGGAGTTCGGGCGGGAACCTTTCGCCAAGACCTGTATTTCCGATTGAACGTTGTGCAGATCAAGTTGCCGCCGCTGCGCGAACGGAAGGTCGACATCCCGTTACTGGTGGCCCATTTCCTGGACAAATTCTCTGACCCGAAGCAGCCTGTTCGCGCGCTGTCAGATGACGCGCTGCAAAGATTAATGGCCTACGATTGGCCAGGCAATGTCCGCGAATTGGAAAATGCCATCGAATGTGCTCTGGCCTTAAGTTCTGACAATATTCTCACGGCAGACGACTTAGCCTCAGCCCCCTTTGACACATTGGCCCTGAATGCTCCCGATAGCAACGAGTTCGTCCCTCTGGAGGAACTGGAACGGCGCGCCATTATGAATGCTTTGCGGGAAACGGGAGGAGATAGGCTCGCCGCCGCACGCCTGCTGGGCATTGGCAAGACGACTCTCTACCGCAAATTAAAGGAGTATGGCCGCACTTCCTATCCAGGCTGACGGGGGATGCGGCTCATGAAAGCTTCGCATGGAATACTTTCTAATCTGTACGAACCCTCGTTGCCGGTACCTAGTCAACCTGAGAACGGCCGCACAAGTCGTGGAAAGATCAAAGCTGCTTCTCGATGAGTGCCCGGAATGCGGCCACCCTTGGTCAGCCAATTGCCCCTTTTGCGGGCTGCCCCTGGACTCCGATACGCGTGGGACTCCGCCTCTGTGCATCCACTGCGAGCGCCCGCTTCTGCCCGAGAGACCCTGATACCCGCGTTGAGGTCCCCCAGCACGCATACTTTGGGAGTGCTGACGGACGAGGAGATTCATAACCTGTCGACCAAGATTGCCGAGATTGCGTGCCTGGGTGGAAGAGGCGGCGTGCTGGCAATGCGGCCGCTGATCGTGCATGCGTCGTCGAAGTGGCGGACGCACGCGCGCCGGCATGTCTTGCACATTGAATATGCGAAGTGTGGCAATCTTTCTGAAGGCCTGCGGCTAGCCGTCAGCTAACTCTGAGCTGTGGGCAGTAAACTCATGTGGGAGCCATCTATGCTGAAGAATGCGCCAATTCGAGCTTATATCCCCGTATCGGACGTCGCGCGCGCCAGAAAATTCTACGAGGAGACCCTTGGCCTGCAACGCAAAGAGGAATACGCGGGAGGCGTGGTCTACGAATGCGGAGGCGCGGAGGTATTTCTGTATCCGACTCCCAACGCGGGCACGTCCAAGGCCAGCCAGGCGTTTTGGCAGGTGCGCGACGTGGAAGCCGAGGTAGCGGAGCTGAAGGCGCGAGGCGTGAAATTCGAGGAATACGACATGCCACCGGGCATGACGATGAAAAACAGCATCGTGACCGCCGGGGGAGCGAAAACCGCGTGGTTCAAGGACACCGAGGGAAACATCCTGGCCGTCAGCCAACGGCTATGAATGATGAGGAAGAAGCGAAGATGCCGGGCTCCCGACACAAACCGTCGGGCCCCCACAAACCGGGGGAAAGCTCGGCGCTACACTTAATTCTCGGAGGGCGAGGCAGGCGAGCCCTTACTGGGAGGGTCGAGGCATGAAGAATCCGATGCGATGGCTAATGCGCGTGCCGGTTCCCTGGGTGTTCGTTCTGTCGTATCTCGTTGGAGTGGGCCTGGAATTTACGCGCTCTGGCGCGATACGCCAGGAGACGGCGCGCGTGAGTACGATCATTGGAGGTGTGGTGTTCGCCGCGGGAGCGGTGATTGCGGGGTGGGGCCTGGTCATCTTTGGGAAGGCTCGCACCACGACGGTTCCAGGAAAGGTTTCGGCAAAGCTGGTGACGTGGGGACCTTATCGCTTCACGCGAAACCCGATGTATGTGGGGCTTACTCTGGCGTACCTGGGAGAAGCGGGACTGTTGAAACAGATCTGGCCTGTTGTCGTCTTGCCCTTGACGATCGCTTACCTGAATTGGACGGTAATCCCGGTCGAAGAAGCCAAGCTGAGGGAAGTTTTCCAGGGAGAGTACGAACAGTACCGCGCGCGCGTGCGCCGTTGGATCTAGGTTCCGGGAATGCGTGAGGGGGACGCTTGTTTGAGGGCCCGGGACGGTGTCGGGGGCGCCGGGCTACGATGGTGCGCGGCGCGGGCGAAAGCGGCGTCAAGTCGCCGCGCTCCAAAGGGAAAGGCACGGGTCTAAAGACCCGCCACTACAGTTAGCACGCGAGGACCTTAACAGGCTAAGCGGGAGCGGTCGAGGGTGAAGCCGTTGAGGGGGCCGAGGACGGTGACGGCGATGTGGTCGGTCTGGAAGTAGCGCTGCGCGAGGGACTGCAGCTCTTCGCGGGTGACGGCTTCGATGGCGGCGAGGATTTCGTCGAGCGAGAAGAAGTGGCCGAAGTACAGCTCCTGGCGAGCGAGATTGGACATGCGCGAACTGGTGGACTCGAGGGAGAGCATGAGCGAGCCCTTGAGATGGTTCTTCGAGCGGCGCAGCTCTTCTTCGGTCACCAGCGTTTCTTTCAAAGAGCGAAATTCTTGAATGGTCAAGTCAATGACTTGGCCGACGGCGTCGGTGGCGGTGCCAGCGTAGACGGTCATCATGCCGGCGTCGGAGTACGGAGTCAGTTCGCTGAAAACCGCGTAGGCTAGGCCGCGCTTCTCGCGAATGTTCTGGAACAGACGCGAAGACATGCCGCCGCCCAGCAGGTTGTTGAGGACAGCGAAGCCGAAACGGTCCTGATGCGCCAGCGGAACCGAAGGCACACCGATGCAAAGATGCGCCTGCTCGAGGTCGCGCTTGGTTTCGAGGCGAATGGGCGCCTGCGTCTGAGGCGCGCCTTCGCGGTCCGAAGGTCCGACGGGACCCAATGCTCCGAACTCGCGCTGCACCAGTTCGAGGACCTCGTCGTGAGTGACGTGGCCCGCGGCGGTAACGACCAGATGATCGGGTGCAAACCAGTTCTGGAAGCGCGTGCGAAGTGCGTCGCAATTGAATTTTTTTACGGTTTCCGGCGTGCCGAGAATCGGCCGCCCCAGCGGATGGCCGGGCCAAAAGCCGCGCGTAAAAATCTCGTGGAGCAGGTATTCCGGATTGTCCAGGTCCATCTTGATTTCTTCGAGGACGACCTTGCGCTCTTTCTTCAGGTCTTCGGAATCGAATTTCGGACGGAGAACGAGATCGGCAATGACGTCGAAGGCAATGGGAAGGTGCTCATCGAGCACTTTGGCATTAAAGCAGATTTGTTCCTTGGAGGTGAAAGCGTCCAGCATGCCACCGACGGAATCCATTTCACGGGCGATGGCTTCGGCGGACCGGCGCTCCGTACCCTTGAAGACCATGTGCTCCATGAAATGGGCGAGGCCATTTTCTTCGGGAATCTCGCGGCGGGAGCCGTTGCGCACCCAGACGCCCACGGAGACGGAACGGACGTGCGACATGGTCTCGGTAATGACCACCAGGCCATTGGGCAGGGCATGCTTCTGAATGTCGCGAACTTCGGTCGCCATCTACGGATTGTGACACAGGTAGGGCGGAAAGGAAAAAGATAATGACTGTGCCGATAAGACCCATAATGACAAAGAGTTACGGAATGAGAAGATGTGCCGAATCGACCGTGGCGGGAGAGGCCTTGGCTAAAGGAGCTTTTCCTCGGGATTGAGCTTGCCGTATTCGCTGGTGAAGAAGAGAGGCACGTCAGCGTAAGAGTCTCTATCGCGATAGTACACTTCACAAGTGTCAAAGGGCTTGGAGTAGATGTGGATGCTGACGGCTTGTTGATTGAATTCGGCGAGGTTCATGACTTCGTGGACTGGCTCCATGGGATTGACGTACGTGGGATGCGTGGCGTCGAGGTCGTAAAGTTCGGTAGGAACGACGTGACAGGTGCCCTGGGCGGCATCGCGATCATCCACGCGGTAATTCTGGATGCGCAAGCGGCCGATGGGGGCGGACATCCAGCAATTTTGGCCCCGATGATTGTGGATGCGGCTGTGCTGGCCGATGTCCCAGCAGAGCGTCATACATTCGAAGAGAACGTTGCGGAAAATCAGGTTGCGCGTGTAATTTCCCTTGGAGAAAAAGCAATACTTTTCGAGGCTTTCGGGGCGCACGACGTGGCGAATGACATGGTCCTGGACGTTTTGCAACGAAAACTCGGATTCGGGAATGGCGGCGAGACCCTTGACCCAGTCTTCGATGTTGAGTTTTTCCGTTGCGACGGATTGCGCCATACGATGCCTCCCAACCCTGGTTTGGGATTCGCGGGGATTGCTAAAGAATTATAGCGCAACGCGTCGCGCCCGGTGCGAACTTGGTTCCCTGTGACCAGGATGGGATGATGGGGTGAATAAGGGTCGCGTAAGAAACATGGTGGAGCTGCTGGGCAAATCGAAAGAGGAGTTGCGCGCGTTCTGCGCGGCGCTGGGCGAACCCGCTTATCGGGGCGGGCAGATTTATCACGCGCTGTATGCGGAGAGGAAATTCGATTTCGCGCGGATGACGAATTTGCCTGCGGCGCTTCGGGAGCGGCTGGCGAAAGAAGCGCGCATCACGTTGACCGAAGTTAAGCAGCGTTTTGTTTCAAGCGATGGATCGGTGCGGTATTTGTTTGGGCTGGGCGGGACCGAAGAAAAAGGAATCAGCACAGAGGACACAGAGAAGAATCAGAAGAGATCGGACCGTCAGCGGATACCAGCTTCAGTCGAGGCGGTGTTTATGCCGAGCGCGGGGCGGCAGACGATTTGCATCTCGACACAGGCGGGATGCGCCGTGGATTGTCACTTTTGTCTGACGGCTCAGCTTGGGCTGATTCGCAATTTGACCGCGGGAGAGATTGTGGCGCAGGTTTTGGTGGCGCTGGAAGAGAGCGGAAGCAATGCAGGTGGCGGAGCCAAAGAAAAAGATGCCGGGCTTTCCGACAAAGCGGCCGGGACGCAAAAACCGGGAAAGCCCGGCGCTACACAACCTCCCGACCCTATCCAAACGAATGTGGTGTTGATGGGGCAGGGCGAGCCGCTGCTAAATTTCGAGCCAGTGATGGCGGCACTGAGAATCTTGCTGGACGCCGAAGGAGTGAGATTGTCACCGAAGCATGCGACGCTCTCGACGAGCGGGATCGTGCCGGGAATCGAACGGCTGGGCCAGGAGAAGGTGCGGCCGAAGCTGGCAATTTCGCTGAATGCCTCGAATGACGAACAGCGCGACGCGCTGATGCCGATCAACAAAAAGTATCCGCTGAAAGTGTTAGTGGAAGCTTGCAAGAATTATCCGCTGCGGCCGTGGGAGCATCTGACGTTTGAATATGTGATGCTGGGCGACCTGAACGATTCGCCGGAAGATGCGCGGCGCGTGGCGAAACTGCTGGCGCCGCTGAAACGCATGAAAGTGAACTTGATTCCATGGAATCCGGGCGAACTTCCCTATCGTGAATCCTCACCGGAACGAATTGAAGAGTTCCGCCGCATTCTGACTGACATAGGCGTGCCTACGTTTGTGCGCTATTCCCGCGGGCGTGACGTCATGGCCGCCTGCGGGCAGTTGGCGCTGCTAGATGTTTCTTCTCACAGCGGGCTGGTTTCTATCGCGCCTTAAGGACTCTGCGCAACGTCATCCTACAACGGGACGGTCAAACCTTGCGGATGCCGATGACGGACATGAGGCGGCCGGTTGTGCCGACTCCTTTGCGATAGCTGAAGAGGAGGTCGCGGCGGCAGGCGGTACAGAGATCGCTCACCGCGATGTTCTGCGCACGCAGGCCCGCATCGAGGAGCTGAGCGCGATTGGCCTTGCGAAGATCCAGTAGAACATTCTTTGGCGGTGGCTGATGACCTGGCGGAGCCATGTTGAGCCATTGCAAAGGATTGGGCTCGTCGCCGGTGCGCAATTCGTCGAACCAGTCTGAAGCGTTGGAAAACTGCGACTTGAATTCAACCGCGACTTCTACGCCGACTTCGTAGCAACAGCCGCCAATGGACGGTCCGATAGCGGCAAGCAAATTCGCTGGCTTGGAACCGAATTGCATCTGCATCTTGCCGATGGCCTTTGCGACGATGCGCTGCAGAGTGCCACGCCAGCCAGCGTGGATAGCAGCGACAGCGCGTTTTTTGAGATCGACCAAAAGAATCGGAACGCAGTCGGCAGTCTGGACAGCCAGAAGCAAGCCGGAACGATTCGTAGCGGAGGCGTCGCCGCGGCAGGGTTCGGCTGGAGAATTCTCGAAGAGATGGACGACATCGGAGTGAATCTGTTTCAGCGCAATGAGAGCGAAGTTGCTTGTGCCAAGAGCAGATTGGAAGCGACGGCGGTTTTCGAGGACGTTTTCCTTCGTGTCCCACTCCGCGAAACCAAGATTCAGGACCTTCTCGCCACCGAGATCGCTCAGGCCGCCGGGCCTGGTGCTGAATCCGTGCACCAGCCAGGGGATTTCAGCCAGCGCGGTTGCCTGAAGAATTCTCAAATCGCCGGCCTTGATTTCAGTCCATTCCCTTGGGGAAGGAGCTTTCGCTCCTTTTCGGCGAACACGGCGGCTCGTTTTCAAGCTGTTCGTAGGCATTGCGACAGTAACAGTATAATCGGAGCGGCCGAACAACGTGATCTTGGCAGAACGCGGGCCTCTGGAGGCGTCTTGATCATCGGGATGGGCGTGGACATTGCTGAAGTGGACCGCATCCAGAAGGCGATTGAGCGCTACGGGGAAGCGTTTCTGCGACGGCTTTACACGCAAAAGGAGCGGGACTATTGCGAGCAGTTCAAAAACAAGTATGAGCGTTATGCAGGGCGCTTCGCGGCAAAAGAAGCGGGGATGAAAGCGCTGGGAACGGGCTGGCGGCGCGGCGTGCGCTGGGTGGACCTGGAAGTGGTGCGCGAAAAGAGCGGACGGCCGACGCTAAAACTGGCTGGTGAAGCAGAAAGGATCGCCAAGCAACTTGGCGTAAAACATATCGCCCTGAGCATCACGCATACCGAGCAACAAGCGCTAGCGCAAGTCATCTTCGAAGGGTGAGGGCAGCGCTCTGCAGACTGCCAGAATCCGCGTAGCAGTACGCAAGAAAGATTTCGTGACATCACTTTGATAACCAGAAAATCGCCGATGCAGAAGGTAAGCATCGCCTCAGTTTGCCACGATTCTTTAACTCATTTGAAGAGAACCAGGCGCAAAACCGAACTCGCAAACCTGGCCTAGGAGGGAATTCCCCTGGCAGCCCGAGGGCTTCACATCCAGCCACTGATTGGCCGGGAAAACGCCCTCCACCAGGAACCGGAGGTAGTTGCTCGAAAGCGCGGGAGTCCGCGTGCTTGCTTGATCCTCGGAAGGATGCAGGGTGAGGACGCGAAGATCCCGGCCGATTTGCGAACGGCGGAATGCAGCGGCTTTGCGTTCGCCGAGAGCCCGCAACTCGCGGGCGCGGCGTTTGATGATGGCGCCCGGAACGTGGTTCGGCAGAAAAGCCGCCCTGGTGCCAGGGCGCCGCGAATAAGAAAAGACGTGGAGATAGGTGAACGGGCGCGCTTCGATGAAGGCGAGCGTGGCCGCGTGGTCGTCTTCTGTTTCACCGGGAAAACCGGCGATGAGATCGGCCCCGATGGCGGCGTGCGGGAGCCGTTCGTGGATAAGTTCGACCCGGCGCGCGTAGTGCGCGGCGCGGTACCAGCGGTGCATGGCGGCGAGGATGCGATCTGACCCGGATTGCAAAGGCATGTGGAAGTGCTGCGCGAGGCGTTCTGTGGAAGCAAAAAGTTCGACGAGGTCCTGCGTGACGTCCATGGGCTCGATCGAGCTGATGCGCAAGCGCTCGACGCTGGTCTCGTCCAGAATCCGCCGAAGCAAATCTTCGAATTCGACGCGAGGCGAAAGGTCGCGGCCGTACGTGCCGAGATTGATTCCGCTCAAGACGATTTCGCGATAGCCCGACTGGCTGAGCTTTTGGAGTTCGCGAATCACCGTGTCCGGCGGCAGGCTGCGGCTCCTCCCGCGAACAAAAGGAATCACGCAAAACGAGCAGCGGGAATTGCAGCCGTCTTGAATCTTGAGCGTTGGCCGCGTGTGATTCCCTTCTCCGCCGAAGACGGGAGAAGTGAGCAACGCTTGCTGTTCGAAAATGTCGCCGATGAGAAGCTCCGCCGGCGGGTGTGTTTCCGGCTGCGATGCATCGGAAATCGCAGAGAGCGGGAAAAATCCGTTCGAACGCGCAGGTCCGGTTGGAACGGAAATCGAATCAATCAGATCAGGGATTTGCGGTTTGTGCGAATTGCCTACCACCCACGCCACCCCGGGAAGTCGGCTTAATTCTTCGGGCGCGCGCTGCGCGTAACAGCCGGTGACGATGACCCGAACTCGGGGATTTGAAGCGTGCAGCTTTCGAATGGCGTCGCGTGCCTGCGCGTCCGCGGAAGCCGTCACGGTGCAGGTGTTCACGACCACAATGTCGGCGTCGGATGCTTTCCGGGCTGACGTGCAGCCGCGCCCGAGCAATTGCCGCTCGAGTGCCGCACCGTCCGCCTGCGTGGCACGACAGCCAAACTGTTCGATGTAAAAAGTGGTCATCGACCTTTTCTAACGGCACGATCTTCTGGCTTGCACTCGTACAAGAATATCTGCTTCCCGGGCTTGCTGGTAGCCCTCCGTTGACGGGGGCTCTACACGGCTCGCCTTTACTCACCGCTGGCCGCGCCGCTACAATCTTTCGCACCCATGGCACGCAAACGAACCAATCCAACCTCGCTCAACAACCCAATCGTCTCCATTGTGATTCCCGTTTACAACGAACGTGGCACGATCGAGGAGATTTTGAGGCGCGTCCAGGATATGGACTTTCGCAAAGAAGTGATTGTTGTGGATGATTGCTCGACCGACGGAACCCGCCAACTCCTGGAGAACATGGCGGCGAAGCAAGCGAACAGTGAGAAATTGGCCCAAGCCCAGGACAGCGGCGAGCCTGTGGAATTGCGCGACTTGCGCTTCTTTTTTCAAGCTCCCAACCAGGGTAAAGGCGCAGCGCTCCGCCGCGGATTCGCGGAAGCTACCGGCGACATTGTGCTGGTGCAGGACGCCGACCTCGAATACGACCCGCGCGACTATCCGGTTTTACTCGAGCCGATCATCGACGGCCGGGCGGACGTGGTTTATGGCTCGCGGTTTCTCAGTGGACCGCAGCGCGTCCACTACTTTTGGCACTACGTGGCCAACCGCATGCTCACTCTGCTCTCGGATATTTTCACCAATTTGAAGCTGACAGACATGGAGACGTGCTACAAGGTTTTCCGCAGAGAAGTTCTGAAGGGAATCGAAATCAAGTCAAACCGTTTCGGATTCGAGCCGGAGATCACCGCGAAAATCGCCAAGCACAATTGGCGTATCTACGAAGTGCCGATCTCTTATGCCGGGCGTACCTACGAAGAAGGCAAAAAGATAACCTGGAAAGACGGCGTGCAAGCTCTGTGGTGCATCATCCGTTTCCGCCTGGGAGATTAAGCCGAGGCGCGAGCGTCGTTTTCGTAACCGCGCGGATGCTTCTGTTTCCACTCCCACGCTGATTGAATAATCTCTTCCAGAGACGAGTGGGCGGCTTCCCAGCCAAGCATGCGCTTTAACTTTTCCTTGCTCGCCACCAGCACCGCGGGATCTCCTGGACGGCGCGGGCCGAGTTTGCGCGGAATCTTGCGGCCCGTGATGCGCTCCGCCGCATCAATCACTTCGAGAATCGAATAGCCCCGGCTGTTCCCGACGTTGAACGCTTCGCCCGACACGCGGTCAATTTCCATCAACGCGCGCACGTGGGAATCCGCAATATCCAGCACGTGAATATAATCGCGAACGCAAGTGCCGTCCGGCGTGGGATAGTCGGTTCCGAAAACGTCGACGTGGGGCAAATTCCCGGTTGCCGCATCCAACACACGTGGAATCAAGTGCGTTTCCACGCGATGATGTTCGCCGCGCGCCTTGGAAGCGCCTGCGGCATTGAAGTAGCGGAGAGTGGCGTACTGAAGTCCCGTGTAGGCCTTGTAATCGGCGAGGATTCCCTCGAAAACCAGCTTGGATTTTCCATAAGGATTGATGGGCGCCTTGCGGTGGTCTTCGGGAATGGGCACGATTTCGGGCTCGCCGTAAGTTGCCGCCGTCGAGGAGAAAATGAATTTTCGCACGCCGTGACGCGTCATGGCGTCCAGGAGATTGACGCCGCAGCCGACGTTGGTCGCGTAAAAGACGCTCGGCTCCTTCACCGACTTGGCCACCAGGGCTTCGGCGGCGAAGTGCATCACCGCGTCAATCTTGTGCTGTTTGAAAACGCTTTCGATCTGCTCGCGGTTTCCCAAATCCACGTTGCAGAACACGGCTCCTGACGGCACGGCGGCGGTGTGCCCTTCCAGCAAGCTGTCCAGCGCAATCACCTTCATCCCGCGCGAAAGCAAAACCTCCGCACAGATGCTGCCGATATACCCCGCCGCGCCCGTCACCAAAATGTTCAAGGGACTCCGCTCCACGCTGACTTATTAGGAAAATCAGCCGAAATTCAAATATCTAGAATACCTCAGAAGGAGGCTTGGAATAAGCCGGGATACGTGTGCAGATTAGGCCTGGGACAAACGGCGCTGGAAGGTCAGCAAAATCAGGTCCGCCCGGCGGCGCACGCCGAATTTGTTCAGCAAATTTGAGACGTGAAACTTCACCGTGCGTTCCGCGATGTTCAGCTTGCTCGCGATTTCCTTGTTCGAAAGGTTTTCCAGCAGCGAATCCAGCACTTCCTGCTCGCGGCGGCTCAGGTTGGTGACGGAGTCTGTTTTGAGCCTGCGTCCCTGGCTGGTAAGGATGGAATCCACAAAACCGGAAAGAAGCTGACGCGGCACCCAGAACCCACCGTTGGCTACCAGAGGCAGCGCCCGGATCAATTGCTCGCGCGCTTCCATGTAGGTGAGCAGGCCTTTTACGCCCAGCCGCAGCAGCGAAAAACTATTGTTTTCCGCATGGTTTTCGCCAACCACGATGAGCCGTGATTCGGGATAGCGTTCCAGGATGTTGGTGAGTAACGCACCGGTGGCAGGTTTTGCCGCGTGCGCATCAATCACGTAGACATGCGCCTTGGGCGGCTCCAGGTGGCGGAGGTCCGGCGCAAGCACGGACTCCAGTTGTTGCGCCACGATCTTGAAAGGCGCCTTCTCCAAAATACGTTCGAATTCGCTCAGCACCAGAGGGTGTGGCGACAGGATACAAACAGTCAGTTTTGAGGACGCACGTTTTGTGTTCACTTTTGCCAGCCTAAGAGAAAACTGGCCAAAGGGGCAAGTCCCTTTGGCGGGCCTGTTCCTGAACTGTTACTGTCAATTAGGGTGCTTTTTACCGGGGTACGGCCCGCAGCAAAACCTCGACAATCCGGCTTGCCGCGTTGCCGTCCCATAGAGGAGGGATTCTGCCAGCTTTCCCCTTGCCAGCCAACACGTCCCTCGCAGCGGCAACAATCTTAGCAGGATCGGTGCCCACAAGCAGGTTGGTTCCCTCAGAAATCGTCACCGGCCGCTCGGTGTTCTCGCGCAGCGTCAAACAAGGAACGCCCAGCACCGTGGTTTCCTCCTGAATGCCGCCGGAATCGGTGAGTACCAGAGCCGCGTTGCTTAACAGGCACAGAAAATCCAGGTATCCCGCGGGAGCAATCATGCGCAACTGCGGATGACTCCGGATTCCGCTCTCGGCAATTCGCTGCTGAGTCCTCGGATGCACCGGAAAAATTACAGGGACTTCTGCAGCTACCGTGTCGATCGCGCCAAGCAACTGGCTCAGCTTTTCGGGCGAGTCCACGTTCGAGGGGCGATGCAAGGTGAGCAAGCCAAACCGCTCCCAGCCCGTGCCTTTTTTCAGCCCCAGTTCCGCTCCGATGGACGATTGTTGCGCCACGGCCAAAAAATGCCGCAGCGAATCAATCATCACGTTGCCCACCAGGAAGATGCTGTCGCGCGGCCGTCCCTCTTTCACAAGGTTCGCGATGGCATCTTCTTCGGTAACGAAGAGATAGTCCGCAATCGCGTCGGTCAAGACACGATTGATTTCTTCCGGCATGGTGCGGTCAAAGCTGCGCAATCCCGCCTCCACATGAGCCACGCGAATGTCCAACTTTGCGGCCGCCAGCGAAACCGCAATTGTGGAATTGACGTCCCCGACCACGACCACTACATCGGGTCTGTGCTCCTCCAGAACCGGCTCGATGCGCTTTAGGATTTCCGCCGTTTGCGATGCGTGAGAGCCCGAGCCAACCTCCAGGTTTATCTGTGGCGCGGGAATCCCCATTTGGCGGAAGAAAATGTCCGAAAGATTTTCGTCATAGTGCTGCCCGGTGTGAACCAAAATGGCGTTAATCTCCGGGTGTTGCTGCATCTCCCTCATCAGTGGCGCAATTTTTGGCAGGTTAGGACGTGTGCCTACGACATTGAGGATTTTTAGACGATTCATTACTTATAATGTACCGCCTCTAGCTTTTATAGAGTAGTATAAAAGGTATTTGCGTAGCGTGACCTCTCGAAACTTTATTTCGGCGATTCAAATTCGCCATTCGCACCCAAAAACGGCGTTTCGCTGCTTCCGGGTTTCACATACCCGCCGCCTCAAGTAAAATAAAGGGTTGGTTATACGCGGTTTTCCCGCAGGGAGTGCGGTCATTCCAGCGAATGCGTAATCTGAACGAATCCGGCAAAGCGTTGCGAGAGTTACTCTCGCAGCGAATCCTGGTGCTCGACGGCGCCATGGGCACCATGCTGCAACAGCGCAACCTTAGCGCCGCGGATTTTGGCGGCCCTGCGCTCGAAGGCTGCAATGAAAATCTCGTTCACACGCGTCCTGATGTGATTCTCGACATCCACCGTAAATACCTGGAAGCCGGCGCGGACATCATCGAGACTGACAGTTTCGGCGGAACGCCCATCGTCCTCGCGGAGTATGGACTCTCCTCGGACGCGCACCTTCTCAACAAACGCTCCGCTGAGCTCGCGCGGCAAGCTGCGGACGAATACAGCGCTTCTGGAAGACCTCGGTTCGTGGCCGGCTCCATGGGACCAACTACGAAGGCGATCACAGTCACCGGTGGAATCACTTTCCCCGAACTGCGCGAAGCCTATTACACGCAGGCGAAGGGGCTTGTGGAAGGAGGCGCGGACCTTCTCCTGGTCGAAACTTGCCAGGACACGCGTAATATCAAGGCTGCTCTGCTCGCCATTCGCAAGCTATCCCGTGAACTTGGCGCGGAAATCCCTTTCATTATTTCCGTCACCATCGAGCCTATGGGCTCGATGCTCGCGGGTCAAAACATCGAAGCATTGTGGGCCTCGCTCAAGTACGCAAAGTCGCTGGCGTTTGGGATGAACTGCGCCACCGGTCCAGAATTCATGACCGATCACATCCGTACGTTGAGCCAGCTTACGAGTGAGTTCGTCTCTTGCTATCCGAACGCTGGACTACCGGACGAAGAGGGCAAGTATCTCGAGACGCCTACATCGCTTGCGACGCAGCTCGAAAAATTCGTGGATCATGGCTGGCTGAACCTCGTCGGCGGCTGCTGCGGCACCACCGAGCAGCACATCCGCGCAATCGCGCAGATGGTGCAGGGCAAGAAGCCGCGCACGCGTCCCGCGGAGACTCATCGCGCCATTTACACGGGCATCGAAGCCATCGAAGCAGAAGAAAGCACGCGCCCGCTGCTGGTCGGAGAACGCACTAACGTTATCGGCTCGCGCTTGTTCAAAAGTCTCGTCGCCGAAGAAAAGTGGGAGGAAGCCAGCGAGATTGCCAGACGCCAGGTGCGCGGCGGCGCGCAGGTCGTGGACGTCTGCCTGCAAAGTACGGAACGCGATGAGAAAAATGACATTCCTCTTTTCTACGAAAAGCTGATTCGCAAAATTAAGCCGCCCATCATGATCGATACGACCGATCCGGCGGCGATCGAGCTGGCACTCACGTATTGCCAGGGCAAATCCATCATAAACTCCATCAATCTCGAGGATGGCGAGGAAAAATTCGAACGCACCGTACCCATCGCGCACGAGTATGGCGCCGCCGTTGTTGTCGGCTGCATTGATGAAGATCCCGTCCAGGCGCAGGCGTTCACGCGCGAACGCAAGCTGGCAATCGCCCAGCGTTCTTACAAATTGCTCACAGAAAAGTACGACCTTGCGCCCGAAGACATCATCTTCGATCCACTGGTCTTTCCTTGCGCCACGGGCGACAAGAACTACATTGGCGGCGCGGCCGAAACGATGGAAGGCATCCGCCTGATCAAACAGGCGCTCCCCGACGCGCGCACAATTCTCGGCATTTCCAATGTTTCGTTCGGGCTGCCGCCCGGCGCGCGTGAGGTGGTGAACTCTGTTTTCCTTTACTATTGCACGAAAGCCGGTCTAGACCTGGCAATTGTCAACACGGAGAAGATCGAGCGCTTTGCGTCTATACCCGCGCACGAGCGCGAACTCGCGGAGAATCTGCTTTTTTCCCATCCGCCCAAGAGCGTGCCCGCAGACCATCCAGGCGCGAGCCTCCTGCTCAACGCTCCCGCGGACTGGCGCCAGCAAAGCAAGGAACAACGCGCTGCCGTCAATCAATTCTGGATTACCGCCATCGCTGAGCATTTTCGCACCGCCAAGAAAAAGGAAAAAGCCCGCAACGATTTACCTCTTGATGAGCGGCTCGCGAACTACATTCTTGAAGGCACGCGCGACGGACTAATCGCCGATCTCGAGCGCAAGCGCGCCGAGGGCTCCGCTCCTCTGGAAATTATCAACGGCCCGCTGATGTCCGGGATGGCCGAGGTCGGCCGCCTGTTCAACGCCAATGAATTGATCGTCGCCGAAGTGTTGCAATCTGCGGAAGCCATGAAGGCCGCGGTAAGCCATCTCGAGCAATTCATGGAAAAAGCGGATGCCGCCAAACGTGGCAAAGTGGTTCTCGCCACCGTCAAGGGCGACGTCCACGACATTGGCAAAAACCTCGTCGAGATTATTTTCAAAAACAACGGCTACGACGTCGTGAATCTTGGCATCAAGGTACCGCCGGAAGATTTGATTAAGGCTTATCAGGAGCATCATCCCGATGCCATCGGCCTATCCGGTCTGCTGGTGAAGAGCGCGCAACAGATGGTGACCACCGCCAGCGACCTCAAAGACGCAGGCATCGAGATTCCCTTGCTCGTGGGTGGCGCGGCTCTGTCCGCAAAATTTACGCAAACCAAAATTGCGCCCA
>Ga0075426_10000667_pt1 | contig 23708 bp, 20 predicted proteins | sample SoiMethybrSBSTD5_FD_75304 | JGI IMG/M metagenome (GOLD analysis project Ga0075426, IMG submission 75304) | Bulk soil microbial communities from a Populus tree surrounding site in Tennessee, USA - Soil MetaG P. TD hybrid SBSTD5 | ecosystem: Environmental > Terrestrial > Soil > Tree plantation...
CGGAACACGCCGGTATCCAGCCAGACGAACTGCGGGCCGAATCCGGCGGGCGCGGGGAGCTGATAGTAAAAATCGACGCAGGCGATAGCGGCGGAAGCGGTGGCCGTCCAGAACAACGGTGGCAGGCGCGTCGCGCCGCCATCCGCGCGCATGTAGGCCGCATAGAAGAAGACGTAGACGCCGATGCCGAACAGCAACACACGAGCCAGGGACTGAGCGGCAAGCTCCGGGCCGGAATAGAACGCGGCAAGCGCAACGCTAGCCAGAAGAATGGAAAACAGACAGACGAGCGCCCGTTCCAGAGGCCCGGCGGTGATGCGCCAATCACGCAGATAAAGAGCGCCGGCGAAAATTCCCAGCGCGGCGAATAACAGGCAGGGGTGTGGACCGGTATCGCCCAGGGGAATGGGCAGCGGCGGCAGCAGGATGGCCGACGCTAGGAATGCGCCGATCCAGCGCTGCGGCACGGCGAGAGTCCACCACGCCACTGCCACAACCGCTAACGGTGCCAGCAGTACGGCAGCCAAGGTGAGTGATGGCGCGGCGGCCACAAGCGCGCTATACACGCCGATGGCCAGAGAAACTAAAATCCAGCGCGGCGGTTGTGCGGCCCGCGCCTCAATCATTGCGGGATTTGACGCGCGCCAGCGGCGCCACGGTACGCGACGCGGCGGGCCGTTCGAGGCGGTAGTTAAATTCGAGAGTCAGGTACAGCAGAGATCCTACCAGCGCCACTAGGACCGCCACCAGCAACATGAGCGGAATGTTGGGCCACGAAGGCTGCTGGGGAACCACTCCGGGGTCGATGATCTTCATCCGTTCGCCGCGCCCACCGGCTGTGGAGCGGACTTGCACCAGGTGTTCCACGGCACCATACACGGCTGCTCGCGCAGCGTCCCGCTGTGCGGTCCGGGACGCGGACTCAGCCGGTGCCGTCGCCGCGCTGCCGCCTTCCAATCCGTTGAGATGCGACTGCGCTTCGTCCAATTCCTTCTGTGCATCCGCCAGCAGATCGCGCTCGGTGTCCGCGGAGACGTCGCGTGCCAGTTTCACGGTCTGCTCGGCGATATACAGGGCCAGAGCCTGAGCCTGCGCGGGTTCGTGCAAGGTGACGGAAATTTCGAGAACTTTGGTATTGCGCGGGATGGTGACCTTGAGCACCGAGCGCTTGAGCCGCTCGACGGACCCGCCTAGGGGCAGCTTGAAATGCTCGATGGCGTCGAGAAAGAGGCGGTCCCCCGAAGCCACCAACTCGTACGACTTGAGCGACTCGAGGTAGATGGGGCTCACGGCCATGGCGCCGCGAGGATCGCTTCCGGCGGGAGGCTCGATCAGGACATGAGCGGTTGACGTGTAGCGGTTCGGCGTAAGGAATGCCGCGATCAGCGCGATGGCAGCCGCCGTGCTGCACGCCACCGCGATCACGCGCCAGCGGCCGCGCAGATGGTCGAGGAAGCGAAACATCTCGAAATTTTCCGGCATGCAGCCCGCTTGTGGGATAGTGTAGCCGATATGGCGATCTGTCTGGCCGCCATCGCGGCGTTACTTCCGTTAATTCTGACGCCGCACTTAGTCTACTACTTCGACATTACGCCGAAAATCGTGGTGTTGCTGGTAGGAACGGCGCTTGCACTGGCGCTCGGGTGGCGCGAGCCGCGCGCGCAATTGCCGGTGTTGCGGGCGCTCGGAATCCTGCTGGTGGCGCAGGCGACGTCGGTGGCGGTTTCGACGGTGCTTTCGACGGACGCGGCGCTCTCACTTGGCGGAGGCGCGTGGCGCCGGTTCGGGCTCATCACTGAATCAGCTCTGCTGCTGCTGGCCTGGATCGCGGCGCAATATACGGCCGGCTATCCGGACCGTGCGCGGCTCCTCCTGCGCGCCATCGCCGCAGCGGGAATTCCCGCGGCACTCTACGGCATTCTGCAATATTTCGGCTGGGACCCGGTGATCGATCCGCGCCTGTACCACATTGGTGAGCCGCCGCTGACCATCGTGCGTCCGCCCGGGACACTGGGATATGTCAGCTATTTCGCAACGTACCTGCTGTCGGTGATTTTCGCGGGCGTGGCGCTGGCTCTTGTCGACAAATCGCGCGCCTGGAGAGTCGTGGGCATTGCGGCAGGCGTCCTGGGGACGTGGGCCCTGGTGCTTACCGGCACGCGAGCGGCGATGCTGGGACTGGGGTGCGGCGCGGCGCTTCTGGTTGTCTGGTTGCGGCCTCGCATTCGCGCGCGCAGCGTGGTCGGCGGCGTGGTTGCCGTCGCGGCGATCGCGGGATTTTACTTCTCTCCCGCCGGGCAGATGCTGCGCAGCCGGACGCAGTGGTTCATCGAGGATCCCCTGGGCGGCGGCCGGCCGCTGCTATGGCGCGATTCGATCCTCATGGCGACGGCGCGCTGGGCCGTGGGATTCGGGCCAGAGACTTTCCCCATCCACTTTCCGCGATACCAATCGGAGGAACTGGCCAAAGCATATCCCGACTACTACCAGGAATCGCCGCACAATATCTTCATCGACGTCCTGGCCGGGCAGGGGGCGCCGGGTGCAGTGGCCCTCGCCGGCATAACGTTGCTGGGCTTCTATGCGGTTTGGAAAATGCGCGATCGCAAGCTGGCGGCGGCGCTCGCAGCATCGCTGGGGGCCGTGCTAGTGAGCCAGCAATTCACCGCCTTCACGGTGCCAACGGCCCTGTTCTTCTATTGGACGGTCGCGCTCGCGGCGGGGCAGGCTGGCGAGCCTGCGCGCCTGCCGGTAAATCATCTCATGGCCAGGAGAGCTTGCGCCGCTTTGTTGTCGCTGGTTTTCATCGCATATGCGACATCGCTGGTTTATGCTGACGCCAATCTCGCGCGCGTGGATCGCCTGATCCGGGCCGGGCGTCCGATTGACGCCGCGGCCGTATATGACCACATGGCGCGCTTGTCGCCGCCGGGAATGCGGACCGACCTGTGGTACTCGCAAGCGATGTTTGGCGCAGCGGGGCGCGCAAAAATTCCGCCGGACGCCGTCAGCGCGTGGCATGCCGGGCTCGCTGCCGCCGCGCGCGCCGCCCACACTGCCGAGGAGCGGCAGAACGCCTGGTACGATCTGGCGCTGTATTACGCACGCCAGAACGATATTCCACACGCGGAGCAAAGCCTGCGGTCGGCGATCGACTGCGCACCCAACTGGTTCAAGCCGCACTGGCTGCTGGCGGAAGTGTTACGCGCCGGCGGGCGTATGGAGGAAGCGCGAGCCGAGGCGACGCGCGCTGCAGACCTGGACAATGGTAGAAACCCTGAAGTTACCCGCACATTGGCGGAAATACGGGATTTTACACACGCTTCCAAAAAGTAAATTCTCACCCTAAAACCTTGCTCCCCATGCCTGAATGAAGAAAAATGGGAGTGTCATGCGGTCATTACGAAGTGTCGCCTTGGCGACGGTTTTCGCGGCAGCTGCGGCTGCCCAGGCTCCTACTATCGATACCAACGGCGTGCATAGCGTCGCGAATGGTTCCACCACAAACCCGCCCGGCTCCCTCATCTATGCCACCGGAACGAACATGGCGAGCAAGACGCTTGTGGCCAGTTCCACGCCCCTTACGCTTCAGATGCAAACCAGCTCCGATGACGTAATCGTGAAGGTGAACGGGAAAACGGTGCCGATGTACTACATCACACCGAAGGCGGTGTCCCTTCAGCTTCCGTGGGGAACACCAGCAGGCACAGCAACCATGATTATGACGCGCAACGGCGTAACGTCGAAGAGTGCGTCGTTTAAGGTAGGCCAATTTTCGCCGGGCATCTACACCACAAATGGAGTTGGCACCGGAATGGCTTGGGCTATCTTCGCCAGTACCTCCAAGCTCAATTCAAAGGCACAGGTGGCGCAGTCCAGCAACGTCGGCACATACGTCGGCGGGGCGGCAACTGCCGGGGATCTGCTCTACATATACGGCGCGGGACTGGGCCCCCCTAAGAACGCTTCGAAGGCAACGGACGGACAGGCCCCTTGTCCGCTGAGGAACAACATTCCAGGCCCATGCCCGACAGGTTATAACGCTTCCGACTATGCGACGCTCACCACGCCCGTGGTTACAATAGGCGGGGTTTCAGCCAAGGTGAATGCGTCCATTCTCGATCCGACATACCCTGGCCTCTACCTTGTGTTCTTCACCGTTCCAGCAGGGACGCCGAAGGGCAGCGCGGTCCCGGTCCAGATAGAGATCGGGGGCACGACCACCCCCAATAACGTCACGATCGCCGTCGAGTAATAGTGTGGGAGCCTGGCTCCATGCGGGCTCCCGCAGCTTCACATCCGGCAAGCCGACTCCCCGCATATCATAATGGAACTCATGGCGAACATTCGCGCCAAAGATGATGCTTGCGCGCAGTGGCAGACCAGGCTGCGGGACGAGTTCGGCGCCAAGGGCTTCTATCACAGCATCGAGCTGCCCGATGGCCGCGTGCTGGAAGGCATTCTCAAGATCGACACGCTGAAGGAACGGCTCAAGGCGATGTCCATCCCTCTGGACCTCGCGGGAAAGCGTGCGCTCGATATCGGGACCTGGGACGGCTACTTCGCCTTCGAGATGGAGAAACGCGGCGCGGAGGTGATGGCCATCGACAAGACGGAGTCGCCGAATTTCCGAGGCGTGCGCGAGCTTCTGGCTTCCAGCGTGGATTACCGCGTGATGGACGTATACGAGCTGTCGCCGGAAACGGTGGGGCGCTTCGATATCGTTTTGTTTCTCGGCGTGCTGTATCACCTGAAGCATCCGCTGCTGGCGCTGGAGGCGGTTTGCAGCGTGACGCGGAGCATGGCGGTGGTCGAATCGTTCGTCACCAATGAAGCGCTGCGCGACCAGAACGGCAAGAGCGACTTGCCGGCGATGGAGTTCTACGAAACCGACGAACTGCTGGGAGAAGTGGACAACTGGGTCGGCCCGAACGTGCAGTGCCTGCTGGCGTTCTGCCGGACGGCGGGTTTCCCGCGAGTGGTGTTGCTCTCCGTGAAGGAGCAGCGCGCCATCGTGGCCTGTTATCGCCAGTGGGAGCCGGAACCGGCCGAGCCGTCGGAGGAGGCGCCGCAGCTCAGCGCCGCGGTCCACACCGTGAATTATGGCGTTAACTTTTCCGCCGGCGGGGATGAATACGTGGCGGCGTTTTTCAAAACCCCGGCGCCCAACCTGACGATCGACACGGTGATGCCGCAGGTGGGGGGCTATGGCATACGGCCCGTGGCGGTGGTCCATGATATCGGACCCGGATGGCAGGTGAATTTCCGGCTGCCTCCGGGCCTGGAACCGGGATGGCAGGAAGTACGGGTGCGGACCGCGAACAGCCTCTACAGCAACGCGGTCAGGGTGGCGGTGGATATGCCCGCGCGCGCGGAGCAACTGGCGATCACCAACGCGTGCGACGCAAATACATGGGAGCTCTTTACGCTCGAGCGCGGGAATCCGGCGGCGCTTTCGGTCTGGGTGGCGGGGCTTCCTGAGAACGCCGACCGCCACAACGTCCGGCTTCGGTTGGGCAAGGCGGAACTCAGGATCGAGCACGTGGCGCCGCCTGAGGGGAACAAGCCTCGCCAGATCAATGCCGAGCTCAAACGCTCACCGGAACCCGGGGAAAACGAACTGGTGGTTTCCCTGGGTCACACGGTCTCGGCGCCCGTCAAGATTCGCGCGAAGTGATCTAAAACTCCACTCGTCCGCCGAACTGGAACGCACGCGGCCCGCCCGACCCGAAAATCTGGCCGGCGCGGCTGGTGTGCAGACCGAAGGAAGCCGGATTGGTCAGATCGAAACTATAGCCCCCCAGATTCGCGTAGTTGAAAGCATTGAAAACCTCGCCAAAGACCTTCAGCGCCACGCTCTCTTTCCACAGCCTGAACTTCTTGGTAACGCGAAAGTCCTCCGAGGTGCTGTTGCGCCCCCAGCTAAACTGTGACGGCACCGTCAGCATGGGAATGGGCTGGCCGATGGGGGTGGTCTTGCCGCCGTACTGCTGATTGAAGGCGTTGACCGCCTTAATCAGATCGCTGGTTCCTTTGCTGATATTGAACTGGTTGTAGCCGACGCCGGGCAAGGGCACGCCGCCCTGGTCATTGCCGCTGCCATCGCCATAGAGATCGATTCCACCGCCGATGAACGGCTGCACCGGACCGCGCGTACCGAAAGTGCTGATGGTCGAGATTTCAAAGCCCCACGGAAGCTGGTACGTGCCCGAGAAGGTGAGGCTCTGCCGGCCCAGCTGGGGCCCGTTGCTGGCGAACCAGTTGCTGTCAAGCGCAATGCCATTGAAGCCATCGAGGGATTGGAACGCATACGAAGCGACGAAGGAGAAATGCCGGGTGAAGCGCTTGTCCAGCCTGACCAGAAGGCCTTTATACGTAGACCGGCCGCCACTGACATCAAAGGTCATTTCACCGGTGGAGCATTCCGCCGAGGGGTCCGCCGCCTGCGCCGCGCTGGTGCAAGCGGGAATCACGGGTCCTTTGGCGGAGTAAAAGTGATTCAGGTCGGCGTTGCGGATGCGGGTGCGCAGGATGTGGCGGTAAACGAAATCGGCGCTCACCACCATATCCGAAGTAATCTGACGCTGGATGCCGATCCCGGCCTGCTGGGAGTAAGGCGGCCGGAAGTCCTTCACGAACATATCGAGGCCAGGCGCCTGCTTGAAGATGTTGATATTTCGAATGGTGAGATCGGTGTTGGTCGGGTTCTGATGCAGTTGCTGAGCCGCCCCGGCCCGCAGCGCGGGCAGGACCGCCACCAGATCGGCGCCCGTGAACGTAGTTGGGAACGTCGAGAAATTTCCCACCTGCAACGGACCGGGCAGACTGGCGTTGATGCCGAAGAGCTGGTCGATACTGGAGAAAAAGACCGAATCGCCCAGCAGCACACGGCCCGTGCCCAGCGGCCCGATAGCGGCGCGCTCCAGCAGCCGGACTTCGAGATTCATGGTGTCGTAGTAGATTCCCGCCCCGCCCCGGATCACCGTCTTGTTATCGTGCCCGACGTTCCAGGCAAAGCCTAGAGCCGGACTCCAGTTGTTGTAGGCATGCAGCTCCTTACCCAATCCGTTCGCTCCCAGGATCGGCTCCAGGTACTGCGGTTTGGGGAGGTCGTGATTTAGCAGATCACTTTCGAACGACCAGCCCAGACCGTAGATCAGCGTCAGGTTCGATTTGACTTTCCAGGTATCCTGCGCGTAGAAGTGAAATCGGTGATTGTGGTCGGCGTCGCCGCGGTTGTAGGACGGCGGCTGGTTGATGTCCCCCACGCCGGTTTGGAATCCGGCAACTGGCAACTGGAGGATATCCTGATACGTTGTGAAGGAAGACGGGATCTGGATAGCGAAGGAGCCCAGCCCCAACGAGGTGATGTAGGCGTCATAGCGCTGAACGTCCTCGGGCGCGTACAGCACGGCGCCGCCGGGCTCGGCATAAGCGTAAGTTCCCGTTCCCTTCTGGTACTCCCATTCGCCGCCGAATCTGATGCTGTGGGTATTCCTTTGCAGAGTTAGATTGTCGGCGAAAATGTGACGCCGCAGCAGGCGGCTCTGCGGCGTGTTGCTGGCGTTGTTTCCGATCTGGAAACCGCCCACGCTGTGAATCGTAAACTGCGGTCCACCCAGACCGATGCATGGCGATGGGCAGATGGACGCCGTGGGCGTGTTCTTGATGTTGCTCCAGTAGGTCATCGAATACCGGAATTCGTTCACCACCGACGGCGTAAAGGCGCTGATCACCGAAAAAACGCCGGAATCGGCGTAATTGCTGTTGACTCCCCAATTGGATGGCTGGCTGTTGTCGGTGGGCGAGTACGCGTTGTTGCCATCGTGGGAGTAGCGCAAGAACAAAGAGTGCTTGTCGCTCAAACGGTAATCCAGGCGCTGGGTGAACTGGTTACTGTTGTAGGGAACCGTGGCGTCGCTCAGGAAAGCGGAGAAGAGCGGATCGGTCGGCTCGGTGCTGTAAACGCCGCGCTGGTTGGCGTGCTCGTAGCTCGTAAAGAAGAAAAGTTTATTTTTCTTGATGGGGCCGCTGAAATAGAAGCCCGGCTGGCGCCGGGCGAAGAACGGATCCGGCTGGAGGGGATCGCGCTCGAGATATGGGTACGCCGCCATATTGTGGTCGCGGAAATAGAAAAATCCGGAACCATGGAAATCATTGCCGCCGGTGCGCGTGACGACGTTGACCGCTCCTCCGGCCGTGATGCCTGTCGACAAATCAAAGTTTCCAGCGGAAACTTGAAACTCCTGCACCACTTCCTGGGAAAAGTTCTGTTGCGTGCCGCCGGTGACCGGGTCATTCACGGTAGCGCCATCCACCGTGATCCGGATAGACTCCGAGCCTGCGCCCAGGATGTTGACGTCGAACTGGCGGTTGTACTCGCCGATGTTCGCCGGAGATACCGATACGCCCGGCTGCAACTGGGCAAGCTGCAGAAAGCTCCGTCCGTTCAGAGGCAGGCTGTCGATCTGCTGCTTGGTCACGACGCCGTCGATGGTTTGCCGGTCGAAGTCCAGTTGCGAGGCCATCGACTCAACAGTCACTACTTCCTTGGGCTGCCCGAGCTCCAGGCGCAGCTCCACGGTGGAGATCCCTCCAGTCTGGACGGTCACCTGCTGCACCTGAGTGCGAAAACCAGGAGCCTCGCAACGCACTTCGTACTTGCCGGCCTGCAGCGACGGGAAACTGAAATTTCCTTCGCCGCCGGACGTCAGTTTGCGGCTGGCGCCGGTATCAGTATTGGTGAGCGTTATCACGGCTCCAGGAATTAGGGCGCCGGTGGCATCGAGAACCCGGCCGTCTACCTGGCCGGTGGGCGCCTGAGCTACGGCGCAGACGGAAAAAACAACCATGCACAGCAGTGCTATGTAAAGCCGCGTGGAAGGCAACATGGTCCGACCTCTCCGTGATTCAGGCGGGATAAGACCCCCTGAGCCCGCCTGCTCCAGTGAATTATGCACCGCGGCGGACAGTTGTCAAGCGGCAAATGACCGGGATTTGCGACGGCGAGAGTCTTAATCCGCCGCGATGATGCGCTTGGGAACCTTGCCCACCGGTATGCGGGTGAGCTCTCGGAACAGCGGCATGTCGATCACCGAGACCGAATCCGAGCCGGCATTGGAAACGTAGCAGAGGCGGCTATCCGGCGTGAAGGTGAGCCAGTCCGGACCGTCTCCGACCGGGATGGTGGCGCGGCGCTTGAGATCCGGTAGCGAGAAGACGGAAACGGAATCATCCAGCAGACTCGTGACCCACAGCGTCTTGCCGTCTGGGGCGACGCCGATACCGTGGGAAAACGTCTGTGGAATGAGCGGCTTAGCGCCAGGCCGGGCATCCGGCAGCAAAACCCAGCCGGTGACCCGGCGCGCGGCGAAATCCACCACCGCGAAGCCGTGCAGCTCAGAAAGTTGAACAAACAGGCGGCCGGGAGCGCCGCCGGCGCCAGGCTCGATGGCAAGGGGCCTGGGCACGCCGCCCACGGGAATCTCAAATTCGGGCTGCTCGGTCTTGATGTTGATGGCAGTCAGCTTCTGGTCGCCCAGGGAGGTGGCGAGCATCCACTTTCCGTCCGGCGTGCAATAGACGTTGTGCGGCGCGCGGCCCACCGGGACGCTCTTGACCTTTTCGAGCGAGGCCGTATCCACGATGTCCACCCAGGACTCGCCGCGGATGCAAACATAAACACGCCGCCCGTCGGGCGTGATGGCCACGTTGTTGGGCCGCTGGCCAATCGGCACGCGGCGAAGGATGCGGGCGGAGGCGCGGTCCACTACATCCAGTACGTTTTCTGTTTCGCTGCTCACGTAGAACCGCTTGCCATCGGGCGACGGGACGATGCCGTGCGGGTTTCTGGAAACGTGAATTTCGCCCGCCACGCGGTTAACAGCCGGGTCGATAATCGTGATATTGTCGCCCGCGCTATTGGCGACGTAGATGCGAACCGGGGCCGCCGTTAACGGCAGTGCCGCGATGAGCGCCAGCCATCTCATGCCGTTCAACATACACCAAAGTTAATACGACCTCAACGCTGAGGTTTCGCATTTTGCCCCTGGGATGCTACAAACGGTATAGATCGATGCGCGCTCCTTCAACAATACGGACCGGTCTGGCCCTTTGCGTCTTGGCGCTGGTTCTGGCTGCGCTCGTGGAAGCCGAAGTCATCCGTTTCGATTCCGCGCAACCCGGGTCGCTGCCGACCGACTGGACCGTAGTCATGACCCAGACGGGCGTCGCTCCGAAATGGGAAGTCCTCAAGGACGCCAGCGCGCCCAGCAAACCCAACGTCCTGGCCCAGGTTTCCGCCGATGGAACCGACAGCCGGTTCCCGATGGCGATTTTCAACCCGGCCCTTTGCCGCGATGGCGAGGTCAGCGTCAAGTTCAAAACCGTTTCCGGCAAAGCGAACCAGACCGCGGGCCTGGTCTGGCGTTACCGCGATCCGAACAATTATTACCTGGTGCGCGCCAACGCTCTCGAAAACAACATCGTGATGTACAAGGTGAAGGCCGGAAACCCAATTCTATTGGCGCCCAAGGGCAGGCCGCCTAAGACCTACGGCGTGCGTCACCGTATTCCGCCGCGAACCTGGAGCATTTTGAAGGTCAGCTTCAAGAAATCCCGCTTCGAGGTTTATTTCGATCACCGCAAGGTTTTCGAGGCGGAAGACTCGACCTTCGCACAGGCGGGTAAGGTCGGGCTTTGGACCAAGGCCGATAGCGTTACGTATTTTGACGATTTTCAAGTTTCCGCGAAATAGCCTCACTGGTTTGTGAACAAATACTTCCCGCCGCTCTCGGCCATCACATGCAGGGCCGACTTTCCCACCAGGTTCTCGAAACGAGGAACGGCCGGTGCATTGGCCACCAGATAGTATCGCCCCGGCTGCCGCCACAATCCCGCGAACCGAGCGTCATCGATAAAAACGTCGGGCGCGCCTGGCGCGTATGATCCGTACTCGAGATTCGTCTTACGGCCGTTCAGCAGAAGCGCGTCGCGATTGGCATAAAACATGACCGAGGAAAAAGCGTAGTACTGATCGTCGACGATGAGACGGCCTTCGGGCGAACGGTTGAGGGCTTCGGCCAGCGGGCGCGAGGACATGTAGGGATCGAAAGTGACGAGCGCCAGGCGCGCGGCGTGAAAGAACAGAATCATCATGATCGCCAGCGGCGCTATGGCACGGCGGCCCGCGAACTTCCATGCGCCGGCAGCGCCGACTAAAAAGCTGAGGCCCGCGAGAAACAGCGGAAGCCGCAGGTAGGCGAAAGCGGCAAGCGTCAGATCGCCCATGTGGCCGAGCGCCAGCGTGTAGTCCTTATAGATGTCGGTGCTTTGGTTGAGCGCGACGGAGATGTCGCCGGGCGCGGGCGTGGCGCGCACCAACCAGAGGATCGCGGCGACCACAACGCCGCAGAGTGTCGCGATGACAGCGGCGGCACGCGTGCCGTGGCGTACGAGCGGGCCTTCTGACGCCAAAGCGCACCCCAACAATAATGCCAGGGCCGGATAGCACGGCATCGAATAATATTCCTGGGTGGTCGAGAACGAAAAGAAAACCAGAACGAAACCGATCCAGCACAGGGCCAGCAGACGCGCGCGGCCGGCACGGTCCCGTGCGGAGAAATCAAGTTTGAAGACGGCGGGCAGGTACATGCTCCATGGGAAAAGCCACACCAGGTGGAAGAACCAGAACCAGAGCCGCGGGACGGTGTTGTAATCGCGCGGATAGCGCAACCCCAGATAGCGCAGCAGTTGTTCGTTGATGAAATAGAACCAGAAAAAACCGTGGTAAGCGCCGCGCTCGCTGTGCATCGTGAGATCGAAGTAGGGCGGGTTGCGCAGGCTGGCCAGCACATGCCAGGGCGCGGCAATCATGATGATCAGGGCCGCACCCGCGACGGGATGCAGGCGTTTCCCGGTGGCGCGGTTTAAGAATTCCCGCCGGACCAATAGGAACGCCGCGGCGGCGCCGATCGGGAAGACCAGGGCAATCAGGCCCTTCAGCAGCAGGCCCGCCCCCATTGACGCCCACATGACCAGAGCCCACCGGCCGGGGTGCCGCTCGGCGTCATCGAGCACGCGCAGCAGGGACCACAGCGCGAGCGCGACGGCCAGCGTCAGCAGCACGTCCGGCAGCAGAACGCGCGTGAAGAGAAATAAACCAACGCACGTTGCGAGGCACAAACCGGCGTATGTTCCGGTTCGCGCTCCGAAGGCCCATGCGCCGAACTCTGCCGTGATCCAGCAGAGCAGTACCGCAGCCAAGGCTATGGGAATGCGGGCCGCCCAATCATGTACGCCAAAGATGCGAAACGAAATCGCGATCAGCCAGTACTTGAGGGGCGGTTTTTCGAGGTAGGCCACGCCATCGAGGCGCGGCGTGACCCAGTCACCGGACTGGAGCATGTTGCGGGCGATCTGCGCCTGCACGGCGTCCATATCGTCCATAAGGGACGGCGGGCTGAAAATGGAACCGAAAAAAATGAGCCCTGCCACCAGCAGGACGATGAGCTGACCGCGGTGGCGGATAATGACTCCGGGTTCCTTTGATTCCTGCAAATCGACCCCATGCGGCGAACCCATCCTCGATAATCCGACATTAGCATGGTTGACAATATTCAGTGCGCCGTTTTCCAATCACTGGATCGGCCGGTGGCGCCGCAGCATCCAATCAGGAAGCGGTGCTTTTCGGCGAAAAGGAGCGTAGCATGCAGGGCGAAGTAAAGAAGGACTGGGGCATCGCCGTATTGCGCGCGGCAGCAGGGATCGTGTTTTTGGCGCATGGCAGCCAAAAGCTGTTTGTTTACGGCTTTAGCGGGGTTCAAGGTGCATTCGGGAAAATGGGAATGCCGATGCCAGGAATTCTCGGCCCGTTCGTGGCGCTGCTGGAATTTATCGGGGGCATCGCCCTCGTCGTCGGCATTGGAACGCGCTGGGTGGCGATGCTCTTTGCGATTGAAATGGCGGTCGCGGTCCTCAAGGTGCATCTGTCCGGCGGGTTCTTCCTGCCGCGTGGTTTTGAGTTCGCGCTGATGATGTTCGCGGCCAGTATTGCCCTGGCGCTCGCCGGCCCGGGCGCGGCGGCGCTCGACCGTATGCTATTCAAACACTAGATCGGCCAAGCGGTCGGGAGTCATTTACTTGCGGATGGAAGAGATCATCTCGTTTCTGTTGCGGCACGGGTATTGGGTGGTGTTCGCCTTCGTGCTGGCCGAACAGATCGGACTGCCTCTGCCGGCCACACCGGTCTTGCTGGCCATGGGCGCACTCGCCGGGCTGGGCCGGCTCTCGTTCCTGCATGCATTCGCACTGAGTGTCGTTGCTTCGCTCATCGGCGACTGCCTGTGGTACTGGCTGGGCCGGAAGCGGGGATACTCGGTCCTCAACCTCCTGTGCCGGATTGCGCTCGAGCCGGACTCGTGCGTGCGCCGCACAGAAAACGTATTCTCCCGGTTCGGAGCCGGTGCGCTGCTGTTCGCCAAATTCGTTCCCGGCCTGAGCACCGCCGCGCCTCCGCTGGCCGGGCTGTTCCGCATGCCGCTTTGGCGATTCCTGCTGAGCGATACGGCCGGCGCGGCGCTGTGGGTGGGAGCGTTTTCCGGGGCCGGCTACATATTTCGCACGCAATTGGAGGAAGTGGCCGAGTACGCCCTGGGATTCGGCAGACGCCTGGGGATCACGCTCACCGTGTTGTTTGTGGCTTACATTCTGTGGCACATCTGGCAACGGCAGCGATTTCTCCGCAAGCTTCGCATCGCCCGCATCATGCCCGACGATCTGTTACGCAAACTGAACACCGGCGAGCAGGTGATGATCGTCGATCTCCGCAACCCGATGGACGTCAAAAGCTCGGGCTCGAAACTTCCTGGCGCACTCCTCATGGCGCCGGGGGAACTGGAGGCCCGCCATCAGGAGATTCCTCGCGACCGCGACATCATCCTGTACTGCACTTGACCCAACGAAGCTTCGAGCGCCCGTGCGGCGCTCCGGTTAAACCGCCGCGGCATCAGGCGTGTGCGCCCTCTCGGCGGCGGGTTTAACGAATGGCGCGAGCGCGGCTATCCGGTCGAGATCGTTGCGGAGGCGCTGGCCGCCCGCGGTGATACAGTGTAGCGATGATCAACCGACGCCAGGCGCTCAAAGCGGCCGTTGCGGCTATTCCGTTGAGCCGCGCGGTGCCGCAGGAACAGCTGAAGCGGACCGCGCTCACGTCTCAGGACCTACCCGCGATGGACGGTGCCAACCTGATGGTGACTGTCCAGGAATTGGAGTATGTGCCGGGTGGCACGTCCGAGGCGCACCGCCACAATGGCTGCACTTTCGTTTACGTGCTCGCGGGCGAGATTCTGACGCAGATCGACGACGGACCCGTCAAGACCTACAAGCCCGGCGAGATGTTCTACGAGCCCCCGCTGCACCTGCACGCCATCTCGAAAAACGCGAGCTCGACCGAACCCGCGAAGTTTCTGGTCTTTCGCGTCATCGAGAAGGGCAAGCCCGCAACGGTCCCGGCGAAGTGAGCGGCGAGCGCCCCACGCGCGTACGTTACGTGGTGCTCGGGCTGACGGTCGCGGCCTACATGATCACTTACATGGACCGCGTCAACATTGCGTCCACGGTCCCGGTGATTCAAAAAGAGCTGGGATTTTCGATGGTCACAGTGAGCTGGATTCTGAGCTCGTTCCGGTGGGGATATGCGCTGTTTCAGATTCCTGGCGGATGGCTGGGTGACCGCGTCGGGCCGCGGCGCGCGCTGGCCCTGATCGTCACCTGGTGGTCGGTGTTCACCTCGGCGACGGCGCTGTCCTGGAATGCGGCTTCAATGGTGGTGTTCCGGTTTCTGTTCGGGGTGGGTGAGGCGGGGGCCTTTCCGATAGCCACGCGATCGCTCTCGCGCTGGATGCTGCCCGCCGAGCGCGGCTTCGCGCAGGGAGTAACGCACGCCGGGTCGCGGCTGGGCGCGGCGCTCACACCCAGCATCGTGGTCCTGATGATGATCGCGTATGGCTGGCGCGTGCCTTTCTTCGCTTTCGGGGTGATCGGGTTAATCTGGGCAGCCGTGTGGTACTGGTATTACCGCGACACGCCGGCGGAGCACGCTGCGGTCAATGCCGCCGAACGGACCAAAATCGAAACCGCACTGGGCGGGGCGCGTTCGGCCCGCACACGGACGGTGCCCTGGCGGCGGATTCTGGGGAGTTCCACGCTGTGGACGCTCTCGATGATGTACTTTTGCTACGCATACTGCCTTTCGGTTTATCTCGACTGGTTTCCGAAGTACCTCAACGACCATCGCGGCTTCGATCTCAAGCACATGGGTTATTACGCCAGCGCGCCGCTGCTGGCCGGCACCATCGGCGACTTACTGGGCGGGTGGGCTTCCGACCGGTGGGCGCGGCGGAGCGGGGACCTGGCGCGCGCGCGCCGTGGCGTGGCCGTGGCCGGATTCCTGCTGGCCGCGGGCGCGATTCTGCCGGCCACATTCACCACCAGTCCCACGGCGTCGGTCTGGTACACTTGTGTGGCTGTTTTCGGCCTGGAAATCACGGTGGGGGTCTCTTGGGCCGTCCCGCTGGATATAGGCGGCGACTACGCCGGCTCGGTTTCGTCGGTCATGAACTCGTGCGGTAATATAGGAGGCGCGATCTCCCCGGTGCTGCTGGCCTATCTGGTACGGTTTTTTGGCTGGAATGTGCCGTTTGTAGTGGCCTCGGCGATGTGCGTTGCAGCTGCAGTGCTGTTCGGGAGGATCGACGCCACGCGCAGGATTTTTGCAGAGCAGGCAGAAAGCTGAGCCATGAGAATCAACCCGGATAAATGCGTTGCCTGCGGAAACTGCACGTACGTCTGCCCCATGGGGGCGATCTACATCGACCCCGCCATCAAGCGCGCAACCGTGGACCGCAACGAATGCGTGGAGTGCTACGCCTGCTTCAACGGTCTGAGCCAGGAGCACCTCAATCCCACGCTGGTGCGCACTCTGCGGAAATTGTTCCAACTGGTGCGGCTCCGCTTCGACCCCGAGCCGGATGTCTGCCCCACCGCCGCTTTCGACCCCGAGGACTTACAGTGGCCGCGCGTGGTGCGCCGTGCGTTCTCCGATCCGCGGGTGCCGCACGAATCCACGGGCGTGCAGGGCCGCGGCACCGAAGAGGTTAAGACCAACGACGTCACGGGACGCGTCAAAGAGGGTGAGGTAGGGTTCACGATTGAGTTCGGCAGGCCGGGCGTTGGCGTGTGGTTCCACGAGATCCAGAAGATGACCTGGGCGCTGGCGAAAGCGGGCGTGGCGTTCGAGAAGAAGAACCCGGTTACGTCGCTCATGACCGATGTCGCCTCCGGCACGCTGCGCGAGGATATTCTGGGCGAGAAAATTCTCTCGGCCATTGTCGAGATCAAAGTGCCGGTCGCGCGCACCGAGGAGATCATCGGTCTGGTGCGCGAAGTGGAGAAGCAGATTGACACAGTCGTCGCGGTCGGCGTAGGCGCGCGCTGCGACGAGTCGGGTGAGGAGAACGTCGTGGGACCCATCCTGGAGCGCCTGGGGTACAAGCTGGAGAGGGCCAAGACCAACGCCGGGCTGGGCCGAATCACTAATTCGGCGGAGGAGAGGAAGGAGCCGGCTAACGCGCGTCTATGACCAACACACTGCACCGCTACGGCGACGCCCAGAGTTTCTTCGACGACTACGTCGTGTTTGCCATTCCCAGCCGCGGCAAGAATGACCAGGGCAGCGTTCCGAAATTGAAACAATTTCTCGAGATGGCGCTGCCGTTTCAGCCCGTAAATCTGGGCGACGCGATTCACGGCGGCGCTTTGCGGCCCTCGCGCAACATGCACCCCACGGCACACTGGAATCGCGATATGAAGCCGGATTTCCGCGCGGTGATCGACGGAGTGGATACGCCGACGACGGTGGCGGCGGTCTTCGACAAGCGCGTGGCCGCGGAGGATTTCGTCAAGACAGTGCGCGCGGCGGACCTCGGGTTGTGCATCAACATTTCGACGTCGATCGACGGCGCCGAGCAATGCTGCCACGCGGCTGGCATTCCGCGCCACAGCGTCGGCTACTCGCTGGGCTTCGAGGGGAAGACCGAGAAGCTGCCCAACAGCCAGGTCCTGATGCTAACCACCATGTGCGGCCACGGCATGATCTCGACCAGCCTGGCCAAGAAGATGATCGACTGGGTGAAGGAAGGCCGGCGGTCACCCGAACAGGCCGTTACCTACATGGCGCGCTTCTGTTCCTGCGGCGTGTACAATCCCTCGCGCGCCAAACGCATCCTCGAAGACGCGCGCACGAAAATCAAGTAAGCCCTGGACGCCCGCTAAAACGCGGGATAATAGAAGAGCCCGTGGATAAAGAGACCAAGGAACAGTTTGACGCCGCTGAAACGCGGATGACGCGTCTTGAAGAAGATCTGACCCGATACGCGCAGGATTCGAACTCCCGCATGAAACACATCGAAGAGGTCCTTTCAAATACAGGTGAGACGCTTGGCCAGTTCGCCGAGAGCGTAACCAGGGCTATTGATTCCTCAAACGCCAGGTTGACGCGCGTGGAAGAGAATCTCGACGCGCTCATTCGCGCCATAACCCGCGAACACGGCAACGGTCACGGCCCACAATCCTGAGGTTGGCAAGCCGCTCGAGTTCTCAGCTTCGCTTCTTTCTCGCCGTAAATCGAAATTCATGCAACCGCATGTGGATGCGTTTTCCGCGAAAGGTGACGCCTTCGTTCTGGAGCCGCAGCCGCTGTTCCATTCCGGGGGCGCCCTGCAGCTTGATGTGCCCGCCTGCTCCCACCACGCGATGCCAGGGGATCGCGCCATGCGCCGCGCGCAGTGCCCAGGCCACCTGCCGCGCATAGCGAGGGTAGCCCGCGGCGCGAGCCACTTCGCCATACGTGGCGACTTTACCTTTGGGAATCTGCCAGACGGGACGGACCAGGTCTCGAAGCATTATTCAATGGGCGCTGCCTGCCGCACTTCCGGCCCCACCATGGTGAACTTCTCGAAATTGCGCCGGAAACGCGCGCCCAGGTCGCGGGCTGCACGGTCGTAGGCAGCCTTGTCCCGCCACATGCCGCGCGCATTCAGCACTTCCGGCGGCACATTCGGGCAGCGCTGCGGAACCAGCACGCGGAAAACGGGATCGGGTGTCACGGGCACGTCATCCAGATCGCCGGAGAGCGCGGCATTCAGCATGGCGCGCGTATACGCGAGCTTCATGCGCTGGCCCACTCCGTAAGGCCCGCCCACCCAGCCCGTGTTGACCAGCCAGCAGGAGACCTTATGCTGTTGCAGCTTTTCGCCCAGCATCATGGCGTAGACGCCCGGCTTTCGCGGCAAAAACGGCGCGCCGAAACACGCGCTGAATGTCGCTTCCGGCTCCGTACCCAGCCCGCGCTCGGTGCCCGCCACTTTGGCGGTGTAGCCGCTAAGGAAATGATATATGGCCTGTTCGGGCGTGAGGCGGGAAATCGGCGGCAGCACGCCGAATGCGTCTGCCGTAAGGAAAATGATGTGGCTGGGGTGCCCGCCGACGCTGGGGATTAAGGCGTTGTCGATGAACTCGAGCGGGTAGGCCGCGCGCGTGTTCTCGGTGATCTCGTCCGAACTGAAATCGAGAGCGCGCGTCCGCGCATCGATGATCACGTTTTCGAGCACCGTGCCGAAGCGGATGGCGTTCCAGATTTGCGGCTCATTCTCGCTCGAGAGCCGGATGCACTTGGCATAGCAGCCGCCTTCAAAATTGAACACGCCCCGAGGGCTCCAGCCGTGCTCGTCGTCGCCAATCAGGAGACGATTTGGGTCGGCGGATAACGTGGTCTTGCCAGTGCCGGATAAGCCGAAGAACAGCGCTACTTTTCCATCGCGGCCTTTGTTGGCCGAACAGTGCATGGGAAAGACGCCTTGAGCCGGCAGCAGATGATTGAGGATGGTGAAGACGGATTTTTTCAGCTCGCCCGCATAGCCGGTACCGGCGATCAGGACAATCCTACGTTTAAAATTCAGGATGATGCAGGTTTCGGAATTCGTCCCATCGGACGCCGGATCGGCCTGAAAGCCTGGCACGAACAGGATCGTCAAATCGGCCTGGCCCGCGGGTGTGGATGGCGGCGGGCGGATCAACAACTGCTTGGCAAACAGCGCGTGCCAGGCCAACTGCGTGATCACGTGCACGCGAAGTGAGTAGTCGGGGTCCGCTCCGGCCAGGCAGGTCTCCAGAAACAGCTCACTGCCTTGCAGAAACGCCATCACTTTCGAACAGATTCTATCGAAGTGCTGGGGCGAGAACGGCTGGTTGACGGGTCCCCAATCGACTTCGGACTCGGTGAGTTCGTCTCGAACGATGAACTTGTCCTTGGGGGAACGGCCGGTGAACTGGCCGGTACGCACCACCAGCGCGCCGTCGTCGGCCAGTAACCCTTCGCGCCGGCGGATTGCGTGCTCGATGAGCTGTTCGGCGCCGAGGTCGCGAAAGGTCTGGTTGATGTTGTGAATGCCGAGCCGTGCAAACCCATCATCGGCGTCCGAACTCCTTTTGCCGCCGGTTTGCTCGGCCTGCATGCGCTTCTATCGTAATATGGAACTATGGTGGCGCGCGTGCGCTTGAGCGCACTAGGGGTTTGTTGTTGTGCGCTTGTCTTCGGGCAGGTGATCGAATTCGATTCCGGCGGCCTGCATTACCAGACGCTCACGCGGCGGGGCGTCACGGTGATGTTCGCTCAGATGCCGGCGCACGTGCGCGAGTTCACCATTCTGCAGGTGGCTGTTTCGAACGGCTCGCAGGCGCCTTATACCATCCGGCCAGAAGACTTCCGGTTCGTCCGTTCGGATGGAACGGCGCTGCAGGCGGCTCCAGCACGCCAGGTGGTCAACATGCTGATCGAGAAAGGCTCGCGCAACGACGTCATCCACCTGGTTTCGGCCTATGAGTCCGGCCTATACGGCATCCGGCGCATGCTCTCAACCAACGGCTACGAGCAGCGGCGTCAGGCTGCCCTGGCCGAAGTGCAGTCTACTAAAGTTAAGGCCGCCGCGGCGGCTTCGGCGATTGCCCTGGTACAAATCAAGCTGGGACCGGGCCAAACGACTGACGGCGCCGTATTCTTCCCTAATGTGGGCAAGCCATTGACTGGCGGGCGCATCCTGGTCAACACCAACACCGACGTCTTCGAGTTCAAGAGCGAATAATCACCTGATTTTTACACCCGCCGAAGAGCTTCCATTGAGTGGCGCGGGTGTTAGAATAGCCTGAGTAAATTTTCTGTCCGGGGAGGAGCGCCATGAGGCAATTTGCAGGCCTTGTTCTGGCTTTGTTCGCCTTAGTTTCACTGTCGCCCGCGCAGCAGAAGAAGCGCGTCGCGGTGATGAATTTCGACTACAGCACCGTACACACCAGCGTCATGAGCATCTGGGGCGCCGACCAGGATATCGGCAAGGGCATCGCCGATCTGCTGGTGGATAAGCTTGTGAACGACGGCAAATATTCGGTGATCGAACGCAAGGCGCTCGATAAGATACTCGCCGAACAGAATTTCTCGAATAGCGACCGCGCGGACCCGTCGTCGGCCGCGAGGCTTGGCAAAGTGCTGGGCGTGGACGCGATCATCATCGGCAGCATCACCCAGTTCGGCCGCGATGACAAAAAGACCGGCATCGGCGGGGGCGCGTTCGGCGGGTTTGGCAGGCGGGCGGGAGTTGGCGGATTCGAGAAGAAGGAGTCCAAAGCTGTTGTAGCAGTCACGGCGCGGCTGATCAACACCGAGACCGCGGAGATCCTGGCTTCCGTGACCGGCACGGGCCAGTCGACGCGCTCCGGAACGGCACTGCTGGGTGCGGGCTCTGGCGGCGGATCGGGAGGAGGCGGCGGCTTCGACATGTCGAGCAGTAATTTCGGCGCGACGATTTTGGGCGAGGCTGTGCATGGGGCGGTCAACGAGGTTGGCCAGCAGTTGGATGAGAAGGCCGCAGGGCTGCCCGCGCGGGTCGTCACTATCGACGGCCTGGTGGCGGACGCTTCCGGCGGCACCCTCATCGTGAATGTGGGCAAGAGAGCGGGCGTCAACGTGGGCGACCGGCTCGAGGTGCGCAGAAAGATCCGGGAGATCAAGGATCCCGGCACCGGCAAAGTGATCAAGCGGGTGGAAGACAAAGTCGGCGAGATGGTGGTGACTGAAGTGGACGACGGGTCCGCCACCGGCACGTTCACCGGCGCCGGCCCTGCCAAAGTGGGCGACACAGTTCGGAACCAACGGTGAGGAAGTGATGAGCCTGGATATTGGTAGCAGAATCGGCGATTACGAAATCGTCTCGGTGCTGGGCGCCGGGGGGATGGGCAAGGTCTACAAGGTCCGCAACGTGATCTCCGACCGGGTGGAGGCCATGAAGGTTCTGCTTCCCGACCTGGAGCATGAGCCGGAGCTGGCCGACCGCTTCATGCGCGAGATCAAGGTCCAGGCCAGCTTGCAGCATCCCAATATCGCAGCGCTGCACACCGCGCTGCGCGTGGACAATCAGCTCCTCATGATCATGGAGCTGGTGGAAGGCGTCACGCTGGATCAGCGTTTGCAGCAGGGGCCGGTCCAACTGCGCGAAGGCGTCGATTATATCAGCCAGGTGCTTGGCGCCCTGGGGTACGCGCACGAGCACGGCGTAATTCATAGGGACATCAAGCCGGCCAATATGATGCTGACGGCCAACGGCGTGGTGAAGCTGATGGATTTCGGGATCGCCAAAGCGGCTGCCGACCGCAAACTCACCATGACCGGCACCACCATGGGATCGCTCTACTATATGTCGCCCGAGCAGATCAAAGGGATGCCGACGGTGGACCCGCGCAGCGATCTCTATTCGGTTGGTGTGTCGCTCTACGAGCTGGTAACGGGCAAGAAACCGTTTGATGGCGATAGCCAGTTTGCCATCATGGCCGCGCACCTGGAAAAACTCCCCGTGCCACCGATCACGCTGGACACCGGGCTGCCGCAGATGCTCAACGACGTCATCCTGATGTCGATTGCCAAGGACCCAGCCCAGCGGTTTCAGACGGCGCAGGCGTTCGCCGCGGCACTGGGCAGTGTTCGCCAGAGTTTAGGAATTCCGGAGGCGGTGGCGGCTGCTGCGCGTACCGCCACCCTGCCGCCAACACCCGCGGCTCGCCCTGTCGCAGCGGCGATTCCCGCGGCACCGGTAATTGCGGAAGGCCCACCGAAATCGAGTAAACGCTGGTTGTGGGTGGGCGCCGGGGCACTGGCGACCGTCCTGGCGCTGGTCGCTGCCATCCAATTCGGACCTTGGAGGAAAAATAGCGCGCAAGCGGGAACGCAGTTGGCGCCGGAAACCAACGCCAGCCAACCAGCCGCGACACCGGTCACACCACCTCCGGCTGAGGTAACTCCACCGCCAGCACAGCAGGCGGAAGTGCCCCCACCCGCGCAGACAATTCCTTCCCTGCCCCCCGTCGTGAAGCCGGAGGCGACACCCGGGCGCAGCACGCAAAGACGGCCCACGCGCCAGGCTGCGCAGCAAGGCATGGCACAGCCGGAGAGCCCAGCTAACGCGCAGGCGCCACCGGCCGCGCAAATCGCGTCCCCACGGCAAACCGCGCCGGCCGGACCGGATCCCGCGGTCTTGCAGGAGTTGCGCGAGCGCCTGGTACAGCTTGCGGCCCGCGTGAGCGCGGTACGAACCAGTCTCGGCAATCTGAAGCGCTCCCAGGAGGCCAGTGGGATGTCGCTGCGCGGTGACATGGCGGCGACCGAGAGCCGCATGAACTATATGATGGAGGGTTCCAATTCCGCCCTCAACGCGCACGACGCTCCCGCAGCCAAGAAGTTCCTGGATTCCGCGGAAGGCGAAATCGAAAAGCTGGAAAAGTTTCTGGGATTGTAGACGCGAGCGCTGGTCTTCATTTGTGGGTCTGCGAGATGACGCCGTACTTTCGCAGGATCTCGAGCGTGCGTCTCACCGGCAACGCCTCCACCGTGTGGCCATTACCCGTCATGGTGGTGGCGCGCAAGAGCGAGTTATAGATGGCTTCCTCGGTAGCTTCGATCACCGCCAGAAACAACGGCGACATGGCATCATTCGACAGGAGCGCGCCGCCGCGAGCGATGCTGAACGCGATGGCATAATCGCCGCTGCCGTTGGATGCGGCCGAACCCGTGCGTCCCAGGCCCATCATCGATCGCGCGGCCATGCGCGCGAGGTTGCGATGATCAATCGGCGCATCGGTGGCAATCACCACGATCACTGAGCCATCCGCGGGGTTCCGCCCGCCCGCCGAATCGAGCTCGTCTTTCAAATAGTACCGACCGAGTTCACGCCCCACCGGCGCTCCCGCAATGGTCAGCACACCGCCGTAATTGGTCTGCACGAGCACGCCGATGGTGTAGCCGCCCAACGACACCGGCAAGCGCCGCGACGATGTTCCGATTCCCCCTTTAAATCCGAACGCTACCGTCCCCGTTCCGGCGCCCACCGCGCCCTCTTCGACCGGGCCGCTTCTGGCTCCCTCGATGGCGGCGAAAACCTCCTCGTGTCCCACGTGCCGCCCTCGAATATCGTTCAGGTACCCGTCGTTGGTCTCCGCGACCAGAGGATTGATCGATCTCACATCCTCGTTGCCGGACCGCGCAAGCATGTAGTCGAGCAGCGCATCGGCGACCCGCGGCACATTCAACGTGGAGGTGAGCAAAATCGGCG
>Ga0075426_10000668_pt1 | contig 23697 bp, 22 predicted proteins | sample SoiMethybrSBSTD5_FD_75304 | JGI IMG/M metagenome (GOLD analysis project Ga0075426, IMG submission 75304) | Bulk soil microbial communities from a Populus tree surrounding site in Tennessee, USA - Soil MetaG P. TD hybrid SBSTD5 | ecosystem: Environmental > Terrestrial > Soil > Tree plantation...
GACGTGGCGGTGGACTTCCCACGCATGAAAATCCTGCTCGCGCACGGCGGCCGGCCGTTGTGGATGAATACCTCGTTCTTCCTGGTGCGCCGCCACCCCAACGTTTACCTGGACATCAGCGGCATCCCGCCCAAGGCCCTGCTGAAATATTTTCCCCGCCTGGAGGAAATCGCCGCCAAGACCCTGTTTGGCACGGACTGGCCCGGGCCGGGCGTGCCCGACGTGAAAGCAAATCTCGATGACTTTCGCGCCCTGCCGCTCAGCCAAGCAGTCCAAGAGCAAATCCTGAGCAAGACCGCGCTTACCATCTGGCCAGCCTGAACGAGTTTCGCCCCATCTCCCCGTGCAAAATGTTGCAGCCGTTCTGACCCCAGAACGACGCTAAAGAGGCCGTTGACAAGGGCGCGCAGCCTGCTAACCTACCCCCGGCGGTTCCGCGATGTCTCTTCATACTTTTAATCGGCGTCGTTGGTGCATTTCCGCAACCGCCGTCCTCCGCCGGAACATTATCTCCGTAATGCTGCTGGTCGCGCTTGCGCCAGCCGCCCTGGCGGATACCATTCACTTTAAGAATGGCAGTTTTATCACGGTGGACAAGGCAGTGGAGAACGGGGCCACCGTGGATTATTCCGTGGGCGCAACCAGATACACGGTGCCAAAGTCATCAGTGGAGCGCATTGATCACGCAAGTGGTTTGGGCATCGCCATCGGTTCCACCACGCAAACCAATCTGGTGACGGTGGGGCCCGGCCCGGCCTCGACGCCCGCTCCAGTCACTCCTGACATTCCCAAAACGCGGGCATCTCGTACGCGATTACCCATGGTGCGTCCAGCCATCTCTGCCGACGAGAGCAAGCAGCGTGCGGCGTTCCTGGACCGCATTCTGGCCAATGGGCGGGTGTATGACGGCGCGCTTTGGAAGATAGAACAGGATGGAAATCCGCAGCTGAGCAAGGTGGCGTACCTGGAGGCGGGGCGCTTCGAGCTCGACCACGGTCATCCAGCGGAGGCGGTGCAATACTTCGAACATGCGCTGACTTTTGCGCCCGAAGATCCCGTCGCTCTGGAGTGGTACATGGTGGGGCTGGGCGAAATCAACAAAGATGCGGAAGCCGCAGCTGTCGCGGAAAAGCTCACCCGCGTGGTTCCGGATGCGACCACCTTCGCGCTTCTCGGAATGGCCTACTACAACGCCGATCGTCTGGCTGACGCTGTGGGCGCCTTCAGGCAGTCCGTGGCTCTGCGTCCCAGTGACTGGGTTCAGAAGGTGCTCGAAAAAACTCAGCACGAGTTCGAAGTCCAGGGCAACTTCAACCAGAGCGACAGCTGGCATTTCACTCTGCGGTATGAAGGCGGTAAAACGCCCCTTAGCTTGCAGCGCGACCTGTTGGACACATTGGAGGATCAATACCGCCATCTCAGCAGTGAGCTAGGTTATACGCCCACCGAGAACATTTCCGTCATCCTCTACACCAACACGCAGTTCTTCGACATCACGCAGGCGCCAAGCTGGGCAGGCGGTGTGAACGATGGCAAGCTGCGCATCCCCATCTCCGGCGTTACCGGCATGACTCCCGAACTGCAGCACGTGTTGAAGCACGAGCTGACCCATTCCTTCGTGCGCATGATTACGCGCGGGCGCTGCCCCAGTTGGCTCAACGAAGGTCTGGCGCAACTAATGGAGTCACGCAACACCGCCTACTACGGTCCGGCGCTGGCCCACATGTTCCAGGCGAAGAAAGAAATTCCATTTCAATACCTGGATGGGCCGTTTGCCCGCCTGAACGCCGAACGGGCCGCAGTGGCCTATGCCGAAGCCTTGCTGGCCGCCGAGTACCTGCAACAGAGCTGGGGCATGGACGGCGTGGGCCACATCCTGCAGCACCTGGGCGATGGTGAATCACCCGACGCCGCCCTGTACGAGGTCACTCAGATGCACTACAGCGACCTGGAAGAAAACATAGGCCGCTACCTGCAGCAGAAGTACGCGGCGTCCGCCACGGTGCCGAAAACCGAATAGCTTCGGAACTTGATGCCGGCTTCGGCGGCCGGTAGCTAGCTCGTCGGATCGGATGCTATTTTGCTGGCGGCACCGTGATTTCCGCGGCCCCGCTGCGCCGTGCCAGTCGGTTCAACTCTGCCAGGTCCTGCTTCTGAACTTGATTCCACGCATCCAGTAGTTGCTGTAACGAATTCGCGGTCTGCTCAAAAAGCGCATAAGCTTGCGTCGTGGGTGCGGCGTCGGCGCTCTCCACAGTGTTAAGCAGGCTGGCGAGCGTTCCATTCACGGTAGCAAGCGTTTCCGTACCGCCACCAATGGGGCTTGCACCCCCAATCGCTGACAGCTTGCTATCGAGCGCCTTGGCGGCAGCGGCCAGTTTGGCAGCTGCCGATTTGTTTGCTGCTCCCTTTTGCAACGCATCCAGCTGCTTGCGGACCGCCGCAATACTGTTGTAAGCGCCTATGTCGGTGGCCACGGCATCAGTAATGCGCAGCTCGAGCTGAAGCTGCCGGGCGAGGTCGGCCTGCGAAGTTGAAACCCGCGGGTCCTCCTTGATGTGGAGCGGCTGGCGGTAGGTCTTCCCGTTCACCGTTAACCTGATCTCATAACTGCCTGGCAGGACCAGCGGCCCGCGGGGTTCCACGGGAGTTTCCCCCACTACCGCGGCCATGCTGTATTCATGGACCAGCCATGGCGGCGTGGGATAGCGCAGATCCCACACAAAGCGGTTTTCGCCCGCACTCTTGCTAAGGATGTGCGGCACCTCCACCCAGTAGGAAGGGAAGGCGAGCTGGGAGAAATCCACTGGGGACGGCACATCGCTGCTGGAGAAGCGGCGCACAATACTTCCTCGCGAATCAGCAATCTCGAGCACGACAGCCATCGCGGACTCGGTTTTGAGGTAGTAGTCAACCATGGCGCCCTCGGGCGGGTTCTGGCCCGCAGGAGTCTCCGGGGGCAGCGGAGTGTCGCGGTTCTGATTGCCGCGTACTCTCAGGGCAATGGCTGGCCGAAACAGCTGCACCTCCGCCGACGCCATCTGCGGGGTCAGTTGGCGAAGCGGTGTAACATTGTCCAGAATCCAGAACGAGCGACCGTGCGTGGCCACTACCAGGTCATTGCCGTTGATAACCAGGTCGTGGACGGGCGCGACCGGCAGGTTCAGCTGCAGGGGATGCCAGTGTTCTCCATCGTCGAAGGAGACGTACACCCCGGTTTCGGTACCGGCAAACAGCAGCCCTTTGCGTTCCGGGTCTTCGCGCACGACGTGAACGTAGGCTGTTGCAGGAATGCCATCGCCCATCTTCCTCCAGGTTTTGCCGTAGTCGTGCGTGCGGTAGATATAGGGAGCAAAATCGTCGAGCCTGTGGCGGTCCACGGCGGCGTAGGCGGTGCCGGCGTCGAAGCGGGAGGCCTCCATCATGCTGACCTTGCTCCAGGGCGCCAGCCCTTTAGGCGTCACGTTTTCCCAGCTCTTGCCCGCATCGCGCGTCAGGTGAATCAGGCCGGTGTCGGTGCCCACCCAGATCAGGCCGGGGCTGATGGAGGAAGGCGCTATGGTGTAGATAACTCCGTAGCCGCGCTGCATGGCATTGCTGACGGCCAGCGGCCCCTGCGAACTTGAAGCGCTGAGTTGCATCCCCGTCAGGTCGGGGCTGATCGGATGCCAGCTCATGCCGCGGTCGCGGGTTTCAAGCAACACCTGGGCTCCCATGTAAACGGTGTGCGGGTCCTGCGGCGAGAATACGATAGGCGAGGTCCAGGTGAAGCGGTACTTACGCTGGGAGATCTCCGTGCCAAACGCCGCGCTGGGCCAAGGCGAGATGTCCTGTGACTCGCCCGTTCGCCAGTTGAAGCGGTGCAGTTCGCCCAGCGTGCCGCCGGCATAAACAAAGTTGGGGTCGCTGGGGTCGGGAACGATGTAGCCGCCTTCATCGCCGCCCACCGGGCGCCAGTCGCGGAAGGTGATCTGGCCGTAGTCGCTGCGGCTGGTGGTGCCCACGGTGCCGCTATCCTGCTGCGCGCCATACACCTTGTAGGGAAACTCGGCGTCGGTGGCCACGTGGTAGAACTGGGCCGTGGGCTGGTTGTACCAACTGCTCCAGGTCTGCCCGTAGTCCAGGCTGATGGTGGTGCCCTGATCGCTGGCCACAATCATGCGCCGCGCGTCAATCGGATCCACCCACAGCAGGTGGTAATCGTCTCCCCCGGGCGCGCCTTTAATGGAAGCGAAGGTCTTGCCTCCATCCGTGGAGCGGTACAGAGAAACGTTGGGGATGTAAACCGTATTGGGGTCGCGCGGGTCAGCCGTGACTGTGCCGAAATACCAGCCGCGCTGGTGAATGCGGCGGTCGGTGCTTACCAGCTTCCAGTTCGCGCCGCCATCGTCGGAGCGGTAGAGACCGCCGTTCTGCCGGGCGTCCACCACGGCATACACCCGCTGGCCGTGCGTGCCGGCGGCAACCGCCACGCCAATCCTGCCCAGTTCGCCGGTAGGCAGGCCGTACCCGGAAATTTGCGTCCAGGTGCTGCCCTCGTCGGTGGATTTGTATAACCCGCTGCCGGGCCCGCCCAAGGGCGCGTAGGTGCTCCAGGGCGGGCGCCGCGTGCGCCACAGTGTCGCAAACACGGTTTGCGAATCATCGGGATCGAAGGCCAGGTCAATGGCGCCTGTGTTTTCGTCCTTGTAGAGAACTTTGTGCCAGCTCAGCCCGCCATCCGTGGAGCGGAACACGCCTCGCTCGGGATTGGGACCATAGGCGCGGCCCAGCGCCGCTACCAGCACAATCTCGGGATTGTGGGCATCTATCAGGATGCGGCCGATGTGGCGAGTTTCGCGCAGGCCGACGTTGCGCCAGGTTTGACCGGCGTCGGTGGACTTGTAAACTCCGCCGCCGAAGGAAATGTCGGAGCGCATGTCGGCTTCGCCGGTGCCGACGTACAGCACGCTGGGATTGGACGGTGCCACCGCCAGCGCGCCCACCGAGGCGATAGGCGCCGCATCAAAAATTGGCTTCCACACTCGCCCCGCGTCGGTGGTTTTCCACACTCCACCCCCAACCGCGCCGAAGTAGAAGGTTTCAGGCTCTCCCGGCACGCCGGTCGCAGCCAGGGCTCGCCCGCCGCGGAACGGGCCAATGCAGCGCCAGCGCAGCCCCGCATAGAGGCTGGGGTTAACGCTCTGGGCGCGAACCGCACCCGCGCTCAGGACGACACAGGTGAGGATTGCAAGCGTTTTGGACAAATTGCGAACGATCGAGTTCTTGTGCATGCGGAAGAAGGGAAAATATACACCTTAGCATCGTCAGGCTGAACGCCACCAACTGACACTCGAGGGCTGACGCCCACGGAACAGGTGATAAACAAAAAGGGCGGCTCGGAAGCCGCCCCGGTACAACGGAATTGTAAATTTCTAGATTTCCGCGCAGGCCCACTCGTGCCGGAGTGCCTGGAGATCGGAATCATTCTCTGTAGGATGTACTAGCAGCACCGAATCCAGCGCGGTCACGGCTAACACTTCCCGCACGTGTTTGTTGGGGTTGACCAATTTCAGTTTTATACCCTGCGAGTTACACCACTGCCGAATCCGCAGCAGGGTGCCCAGGCCGGCCGCATCCAGGATTTCCACCCCGCGGAGGTCAATCACCAATCCCGCGGCCCGCTGTGCCGTCGCCGTGCGATGCAAGGCCACCACGGCCTCTCCAGCCACAATCTTTCCTGTACACCGCAACACCACCATGTCTGCCGAACGCTGTGCTGACAACTGCAACATCTTTCCTCCAGATCTCCGCTAAGAAGTGGTACGAATGTTGGGGAATAAAAGTTCGCTATGTCTGTGTTCCCAGTTTAGACGTTGGAGAGCAGCAGGCGTAACCCCCGCACCAGGAAAATTAACCTCCAGTAGGACATGTACTGATAGGACGTTACGAAGGACTGTGGAAATCATTTATAGAACTTGTCAGTCGAGCACGTGGGCCGCTTCCACTTGGCTGCGTCGAATGCGTGGCTAGCGGCATTTTTCGCGGCGCTGCTGGCCTGGCCGGCGTGGAACCGGGAAGGTCAACACGACCTGCAGCAAGTCGTGTGTTTTGTGTTGACTCTACTGCGCTCTTCCCTAGAATGAGTCACCAAGAAGCGAACATTTTCACAAGCTTTTGTTTAAAACAAGATCAATCGAATGGAAGAGCGCTTCACATCCGCGGAGGTCGTCGAGCTGAGCGGCATCAGCGCCCGGCAATTGCAGTGGTGGGATGAGCAAAGAATTGTGGTCCCATCACGGGAAGGCCACCGCCGCCTGTATTCGCTGGATGATCTGGCGGAAGTGGCCGTGATTGCCGACTTGCGCCGCCGGGGATTTCCTCTGCAAAGAGTGCGCCGGGTAGTTCGTTTTCTTCAGCGCGAACTGGGCAGCCGCCTGGCGCAAACCGTCAGCGGAGGCTCCGAATACCACCTGCTCACCGACGGCTCCCATCTTTACCTGGAGACCTCGGCCAAACAGATTGTTGACCTTCTGAAGAACGCGCGCCAGCCCATTCTCAGTGTGTGTTTGAGTGATACGGTGCGCCAGATCCGCGCCAGCATTCGCGGCCGCAAGAAAGCCAGCGCGTCCGCTCATCCGCAGCCGCACACCAGAAAGAAGGCCCTGTGAACAGGGTGGAGGGGAAATGGTCGGCGAATTAAACGTGCTTAGCGAATGGATTCCGGAGCAAATGGGCCCGGGAACGGTATTCGTGCTGGAAAACGCCGGCGAAGTGGGCGAGAAGGAGGATCCCTACTGGGCCGTGTTGGCCTGTCCCGATTGCGGCACTCTAGGTTTGATTACCCGGCGCCAGATTGCCGGCCTGCTGCCCGTGATTTGCGGCTCCGAGCATTGCGCCGCCCAATTCTTCATCCACGACTGCGAGGTCATCCCCCGCAAGCCCTGTTAAGACCTTTTCACCACACGGGTCACAGCGTACGTAGAGAAGAACTATTCAGCCCTTCGCATACGACCCGTAGCTCTGATCTGAAACTCCTCAGTGCGGGAACTGAAGAAAGCTCGTCCGGTTGGTTGCCACTATTGGATGATCTGACCTGAAGCCTTTCGTACGGTTCGTGCTCTATCGCGAAGGCCTCTCCATAGTTCCTCTTTGCGCCTTCTGTGGCCTCTGTAGTTAATGAAAAGCTTTAATCATGCCTCGCAGGTTGTTGAACTATCAGGATCGGTACCTCTTCCACAATCTCAATGCCAAAACCCTGCAGGGCGGCGACCTTACGCGGATGATTGGTAAGCAGGCGGATGCGGCGCAACCCCAGATCGGAAAGGATTTGCGCCCCAATGCCGATTTCGCGCTGCGTTTTGCGTTCGCTTTCGGGCAAAGCGGGCAGGCGCACGTCGCGGTGGAAGGAGAGCAGGGTTCGATCGCCCATGCGTTCCACGGAGAATCCCTTAGAGGTCTGGTGCAGGTAGATGAGCGCACCCACCCCCTGCTCCGCAATCATCTGCAGCGAGCGGTCAATTACGGCGCGGCACTCGCACCAGGTGGCGCCAAATACATCGCCGACGAGACAATGGGAATGCATGCGCACCAGGACAGGTTCGGAGGCGTGCTCCAGGTCGCCGCGCACCAGGGCGACATGCGACTCGCCGCCCTCGACCTCGCTCTCGTAGGCAATCATGCGAAACTCGCCGTGCTGAGTGGGGAGAAGCGCTTCGCCCAGGCGATGCACATAACGCTCGTGCTGCATGCGGTAGCGGATGAGTTCCGCGACCGTCAGCATCTTCAGATCGTGCTCCCGGCAGAACTCCACCAGGTCGGGCACACGCGCCATGCTGCCGTCATCCTTCATGATTTCGCAGATGATTCCAGCAGGCACCAGCCCAGCCAGGCGAGCCAAATCCACCGAGGCTTCCGTCTGCCCGGCGCGCACCAGCACGCCCCCTTTTCGGGCGCGTAGCGGGAAAACATGCCCGGGGCGGGCCAGGTCAGAGGGCCGGCTGGCTGGGTCAATGGCCACAGCGATGGTACGGGCGCGGTCGTAAGCAGAAATGCCTGTGGTTACGCCTTCACGGGCATCCACCGACTCGCAAAACGCGGTGCCATAGTTGGAGGTGTTCTCCGCTGTCATGGGCCCGATCCGCAGATGCTCCAGGCGTTCCTCGGTCATGGCCAGGCAGATCAGGCCGCGGCCGTAACGGGCCATAAAGTTGATGGCTTCGGGGGTGACTTTTTCGGCGGCCAGGGTGAGGTCGCCTTCGTTCTCGCGATCCTCATCGTCTATCACGACAACCATTCGGCCGGCGCGAATGTTGGCGACTGCGCTTTCCACATCGCAAAAGGGCGAGCTGGGGGTCATGCCGAGGCGATTCTAGCAGTTAACTTCTTACTTCTTCATTGCAAAGATACATTATGCGAGTGTAAGCGCTTGATTCTCTCAAGGTTACGAGTTTATGCGTTAGAGCTCGCGCCGGCCTTCCATGGCCTTGAGCATGGTGACTTCATCGGCATATTCGATGTCGCTGCCCACGGGAATCCCGGTGGCGATGCGCGTCACTTTTACGCCAGGACGCCGGATCTGCTGCGAGATGTACATGGCGGTGGCCTCGCCTTCCACCGTGGGGTTGGTAGCCAAGATGACCTCGTCCACCTCTCCGGCATCAATGCGCCGGAACAGGTTGGACAGGCGAAGCTGCTCCGGGCCTACGCCGTGCAGCGGGGAAATGGAGCCGTGCAGAACGTGATAGGCGCCGTTGAAGTGGCGTGTTTTCTCGATGGCGCCGATGTTGGTGGGTTCCTCCACCACACATACCAGGCGGTGGTTGCGGGTGGGATTGCTGCAATAGACGCAGGGGTCCACGTCGGTGATGTTGTTGCAAACCGAGCACAGCCGCAGCTTGGCCTTGACGTCGCGCACCGCAGCGGCCAGCGCCTCGGCATCATCCTCGCTGGAGCGCAGAATGTGAAAGGCAAGGCGCTGCGCGCTCTTGCTGCCCACGCCGGGCAGCTTCTTCAGTTCGTCAATGAGCCGGGTCATGGGCTCGGCAAAGTTAGGCATGGGAAGGATTGCGCAATTGTGTAACTAGGTAATTGAGAAACCAGATCGAAGTATTTACCCGATTACAGAATCACTCAATTACAGAATTAGCCCAGCCCCAGCCCGCCGAGCATGCCTCCTAGGCTCGACTGCATGGCCTCATCCACCTTACGGCACCCTTCGTTGACCGCGGCGGTCACCAGGTCCTGCAGCATTTCCACATCTCCTCCTTTGACCGCTTCGGGATCAATTTTGAGGGCGAGAATCTGCTTGCGCCCGTTCATTTTTACGTTGACGCTGCCGCCCCCGGCGGTGGCCTCGACCACCGTATCCTCCATCTTCTTCTGCAGCGCCTCGGCCTGTTGCTTGGCCATGGACATCATTTCCTTGATGTTGAATCCGCCCATAAATTCTCCGCATAATCAGCTACCAACCACCACCTACCGCTTTTCCCGATGATCAATAATCGTGCGAATTTCAGCGCCGAACTTGTCCTGCATGCGGCGCACCACCGGATCCTGGAGCGCGCGATTGCGTCCTCCGCTGTTGCCTGGCCCGGGCGCCGGCCGCGGTTTCGGCGCATTGTTAACAGCCGCCCCGCCACTCACCGATAGTTTCAGCGGTCGCCCCGCAGCACTCGCAGCCGCCGTGTTAGCAATTCTTTTCGGCTCCGCGCCGAAAGCCATGTCCACCACGGTGGGCGCGGCACTCACCTTGACCGCGAGTTCATTGCCCTGCAACGACCATTCGCCCGCATCCAGCATGTAAGCCAGAGTGCGGTGGCCGCCGTTTTCCAGCGCGCCAACCACCGCTCCGCGCAAGTGGTCCACGCTGGCCAACTGCGGTTGCGGTCCGGGGGGCGCATCAGGCTCCGCTTCCTCCTGCTCATTTTCGGGAGCGATAGCCGGAGCGGCCGCTCCCATGACCACGGAAGCGCTTGCGCTCATGGAGATCGGTGGGGGATCTTCGGCGGATAATTTGCTGCCGGGCCCGCCGCTTTTGCGCGCAATATCGGCGTTGAAGGGAGAGACCTTGCCGGGGCGCGAAGCGAAGGAAGGCTCAGCGCTGCGCGGCCGTTCCAATCCTGCGGCCATGTGGGTGGGGCGTGGGCCAGTAGCGCCGGCCTCCGCAGCTTCGCTCAACAACTGCTCCAGAGGCAGCAGGCGAGAGGCGTGCGCCATCTTCAGCAGGCCCAGCTCCAAATGAAAGCGCTGCTCCTGTTTGTAGCCGAGCTCGCTGTGGGTACGCAGCATGATCTGCAGGTAGCGAGCCAGGTCCTCTTCGCTGAAGGCTTCCGCCACACGCGCCACACGCTCGCGCTCGTCGGAAGAAATCTGCAGAATTTGCGAGTCTTTGCCGGCAACCTTCGCAACAATGGCATTGCGCAGAAAACGCACCATCTGACGCGCAAAATGCGTGGGGCTCTGGCCTTCGCTGATGAGCTTATCGGCCAGGCGCAGCACCTCGTCGCTGCTGCCGCGCTCCACCGCCTGCAGCATCTGTTCCAGCGTGGCCGAAGGCACGGTGCCCACCAGCTGGCGCACCACTTCCGCCGTCAAAGCCTCGCCGCAGCAGGCAATAGCCTGGTCAAGAATGGAGAGCGCGTCGCGCACGGAGCCATCGCCGGCCTCGGCCAGAAGCGCTAGCGCGTCCGGTTCTGCCTGGATGTTCTCGCGACCGGCAAGGTCGCGCAGCTGGCCCAGAATGTCGTCAAAGCGCACGGCATGAAAGCTGAAGTGCTGGCAGCGCGAGCGGATGGTCTGCGGAATGTCCTCGGGCTGGGTGGTGGCCAGCATGAAAATCACGTGGCCGGGAGGCTCCTCCAGCGTCTTCAGCAGCGCGTTGAAGGCCGCATCGGTAATCTGGTGGGCCTCATCAAGAATCCAGATCTTGAAGCGGTCACGGGCGGGGCGGTAGCGGGCAGCGTCGCGCAGCTCGCGAATTTCGTCAATGCCGCGGTTGGTGGCAGCGTCAATTTCAATCACGTCCACGGAGTTACCGGCGCGAATCTCGGTGCAGGATTCGCACACCCCGCAGGGTTCCGCCACCGGCTGGCCGGCGGAGCGGCAATTGAGGGCCATAGCCAGGATGCGCGCCACAGTGGTCTTACCGATCCCCCGATGGCCGCTGAAAATGTAGCCGTGGGCGATGCGCCCCTGGGCAATGGCGTTCTTCAAGGTACGGGTGACGTGCTCCTGTCCGATTACTTCCGCGAAGCGTTGCGGACGGTATTTGCGCGCCAGGACCTGGTAAGCCATAGGGGAGAAAGCATGATTATACGTGATAGGGCTGGCTGATTCCGCATGGCTGAAAACCTGCCCTGATATGCACTTAGAGAGGGAAGGCCTCCGGCTAAGGCGAGAGGAACTGGCCGTCTGGTACGGCTTTCAGGCCAGCCGGGAACGGCAGGACAGCGCGGCAACTGGCTCAGAGAGCCTGGAATTTGTTCTCAAAAACGCCAAAAATCGGGTTTGGTCCTTGCGGCCCCGGCCCATCGGCGCTAACCTTGCAATCGAGTTTGGCGTTCGGGAGGAGCATCATGCAATTGAAAATCGCTACCCACACCAGGGACGGCATCACGGTGCTGGAGTGCAATGGCCGCATCGTGTTCGGAGACGAAGCCGCGGCGCTGCGGGAGCAGGTGAAAGACCTGATCGCCGCCGGCAAGAAACAGGTTGTGCTCAATTTGGGCGGGATCACCTACATCGACAGCGGCGGCCTGGGAACGCTGGTCGGCCTGTACACCACCGCGCGCAACGCCGGCGGCAGCATCAGGCTGGCCAACCTGACGCAGCGGGTGGGAGACCTGTTGCAGGTGACCAAATTGCTTACCGTCTTCGACGTGTACGACAGCGAAGAGAAAGCCATTAAGGCGTTCGGCACGGCCGCGGTCGCCTAGCTTACATTCGAATTCTTGCCGGGAGCAGGCGCGGAAGCGCTGCTCCCTTCTTTATTTGAGCGCCCTGGATGGGGGCGCCAGGCAGGTGTTAGATTCGGGTCCGTGATCTTCTATTTGCCGCTGTTGCTCGTGGTGGCTTCTACCACGCTGTACCACATCTCGCAAAAGTCCGTTTCTCCGCTGGTCAACCCCATGCTGTCGGTGACCGTAAACTACGTCACCGCGTTGGTGGTATCGCTGCTCATCCTGCCGTTTTATCCTGGCAATTCACTGCGCGGCTCGTGGAAGAACTTGAGTTGGCCGAGCGTGGCGGTGGGCGTGAGCATCGTCGGCATTGAGCTTGGATTCCTGGTCGCCTACCGGGCGGGCTGGCGCATCAGCCTGGCCTCGCTAATTGCTAACGTGGCCACGGCGCTGCTCTTGCTCGTGGCAGGACTGTTCTTCTTCCGCGAGCACCTGAGCGCCCGTAGCGCCGTGGGAATCGCTTTGTGCATCGCCGGGCTCGTTCTGGTGATGTACCGGTAGCAATTATGTTCAAACGACTTCTGGCCGTGGTTCGCAGAATTCCTAAAGGTCGCGTGTGTACGTATGGTGCAGTGGCGCGGCTGGCGGGGTATCCGGGCGCCTCGCGCCAAGTGGTATGGGCCCTGCATTCCGGTTCGGCGAACGGTCTGCCGTGGCACCGGGTAGTGGGGGCCGGCGGCCGTATCCTGCTGCCGGGAGAAGCCGCCCTGGAGCAGGGTTTTCGACTGCAGGCAGAGGGCGTCGCCTTCCGCGGCACGCGGGTGGATATGGAGAAGCACGAATGGCCCCCGGCTGCTCACAAACCAAAGAAAACTAAAGCGAAGCGCTCACTCCGCCGCAAAAAATAATTTCCCGGCGCCGTCCAGGCCACCTCGGTTTCTATGGTCGTTGTACTTTCTGCCAGCGCACTTGCCCCGAACAAGTACTTAAGTTACTTGGCGCATTACCGTTCTGGATTGACAATTTCTGTCATAGAAAACTAGGCTGCAATCTCCCCTAGCAAGCAGTCAGCGAAACTCCCCCAGAGTGGCGCCCGCTCCGTCCCCCGGAAAGGTGCGCTTCAACTAAAACTGTCGTTTTCTCGATCAGGAGTGCCGACGCATGTCTCAGAGGCTGGGCGACCTTCTCGTTAAAGAGAAGATCATCACCACGGAGCAGTTGGACCAGGCCATCAAGAAGCAGAAGGAAGAGAACTGCCGCCTGGGCGCTGCCCTCGTCAAGCTCGGCGTCATGACCGACGAAGACGTCACCAATTTTCTTTCCAAGCAATACGGTGTCCCGGCCATCAACCTGTCCTACTTCGAGATTGACCCCGCAGTGGTGAAGCTCGTCCCGGTGGAAACCGCCAAGCGCTATCAGATCCTGCCCCTGAGCCGGGTTGGAGCCTCGCTCACCATCGCCATGGTGGATCCCACCAACGTGTTCGCCATGGACGACATTAAGTTCATGACCGGCTTCAACATTGAGCCGGTGGTGGCTTCGGAAGCAGCTATCGCGGCGGGCATCGAGAAAGCCTACGGAGAAAACCAGCAGCAGGAAATTGACGAAGTCATTCAGTCCATGGCGGAACTGGGCGACGCGGATGTCGAGCTGCAATCGGAACAGGAGGAGATGGACCTGGCCGACTTGGAGCGCGCCGCCGATGAAGCGCCCATCGTCAAGCTGGTGAACATCATCTTGACCGACGCGGTGAAGCGCGGCGCCAGCGACATCCACATGGAACCCTACGAGAAGGAATTCCGCGTGCGCTTCCGCATAGACGGCGTGCTGCAGAGCATCATGACCCCGCCGATTAAGCTCAAGGACGCCATTACCTCGCGCGTGAAGATTATGGCCAAGCTGGACATCAGCGAGAAGCGGCTGCCGCAGGATGGCCGCATCATGCTGAAGGTCAACCTGGCGGGCAAGAAGAAGACCCTGGATTTCCGCGTCAGCACCCTGCCCACACTGTGGGGCGAAAAGATCGTGCTGCGCTTGCTGGACAAGGAAAACCTGCGCCTGGACATGACCAAGTTGGGCTTCGAGTCGGAGACGCTGGTCAAGTTCGAAAAGGCCATTCTCAAACCCTACGGCATGGTGCTGGTGACCGGGCCCACGGGATCGGGCAAGACCAACACTCTGTACTCCTCCATCGCGCGCCTCAACACGCCCGAGACCAACATCATGACCGCGGAAGATCCGGTCGAGTTCCAATTGCAGGGCGTAAACCAGGTGCAGATGAAGGAGCAGATCGGGTTGAATTTTGCCGCCGCCCTGCGCGCTTTCCTTCGGCAGGACCCCAACATCATCCTGGTGGGCGAAATTCGCGATTTTGAAACGGCGGAAATCGCCATCAAGGCGGCCCTCACCGGACACCTGGTGCTTTCCACGCTGCATACCAACGGCGCGCCCGAAACCATTACCCGCCTGATGAACATGGGCATTGAGCCTTTCCTGGTGGCCACGGCGGTTCACCTTATCTGCGCCCAGCGCCTGGTGCGCCGCGTGTGCAGCGAGTGCGCCGAGGTGGTGGATGTTCCGCAGCAGACGCTGATCGAAGAGGGCTACACCCCGCAGGAAGCCAAGACGGTAAAGATCAAGAAGGGCAAAGGCTGCAATGCCTGCAATAACACCGGCTACAAGGGGCGCTGCGGCTTGTACGAAGTAATGGAGGTGGACGATGAGATCAAGGACCTGATCCTGGTGGGCGCCTCCTCCCTCGAGCTGAAGAAGAAGGCTATCGAACGCGGCATGCTGACGCTTCGGCGCAGCGGTCTGGTGAAGGTAATGCAGGGCGTCACCACCCTGGAAGAAGTAGCTCGCGAAACCATTCACTAAGGGGAACAAGGACTCATGGCACTGACGTTAAGCGACCTGCTGAAAAGAATGCTGGACATGAGCGGCAGCGACCTGCACATCACCACCAACTCGCCGCCCCAGGTGCGGGTGCACGGCGGCCTGCGGCCACTGGATCTGCCGCCGCTTTCGCCCGCCGATACCAAGCAGCTCGCTTACAGCGTGATGACGGACGCGCAGAAGCATCGCTTTGAAGAGAACCTGGAGCTGGACTTCTCCTTCGGCCTGAAGGGTCTGGCCCGCTTCCGCGCCAACTGCTTCAACCAGCGCGGGGCTACCGGGGCCGTCTTCCGTGTGATTCCGTTCGAAATCAAGTCTTTCAATCAGCTGGGACTGCCCGCGGTGGTGGCCAAACTGTGCGACAAGCCGCGCGGGCTGGTGCTGGTGACCGGGCCCACGGGTTCGGGTAAATCCACCACCCTGGCGGCCATGATTGACAAGATCAACACTGAGCGCCACGAACACATCCTCACCATCGAGGATCCCATCGAGTTCGTGCACCAGAACAAAAACTGCCTGGTGAACCAGCGCGAAGTGCACTCCGACACCAAGTCCTTCACCGACGCGTTGCGGGCGGCACTGCGCGAGGATCCGGATGTGGTGCTGATCGGCGAAATGCGCGACCTGGAGACCATCGAATCGGCGCTGCGCATCGCCGAAACCGGCCACTTGACCTTTGGCACGCTGCACACCAATACCGCCTCCTCCACCATCAACCGCATCATTGACGTGTTTCCCGCGCACCAGCAGCCGCAGATCCGAGCCCAGCTCTCGCTGGTGCTGGAAGGCATTCTCTGCCAGAGCCTGCTGCAGAAGATGGACGGGCAGGGGCGGGCCATGGCCATGGAAATCATGGTGCCCAATCCCGCCATCCGCAACCTGATTCGCGAGGACAAGATCCACCAGATTTATTCGGCGATGCAGGCGGGACAGGAAAAGTTCGGCATGCAGACGTTCAACCAGGCGCTGGCCACGGCCTATGCCAACCGGCAAATTTCGCTGGAGACCGCGCTGCAGCGTTCCAGCCTGCCGGAGGAGTTGCAGGAAATGATCAACCGTGGAGCGGGGCTGCTGAACCGCGCCACAACGGGAGCGCAGGCGATGAAAGCCACGGCTCCCGGCAAGCACTGAGAAGCAAGGTGAGTAAGCCGGCGCCAACGCGCGGACCGGAACCAGTTTACCGAAGGGAAGAGGGAGATCATGCCAGTCTTTACATTTAGTGGCAAGAACGCCGCGGGTGAAAAAGTAGCCGGCGAGCGGGTGGCGAACAGCAAGGAAATGTTGGCGGCGCAGCTGCGCCGCGAGCGCATCACGCCGCGCGCGATCAAGGAAAAAGGCAAGGAGTTCGCGCTGCCCACCTTCGGCTCGGGCAAGGTGAAGACCAAGGAAATCGCGATTTTCTTCCGCCAGTTCTCGGTCATGATCGATGCCGGACTGCCTCTGGTGCAGTGCCTGGAAATCCTGGCGTCCAACCAGGAAAATCCCGCCTTTCAGAAGGCACTGACTGGAGTGCGGAGCTCAGTAGAAAGCGGGGCCACGCTGGCCAACGCCATGCGCGGTTTCCCCAAGACCTTCGATGACCTGAGCACCAACATGATTGAAGCCGGCGAAACCGGCGGTATTCTCGACACCATTCTGCAACGGCTGGCGTTGTACGTGGAAAAGGCGGTGAAGTTGCGTTCGGCCGTGAAGTCGGCCCTGATTTACCCGGTTTCGGTTATCAGCATCGCCATTCTGATCGTGGCCGCCCTGCTGAAGTGGGTGGTGCCGATTTTCTCCAACTTGTTTGTCGGGTTGGGCGTGGCCCTGCCGCTGCCCACGCGTATCGTCATGGGCCTGAGCGCCTTCGTGGGCCAGTTCTGGTGGGTGTTGATCGGCAGCATCGTGGCCCTGGTGGTCGGGCTCAAGCAGATCAACAAGCACCCCAAGGGCAAATACGCGCTGGATGCCGCGTTGCTCAAAGCCCCGGTCATCGGCAACCTGCTGCGCAAGATTGCGGTGGCGCGCTTCACCCGTACTTTGGGAACGCTGATCACCTCCGGCGTTCCTATTTTGGAAGGCTTATCCATCACCGCCCGCACTTCCGGGAATGCAGTCCTGGAGCAGGCCTTGATGAAGGTGCGCAAGGCCATCGAGGAAGGCCGCACCATCGTGGATCCTTTGAAGGAGTGCGGCGTGTTTCCCAACATGGTGTCGCAGATGATCGGCGTCGGCGAAGCGACGGGCGCCATGGATGCCATGCTGCAGAAAATCGCTGATTTCTATGAGGACGAAGTGGACGCGGCCACCAAAGACATGCTGGCCATGCTGGAGCCCATCATCATCGGCATCCTGGGCGTGGCCGTGGGCGGCATCGTGATCTCGCTCTACATGCCGCTGTTCTCCATGATCGCCAAGCTGGCCGGGTAAGCTCAGGCGGTGCGCTGGCGCGCCGTACAGGATAGCGATGGCTGTGGAAATCACATTCGACGAACGCTCCTGGCTGGGCTGGCTGGTCAAGGTACGCATCCTCATCATCACCTTCCTGGTGGGGATCGAACTGGCTATTACCCGCCTCACCCCAAGCCTGTTGCCGGAGCGGGAGTTCATCAGCTTGATCGTGCTGTGGTACACGCTTTCGGTGTTCCACATCGTGCTGCACTCGTTTTGGCAGGAGCACCGCCCCCAGGCGGCTCTGCAGGTACTCACCGACCTGGCGCTGGCTACCGGCATGGTGTATGTCAGCGGAGGCATTGACAGCTCCTTCAATTTTCTTTACCCGCTGATCATCGTGGTGGCCTGCATCCTGCTGCCCAAACTGTGGGCCTATCTCACGGCGGCGCTGGCCTTCGTGCTCTACGGGGCGGTGGTGGAGTTGGAATTTTTTGGCGTTATCCATTCCTATTCCTCCACTCACGCCGGCTTCAAAACGCTGCTGGCGATTCTGCTCATCAACCTGTTCGCGTTCCTGGCCATCGCCTACCTGGCAAGCCGGCTGGCGGCGCGCCTGCGCCAGGTGGACGTGCAGTTGCACGACACCAGCGGCGCCCTGGAAAGCCTGCAGGCGCTCCATGAAAACGTGATTCGCTCCATCAGCGGCGGGCTGTTGACCACCGACTTGGAAGGGCATATCACTCTTGCCAATCCCGCCAGCCAGACCTTCCTGGAACGCCGGGAAGAAGATCTGCTCAGCCAGCCGGTGGCGCGGCTCTTCCTGGATCCGTTGCCCTCGCCCGCCAGTTCCTCGGCACACGCGGAGGTACGGTACCGCACTGCTACCGGCGAACTCAAAACTTTCAGCATGATCTCTTCGCCCTTGGTGGTGCCGGAGCGCGGCCGGCTGGGCTGGGTGTACAGCTTCGACGACCTGACCGAAATCCGGCGCCTGGAAAGGGAAGTACGCCTGCGCGACCGGCTGGCGGCTGTGGGCCGGCTGGCGGCGGCTATTGCCCACGAGATCCGAAATCCGCTTTCCTCCATTGCCGGCTCGGTGAGCGTGCTCGAGGGCATTTCCAACCTCACCGAAGAACAGCGGGCCCTGGTGCAGATCGTCACTCGCGAATCGGAGCGCCTGGAAAACATCATCTCCGATTTCCTGGCCTATGCCCGGGAGAAGCGCTATGAGTTCCAGCAGCAGGACCTGATTCCACTTCTCGAGGACACGCTCACGCTGCTGGAGAGCAGCACGCCCGCCGAGGGGGTCCGGGTGCAGATTGTTCGCCGCCTCGAGGTGGAGCGGGCCCCGGCCCTGGTGGATGGCGACAAAATCAAGCAGGTGTTCTGGAACCTGTGCAGCAATGCCTTGCGGGCCATGCGCGAGGGTGGATCGCTGCACGTTTCGCTGCGCGGGGTGGGCGAATACTGGGTCATCAGTTTTGCCGATAGCGGGCATGGCTTGAGCCAGCAGCAGATGGAAAAAATCTTCGAGCCTTTCCAGGGGCATTTCGAGGGAGGCACGGGCCTGGGGCTGGCCATCGTCTACCAGATTGTGCAGGCGCACGAGGGCAAGATCATGGTGCGCTCGGTGCCCGGCCAGGGATCGGTGTTCTCCCTGCAATTGCGGCGCCCGGATGGGGAAGCGGAAGGGGCGGAGTTGGAAATGCATCGGGGAACTGCGGACTCGGAGCGGGCGGCGGCTCTGGCAGTGGGCGCCGGAGGAGGACCGAGCCGTGGGTAACATCCTGGTGTGCGACGACGAACGTTCAATCTGTGAAGTGCTGGACATCGCCCTCCGCCGGGAAGGCCACCGGGTGGAGACGGTAAACTCCGGCGAAGCCGCCCAGAAAAAAATTGACGGCGCGCTCTACGACGTAGTGGTCACCGACATCAAGATGCCCAACATTGATGGCATCGAGGTGCTGCGCCATGCTCACCGCGTGTCGCCGGATTCGGCCGTCATTCTCATCACCGCGGTCGACGATTTCGAAGCCGCCATCCAGGCGGTGAAGGCCGGGGGCGCGTTCGACTACATCCGCAAAGGGCCTGGCCTGATGGATGAAGTGCGGCTGGCCATTGCCCAGGCGCTGCAGCAGGTCTCGCTCCGCCGGCAGAACTTTGCTTACCGGCGCGACGCCGCTGCCCGCAACTCCCTGGACAATATCGTCGGGGTCAGCCCGGCGATGGAGAAGCTGAAGCAGACCATCCGGACCGTGGCCTCCACCAGCAGCAGCATCCTCATCCACGGCGAGAGCGGCACGGGCAAGGAACTGGTGGCGCGCGCCGCCCACGTGTGCTCGCCCCGCGCCGGCGAACCCTTCGTATCCGTGAACTGCGGCGCGTTTCCCGAAACCCTGCTGGAGAGCGAGCTTTTCGGCTACGTCAAAGGCGCCTTCACCGGCGCCGCCCAGAACAAGCGCGGACTCTTCGAGGTGGCCGACGGGGGCACCATCTTCCTCGACGAAATCAGCGAAATGACCGTGGCCATGCAAGTCAAGCTGCTGCGCGTCCTGCAGGAGCGCACCATACGGCCGGTGGGCGGCACGAACGAGATTCCCTTTGACGTGCGCGTCGTCTCCGCCACTAACCGCGACCTGGATAAGCTAGTGAGCGAGAATGCCTTTCGCGAGGACCTTTACTACCGGCTGAGCGTTATTCCGGTGCGCGTGCCGCCCTTGCGCGAGCGCCCCGAAGATATTCCGCTGCTGGCCAATCATTTCCTCAAGAAATATTCGCCGGCGGCGGGGAAGAGCATTTTGCGCATCAATTCCCAGTCATTGGAGGCGCTGGCCGGTTACGAATGGCCGGGGAACGTGCGCCAGCTGGAGAATGCCATAGAGCGCGCGGTGGCGCTGGAAACCGGCAATGAGCTGCGGGTGGAGCTGCCGGTGGAGCGTCCCAAGGCGCGCGCGGTGGCGGCCGCGGCGGGCGCAGGCTCGAGCACCACAGTCGCCGCTAGCGGTGGCAACGGGTACGCCGATTCTTTGCCGGCGGATGGCCTGGATATGGAGAATTACGTAGCCGATATCGAGCGCACGCTTTTGCAGTCGGCCTTGCGCCAGTCCAATGGCGTGCAGACCCGCGCCGCTGAGATGCTCAAGCTTTCCTACCGCTCCTTCCGCCACCTGATGAAGAAGTACGACATCTAGCAGAATGGCTGGCTAGCTGACTGGCTGCCTGTTTCCTGGAACTCAGCCCGCCCGTGTCGCGCGGTTTGTTGCTCTCAATCCCTGTTATGGGAAGGTGTTGGTTTGTTGGACACAAATCCGCAAAGCACTCGCTTTTGCAGACCGGAACCGTTCGCGAAGGAAAACCTGATGGCTATTGGCGGTTCCATCAGGGGCGGATTGCAAGCCAGACAGCTAGCCAGCCAGTCAGCTGTTTTCTTGAGGCAGAGCCAGCTAGTCAGCCAGACTGCTGCTTTTTCAGGTCCCTCAGTTGGTGCTTCCACCCCAGGATTCGCGCCTTGTTGGCTTCGGCCTCTGCTTCCGGAACCATACCCTTCTTCTGATAGAGGATAGATAGACTGGTATGCGCGAGCACGTCTTCGGGATCGGTTTCCGGGATGCGCCGGGCTATCGCTATAGCCTCGTCGAGTTGCTCCAGGTCCTGGTAGATGCGGACCAGGCCGTGCATGGCGTCGGTGAATCCGGGATCAGCGGCCAGGCACAGCTGGTACTCGGTGATGGCGCGCTGCTCCTCGCCTGCGGCAAACAGCTCCAGGGCAGCAAAGAAATGCTGTTCTGCCGTGTGCCGGCCATTGGCTCTGTCCAAAAGACTCTCCTCAGACGGGGGATTCTAGCATTCGGCCTTCGGTTGCACAGGACTGAGGGAGGAAGCTCAATTGCACTAAGGGGTTAGCATCCTCAAGTTATGCGCGTCCTTCCAACCCAATAGGTGTAGAATTCTACATAGCTGGGGTGCCTTGATGAGTGAGTCGGTGCGGCTCTCGCACACTTCTGCATTGATTCTGCAGAGCGTAGGTGCGTCCCACCATTACGGCTTCGACGTAATGGAGGTCACAGGGTTACCCAGCGGCACCGTGTACCCCGCCTTGCGCCGCCTGGAGCGCGACCGCCTCATCATCTCCCGCTGGGAGCAACCGGCAGCAGTCCAGCCGCGGCCAGCACGCCGCTACTACAAGCTGACCAGGGCGGGCACCACCGCCCTGCAAGACCTCCGAGTACGTTATCCGCTGCTCCGCCACTTCGCCGGGCATGAAAAACCAGCGCGCCGAAAAGGGGTGCCGGCATGAAACGCCCGCCCACCATGCTGCTGTACTCCTGCCGGGGACTGCTGTGGATAGCCAGCTGGCTGGTGCCGGCAGAGGGGCGTCCGGAGTGGCACACCAGGCAAGACAAGGAAGTCTGGCACTGGATCCATTTTCTGGCTGAATCCGACCGGCTGACTCCGCAAAGCCGGCTGGAGGTTTTGCGGCACTGCTGGAGCGCATTCCCGGAGGCGGTATGGCAAAGGTTTGACCGCGAGCGCACCCTGCGGCGCATAGATGCCACCTTGCGCGCACCCGGCTTCTGCCTGGGTGTTCTCACCACCGTGCTGCTGGCGATCGTACTGCTCACGGGTTTCGCGCCCACCCTTCGTTCCATGGTGCGTTCCCCGTATTCTGACCCGGGCACCTTATTTGCGGTGCGGCCGGCGGGGCGTTTTATGTGGTTCCGCTCTGATCAGTTGCAGCGGGTGACTGGAGCCTGGAGCAGGAGCCCGCAAGTGAGGAGCATTGCGGCTTATTCTTTTCGACGCGGCATTATCAGCGCCCCACCAGGTGAAGACCATGCCTTCACCGGGCAGATAGCGCCCAATTTTTTTGACGTGTTGGGAGTGCGCGCCGCGCGCGGGCGGACATTCCGCGTTTCCGACCTGCAGGATTGCAAACAGTGCGCCGTGCTGAGCTGGCCGGCCTGGACGGCGAATTACCACAGCGATCCGCAGATCGTAGGCAAGCAGGTGAAGCTGGATGGCCAGCCGCTGACCGTGATTGGAGTTCTGCCCCGGCAGTTCTCGTTCCTGTCCCCGAGGATCGCGGTCTGGTCATTGCTGCAACCCTCCGATGCTTCGGTGGCGAATCTGGTGGACAGAATGGGCGCGGTCGCGCGGTTCGCCCATCCCCTCAGCGAAGAGCAAGCGACGCGCGAGCTGCAGCGCGTCACCGATAACGCCGGGTATCATTTTGTGAACACAAGCCTGCAGGTGGTTTCACTGAAAAAGCAGGCGCGCCAGGAGCTCGATTCTTATCTGCTGTTCCTGCTGCTGGTGATCCTGGGCGCTCTCCTGGTGGCCTGGGTGGCGGGAGCGCGCGGGCATGTTGCCTCGTCGGCGACGGGAAATAAGTATCGCTGGTGGGGATTTTTCGCCGGCAAGGGGCTGTTGTCGCTGATGATTGCTTTTGTTGCCGCGCTCGCACTCACCCGCTATTTTTCCGTGCTGCTGACCGGTACGGTGCAACCCATGTCCGACATCGCTTCTATGTGGGTGTTCCTGTTACTGGCCAGCGCCGCTTTGTCCTGGACCATATATGACCAGCGGCGGCGCTGCCGCATTTGCCTGCGGCGGCTGGGCCTCTCGGTGCACGTAGGCTGCCCCGGCTATACCCTGCTGGATTGCTGGGCGGCCACCGAACTGGTGTGCGCGCAAGGGCATGGCATGCTCCACATGCCTGACACTGACGCCAGTTGGCTTGAAGGCGACCAGTGGAGCAACCTGGATATCTTGCCGTTGACTAACTGAACTGGTCTTCATCGCCCTGACTGTGACTTGAGCCGATGTTTCAGTGGGATCACGCACTAGCTGGCGCGCCGCATCCGCTTTACCGTTTTTGTCTGCGGCGTGGGTAGCGCAGAATGTTTCTGCTTCGCAGCCTCGTCTATCCAACGGATTTTCCTCATGGCATTCGCCATGCTGGCAAAGCATACGAACGCGCCAACGAGGGCGATGGTTTCAAGAAGAAGCCTGACAGACATACTGACCTCCCAACCGAAGCGGAATGGGCCGCTGGATGATTCGATTTCTCGGCGAAGAAGGGCGCGCGTGTCCCAAACTGCCCGGGACCTTGCGGAAATTATGTGGAGTTTAACACGGTTCTTCACGCGTGTTTATCTGATCCGCTGAAAAATTCCACCCAGGAACCAAGATCGGTCGTGGTCACAAAATTTTAGGGCGGCTGGGCGGCCGCCCTGTTTTCTTTAGCTTAGTAGACTACGCGGCCCGGTCGCGAATATTGTTGCGCACCCGCCGGCGGCTGTCCTCATCGAGGTTATTCATGCCATGCCGCTCGCGCCCGTGGCGCTCGATCTGCGGCATCAACTCATCTTCCGAGCGGCCGCTGACTTCCCAACTGCAGTCCTTGTGGCCCATATCCGAGCACCTGAAGGTCTTATTTCCACTCTTGCTCTCCTCTGCCATGTCCTTTCCTCCATTCTGAGATTGCTAACGAAGTTAGATGGGAACGTCGGCGGAGAGCGATGCCTGAAGTAGAGCAGGTGCGGAGTCA
>Ga0075426_10000669_pt1 | contig 23695 bp, 24 predicted proteins | sample SoiMethybrSBSTD5_FD_75304 | JGI IMG/M metagenome (GOLD analysis project Ga0075426, IMG submission 75304) | Bulk soil microbial communities from a Populus tree surrounding site in Tennessee, USA - Soil MetaG P. TD hybrid SBSTD5 | ecosystem: Environmental > Terrestrial > Soil > Tree plantation...
CCGATCACGCCGCTCACGACGTACGCCGCGTAGTCGGAGACGACCCCGGTCTGGTAGCGGCGGAGCCGGTCCGAGGTCCGACCGAACGTGCGCTGCAGGCCGACGACCGCCCCATCGATGACGAACCGGTCGACGAAGTCGGCGGCGCGCGCGAACGAGTAGACCGCGCGCTGCCCGATCCAGTCGTAGCCGGCCTTGAAGTAGTAGAGGTTCACGAGGAGCGTTCGGACCGGCTGGGCGGGGGAGTCGGCCGATAGGGCGAAGACGCGTCCGTTCCCCCAGAGGAGGTACGCGACCCCGATCCCCGCAGCGCCGAGCCCGACGGAGAGGGCCGAGAGGGCGACGTCGGTGACGCCGTAGACGGCGGGGACGTTGGCGCCGATCGTGCCGACGATCAACGTCGGCGCGAGGAAGAGCCGGTCGAACGCCGGGACAAAGGCGAACGCCCCCGCGACGACGGCGAGGACCGACAGGACGACGAGCGGGACCCGCATGACCCACGGGCCCTCGTGCGCCTCGGGCAGCGAGGGATCGCGCCGGGCGTTCCCCGAGAACGCGAGGAACCACGCGCGGAAGATGTAGTAGCCCGTGAGGAACACGGCGGCGAACGCGAGGAGCAGGAACGGCCAGTAGAGCGGGTGCGCCGCGGTCTCCGCGTAGACCGACGCGAGGACGTCGTCCTTGCTGAAGAACCCCGCGAACGGCGGGACCCCCGAGAGCGAGAGGGCGCCGACGAGGAACGCCATCGACGTGAGCGGCATCGCCCTGCGGAGCGCCCCCATCTTGAACAGGTCCTGCGTTCCGACGGCGTGGATGACCGAGCCGGCGGCGAGGAACAGGAGCGCTTTGAAGAACGCGTGGGTGAACAGGTGGAACAGACCCACCATCGTGAACCCGGCGCCGACGGCGAGCACCATGTAGCCGAGCTGGGAGATCGTCGAGTAGGCGATCACGCGCTTGATGTCGTTGTGGACGACCGCCATCGTCGCCGCGAAGAACGCGGTGAACCCACCGATCGCCACGATGGCGAGCTGGTCCGTCGCCGTGAACCCGAGGAAGAGCGAGGTCACCGCGAGGAGGTAGACCCCGGCCGCGACCATCGTCGCCGCGTGGATCAAGGCGGAGACCGTCGTCGGGCCCTCCATCGCGTCCGGCAGCCAGACGTGGAGGGGGAACTGGGCGGACTTCCCGGCCGCGCCCCCGAGCATGAGGAGGCCCGCGATCGTCAGGGTCGTTGAGTTCGCGCTCGTGACGAGGGGACCCAGGAACGGCTGGTCGCCGCTCGTGAACCGGAACCCGGACGCGGCCCACCCGTCCCCGGGTCCGGCCGTCGCGTACGTCGCGAAGTAGATGAAGATCCCGAGCAGGAAGAGGACGTCGCCGATCCGCGTGACGAGGAACGCCTCCTTCGCGGCGCTCGCCGCGCTCGGCTTCTCGTAGTAGAAGCCGATGAGGAAGTAGGAGCAGACCCCGACGAGCTCCCAGAAGAGGAAGAATTCGAGGAGGTTGTCGGAGAGGACCAACCCGTTCATCGCGGCGAGGAACAGCGAGAGCTCCGCGTAGTACCGCGGCAGCCCGCGGTCGTGGTGCATGTAGCCGATCGAGTACAGCATCACGAGGAACCCGACGGAGTTCACGACGAGGAGCATGAGCGCCGACACGGGGTCGACGAGCGTGCCGACGACGAGAGAGAACCCCGACGGGAAGCTCCCGCCTCCCGGGTTCAGGGCGAGCCACGTGTAGCTGGTGTCGGCGTAGTGGCCGGGCTGGAGCATCTCGCCGGCGCCGATGAGCGCCGCGAGGACGAACGCGACGCCGGAAAACGCGACGGCGATCCAGCCGCCCCACTCGAGCGACCGCATCCGCGTGCCGAAGAGGCCGATGACGACGAACGCGAGAACGGGGAACAGCGGGACGAGGAACGCCCATGGATACAGCGCGTCGAGCCCGCCCATCGTCCCCCTCCCTCAGAACCGGAGCGACGTCGCCTCGGAGACGTTGATCGACCCGCGCAGCCGGTTGAGCGCGAGGACGATCGCGAGACCGACGGCGACCTCCGTCGCCGCGAGGCCGACGAGGACGACGGCGATCGACTGCCCGGTAAGGCCCGCGGAGGTCCCCGAGAACGCCCCGAAGGCCACGAAGTTGAGGATCGCCGCGTTGATCGCGATCTCGATCGCGATCAGGAGCAGGATGAAGTTCCGCCGGGTGAGGATCCCGAAGACGCCTACACCCAGGAGAAGGACCGAAAGGGCGAGGAAGTACGCCGGCGGCAGGGCAGTCATTCGCGCCCCTCGCGGACGAGGTAGATCGCCCCCGCGAGCGCGGCGAGCATCGTAAGACCGAGGAGGAGGAGCCACGCCCCGTCGGTCCCGAACAAGGTCGTCGAGAGATCGGTGACGGCGTAGGCCCGCACCGGCACCTCGTGCGTTGGTAGGACCGTCGCGGCCGCCGCGAGGAGGACGACGGTGAAGAACGCGAGCGCGAGCGGCACGGGCCCGATCCCGGTCGCCGCCTCGCGGGAGAAGATCCGCTTGCGCGTGACCATCACACCGAAGAGGAGCAGGATCGTGACGGCTCCCGCGTAGACCCCGAGCTGGAGTACCCCCAGGAACGGCGCGGCGAGGAGGAAGTAGATCCCCGCCAGCGCGACGAAGAAGACGGCGATCCAGAGGATCGTGTGGACGAGCTCGCGGACGAGGAGGGCGAGGACGGCCGTGGCGACGGCGACGCCGGCGAGGGCGGCGAACGCTACCGGCTCGATGTTCACTTGTGCGTCCCCCAGAAGAGACACTCTTTCGGGCAGACGCTGATGCACGTGCCGCACCGCACGCAGTCGGAGTCGTTGACGACGGGCTCCTTCCAGATGCGCTTCGGGAGCTTCTCCCCCGCCTTCGCCGTCGGCTTGGGGATGTCGAGCATCGTGATGCAGTTGGTCGGACAGTCACGGGCGCACGCGTTGCAGCCGATGCACAGGGGGACGTCCAGGAGGATCGCGTCCTCGTTCTTGGGACGCTCGAGGCGGATCGGGCTCATCGGGAGCTTGGTCTGGAACACCTCGTAGAGCTTCGCGGGCGAGTAGATCATCTCCGAGCGCTTCGCGACGGCGAGCTCGTAGCGGGTCGTCATCGTGAGGCACCCCTCGGGGCACGCGTCGGAACAGAACCCGCAGTAGCTGCACTTCCCGTAGTCGATCTGCGGGCACTTCTTCGGGTGCTTCGGGTCGCCCCCGGGGACCGTCACCATGTCGATGCACAGGTCCGGGCAGGAGAACGCGCAGAGGTTGCACGAGATGCACGTCTGGATGTTCAGCGCGTGGACGCCGCGGTAGTTGTCCCAGACGTGCCCGACCCCGATGGGCCGACCGGACGCCACGCCGACCTTCTCGCGGAACTGCGGGTCCTCGAGGCGCTCGTACGGGTAGACGATCGTCGACGGACGGACGAGGGACTTGACGAACTGGCGCGCGGCCGTGGCGAGGGGCTTCGCGACGAACAGCACCGGGTTGTTCGACGGCTTCGGCAACGGTTCGGAGGTCGCCATGCGATCGCTATCCTCCCATGGTCGGAACGCAGCCGAACACCGGTAGGCATTTCACGAGGACGAGCGCCGCCGCGAGGACGATCGCGAGGAGCGACAGCGGGATCATCCGCATCCAGCCGATGCGCAGGAGCTGGTCGGTCCGGACGCGGGGCAGGGCGGCCCGGACCCAGACAAAGAGGGCGAAGACGAGGTACGTCTTCAGCATGAACCAGGCGATCCCCGCGAGGGGAAAGCTCGTGAGCGCCGCGGGGACGTAGGTCGGCAGCGTCCATCCCCCGAGGAAAAGGAGGACGACGAGGATGCTGCCGATGAGCGCGCGCACGTAGTCGGCGAGCATGAAGAACGCGAACAGCATGCCGCCGTACTCCGTGTTCCACCCCTCGACGAGCTCGGCCTCCGCCTCGGGGAGGTCGAACGGGATCCGTTCCATCTCGGCAAGCATCCCCGCGACGAAGACGACGAGGGCGACGACGAGCGGCCCCCAGAACCAGTAGTTCTGCTGCTCGGCGACGATGACGTTGAGGTCGAAGCTCCCCGCGACGATCACGACGGCCACGACCGCGAGGAGGATCGGGACCTCGTAGGCGATCATCTGGGCGGCGGAGCGCATCCCGCCGAGGAGCGAGTACTTGTTGTTGCTCGACCAGGCGCTGACGAAGATGAAGAGGGGCGCGAACGAGAACACCGCGAGGGCGAGGAGGAGGCTGAGGGGCAGGACGCCGTCGCTCCACCCGGACGAGACCGGCAGGACGGCGAAGAGGATGATCGACGTCACCATGTATGCCGTCGGGCCGGAGTAGTAGCCCAGGCTATCGGCCTCCTTCGGGCGGAACGTGTGCTTACGGAACAGCTTGAGGCCGTCCGCGAAATTCTGGAGAAGCCCGGCGTAGCCGACGTGCATCGCGCCGCGCCGGTCCATGAACCGGCCCAACAGCTTGCGCTCGAACCAGATCAGCATGATCGTGTTGATCATGCTCGCGCCGAGGAGGATCGCGCAGAACAACAGTACCGCGAGGACCGTGATCAACGTCGGGTCGGCGATCCAGCCGCTCAGGGGGGCGGGCAGGACCGACGCCAGACCGCGGAGCAGGGCCCCGGCGAGGTCCTCGGAGACGGAGAGGAGCGTGACGGCCATGGCCCCGGACTACCGGTCGACCTCCCCGACGCAGATGTCGACGCTCCCCATGATCGGTGGAATGTCCGCGACGCGGTAGCCGATCATGTACTGCTTCGCGGCGCCCAGGTTCGCGAAGACTGGCGACCGGAACTTGACGCGATACGGGTGCTCGCCGCCGGTGTTCACGACGTACGCCTGGGCCTCGCCGTGGGGCTCCTCGACGGAGGAGAAGCCGACGCCCTGCGGGTAGTTGCGCTTGAGCAGGTACCCCTCGCGCCCGACAGGGGCGTACGGCGCCCCGAGCCACCGCGGCAGGTGGTCGGCGAGGACCGGCCCCGGGTTCTTGTCGAGCCAGTCCAACGTCTGGCGCACGATGCGGACCGACTGGCGTAGCTCCTCCATGCGGACGAGGTAGCGCGCCGTCACGTCGGCGGCGTCGGCCAACGCGACGTCGAACTCGACCTGGTCGTAGGCGGCGTACGGGCGGTCCTTGCGGAGGTCGCGCCGGACGCCCGCGGCGCGGAGCATCGGCCCCGTGACGCCCAGCGGGATCGCGTCGTTCGCCTTCAGGACCCCGATGCCGTCGCACCGGCGCCGGAAGATCTCCGAGCCGAGGCAGAGGGCATCGTACTCGCGGAACCGCTCCATCAGCCAGTCCATCACCTTGCGGGTCTGGTCGGTGAACCCGTTAGGGAGGTCGTTGCGGACCCCGCCCGCGCGGTTGTACTCGTAGGTGAGGCGTCCGCCGGTGAAGCTCTGGAAGAGGTCGAGAACGAGGTCGCGGTCGCGCATCCCGTAGAGGAACGGGCTCATCAGCCCGAGGTCCTGGACGAACGCCGCGTACCACATGATGTGGGACGCGATCCGCTGGAGCTCGTCGGTAAGGGTCCGGATCCACTGGGCGCGCGCCGGCACTTCGATGTGGAGCGCGTCCTCCGCCGCGATGATGTAGAGGTGCTCCCACGCCATCCCCGCGACGTAGCAGGTGCGGTCCATCAGCGTGATCACCTCGTTGTAGTGCCGGTCCTCGCTGATCTTCTCGATCCCCCGGTGGAGGTAGCCCATCTCCGGGTCGACGTCGACGATGATCTCCCCGTCGATCCGGACGCGGAGGTTCCAGAGGCCGTGCGTCATGGGGTGCTGGGGCCCCATGTTGACCCACATCTCAGACATTGCGGGTCTTGACCTCCAGCTCCTCGGGCTCATGGAGCTTGAACGAGCGGAGGAGCGGGTGGAACTCGTACCCGTCGGGCGTCAGCAGCCGCCGCAGGTCCGGGTGGTGGTCGAACGTGATCCCGACGAGCTCGAACGCCTCGCGCTCGTGCCAGTTCGCCGACGGCCAGATCGGCACCGCGGATTCGACGCGCGGGTCGGTCGACGGGACGTCCGTCGAGAGGAGCAGGTACTCCTTGCGGTCGTCGGTCCAGGCAACGTAGAAGACCTCGCGGTGGTCGACCCAGTCGATCCCGCCGACCATCGAGAGGTGGCGGTAGCCGAGTCCGTCGCGGACCTCGCGGAAGACGTCGAGGGCGGCCGACGATTCGAACCGGACCCGTCCCGCGGTCCCCTTGAACGGCTCGACGGCGAGGAGCTTCGGGCCGAGCTTCGGGGCGAGGTAGGCTTGCGTCTCCTCCGGTTCCACGGTACGCTCCTCGGATGCGCCTCGGCCGCTCGCGGACCTACTCGCCGCGCTCCCGGATCAAGGTCTCGAGCTTGAGGATCCCATCGAGCATCGCCTCGGGCCGCGGGGGACACCCCGCGATGTAGATGTCGACGGGGACGAGCTTGTCGACGCCGGGCACGACCGAGTACGCGGTGCGGAACGGGCCGCCTCCCGTGGCGCAGTTGCCCATCGCGATCACCCACTTGGGCTCGGGCATCTGCTCGTAGAGGGTGATCAGCTTGTGCGCGACCTTCCACGTGACCGTCCCGTTGACGATCAGCAGGTCGCACTGCCGTGGCGAGGAGCGCGGAACGATCCCGAACCGCTCGGCGTCCCAGCGCGCGCCGAACGCCGCGGCGAACTCGATCGCGCAGCATGCGAGACCCCAGTGCAGGGGGAACAGCGAATTCCGCCCCGCCCAGTTGAACACAGGTCGGATGAGGTTCCCTTGCGCCTGCTCCTGGAGCAGGGAGCCGAGCGCCTCCTTGGCCGCCGGGATGAACTCGCGGGCGCGCAGCGTCTCGATCTCCACGAACGGGACGGCGGGCTGGTCGACCATCGGTAGCTCGCCGTCCGTCGCGGGCGCTTGCGGGGGTTTGACCGCGGCCACGGGGTCCGTCAGATGACCCACCTCTTCTCGCCCTGGAGCGCGTAGTAGATCCCCGCGAGCGCGAGCGCCGTGAAGCCGAAGGCGATGAACGACGGCCACCACGCCTGGTTCAAACCGCGGAAGGTGAGCCCCCACAGCGCGAGGACGAACCCGAGGACGTCGACCGCGACGAAGACGATCGCGAACGTGTAGTGCTGGGTCGGGAAGTCGATCTGCGCCTCCCCCTCCGCTTCCTCGCCGCACTCGTAGGTCGTCGTCTGCAGGTACGAGCGTCGCCCGCGCGCCCCGAGCATCCGGTTCGCGACGATCGACCCGACGCCGAACGCGCTCGCCACGCCGATGAAGACCAGGAACGTCACGGTTCCGGCTTCCATCGTACGACTCGAGCAGGCCGGAGAACCGACCGGCGTTCGCTCGACCTACCGACCTTATTTAACCCTCGCGCGGCCGTGAGAGTGCGAGAGCGTCGCGCGGCCCACGGACGCGATTTATCCCGAGCCCGGTCTCACCGGTCATGACCGGAATGGACCTCCGGTCCGCGCCGATCCTCGACGGGCGATTCCTGCGCTTGGTACCCCTGCGGCTCGACCACGCGGCGTCGCTCGCGATCGCCGCCGACGACCCGGACGTGTGGCGGTATCTTCCGTACGGGCCCGCCCGCACGACCGAGGCTATGCGCGCCCTCATCGAGGAGCTGCTCGCTCGGCGCGCGGCGGGGAGCGACCTCCCGTTCACCGTCCTCGCGCGCCCGGACGGCCGACCCGTCGGGATGACGCGGTTTCTAGAGATCGATCGACCGAACCGGCGCGTCGAGATCGGAGGGACGTGGTTCGACCGCGATCACCGTCGGACCCCGTTCAACACCGAGAGCAAGCTGCTACTGCTCTCCCACGCGTTCGACGTCGAGCGCGCCAACCGCGTCCAGTTCAAGACCGATCTGCGCAACCTCCCCTCCCAGGCGGCGATCGAGCGGATCGGCGCGACGCGCGAGGGGGTCCTGCGCGACCACATGGTCATGCCCGACGGCCACGTCCGGTCGTCCGTCCTCTACAGCCTCGTCGCGTCCGAGTGGCCCGCGGCGCGCGTTCGCCTCACCGCGTTGCGCGACCGACCGTGGGAACGATCCGCGCCGCCGGCCCGCGGCTAGGGCGGCGGAAACCGCGGGGGTCGTTTCTCGACGAACGCCCGGATCCCTTCGGGAAGTTCGGTGCGCATTGCCGCCTCGACGGCCCCGCGTCGCTCGAGCTGCAGCTGCGTTTCGAGGCTCTCCGAGAACGCCGAGACGATCAGCCGCTTCAGCCAGCCGTAGGCGAAGGTCGGCCCGCTCGCGAGCTCCGCGGCCCGTTCCCACGCGCGGTCCGAGAGCGCGGCGTCGTCCACCACCTCGTGGACCAGTCCGAGCTCCCGCGCCCTCGCGGCCGGTATCCGCGAGTTCGTGAAGAGCAGCTCCTGGGCGATCCCGATGCCGACGAAGTGGGGAAGGAAGTACGTCAACCCACCGTCCGGGACGGCTCCGAGGGCGGGGAACGCCGGGACGAGGAACGCGCCGGTCGATGCAATGCGCCAATCGGCGGCGAGCGCGAGGGAGAGACCGCCGCCGGCGGCGACCCCCGGAAGCGCGGCCACGACCGGCTTCGGCATCTGGAGGATCTCGCGGACCACGAGTTCCTGCTGACCCGTGAGCTCGTGGAACAGCCGTGGCAGCTCGCCGCGATCGCGGTGCTCCTCCATGGTGCGGATGTCGCCCCCCGCGCAGAACGCCCGGCCGGCCCCCGTGAGGATCACGGCACGCACCTCGCGGTCGAGGGCGGCGGCCTCCAGGGCGGCCCGGAGCGCCGACAGAGACGCCACGTCGAGGGCGTTCAGCCGGTCCGGTCGGTCGATGCAGATCTCGAGGACGTCGCGCCTCCGTTCGGTTCGCACCGGCTCCGCCATCGTCGCCGGGGCCCGATTCGTCCTCCCAGTTTAAGGGAGCCGGGCACGGCCGGTCGCCGCCCACATCGCGACCAACCTCGGAGGGAACCTTCAAAGGTATTTTCCCCGTCGGGGGAACGGAGTCCCCGATGAGCCCTCCGAAAGCCCCGAGCTATCAGACCGCGGTCGCCGTGCTCGTCGTCCTCATCGTCGCCGTTTCCGTCGCCGCAGCGGCATGGTCGGAGAGCCAGCGATCACTCGCTCCCTCGGCGGGCCCTCGAGTCGGGATTGCCTCGGTCGAGGACCTCACGCCGCGACTGGGGGAGGTGTTCTCGCCGGGGGCCATCCAGGGTTTCGGCGCCAACGACTCGTCGATCTTCCTCGCGGGGATCGGGGTCTGGAACCGCCCGATCGGCCTCACGCTTCCCGTGATCGCCAGCCTCGGCGCTTCCGGCACCGCGTCCAACGTTACCCCCTCGGTCGAGACGTACTTCGAGGAAGGGGGGGTCTTCGGCTCCGTGTGGAACGGGACCGATTGGATGCTCTCCGGGGAAGCGACGTGGGGCTCGCTCAACGAGGGCGTGCTGATCACCGGGTCGGGCGACCACTGGACCAACCTGACGCCGCTCGTCGGGAGCTACTTCCTCGACGGAGGGCTCTGGGCGGTCGGGTGGAACGGATCGGGGTGGCTGCTCGGCGGCAATACTTCCCACGGAGCGAGCCTGGTGAGCTACGACCACGGGGTCGTCCACGACCTCACGTCGCTCCTCACGGACAACGATCCCGGGTACTGGATCCAACTGATGGTCTGGAACGGGTCGGCGTGGATGCTCGGCGGGAAGGGCGTCTTCGGTACGTACTCGAACGGCGCGTACACGGACCTCATGGACGAATCGCCGTTCACCGACGGGGGCGCCTACGCCGCGGACTGGAACGGCTCCGCCTGGCTCGTGGGGGGCGGCCCGGCCGCGGCGATCGTGGTCGTCGAGGGCGCGTCGGTGCAACCCGGTCCCGCGCTGCCCTCGACGTTCAACCTCTGGCCCGGCTCGGTCATCTGGACCCCGGCGGGCTGGCTCGTGGCCGGCAAGGGCGGGGGATCGCCCCCGTGGTCCGGCACCTCGACCCCCGAGCTGTGCGTGTGGCCGTCAGACCAGGTGGGAGCGACGGTCGACGACCTGAGCGGCCTCCTTCCGCCCTCGTTCGAGGGGGGCCAGGTACAGTTCGCGTGGTGGTCGCCGTTGCTCGGGTCGAACACGATCCTTCTGGTCGGGCAAGGCTCGCTCGACGCGGTCTCGGGGTACAGTGACGGCGCGATCGCGCTCCTCCGGCTCGGGTAAAGCGATGGGTGCTCGCCGACGCGCCGGCTTCCGCCGCCTGCGCACCGGCGCGGCCACCGTGGAGTGCGCCCCGTGAAGCTCTACTCGGAGCGATTGTTCCTGAAGTACCTCTTTTCCAACCACGGGCTCTGCTTTGGGGTCGACATGAAGGACCGGTCGTACCTCCTCCTGTTCTCGCGACGTGGCGTCGTCTTCCAACGACGCCCGGTGGGCGACAAGGTCGTCGAGAATCTCGATTACGAGATCCCGGCGATCGTGGCCGCGCTGGACCGCGAACGGGGCGCGGCTCGCGCTGGGTGAGGTAGTCCCGGTGGCCCGAGGCGAGCGGCGACCCTCCGGGTGAGCCGATCGAGGGGAGCAGAGTCCGTGGAGCCGGCCAACACGCGGGAGAGCCTTCGGCTGCGCGCCCCCGGCGTCGACGTGCCGCTCGGGTTCGTCCGTCGGGACTCGACGGTCTACCTGATCGCGCGCGATCGCTCCGCGCAGTGGCCCGTCGACGCCCTGCGGAGCGGCGCCGTAGAAATCGGGCTCCCGGACGGCGTACGAGGAGGGTCAATTTTCCTGATCGCGGACCCTCAAGCGCGGGAGGCGATCCTCGATCGGTTCCGGGACAAGTACGGGCCGACCCTCTTCGCTCGCTGGTACGAGAATCCGGCGCGGGTCCTTCGGGTCGAGCTCACCGACGGCCCGGCGACGGCCCGACCCGCGCCCGTGTACCGCGATTGGCTGGAGGCGGAGTTCGACAACGTCGCCGACGACTACGACCGCCACATCACCGGGAATCGGATGAACATGCTCTTGCGCGACCGTTCGCTCCGGCGCCTTCGGCCGCTGTTCCAGCGGGAGCGACACCTGCTCGAGATCGGGTGCGGCTCCGGGATGGAGACGCTCCACATGCTCCGTGAGGGGCACTCCGTCGTCGCGGTCGACATCTCCGCGCGCATGCTCGCCGTGGTCCGAGAGAAAGCCCGTCGGGAGGGTCTGACCGAACGGCTGACGACGGAGAAGCTCCGCGCGGCGGACCTCGGGCAGCTGGTCGCACGGTACGGCGCGGCGGCGTTCGACGGTGGATACTCAACGTACGGTGCGCTCAACTGCGAGCCCGACCTGCGGCCGATCCCGCCGGCGCTCGCCGAGCTGATCGCTCCTGGCAAAAAGTTCCTCGCCGGGGTCTACAACCGGTGGTGTCTCACGGAGCTGGTCGGCTACTCGCTCACGCTCCAGACGCGGCGGGCGCTCGGTCGGCGCCGCAACCCGATCCCGGTCGGCGCCTCCCGTTTCTGCATCGACGTCTTCGCCTACTCCGCGCGGGAGTTTCGCGAGCTCTGCGACCCGTACTTCCGGGTCGAGAGCGTCGAAGGTGTGCCGGTCTTCCTTCCCCCGTCCGACCTGACGAGCTACGCGGAGAAGTTCGCGCGGCACTTCGACACATTGGCCCGCTGGGACGGCTGGCTCGGTCGACGCTGGCCCCTCTCCGCCTTGGGCGACCACTTCCTCATGACCCTCGAACGCCGCGGGTCCGCCGCCCCGGCGTGAAGGCCGATCGAGACCGCCGAGGACGCACCCGGCGCGACCGAGCCCGCTGGGAGAACTTCGATCGGCGAGTGGCCCGGCCCAAGGAGGCTCGGTGTGGCCGAGGGCGCGATCGTGCCGAAGTCGAGCGGCGCCACTGGACCGACGTACGCGCGTGGGCTCCGGTTGAAGTCGAAGAGGTCGGTGGGCCAGGCCGACTGCGCCACCCGGTCGTTCAAGGGCGGCAATCCCCAGTTGCGGTCGACGAAGTGCAGCAGTGCGGCCGGGTCGAACGGGGCGTCGGTGACCGAGCCCGCGGGCGTCCAGGGCGAGATCGTCAGGAGGGGCACGCGCAGCCCGTCCCCGACGGCGTCGACGGGCGGCGGGGCGACCGGGTCCCAGAACCCGCCCCCCTCGTCAAAGAAGAGGAAGACCGCCGAACTCGCCGCGACCGGGCTCTGGAAGATCTCGTGGAGGACCGTGGCGGTCCACTCCGAGCCCAACGTGACGTTCTGCGCCGGGTGCTCCGAATAGACCGAATCCGTCGACGGGTCGATGAACGTCACGGCGGGCGGGTCGGGCGACGCGAGCTGCGCGGGGAGGTCCGCGAGCGGCTGGACCCGCTCGGCCCGGCACGCGTCCCCGTAGACCGAGGGGAACATGAGCGGGGCGAGGTACGTTCGGGTCCCGGAATAGTCGTACGCCCAGGAGACCCCAGCGTCGGAGAGCTGATCGAGGATCGTCGGGAACGAGGCGACGGCCGGCGGAGCGGTCCCGTCCGTCATCCAGCCGCCCGTCGTGGCGGCGAGGTCGAAGAATCGGTTCGGCAGCGTCGGACCGAGGACCCCGCTGAAGAACCGATCGGCCAGCGAATAGTTGCGAGCGAGGTCGAAGTAGACGGGGATCTCCTTCTCCGTGTAGTAGCCGAGCGCGTCCTCCGGCTGGGCGTAGCCCGCCCATCGGGCCTGGGCGACGAAGTAATCGTTCCGACCGCCGTCGACCGCCGCGAGCAGATTCGTTCGGTCGTGCGGGAGATCCGGCGTGCTCGACGCGTTCAGCGCAAAGGGGCCCACGGTGCGGTTCGACCCGTACGACGCCGGAAACGCGCCGACGGGCGGGTCGCCAACCACGCCGGGGTACGTGCCGAAGTAGTTCTCGAAGGCGTGGTTCTCCTTGACCACGAAGAACACGTGCTGGACCGGGCTCGTCGCGCCCGACGACGACATCGCCGGACACCCGGGCAGGTTCGGGTGGGCGGCGACGCCGAGCAGCGCGATCACGAGAACGGCGGCGATGAGGGCCGGCGCGGCGAATCGGAACGGAGGGCGCGTCTCGTTCGGACCGCTCATTCGACCATTCCCGGCCGGTTCCGGGGAAGGCTCACGCGCGGAAAGGTTCGGCGCACCGGCTTTCGTGCCGACTCCGCCGGGCCCCTGTTCGGACGAAGTCTACGAGATTCTCACGAGCCCCCGTGGTCCGCACCGTCCCGGTTCCGGGGCGTTCCGCAGGGCGGTAGAGCGGTGCGCGGGTTCCCTGAATTGGGAAACCCGCCGGGCGATATATACCCCGGGACTGCTGATTCGGGCCGATGGGGAAGCTCGAGGTCGCGCGGGCGTTCGACCCCGACCCTAGCGCCGCCGATCGCGTCGACTCGGTCCTCCGGGTCGCTCGCTCGTTCGGTTCGGGGGTCCCGGTCGCGGATCTCTCGGACCTGTTGCCTGCCGACGCTCCTCGCACCGAACCCGACGTGGCCGCCTGGCTCTCGGAAAACCCGACCTTGGCCCGCGTCGTGAACGGGCGCGCCTACGCCCCGGAACCGGCCCCCGTGGTCGGAGATCTGGAGGAACGACACCGCCGGGCCGAAGCGTACGAGGGGGAAGCGCGGGACCTTGTCGACCGTTCGCTCGCGCCCACCTTGCCGCTGCTGCGGTACCTCGGGATCACCGGGTCGACGGCATACGGCGAGCCGGCGCGCGGGGACGACCTCGACTTCCTCGTCGTGACCCGGCGCGGGTCGGTCTGGGTCTTCCTCACGTACACGTACCTCGCCCTGCGGATGCGGAACCGACGCACCGGGGGGGAGGTGCCCGAGGCGTGCTTCAACTTCGTGCTCGACGAGCCCACCGCGCTCCGCGAGTACGCGCATCCGAAGGGGCTCCTGTTCGCGCGGGAGGCGCTGATGACGCGGCCGCTGCACGGTGCGGAGTACTACCGTGGGCTCCTCGGAAGCTCGACCTGGCTCCGCTCCGAACTCCCGCGACTCTTTGGCCGGTGGGAGCAGGGCGGACTCCCGGCCCCTCCCCGACCGGCCCCTGCGCCCCTCCTCGTGCGGGTTCTCGATGCGCTGCTGTTCCCGTGGGTCGCCGCCTACCTCCACGCCCAGGGGCTACGCCGGAACCACGCGCTCCGCGCGAACGGCGAGGGCGACCGATCGTTCCGCACGGTGACGTCGCTCGGACGGCTCGCGTTCGCGACGGCCCGCTTCGATCGGTTGCGCGCCCTGTATGCGCCCCTGCCCCGGCCGGAGCCGGCGTGAGCGCGGCCTGGCCGTCCCTCCAGAATCTGGTCGGTGGGGTCGTCGCGTGCGGCGACGGCGGTCAGGCGTACCGAGCCGTCCGGTCGCTCCTTGACCAGGAGCTGCCAGCGGGCGCGCAATGGAGCGCGATCTGGGTGGTCGTCGCGCCGGACGATCCTTCCACGATGGACGCGGCCGAGCGTGCCGCGCGCTCCGACCCGCGGGTCCGCCTGGTGCGCGAGGACCGGCGCCGCGGAAAGTCGGCGGCCCTGGTCGAGGTGATCGGACGGGCCCGGGGCGACCTGCTGATCCTACTGAACGGCGACGCTCAGGCGGAACCCGGCGCGGTCTCGGCCCTCGTCCACGCGGCGGAACGATCCACCTCGCCCGTCTTCGGCGTGATGGGCCGTGCGGTCCTTCCCGCGGGCGATTCCTCCGGACTTCGGGGCGCGCTCGAGCTCTTGTGGGGGCTCCACCATCGGTTCAACGCGGAGCTCCACGCAAAACGGGAGGGGACCCATCTCTCCGACGAGCTGCTGGCGCTTCCCATCGCGCACCTCCCGCCGCTCGCCGAGGGAATTATCAACGACGGGGCGTTCTCGGGGGCGTGGATCGCGGGCCGGGGCGGCGAGCTGCACTACGCCGATTCCGCGCGCGTCCGGATCGCGCTGCCCCGACGGTTCATCGACCTGCTTCGCCAGCGGCGCCGGATCCAGGTGGGTCATCGACAGGTCGAGCGGATCTCCGGACGGCCCCCATCGACCATCGAGGGGATGGCGGCGCGGCAACCGCGGAGAGCGTGGGGGATCGTCCGGGCGGAGGTCCGCTCGCGGCCGGACGGCGTCCGTGCGCTCCTCGTGCTCGGTGCGGCCGAGGTGGCGGCGTTCCTGCTGAGCCGGCTCGACCTCGTGGGAGGGTCGACCTCGTGGGCCGTGTGGCCGCGCGTCGAGGTCGCCCACAGCGAGCCGGCCGAGGGTGCGGCCCCCGGGACCGCGGCGTGAACCCGCGGCCCGATCCGGGTGGTTCGGACCGTTGAACCCACGGCACGACACCGACGGCCGAGCGACCCAGCCGCCGACCGAAGCACTGCCCGCTCGACCTCTCCGGGGGTGGGCCCGCTGGGCACACGCCGTCGTGCTCCTCGCGGCCGTCGTTGCGTTCGCGGTCGTCACAACCGCGCTCAATGCCCTCGCGGCCTCGAACCTTGCCGATTCCACGTGGGACCTCGGGCTCTATCAGCAGGCGCTCTGGTCCGGCGCGCATCACGGTCCGTTCTACGAGTCGGCGGACTTCGAGACGGGCGGGTTCGGAAGCTTCCTCCAGGTCCACTCGGCGGTCGTACTCGTCGCGCTGGCCCCGGCCTACGGAGCGATCCCGTCGCCCGTACTGCTGTTCGCGGTGCAGGGGGCTCTCGTGGCTCTCGCCGCCGTGCCGTTGTTCTTCCTCGCGCGGTCGGTCACAGGCGCGCCGACCGCGTCGCTCGCCGTGGCGGGTCTCTACCTCGTCTGGGCGCCGACGGTCGGGGGAGCGCTCGACCAGTTCCATATCGAGGCGTTCGTCCCGATCGGCCTGTTCACGCTCGCGTTCCTCGTGCACACCCGTCGGTACCTGTGGGCGGTGCCGGTCGCACTGGTAGCGTTCCTCACGATGGAGGTCGTGCCCGTGTTCGCCTTCTTCCTCGCGCTGTTCCTCCTGTCGGAGCGTTGGTCGCGCCGATGGGCGGCGACGCCGGGTGCCGGCGCGGGCCGGCAGTGGGGGGCCCGAGCCCGCTCCATGCTCGCAGATTGCGGGGCCGTCCCGCTTTGGATCCTCCTGGTCGGTTCGCTCGTCGCCTACTACGCCCTCCTAGGACTGCGAACGCAGGGCCTCGCGACCTGGTTCGGTTTCCCACCGTTTCCGACCACCCCCGTCCACTACGTGATCGGCGCCGACCCGACCTCGCTTGGTCTGTCGCCGGGGAATCTCGGGTCCGAGTTCTTCGTGAAGCTGACGTACTGGATCATCGTCCTCGCCTTGGTCGGGTTCCTCCCGCTCCTCGCGCCCCGGGCCCTCCTCTTGATCGCTCCGTGGTTCGCCTTCACGTTCTTGATGCCCATCACCACCTTCGTGACGTTCGGGTTCCAGTACGGCCTGCTGTTGGCCGGCCCGCTGTTCATAGCGGTCGCGTATGGCGCTCGAGCGCTCCTCGTCGGGCGCGGGGACGCCGCCGCGGTGCGGTCCCCCCGGTCGGTCCGCGACGGCCTCACGACGTCCCGCGGACGCCGGCTCGTGGTCGCGTTCGCGCTCCTCGTCCTCGTGAACCTCCTCGCGTCGCCCCTGTCACCCTGGTCCGGCCCGTCCGGGTCGGACGCGTACGATGTCGCGTACGCACCGGCCCCCGGCTCCCTCAATGTGCACGCGCTCGCCGCGCTGGTGCCGCCGGGCGCCTCGATCGTTGCGTCCGACGGGCTGTTCCCGCTGGTGGCGAACGACCTGAACGCGTACTCGCTGTTCTGGCACACGAACCCGTACCTGGCCCTTCCGTTCGGACCCTCGCACCTACCGGACTTCGTCTTCCTCTCGGAGGACAAGTTGTACGTAGTCCCGCCGTGGCTGGCCGGGTCGGTCTACGACGCTTCCTACTACGGGGTCCGCGGCGTCGCGTGGGCGAGCCCGCTCGGCGGCGTCGTGCTCTTCCAGCTCGGCTACGCCGGTCCGACGACGGTGCTCGGGCCGACGCCATCGACGACCCAATGGCTCGCTCCGGACCGCTTCGTCCCGGCCCCGACGGTCGTGTTCGCCCCCGACCCGCTCGCGCGGTCCGGGTTCGCCCTCACGACGACGAGTGCGGCGGGCGGGCTCATCTGGTCCGGTCCCGGCGTCGACCTCCCGGTGGGTCACTATCTCGTCGTACTGTGGCTCCGAGCGTTCGCGACCGTGCCAGGGACGACGATCGCGCCGACGCTCAACGCGTTCAGCTCGATCGGTTCCGCGTTCGGACTCGCCCCGTGGTACGCGCAGCACGTCCGGTTCGGCGCGCTGAACTCGACCGTCTACGTTCCCCTCGTCTTCCCGATCCAGGTCGTCGCGCCGGTCCTCAACGCGCAGTTCACGGGGACGGCGATGAACGCCGACGTGGGGATCTCCTTCGGGGGCGCCGACGTCATCGCCCTCGCGGGCTAGCGGCGCGCTAGTTCGACGGCGGCGGGCGGCGCTTCGGGTCGACGGGCGCCGCGGCCGGCTTCGGGGCGGGCGCCGGCGCGGGGGGTAGGTCGACGGCGTCGCGGAGGATCGGCATCAGCGGGTCGTGGGTCGGCCGCGAGCCGCCGGGGGCGACCATCGCCGTCGACTCCTCCGACTCGGCCTTGATCTCGTCCTCGATCGATTTGATCTCGGTGAGGAGCTCCTGCTGCTTCGGGATCGGCCCGAGCACGTCGTCGACCGAGCCCACGTACTTCTGGAGCTCGTCCAGCGTGTTCAGGCTGCGGTCGGGGACGGTTCGAGAGGCTCCGAGATACTCGGAGGCTCCCTGGACCAAGCGCGAGAACTCGAACGGGAAGAGGATCTTGGTCGCCTGACCGTCGCCGACGCGAGCGACGGTGTCGAGGGAGAGGACCGTGAGCGCTTTCGCATCGAGGGTCCCGGCCCCGAGCGACAGGATCCGGAGGCGCTGGGACTCGCCCTGCGCCTCGAGGATCGTCGCCATCCGGCCCCCCTCGGCCTCGAGGATCTTCGACTGCCGCACGCCCTCCGCCTGCAGGATCCGCGATCGCTTCTGGCCCTCGGCGACGAGGATCGCGGAGCGCTTCTCGCCGTCGGCCCGAAGGACCGCGGCGCGCCGCTGGCGCTCGGCGGCGGTCTGCTCCTCCATCGCGGTCTTGACCGGTCCGACGGGATCGACCTCCTTGATCTCCACCGCCTCGACGCGGACGCCCCATCGGTCCGTCGCCTCGTCGAGGATGTCGCGGAGCCGGGTGTTGATCCGCTCCCGGTTGTAGAGGATCTCGTCGAGCTCCATGTCGCCGATGACGGAGCGGAGGGTCGTCTGCGCGAGGGCGACCGTCGCGATGTGGTAGTCCTGGACCTGGAAGATCGCCTTCGGCGCGTCGACGACCTTGATGTAGATGATCGCGTCGACGTTCGTGGGCGAGTTGTCCTTCGTGATGACCTCCTGGCGGGGCACCTCGAGGACCTGGGTCCGCAGGTCGATCTTGCGGACGACGGCGACCGGGTTCACCCAGTTGAACCCCGGATTGATCATCTTCTTGTACGAACCGAGGACCGTGACGATCCCCTGCTGGTACGGCTGGACCGTGTAGATGGCCCGGCTCATGAACAGCAGGACCACGAGAACGATGATGATCACGAGGACGGCGACGGCGGTGTAATCGACCATAGCGTGGTTCCCCCGTTCAGCTCGCTTCCTCGACCGGCACGACCGTCACGGTCACGCCCTCTCCGGAGATCACGCGCACCCGCGTGCCCGCCGGGATGTCCCGGTCGGAGCGCGCCGACCAGACCTCCGAGCGCACACGGACCTTCCCCGACATCGTGTTGGGGACGACCGGGGCGATGAGGACGCCCGTCTCGCCCTCGAGGCCGCCCGAGGTCGTGGTCATCGGGCGGTGGGTCGGTGCGATGTACCGATAGAAGGGGATCTCGGCGAACGCGGCCGCGAGCGCCGCCACGACGATCAGGGTGACCCCCGGGAGCGTCGCGAGGAACTCCTCGTTCACGACGGTGATGAGGACGCCCGCGACAATGAGAATCGAGCCGGGAATGAACAGAAGCGCCCCGGGATGCGCGAACTCGAGGAACAGGACGAACAGTCCCGCGAGCACTAGTGCGACCCCCAGCCACTCGAGAACCATGGGTCCGACCGCCGTCAGGGGGAGGGATGGGATAAGCTTTGGTCGGGCGCTCGAGGATGGGGGGCGGCGGACCTAGCGGATGTACGTGTCTGTCGAAGCCCGGTCGAACCCGCGGACGAGCCGGAGCCGCCGCCCTTGCCCGCGCGGCGCGTAGGCGAGGAACGGGTACATACGCCACAGGTCCCCCTCGGCCATGTGCGTCGCCGGGTGGGACCCGCCGAACACGGTCCGCGTGACGTACGCCGTCACGCGTCGGACCTCCGCCTCGTCGAGGTAGCCGAGCGCGTGGAGGTACTCGTGGGCGAGGATCACGTAGACGAACGAGTTGAACTCGAGAACCGAGGACGCGTTCGCTTCCATCGCGTGGACCAGGCCCTCGTTCATCACGATGATGTTGCCGGTGACCTGCCAGTACGCCCCGAGGCTCGGGGGAAGGTCCGAGAGACCGAGTCCCAGGCCCGTGCGCTCGATCCCGAGGGCGCGTCGAACGGCGCCGCGAACGACCCGGAAGACGCGGTCGAAATCGGCCCGGCTCTCGAGGAGGCTCGCGAGCGCGAACGGCGGGACCGCGACGTCGGCGACCGGCGGCTCCGGTCCCGTGGCCGGCGTCGTCCGGGTCGGCAGCGGGGCGAGGTTCGTCCGCATCACCCTCGATATCCCCGTTCCTCCTGATATAGGGACGGTTACCCGCGCACCACCGGTGGCGGACCCAACGGCGGGCCGATCGCCCACCGGGGAGGGCGAGATTAATGCGGTCGACGGGGTGCGTCGACCGACCGATGCCGAACCTGACCGAGACCGTCTTTCCCCAGCGGAAGGAACGGTTCGAGGACCGACGACGCGAGGGGAGCGACCGCAAACTCCTCGACGAGTTCTTCGACCACCCGACGCTCCTCGCCGTCTCGAAGCTCGTCAGCCAGGGGCAGTTCGAGTCGATCGACTACCCGATCTCGACGGGCAAGGAAGGCGGCGTGTTCCGCGCGACGACGCCGGACGGCTTCCGCGCGGTCAAGGTCTATCGCATCGGCAACGCCGTGTTCCGCCGGATCCCGCCCTACGCCCTCGAAGAGCTCCGACGGGAGGCGAGCCAGGGGAACTTCCGCCGCCTCATCTTCGCGTGGACGCGCCGCGAGCACACGATCCTGCGGGCGCTCCACCTCGCCCGAGTTCGGGCGCCCCAGACCTACGGCTACTTCCGGAACATCCTCGTGATGGAGTTCGTTGGCGTCGATGGATTGCCGTGCCCTAGGGTGCGCGACGCGGTCCTCCCCGACGTCGCCGCCTTCTACGAGGACCTCGTCGAGCAGCTGCGACGCATGACGGTCGACGCGCACCTGGTCCACGGCGACCTCTCGCCGTACAATGTCCTGCTCCTGGAGAACCGCCCGGTGTTGATCGATGTCGCCCAGTCGATCCCGACGCGGCATCCCGCGGCCCCCTCGCTTCTGCTGCGCGACGTCGCGAACTTCGCGAAGTACTTCCGTCGCCTCGGGCTCAAGGTCAGCACCGAGTCGTTCTTCGACGCCGTCGGGGGCGCCACCGTCGGGCCGAAGGGGGCGTGATGCCGGAGCTGTTCGCTCGGATCCCCGAGGACCGCGTCGCGGTGCTGATCGGGGCGGGCGGGACCACGAAGCGGTCGATCGAGCAGCGGACGCGTACGCGGCTGACGATCGAGGCCGCCGAGGGGGGCGTCGAGGTCGAGTCGCTCGACGAGGGCGACGTCGACGGGGCGCTCCGTGCCCGGGACATCGTGCTCGCGATCGGACGCGGTTTCTCCCCGGCGCGCGCCGCGCGGCTCCTCAAGCCGGACACGTACCTCGGGATCATCGAGATCAAGCGGGTCGCGCGCCGCCACGACAAGGACTCGTTATGGCGCATCCGCTCGCGACTGATCGGCGCCCAGGGCCGCGCCCGGCGCCGGCTCGAGGACCTCTCCGGCGCGTCGGTGAGCGTGCTCGGCTCGACGGTCGCCGTCATCGGGCAGGAGAAGGAGCTCGAGAGCGCCACGAAGGCGATCGAGCTCCTGTTACGGGGCAGCGAGCATTCGACGGTCTTCCACCTCCTCGTGCGCCGGCGCCGGGACCAGGCCGTCGAGGCGGCGCTCGAACCGCTCGAACCGGCCGAGCCCATCGACCTGGAGTAGCCGATGGGCCGCACCGTCGCGCTCGAGGGCCGGACCCTCGACTGGGCCCGCGGCGTCTTCGCCCGGTACTATGCCGCCCGCCGCGTCCCGGCGCCGGAGCGGTTCGCCCGCCGCGAGTTCGCCGCCTTTCCGTTCCGCACCGAGACGCTGATGCGGCGCCACGCGAGCTTTCGCTCCGCGGAGGAGCTCTCCGAGTTCCTCGCGCGGGAGGTGCCGCGCCACGTCTACTACTCCTCGGCGTACTACCGGTCGCCGGACCATCCCAAGATGGCCGAGAAGGGCTGGCTCGGCGCCGACCTCATCTTCGACCTCGACGCCGACCATCTCCGCGGGGCCGACGCGCTCGGCTACGCGGGGCAGCTCGACCTCGTCAAGGAGCGCGTCGGCGCCCTGATCGACGACTTCCTCGTCCGCGACTTCGGGGTCGCGCCGGAGAATCTGCGTCTCGTCTTCTCCGGCGGCCGTGGCTACCACGTACACGTGCGCGACGAGGCGTTCCAGCGCCTGACGAGCGCCGAGCGGCGGGAGATCGTCGAGTACGTGATGGGCGTCGGGTTCGACCCGGCGACCGCCGTCGACGAGCGGCGGGAGGACGGCGCCACCCCGGTGGCCCTCGACGCCGAGCCGGGAGAAGCCCCCGGACCCCCGAAGGGTCGCTCGGTCCGGTCGTTCAAGCGGCTCTACCCGCCCGACGCGCCGGGCTGGAAGGGCCGGATGACCCGGTCGGTGCTCCGCCTCCTCGCCCGCTGGGAGACCGAAGGGGCCGCGGTCGCGGCCGCCGAGATGCAATCCGCGGGCCTGACCGCGGCGACCGCGCGACGGCTCGCGCGCGTTCTCATCGATGAGGGCAAGGCGCAGAGCATCCGTACCTCGCTCTCGCTCGAGGTCTTCCGCGGCGGCGTGCCGGACGAGTTCCTTCGGGTCGTCCTCGGCCAGGCCGCGATCGAGGTCCAGGGCGAGACCGATGCGCCCGTGACAACGGACATCCACCGGCTCATCCGATTGCCCGATTCGCTGCACGGCGGCACGGGGCTCCGGGTCGTGCCCCTCGACCGGGTGGAGCTCGAGCGGTTCGAGCCGCTGCGCGACGCGGTCCTCGCCGCGCCCGCGGGGGAAGAGGTCGACGTCGAGCTGGTCGAACCGGTCGACCTCACCGTCGGTGGGTCGGTCGTTCGGGGCGCGGTCGGCGACGTCCGCCGCCTCGCTACGTCGCCGGCGGTGTTCCTGGTCCTTCGGGGGCAGGCGGCACTTCGGCCCTGACGGGAACCGCGAGCCGACCGATCCGCTCGATCGACCCTTCGACCAGGTCGCCGACCTTCAGCTTGCGGCTCTCCTTGCCGAACTCGAAGCCGGCCGAACCGCCGAGCGTGCCGAGCGAGATCACGTCGCCCGGCTCGAGCGTGATGCCGCGCGACAGGTGCGCGATGATCTCGGGCAGGCGGAACACGTAGTCGAGGGTGTCGCCGGATTGCCGCACCTCGCCGGCGACCTTGAGCTCCATGCGGAGCGGGTACGGGTTCCCGACCTCCTCCTTCGGCACGACCCAAGGTCCGACGGCCATCGCGCCGTCGAACCCCTTGCCCATCACCCAGTCGACGTTCCCGCCCTCGGGGGGGTACTGGAGGTCGCGGTAGCCCATGTCGAGCGCGATCGTATAGCCGGCGACGTGCTCCTCCGCCTTCGCCGCGGGGATGTGCTTGCCGCGCTGACCGATCACGGCCGCGAGCTCGACCTCGACGTCGGGGAACGTTCCGGCCAGGTGGAGGACCAACGGCTCGCCCGGTCCGACGAGGCTGTTGAAGAAGCGCGTGAACGCGTACGGCCGCGCCGGCGTCGGCTTCGACTGCTCGGCGAGGTGGCTCTTCGAGTTGTGGGCGAGGCAGTAGATCTTCGCGCCGCTCAACACGGGGGCGAGCAGTCGGACCCCCTCCTCCGGCTTGAAGAGGAACCGGGCACCCGTCGCCGCGCGCGGGGTCCAGCCGGCCTTGCGGCGTCGGTCGATGTACTCGACGATCTTCTTCGTGATCTGGACCGATTCGGGGCCGCCCGTGAAGAACGCCCGCATATCGCGGAACCGGCTCGGGTCCGCGCCCTTCACGGGGTTGACGCCGAAGTAATCGCGGCACGCCGTGTCGAGGTCGATGTACTCGTTCGCGTCGGTGATCATGCCGAAGTGGAACTGCTCCGCGACGACGAAGTGGACGAGCTTCACGAGGCGCCTCCCGCGGGCTCCCGAGGGCGGACCGACTATAAGCGTGCCGAAGGCGCCCTGCCCGGAAGCGGGTCGGGCCGCCTGTCGCTAGGCCCGGTCCGCCCCGAACGAGAGAAGGACGCCGTCGTCGAGCGGTCGTAGTTCCTGCCGCGCCAGCCGGACGACGTTCTCGGCGCCGAGGCTCTCCGGTCCGCCGACCATCGTCGGCGCGGTCGCGCCCCCGATCACCACCGGCGCGACGTAGACGGTGAGCGCGTCGAACCATCCTCCCCGCAGAAA
>Ga0075426_10000670_pt1 | contig 23689 bp, 24 predicted proteins | sample SoiMethybrSBSTD5_FD_75304 | JGI IMG/M metagenome (GOLD analysis project Ga0075426, IMG submission 75304) | Bulk soil microbial communities from a Populus tree surrounding site in Tennessee, USA - Soil MetaG P. TD hybrid SBSTD5 | ecosystem: Environmental > Terrestrial > Soil > Tree plantation...
CGGATCGCGGATCGCGTTCAGGATGTAGTCGGTCTCGTTCAGCGGCTCACCGGGAAAGAACATCTGCGTGACGAGGCGCGAGAGCCACACTCTTCCCCAGACGGAGAAGTGGATGTGCGGCGGCCGCCACCAGCCGCCGGTGTCCGGCACGGGATAGGCGCCCGGCTTGATGGTGCGCAGCTCGATGAGGCCGCCGTCGCCGGCGACGAGACGTGCCGCACCGTAGAAATTCGGATCCGCCGGTGCGTCGTTCGTATCGTTCGGATGGATGTATTTGCCGGCCGCGTTGCAATGCCAGACTTCGACCACGGCACCCGGCACGGGCGCGCCGTCCTCGTCCACCACCCGCGCGCACAGATGGATGAGCTGCCCGAGCGCGCGCTTCGCGCCCTGGCCGGCGAGATCACCGCGTAACGTGGGCAAGCGTCGGGACAGGTTTTGCGGAGCGGTCAGCTCCGAGCGGGTCTGCGGCCGGCGCACGAGCGGCTCGGCCGGCCAGCGGCTCGCGGTCTGCGCGTAACCCGGCACGACGCCTTCGGACTGCGTGGCGGGATCGCGACGCCTTAGCGAAAACTGCGGCGAAGACGGCGGCATGGTTGACACCGTAAACGACTTCGTTGATAGTGTCAACGATGGACGCGGTGACGCTCTGCGAGTGCTTCGCGCGCGACGGCCTGCAGCACGAAGCGGCGTTCGTGCCCACCGCCACCAAGCGCACCCTCATCGAGCGCTTCGCAAGCCTCGGCTTCCCGCGCGTCGAGGCGACCTCGTACTCCAATCCCAAGGTCGTGCCGCAGTTTTCCGACGCGTCTGAGCTACTCAAAAGCGTCGAGAGAAAAGCAGGCGTCCACTACAAGGCCACCTGCGCCAACGTGCGCGCGGTCGAGCGTGCCCTCGCCGACCTCGACGCCGGCTTCGGCGCGAACGAGATCAGCCTGCTCGTCTCCGCCACCGAATCGCACTCGCAGCGCAACCTCAACCGATCGCGCAGCGAGCAGTGGAAGAACATCGAGGACATGGTGCGCGCCGCGCACGGCCGCTTCCGGCTGATCGGCACGGTGTCGGTCGCCTTCGGCTGCCCGTTCGAGGGCAAGGTCGATCCGGGCGTCGTGGCCGCCGACGTGCAGCGCTTCCATGCGCTCGGCGTCGAGCATGTCGCGCTCGGCGACACGATCGGCACGGCGACGCCCACGGCAGTGAAGAAACTGGTTTCCCGAATCGGGGAGAGAAACCTGATCGCTCACTTCCATGACACCCGCGGCACGGGCCTCGTCAATTACGTCGCCGCCTACGAGGCGGGCGTGCGCTGGTTCGACAGCGCGTTCGGCGGCGTGGGCGGGCATCCGGCGAAGGTGAAATACGGCGAGGGGCACACGGGCAACGTCGCCACGGAAGACCTCGTGAATCTCTTCGAGTCGATCGGCATCGCGACGGGCATCGACGTCGATGGCGTGCTCGCGACCGCGGAATTGTGCGAGCAGGCGCTCGGCCGCGAGCTCTACGGGCGCGTGACGCGCAGCGGGCTCAATCCTTTGCTGGCTTGAGCTCGCGCCGCCAGAGAAGCGGCATCGTCTCCTCCATGCCGAGAAAGCGGCCGTCGTCCGCGAAGCGGTAGCGCTGCTCGGTGACATGCGTGGGCCGGCTGATTTTGAGCGCACCGCCCGTGAAGCTCATCGGGCGCACGACGAGCACGCCGTCCTCGATGTCGAGCACCGGCGCTTCGACATTGCGGCGCAGGAGCGGCCATAGCGTCGCGCTCAGGCGCTCGCTCGGCAGCAGCGGCTCGGTCGCGAGCGTCTCGCGCGACTGCCAGCCGTCGAGGCCGGTGGCGTCGATGGCATAGCCGTCACGCGTGCGCCTGATCGTCCCGCTTTCGCTGCCGGCGAACGTGTCGACGCAGTAGTCGCACGAGCGCAGGCGCAATTGCGCGTCCAGCTCGAGCCGGCTCGTGCGCCGCTCGACGTGGCGGCGCGGCACCGCGGCCGCGTGGCGTTCCTCGATCAGCCACCCGCCATCCGCCAGCTGCTTGTGGCGGAAGCTGATGCGTCCGGCCTCGGCGCCGACGATGCGCTCGCTCCACACGTTTTCGTCGCCGCCCGGTAGCGCAGTGCTCGGAAGCCGCGCCGGCGCGGCGCAGAGGGCGGCGCGCTGCTCGAGCAGCCGATCGAGATCGGCGCGCGGCAGGTAATAGCCGTTCACGCCGACGGCCTCGATACGCTCTAGCGCGCGCAGATCGCGCATCGGATTGCCGCGCGTGACGATGAAATCGGCGCGCTTGCCGACGGCGAGCGTCCCGGAGCCGTCGTCGAGGAAGCGCCCGACTTCGCTCGTGGCGCAGCGCAGCGCTTGGTAGGGCGTCATGCCGGCGGCGACGAAGTTGGCGAGCTCGGCATGCAGCGAGGCGCCCGGCACGTTCCAGGGATTGAGCGAGTCGCTGCCGGTCAGCAGCGGGACGCCCTCCTCGTTGAAGATCGCGACCACCTCCTGGAAGGCGCGGGCGCGGTGCCGTTGCGTATCGCGCCACTGCGCGACGTCGTCCATGCGCGCGCGCTTCGTCCAGCGCACGAGCGTCGCTTCCCAATCTTTGATCACCGCCGGGCTGACGTACTTCAGCGCAGGATCGCGCATGCCTTCGTCGGGCGCGAGGGCATCGCGCTGGTGGAAGACGAGCGTCGGCACGTTCCACGTCCCGCGCTCGGCGAGGAAGCGCGCGAGGCGCCGCATCGCCGCCATGTCGAGGCGCGTGCCGGGCACCGGATCGAAGCGGTCCCAGAAGGCGGGATCGGGCGCATCGGGGCGCAGATGCCCGCGCGCGACGTTGTGGAGCTGGTCGAGGCAATGCACGCCCGCCCGCGCCGCCTCCTCGAAGCTCATCGCATTCGGACAGTTGGCGCTGACCGGCACCGGCGACGCGGCCACGAGCGCGCGCAGATTCCCGGGCGTGAGGAGCGAGAACGCCTTGATCTGACGGTAGCCGACCGCGGCGAAGCGATGCGCGAGCGGCTCGGCCTGCGCGAGCTCGGTCATCGCCACGCCGCGCGGCATGTCGGTGCGGCCGGTCGGGCCGACGCCATCGACCGGCGGGCTGAGGGTGACGAGCCGCGGGCTCGGGAATTCGCCGCGTTCGCCGGCGCGCGACAGCGCGAGCTGGAACGGCACGCACACGCTGCGCACGGTCGTGATGCCGTGGGCTAGATAAAGCGGGCTGTCGGCCGGGTCCCAGTAGTGCGTGTACATGTCGCCCAGACCGGGCATGACGTAGCAGCCGCGCCCATCCACGACTCGCGCGCCACTCGTGTCCAGGTTGGGGGAAGGACCGAGGGCGCGGATCACGCCGTCCTCGATGATCAGAGTGTGATCGGCGAGCTCGCGCTCGGTATCGAGCGGCAGCGCCGTGACGTGGGCGAGCGCCAGCCGGCCGCGCTCGCGCGGCGGAAAGTCGAGCGGCTGGAATTCGGGGACGGAGCCCGAACTACGGCTAATGCTTGTACGCCTTCGCCTGGCGGCGCACCGCCTCGTGGTCGAACTGGTTGATCTCGTCGACGAGGTCGTTCGTGACGAGCTGCTTGACGTCGACCTTGGTCGTCATGCCGGTGGCGCCTTCGGTCGGCACGGACATGAAGTTCTGCAGCCGGTCCCATCCGCCGGGGTCGGAAAGGCCGTACTTGCCGGGCTGGCGCGGCTTCATGATCGCCAGCGCGGCGTTGAAGAAGGTCCGGGTGAACGCCGGATCCGTGTGCTCGGCAGGATTCACCTTCTTCATGACGGCGAGCGCGGCCTCCGGGTTCGTCTCGGCGAAGAGCGTGGCCTTCGCCATGGCGCGGCCGAAGCCGACGACGTAGCGCCGGTCGTTGCGGAAGACATCGTCGTTGGCGACGGTCGTCTCGGAAGCGAGCTGCAGCTCCTCGCTGTCGCAGGTGATGCACTTCAGCTTGCCGCCGGCCGCCTCGACGCTGACGGTGTTGTTCCACGAGAGGTTGAGCGCCTGCACCTTGCCCTCTTTGAGCGCGAGCGCATGCACCGCCATCGTCGGGCCGAGCGCCACGAAGGTCACGTCGCGCGACGGCACCAGTCCCGCGCGCTGCAACTGCGCGCGCAGCAGCGGCAGGTCGCCGCGGGTCAGATCGATCGTGCCGATGTGCTTTCCCTTGAGGTCGGTGAGCTTGTTGATCGGGCTGTCGGGCAGCGTCTTGACGTCGAACGTATTGCGCGTGAGGAAGTCGTAAAACGCCTTGTACTTCACACCCTCGGCGAAGCCGAGCAGCGTGTTCGGCGCGAGGATCACCGCCATCTGCGCGTTGCCCGCGGCGAGCTGCTGCACCACCGCGCTCGAGCCGTTGGCGACCTGGAGGTCGAGGTCGATGCCCTCTTCCTTCATGTAGCCGAGCTGGTTCGCGGTGCTGATCGGAAAGAAGGTGATGCCGTCACGGAACGGCAGCAGCACGCGGAATTTCTTGAGCGGCGGCGCCGACTGCGCAGCCGCGCCGAGCGCAAAGCCTGCGAGCAGGACTGCGGCGAATATTTTGCGAACCATGGTCTCCTCCTTAGCCCGTAAAGCGGGTGCGGCGCCAGAACACGATCTTGCGCTCCAGGACCTCCATGATGCCGTAGAGAAGGAGCCCGAGCGCGGACACGACGACGATAACCGCAAAAACCAGGTACACCTTCAGCTCGAAGCTGAAAGTCGTGATCAGCGTTCCCAGGCCCTCCTTCGCCGTCACGAACTCGGCGACGAGCGCGCCGATGAGGGCGAGGGTGAGCGAAGTCTTGAGGCCGGCGAAGATCGCCGGCAGCGCCGTGGGCCAGGCAAGCTTCCAGAAGATCTGGCTGCGGGAGGCGACGAGCGAACGCATGAGCAGCAGCTCGTTCTCCTGCACCGACTCCAGGCCCACGACAGTGTTGATGACCACCGGGAAGAACGAGATCGCGATCGCCATCACGATCTTGGATTCGATGCCGAAGCCGAACCAGGTGATGAAGATCGGCGCCAGCACGACCTTGGGCATGACCTGGAACGCGACGACGTAGGGGTAGGCCACCTCCTTGAAGAGGCGCACGTTCACCATGACGATGCCGAGCGCGATCGCGGCCACGCCGCCGATGAGAAAGCCGGAGAGCGTCTCCGCGGTCGTGAGCCAGACGTGCTGCGGAAACCACTCGGCGGTGAAGAGGATGACGAGGCCATACCAGATGCGGCTCGGCGGCGGCAGCACGAGCGGCGACACCATGCCGGCGCGCGCGACGAGCTCCCAGATGACGAGCAGCACGACGAAGCTGAGCGATGAGAGGATCGCCGCCCTCATCGCGCCACGCCCAGGTGCTCTCGTACTTCGAACGCCGTGCGCGCGAACTCCGGCGACTTCATGACTTCGATCGAGCGCGGCCGCGGCAGCGGCACGTCGAGCACGGCGACGACCCGCCCGGGCGCGGTGTCCATGACGACGATGCGATCGGAGAGGAACACCGCCTCGGCGATGCTGTGCGTGACGAAGATGATCGTCTGGCCGCGGCTCGCCCAGATGCGCAGGAGCTCGAGGTTCATGCGCTCGCGCGTGAACTCGTCCAGCGCGCCGAAGGGCTCGTCCATCAGGATGATCGGCGGATCGGTGATCAGCACGCGCGAGAGCGCGGCGCGCTGCTGCATGCCGCCGGAGAGCTCGCGCGGATAGGCGCCTTCGCGCCCGCCGAGGCCGACGAGGTCGATGATGCCGCGCGCCTTCTCCATGGCCGGTGAGCGCTCCAAGCCGAACACCTCGATCGGCAAGAGCACGTTCTCGAGCACCGTGCGCCACGGAAAGAGCACCGAGGTCTGGAACATGACGCCGACGTCGCGGCGCGGGCCGGTGACGCGCCGGCCGCCGACGCGGATCTCGCCGGTGCTCGGCTCGAGCAGCCCGCCGATCAGCTTCAGCAGCGTCGACTTGCCGCAGCCGCTCGGGCCGACGAAGGAGACGAATTCGCCGGGATGGATGTCGACGCTCACCGCGCGGAGCGCCTCGAGGCCGGTGGGAAAGACCTTGCTGAGGGCGCTCACCGCGATGGCACCGGCGTTCGCCTCCATCGCGCTAGGCCGTGGCGGGCGCCTTGCCGCGCATGTAGTCCTTCGCGAGCTGCTCCCAGCTCAGGCTCTTCGGCTGGAACACCGTCGACGCCGCCATGATCGGCGGCACGACACCGATGCCCGGTGGCATGGCTCCGTGATGCTTCAGCTCTTTGGCCGCCGATAGCAGCAGCCGCCGCATCTGCACCAGCGTCGCGTCGGTGCCGACGAGGTGCTCCTGCGTTCGGTCCATGATCGCGCCCATGCCCTCGGTACAGGCGCGGTCCTGCGCCCAGATGCCGCGAATTCCCGAGAACGACACCTTGCGCTGCGCGCCGCGGTCCTGGAGGTAATCGTTCGTCCGATTGGCGCGTGGCATCCACGCGCCGCCGGGCTCCGTGCTCGGCGGCAAATAGCCTTCCGGCGGGATGTGCGCGCCCATGCCGGTGAGGAGGCGCGAGCGCTCGTCGGCGCTGAACGCTCGCTCGTGCAGGTACTGGATGCGCCACACCATCGTGTGCTCATCGTCCATCGGCTGCCAGACGTTGCAGTGCAACGGGCTGCCGACGGCGCCCGGCACATAGACGTAGAAAGGCAGCACGAGCTGCGTGAAGCGCCAGTAATAGCGATCGCCCGCATCGCGGCGCGCGCCGACGAAGAGACCGTAGTCGGTCTTGAGCACGCTGATCTGCGGGCTGCGGTCGCGGGCCTTCACGTCCTGCTCGAGTGCGACTTCCGAGAGGTGCTTCTCCGAGAGGATGCCCGCCGTGCCCTGGTAGCCCGACTGGCCGCGCGGATCGAGCGGCGCGTGCAGGAACGACACGTGCGACGGATCGAGGTCGCCCTCGAGCGCCTGCGCGTAGTTGCATTCGAGGAGCTGCTTCGTCATCACCTTGTGTTCTGCCGGCACCTCGCTCCAGCCAAGCTCGGGAGGCGCGGGCGGCTCGGCCTGCGGGCCCATGTAGGTCCAGACGATGCCGTTGCGCTCGACGCAGCGATAGTTTTTCGCGCGGACCTTGTTGCGGATGTCGCGATCGCCCGGCGCGTTCGGCATGTCGAGGCAGCGACCCTCGGTGTCGAACTTCCAGCCGTGGTAGATGCAGCGCAGGCCGCAGTCCTCGTTGCGCGCGAAGAAGAGCGGCGCGCCGCGGTGCGGGCAGTTCGCGCCGAGCAGTCCGACTTTGCCGTTCGAGTCGCGGAACGCGATGAGATCCTCGCCAAGGAGCCGCACGCGCAGCGGCTGACCATCGCGCTCGGGCAGCTCGGAAGAAAGGATGGCCGGCTGCCAGTACTGGCGCATCACCGCACCCATCGGCGTCCCCGGGCCGATGCGCGTCAGGAGCTCGTTTTCTTCTCTCGTGAGCATGCGAAGATTTTAGAGCGTTCTATAGCGGTCCATGCCGAGGTCGAGAGCCATGGTTCGCCGGTGCGCCTCCTCGACGTAGGGAAGCAGGCGCTCGTTGCGCTTGCGAATCTGCGCCAGATCGGCGAGCAGCGTGGGCATCAGCCGCTCGAGGTCGGCGTAGAGCGCGTCCTCATTTATGGTCGTGGCACGCCCATCCTGGATCACCAAGCGCCCATCGACGATCACATGGCGCACCGAGCGCCCCGGCTCCGTGTAGACGAGCTGGCGGACCGCGTCGTTGAGCGGCGCGAAGGCCGGGTCGCGCAGGCTGAGAAGCGTGATGTCGGCCTTGCGTCCCGGCGCAATGCGGCCGATCTCCTCGCCGAGGCCGAGCGCCTGCGCGCCGCCGAGCGTGGCCGCGGCGAACGCCTTCTCGCCGCCCTCGCCCGCGAGCAGCGCGAAGAGCTTCATCGCCTGGAACAGGTTCTGCGCATCCGAGCAGCTCGAGTTGTCGGTGCCGAGCGCGACCTTCACGCCGGCTTCGACATAGGCGCGCACGGGGGCGACGCCGCTTCTCGTCTTGAGGTTGGAGGCGGGATTGAGCGCCACATGCGCGCCGGCGCGCGCCACCTGGTCGATCTCCGCCGGCTGCAGCCAAACGCCATGCGCGAGCGTGAAGCGCTCGTTGAGGAGTCCCACGCGCTCGAGATGGCGGATGAGCGAGCCCCCGTCGGCGCCGTAGTGCTGGCGCGCGATCGCCATGTTGCCCTTCGATTCGTAAACGTGGCAGAAGACGCGGAGCTGCTCGCGCTCGGAAAGCTCGGCGAGTAAGCCGAGATACTCCTCGGAGCATATTTCCGGCGTCGCCGGACCGAGCGCCCAGGTCAGGCGCGGATGGCGACCGGCATGGCGCCGGCGCTCGCCCTCGATGCGTTCGATGAGCTCGCGCGCGTTGCCGCCGCGTTTCACCGAGACGGTCGCCTTGGCGCGCAGCTCGCTCGGGATCAGCTCATCCCAGTATGGCAGGGGCCGGCTGCCGGGCACATCGCCGACCTGCAGCGCAAGCACGCAGCGGATGCCGATGTCGTCGTATGCCTGCGCGATCGTGTCGACCTCTGCCGGATCGAACGGATGCACGGTCGCCATGTCCTGCAGCGCCGTGATGCCGGATTTGAGCGCTTCGAGCGCGCCGATGAGCACGCGCGCGCGCACCTCCTCGCGCGAGCGCTGCGGATAGTTCGGCGGCACGGCATGCAGCAGCCACGCCTCGAGCGGCATCGGCGCGAAGCAGCCCTTGAGCAGCGTGTCGTGCGAGTGGTAATGCGCGCTGACGAGGCCCGGGATGGCAAGCATGTCGCGCGCGTCGATGATCTTCGCGCCCGCCGCCGCGGGAATGTTCTCGTCCACGGCGGCGATGCGCTCGCCACCGACGGCAATGTCCCGGACGGCCGGCCGCGCCTCGGGCGCGAGCGGATCGAGGACCCGCGCGCCGCGCACGAGGAGCGTCGTGCTCATCAGTGGGTGTCGAAGACCGCCTGATACTGCGCGAGCAGACGCTCGCGTGCGCGCACGTCCTCCGGCAGCTTGCCGAAGCGCAGCAGGCACGCCATGAGCAGCAGGCGCGCTTTGGTGGCGGTCAGGTTGCGGCCGCCGATGAACACGTCCTTCGGCCCGGTGAAGCCTTCGTTGTTGCCGCGGCCGACGAGCGCCACCGGCATGCCGCGCTCGATCGCCGACCGGAGCAGGCGCGTGCGTGCGGCGGAGGTGCCGGTGCCGTACGGCGAGTGGCCCTCGAATACGAAGCCCGCGAGCGGATAGCGGCGCGCGTTGCGCTCGATCAGCGCGGCGAGGTCGGCGTCGTCCTCCGGATCGTTGTCCTCGGCGTAATAGTTCGCGTCCTTGAGGATCGCCACCTTCGGGATCGCGCCGGGAAGCAGCTCGCCGCGATCGTTCTTCACCGTCGCCGGCAGGCGCGAGAGGTTCACCTCCGACTGGTACGTGTGCCGCCGCGCGGGGATGTAGGTGATCGTCGGCGGCCCCTCATGCCCGGCTGCGCCGATGATGCCGCCATGTCCGCCCGTGACGACATAGCCGCCCGGGCGCGCATCGCCCTTCTGCACGTCGCGCGCGGCGAAGATGCGCTGGTCGGCGACGAGCACGACGCCGAGGCGATTGCGGCCGTCGCCGTCGGCCCAGGCGCGCGAGGCGATGAGCTCCGCCGAATCGAGCAGGTTCTTGTCGCCGTCGTTGCCAATCATGCCGTGCACGCGCTGCGAGGCGTTGCCGCAGATCGGAGCCGTCGTGTCGATGAGGAGGTTCAGCCAGTAGAGCGTCTCCTCGATGCGCGGGCTGCCCTGCGTCCAGATCGCGCCGGCGTAGCGGCCGCTCGCCATGATCGCCTGCACGGCATTCGTGATCTTCGCGAGCGTCTCGCGCGTCGGCGACACCGCGAGGTGGTAAGGCCGATAGGGAAAAAAATCGCGTCCCATCACCTCCGGCGGATCGCCCTTGGTGTAGCCGCCAGGCGGCGCGACGCGATAGAAGTCGAAGTCGGCTTTTGCGGCGAGCAGGCCCGAGTGCCCATGGCCGTCGATGCCCAGGCGATCGATCTCCTCGAATAGGCGCTCGCCATCCGGATAGAACGGCTGACGCGAGCGCGCGGCCGGCGCCTTTGCCTCGGCGCCGTCATGGTCCCAGGCCCGACCGTCCGCCTGGCGCGCCATGTACGGCAGCGGATAGAGGCCGTCCTCGGGCTTGAGCGTCACCTCGTACACCGGTACGTCGCCGCCGCTCTTGCGCTCCCGGTGGAAATTCCCTGATGCATCCAGGTAGCCGTCCGGCGGGCCATAGAGCTCGGCGGCGTCGCGCTCGAGCGGGTGCGCGCTGAACTGCTCGACGTAAACCTTTACCGGCGCCGCGAGCCGCTGCGGGCGCAGCGCATCGAAGCGCAGCGGCTGCCCGCTCTCGTCGCGAAGCAGCGGCAGCCCGTGCTGCGTGCGCGCCTTGTTGCTCGTGACGAGCTCCGCCGAGTTGGTGATGGTGGCGTTCGAACCGGCGATGTGCGCGATGCGCGGCTTCACGCAAGCATCTTATATTCGCGTGCATGCCCAAGGCACACTTCGTTCACGTCCATTCCATGCGCCTCGCCACCGGCGAGGAGGCGCTCATCGCCCGGGTGCTGGCGCCCGGCGGGCGCGTGGGCTACGGCTTCAGCTTCCGGCTGGACGCCACCGAGGCGCGCCATATGGCGGAATGGGCGGCGGGCGTGCGCGCCGAGCGACCGCCCTACGAGAGCCAGCTCGACCACCCGTGGGAGCGCGCCTTTCTCGCGGAGGAAGACATCGAGTGGCAAATCGAGGCGGCGTTTTCTAAGATTGGCTGGTTACCGAGCGAGGAGAAACCGATGGGAAAGATGGTGAGCTACAAGCGGCCGGACGGGAAAAGCGTGAACGGCTATCTCGCCGAGCCGGCGGCGGGCGCGAAGGCGCCGGCGATGGTCGTGATCCAGGAATGGTGGGGCCTGAACGACCAGATCAAGGGCGTGGCCGACAAGCTCGCCAAGGCGGGCTACCGGGCGCTCGTTCCCGACCTCTATCGCGGCAAGGTCGCGCTGGAAGCGAACGAGGCGAAGCACCTCATGGAAGGCCTCAACTTCGGCGACGCGGCCGGGCAGGATGTACGCGGCGCCGTGCAGTTTTTAAAGAAAGACAGCGCAAAGGCGGGCGTCACCGGCTTCTGCATGGGCGGCGCGCTGACGGTGCTGTCGGCGGTCAACGTTCCCGAAGCGGACGTCGGCGTCATCTGGTACGGCTATCCGCCGCTCGAGTATGTCGACGCAACGAAGATCAAGATCCCGCTCCTCGGCCACTGGGCGAAGCACGACCAGGCGTTCGCCATCAGCGGCGTCGATGCGCTCGAGAAAAAGCTACGCGATGCGCACGTGAAGTTCGAGTTTCACCGCTACGACTGCAAGCACGCCTTCGCCAACGAGACCGCGGACCAGAAGAAGCTCGACATGCTGAAGTACGACGCCAAGGCGGCCGAGGTGGCGTGGAAGCGCACGATGGACTTCCTCGCGAAAAACCTCAAATAGAGCTAGAACGTCTCGCTCGGCGTCGGCGCGCTCTCGGGCACCGGCAGCACTGCGGACTGCAGCGCCGACGCACCCGTCGAGGCAGTCGTCGTGCTGCCGCAGTTCTTCTCGACGCTCGCGCCCTGCACCGCTTCGTACTGGCCCTTGAGCCGGCCGTACTCCGCCTCCTGCTCCTTGGTGCCGCCGACGAAGAAGATCGCGGGCCAGAACAAGACCGCGCTTACGGCGACGATCGCCTTGTCATTGGTCGCCTTCTTGTCCAGGACGCCGCCGAGCTGGGTGACGCGGCCCTGGATGCGGGCGCCTTCGGCGGCGAGCTGCTCGCAGGTCAATGAGTTGTACTGCACCGGTGACACGTAGCTGGCGACGATGTCCTTCGAAGCCGTCGCACAGCCTGCCGCGACGAGAGCGGCGAGGCAGACCAGGCGCTTCACTGCACTCCTCCTCGGAAAATCCGTCCCCACGGGAAGTGCACGCCAGCCTAGGCGAGGACGCCTGACGCCTCCATCGCAGGCGCCGAGCCGGGCTTGCTCCGGACGGACCGACGCCGCGCGGAGTCAGTGCGTTACTGCTTCGGAATGCCGGCGCGCTCGACGACCTGTGTCCAGCGTTTGGTCTCCGAGGCGTAGAAGTTGCGCAGCTCCTGCGGCGTGCTCGCGCGGCCCTCGACGCCGAGCTCGGTGAAGCGCTTTTGCACCTCCGGCGCCGCGAGCGCGCTTACGAGCGCGGCGTGCACCTTGTCGAGGATCGCGGGCGGCGTCTTTGCCGGCGCAGCGAGCGCGTTCCAGGAAGCGACGTCGTAGGCCGGCACGCCGGCCTCGATTACGGTCGGGACGTCGGGCAGCCCGGGAAAGCGCTTACCCGCGGTCACGGCGAGCGCCTGCAGCTGGCCCGAGCGGATTGCGGAGAGCAGCGGCGCGATGAAGTCGACGGCGAGGTCGACGCTGCCGTTGCGCGTGTCGACGATCACCTCGCCGGTCGTTTTATGCGGCACAACCACCGCCTTGATGCCCGCGGTGGAGAGGAAAAGCGCCGCCGCGAGGTGCTGCGTGCCGCCGGGCGTGATGGTGCCGACGTTGAGCTTGCCCGGGTTCGCTTTTGCGGTGCTGAGCACGTCCTGCAAGGTCTTCAGCTTCGACTGCGGCCCGCTCACGATCACCATGCTGAAGTAGCCGACCGTGGAGATCATGGCGAAATCCTTTTCCGGGTCGTAGGGCAGCGACTTGAAGAGCGCCTTGCTGACTGCGTTGCCGTTCGTGAGCAGCAGCAGCGTGTAGCCGTCGGGCCGCGCTCGCGCAACGGTTTCGGAAGCGCTGATGCCGCCGGCGCCCGGCATGTTATCGACGACGATGGACTGGCCAAGCGCTTCGCCGAGCTTGGGGCCGATGGTGCGGGTCGTGATATCGGCTACGCCGCCCGGACCGAAGGGCAGCACGATGTGCACCGGTTTCGTCGGATACGCCTGCGCGAACGCGAGCGCCGGCACCATGAAAAGCGTCGCCAAGATCTTCTTCACTCGGGAACCTCCTCGATGCGGCGATTCTATTGCGGTACATTGCCACGCAGGTCGAACGCATATGGAAGGCGCGCGCCACGTCATGAATCGCAGAGAGGCTTTGGCCGCCATCGCGCTGCTCGCGGCCGGGGCGCCGCTTCGCGCGCTCGCGCAGGCGCCTTATCCCGCCTCGGCCATCCACATCATCGTTCCGTTCACGCCGGGCGGGAGCACCGACATCCTGGCCCGTGCGCTCGGTCAGGCGTTGAACAACGCCTGGAAGCAGGCCGTCATCATCGACAACAGGCCCGGCGCGGGCGGTTCGATCGGCGCCGAAGCGGCGGCGAAGGCAGCGCCGGACGGCTACACGCTCCTCATGGGGCACATCGGCACGCTCGCCGTCAATCCGACGCTTTATACGAAGCTGCGCTATGACCCGCTGAAGGATTTCGCGCCGGTCGCGCTGGTGGCGATGGTGCCGAACGTGCTGATCGTCAATCCGGCGCTGCCGGCGCGCTCGTTGCGTGAGCTGATCGCGCTCGCAAAGGCGAAGCCCGGCGCGCTGACCTACGGCAGCGGCGGCGTCGGCAGCGCCGCCAATCTGGCCATGGAATATTTCAAGCTGCGCACCGGTACCGACATCACGCACATTCCCTACAAGGGCACGGGTCCGGCGCTCACCGACATCGTCGGCGGCCAGGTGTCGATGTCGATGATGGGCTTGCCGCCCGTTCTCGGCCACATTCGGAGCGAGAAGCTGCGCCCACTGGCGACCGCCGGCCGCGATCGGCTGGCTCAGCTGCCCGATATCCCGACGCTCATCGAAGCCGGTGTGCCGGAGTTCGAGGCGACGCAGTGGTACGGCATTGTCGCGCCCGCCGGCACTCCCGCCGCCGTCGTCGATCGACTTGCCGGCCAGATCGGCGCCTCGCTCTCGGACCCCGGGTTGAAGAAGCATCTCGAGGCGGAAGGGGCACAGCCGGCGACGATGGGGCCTGCAGAGTTCGGGCGCTTCATCCGCGCGGAAATCGAGCGCTGGGCCAAAGTCATCCGCGAGGCGAACATCCAGATCTGATCGCGCCTCAGCGCAGCAGCTCCTCGACGGAGAACGGCCGCGGAATGAGGCGCTGCTTGTACGCCACGTCGATCGCGACCTCGAAGTTGCGGCGATTCGCCCCGACGCCGTGCGGCAGCATCGGCGGATCGCCCGCGGCGTGCTTGCTCTCGACGAGCAGGCGATACACCTCGTCCGCCGCCGTCGGCGCCACGGTGTTCTTCACCACCACCAGGTGGTTGAGCTGGATGGCGCCATGTCTTTCGGCCCAGCGCTTGCCGGCGGCTTCCGGATCGCGGATGACCGGCTTCAGCCGCGGATCGGTCGGCACGGCGGCCATGATCGCGGCATCGAGCTCGCCCGCGAGCAGCATCGCGCCGATCTCCTTGCCGGCCGGCGCGCGCTCGACGTTCGCGGGATCGCGGAATTCCGCGACATGCGCCTCCTCGAACGTCACCCACTTCACGCGCGAGATGTCGACGCCGTGGTCTTCCATCAGGATCGAGCGGATCCAGGCGCCGGTGGTCACCGAATAGGAGCGCACGCCGACGCGCTTGCCCTGCAGGTCCTCGGGCTTGAGCTCGCCGCGCTCGGCGTTGTACACGAGGTAGGGGTGCTGGAAGCGCGCCATCACGACGAAAGGCAGCAGGCGATACGGCTTGCCGTGCGCCTTGGCGATGAGGTGCGTCATGATCGCCATCTCGGCGACCTCGAACTCGAACTCGCGCACCACGCGCTTGAAGAACTGCGCCGCGCTGCCCTTCACCTCGACGAAGTCGAACTTGTCGGTGCGCGTCTTGAACTGCTTCGTGACCGGGTGGTCACCCATCAGCGTCTTCAGCATGCGCGAATTCTAAAGCGGCAGGCCGACGTACTGCTCGGCCAGCGCGACCTGCGCGTGATGCGAGGACTGCAGGTACTCGAGCTCGTACTCCTGCGCGCGCTGATCGAAGTCGCTCGCGTCCGGGAAGCGGTGCAGCAGCGTCGTGAGATACCACGACACGCGCACCGACGCCCAGACGCGCCGCAGCGCCGTTTCGCTATACGCATCGAGCGCCGTCATGCTGCCCGAGCGGTAGTGCTCGACGAGCGCACGCGCGAGGTAATAGACATCCGACACCGCCAGGTTCAGGCCCTTGGCGCCCGTGGGCGGCACGATGTGCGCCGCGTCGCCGGCGAGGAAGAGCCGCCCGTGCTGCATAGGCGCGGCGACGTAGCTGCGCAGCGGCGCGATCGACTTCTCGATCGCCGGCCCGGTGACGATCGCCTCGGCGAGCTCGCGCGGATAGCGCGCCTTGATCTCCTGCCAGAAGCGCTCGTCCGGCCAGTCGTCGATGTTGGTATCGAGCGGCACCTGGATGTAATAGCGGCTGAGCATCGGATTGCGCTGCGACGCGAGCGCGAAGCCGCGCGCCGAATGGCAATAAACGATTTCCGGAAGCGGCGGCGTCGCCGAGAGCACGCCCAGCCAGCCGAACGGATACACCTTCTCGTATTCGCGCAGCGCGCCCCTGGGAATGCTCGCCCGCGCGACGCCATGGAAGCCGTCGCAGCCGGCGATGAAGTCGCATTCCACCCGCTCCGGCTTTCCATGGCGCGCGTAGCGCACATGCGGATGATCGGTATGGAAATCGACCGGCCGCACGTCCTCCGCCTCCGTGATCACGGTGGCGCCGCGCCGGTCGGCGGCGGCGAAGAGGTCCTCCTGCAGGTTCGTCTGCCCGTAGGCGACGAACTCCTTGCGGCAATGGCGCTTCACGTCGATGAAGAAGCTCGAGCGGCCGGCCCAGACGATCTTCATGCCGTCGTGCGCGTGCCCTTCCCGCTCGAGCCGCTCGGCAAGGCCGTTCTCCCGCAGCACGTCGACCGTCGTCGGTTCGAGCACGCCGGCACGGATGCGCGAAAGGACGTGCTCGCGCGTCTGCCGCTCGAGCACCACGCTTGCCACGCCATGGCGATGCAGGATCTCGGCGAGCAGCATGCCGGCGGGCCCGCCGCCGATGATCGCGACCTGTGTGCGCAATCTAGCGCGCGCCCGGCACGCGGCGCGTCTTGAGGAACGCTTCGAGCGTCTCGCCGCGGAAGGCCGCGACCATCTGCGGATTCGACACGCCCTTCGTGCGCGCCAGCTTCTCGAGGCAGAAGAAGCTCGCGCCGTAGTCCTGCATCGCCTTCCAGTCGAGGCGCCGCACCATGTCGCGCTCTTCGGCCGTGAGCGCCTTCATCGCCGCATCCGGGTCACGCAGGAAAAGCTCGCGCTGCTCCTTCTGCGTCAGCGAATGCAGGAAGCGATTGAGGCGCAGCCCCTTCGCGCTGCGCTCGAGGTCGAAGACGTACTTAGCCATACATGGTGACAGTCACCATTTATTCGAAAAGCGCCACCGCCATCGCGGTCGTCATCGGCAGGTAGTAGTTGTCGTGGCGCTTGCGCGCGCGCTCATCCAGCGCGCCGCGCATGATGAGCCACATGATGACCTCCGCGCCCTCGTTGCCGCCGAGGCGCATGAAGTCGTCGATCGACATGCTCGCGAGGCGCTCGGGATCGCGATCGATGAGCTCGAGGAACTCGCGATCCCATTTCTCGTCGTTGAATCCGGCGCGCTCGCCGATCATCTGGTGCGAGAGCCCGCCGGTGCCGACCATCGCCACCTTGAGATCCTCGGGGTAACTCAGGATCGCGCGGCGGATGGCCTTGCCCAGTTTGTAGCAGCGCCGCGGCGAGGGCAGCGGATGCTGGAGCACGTTCACCACGAGCGGAATCACCGCGCCCGGCCAGTCGGGCTTCGAGGGCCACATCATCGTCAGCGGCGAATGCAGGCCGTGGTCGAGCGCGAGATCCTGGAACACCGAGATGTCGAACTCCTCGGCGACGAGCGAGCGCGCGATGTGGCGCGCCATCGGCGCATGGCCTTTCAGGCGCGGGATCGGCCGCAGCCCGAGCCCTTCGTCCGCGATCCGGTACTCCTCGCCGACGCCGAGCGCGAAAGTCGGATAGTGATCGAAGAAGAACGTGGTGGCATGGTCGTTGAAGCAGAAGAAGAGCACGTCGGGCTTCTTCTCCGCCAGCCAGCTTGCGACCGGCTCGTAGCCGCGAAAGAGCGGCTGCCAGTCCGGGTCGTTCTGCTTTGCCTTGTCGTAGGCCATCGCGATCGTGGGGACGTGCGATGTGCCGATGCCGCCGATGATTCGCGCCATACGGGAATTCTACTTAGCGCCGAGGTCCAGTACGACGCGCTTCACGCCGGACCACATGTCGTGCGCGTGGAAACCGAGCTCCGCGCACATCTGCAGCATCCCGGCGTTCTCGGCCAGGACATCGCCATAGACACGGCGCAGCCCCTTTTCCCTGGCGTACTCGATGGCGCGCTGCATGAGGAGCCAGCCGATGCCGTGGCCCTTGGCCTGCGTGTGGACGAGGATCGCGTATTCCGTCGTCTCCTCATCGAGCTCGTCCTTGAGGCGCACGACGCCGAGCATGCGCTCGGTCCTCTCGTCGAGCGCGACGAAAGCCATTTCGCGCCGGTAGTCGAGATGCGCGAGCCGCTCCATCTCGGCTTTGGTGAGCTCCGCAATGTCGCCGAAGAAGCGAAGCTCCAGATCCTCGGCACTGATGCCGGCCAGGAAATCCTCGTATAGCGCCCTGTCCTCGGATCGCACCCGCCGAATAAGCACGGGCTCGGCATTGCGGCTCGTTACGTGCAGTTCCTCGGCGCCGAAGTCGAACTTGTCCGTCACTTCTTCGGCAGCGAACTCGCATAGGCGACGCCGCGGCCGGTCCATTTCGCGAGCGCCGGCTCATCCTTGATGCCCGCGCCACCGACCATCACCCATCCCTTCATCGGGCGCCCCGTCATGTCGAACGGCCGTGCGCCGGGCTCCTTCAGCGCGGCGTCGGCCTGCGTCGGATCGACGCGCACGATGAGCTCTTCGCCGAGCACGCCGACGCTCATGTTGCCGTTGATGAGGAAGGCCAGGCCGCCGAACATCTTCTTCTCGGTGAGCCCGCCGCGGCGGCCGAGCTGCTGGCGCACCTTGTTCGCGAGGTCTTCGCTGTAAGCCATACGCGCTCGCTAAGCCCGGCGACGCACGGCGCTGCGCCACCTCGCCGGAAACATCGACAGCAGCACGTCGTCGCGCAGCACGAAGTGATGGAAAAGCGCCGCCACCGCGTGCAGGCCAGCGAGCCAGAGGATGGCGTCGCCGAGCGTGCCGTGGATGTCGGCGATCTCGTGGCCGAGCGGCGCATTCTTCGCCAGCAATGGCGGCACGCTGCCGAGCACGCCGAGCGTGAGCGGATGTCCTTCCAGCCAGGCGCCGCTGATCGCGCTCAACGGCGTGATGACAAGCAGGATGTAGAGCAGCGCCTGCACCAGCTTGGAAATTCGGTTCATCCACGGCGCGATGGGCGGCAGCGGCGGCGAAGGCAGGACGCTCTTCCAGGCGAGCCGCAGCACCGTGAGGGTGAGCACGGTAAGGCCGAGGGTCTCGTGCAACGCACGATCGAAATCGTTCTCGGGCGCGTAGACGCGGGTCTCGGAACCGCCCGGCCCGAGGGTGAACGCCGCCACAACCAATGCGGCCGTCACCCAATGAAAGGCGATCGCGGGCGAGCCGTATCCCATCACCTGCATCTCGCGCATGACAAACTGTAGAGGAGGAGGTGAATCATGATAGTGGAAGTCCGCAGCTACCGGATCAAGCCGGCGCGGCGCGCCGAGTTCATCTTCTACGGCAGCGAGCAGTGCGAGGCATCGCCCGGCTGCGTGTTCGAGCTCGGACGCTAAGCGCGCAAGCTCAGCGCGACCGGCTGACGCGCGCCGCGATCTCCGCGCGCCGCGCGCTCATCTTGCGCAAGAACTCCGGATTGCCGAACCACACGGGGTTGTAGCGGAAGTCGAACATCTCCTCGATCGCGCTCTCCGCGTCCCATTGCTGCTCGACGATGCGGTACATGGCGATCGCGTAACCGGTGCGGTCCTTGCCCGCGGCGCAGTGCACGAGCACCGGCGAGCGGGCCGGATCGGCGAGCGCGCGCCGCACCGCGGCGAGGAAGAGCACGAGCTCGTCCTCCTGCGGATGCCAGGCGCGCATCGGGATTCGCACATAGGCGAGGTCCGTGCCCTGCAAAGCGGGAAAGTCGTCGTGGTCGTAGCGGAGATTGATCACCGTCTTCACGCCCGCTTGCGCCAGCTTGCGGAACACGTCCGGATCGTGCACATCCGGCTGCGCGCCGCGCCACAGCTTGTCGGTCACCTTCGTGAAATTGACGACGCCCGGCAGGCATTCGTCGCAGGGCGCCGACCACGTATGCGTCGCCGGCGTCGTCGGCCGCGTCGCGCAGCCGGCGGCGAGCAGGCACAGCGCGACGAGCGCCGTCCGCATCAACCCATCACAGGCGCTTACCGAGCGGCTCCATTCCGCCGCGACGGATCGCAGCGGACGCGCGCTCGGAGGTGAGGAAGGCGATAAGTCGTTTGGCCGCTTCCACGTTCTTCGACCCGGCCACGACCGCAGCGGAGAACACCTGGTGTAGCTGAATCTCTTCTGCGATCGTGCCTACGTAGTCGACGCCTTGTGCGTGCACGATTTCGCTGACCGGCATGACGGCAATGTCCGCTTCTCCCGCCGCTACCATGGCCGTTGCGCCTGTACCGCGTACCGCAGCCTTGACCTTCACTTTGTCCGCGATGCCGAGTCGAGGAAAGACATCGTCCATCAAGAAGATGCCGCTCGTGCTGCTTGGGACGGCAACGGCTTTCGCCTTCAGTACCGCCTGTTTGAACGCCTCCACCGTGCTGACGTCGGGTTTCGGAGCTCCCGCGCGCACCGCCACGCCGAGCGGCGTTCGCGCCAGATCCATATCCGTTCCGGCCGCAATGCGGTGAGCGGCGATCAGCTCGGTGAGGCCTTCTCGCGAGAGGATCACCACGTCCGCAGGCACGCCGCGCCCGAGCTGAGCTCCAATCGTCTGCGGCCCCTTTCCCTGCGACGCACCGGAGCCGGTCTCGACCTTGACGCTCGTCGTGCGCTCGAACTCGGGCAGCAGTTGCTCATACGGACCGCTGAACCCGCCCGATATGATCACCTTCAACTGCGCCGACGCCGCGAGCGGCGACATCAGCAGTGCCGCAATGACGAAGTAGATCGCATTAGCCGCATGGATGATCGGTTTGTAAACCGTCAAATGTAACTGACGTGCAATTGCAGCCAGTCTCATCAACAGCTTGGCTTCAGTAATGATGTAAGGCGATTCTGCCTCACCTAGAAGCCATAAAGCCGCGCCGGATTGTCGACGAGGATCTTTTTCTGCAATGCCGGCTCGGGCGCCATTTGCGCGAAGAGATCGACGAGGTCGCCGTCGTTCGGCATGTGTTTGCCGACGTTGGGGTGCGGCCAGTCGGTGCCCCAGAGGATGCGATCGGGCGCCGCTTCGATGAGCTCGCGCGCGAAGGGCACGGCGTCGGTGAAGGGCGGGCCCTTGGAGGAGACGCGCTCGGCGCCGCAGATCTTCACCCAGAACTTCTCGTTCCTCATCCACTCGAGAAGCACCTTGAATGCGGGCTGCTCGAGGCCGTCGGCCGCTTTCACGCGTCCCATGTGGTCGATCACCATCGGCACGGGGATACGCTTGAAGAGCGCGTCGAGCTCCGCGAGGTCGGTCGCATCGAGGTGCAGGATCAGGTGCCAGCCGATGTCCTTCACGCGCTCGACGGTGCGGCTGAAGAACGCCATGTCGGGGCGGCCGCCGAGGTGTCTTACGAAATTGAAGCGCACGCCGCGGATGCCGCCATCGTGCAGGCGCTGGAATTCCCTGTCGCCGTAGCTCTCGTCGATGATCGCCGTGCCGCGGTAGCGACCGTTCGAGCGCGCGATGCCGTCGAGCGTGACGCGCATGTCGGCGCCATGGCAGCTCGCGTGCACGATCACCGCGCGCTCGATGCCGAGGATGGCGTGCAGCTTCTGCAGCGACTCGAAGGGCGAGTCGGGCGGGTGGTACGGCGCGTCGGGCGCGTACGGAAACTTCGCGCCCGGGCCGAAAATGTGGCAGTGCGCGTCGCAAGCAAGCGGCGGCGGGCGGAACTTCGGCTTCTTCGTATTCGGATCGGGCGGCGCGGTAGTCTTCATGGCATCGGCGCGGCAAAATTCGATTTTCGCACCCGGAGGTCGAATGTTGCGCCTGCTTCTTGGAGCTGCGCTCGCGCTGTCGTCATTGACCGCGCTCGCGCAGCCGTTTCCATCCCGCCCGGTGACGCTCGTCGTGCCGTTCTCGCCCGGCACCGGCATCGACATCCTCGCGCGGGTGATCGCGCCGAAGCTCTCGCAGAAATGGGGCCAGGCGGTCGTCGTCGAGAACAAGCCCGGCGCGAGCGGCAATATTGGTACGGATCTCGTGGCGAAGGCGGACCCGGACGGTTACACGCTGATGGTGACGGTGAATACCTTCACGATCACGCCGTCGCTCATCAAGAACACGCCCTACAACGTCGTGCGCGACTTCACTCCGATCAGCAAGATCGCCACCGCGACATACTGCTTCGCCGTGAACCCGAAGGTGTTCCCGGCGAACAACATGCAGGAGGCGGTCGCGCTCATCCGCAGGAGTCCGGGCAAATACTTCTTCGCCTCGCCGGGCAACGGCACGCCGCATCACATCGGCATGGAGCTCATCAACCTGCGCCTCGGCCTCAACTCGACGCACGTGCCCTACAAGGGATTCGCCGGCGCCATGCAGGACCTCGTCGGCGGCCAGGTGCACATGATGTTCACGCTCGTGCACTCGGCGATTCCGCAGGTGCGCGGCGGCCGCATCCGCATCCTCGGCGTCACCGGCGCGAAGCGCTCGCCGCAGTTTCCCGAGGCGCCCACCTTCCGCGAGCAAGGCATCGACTTCATGGATGACGTCGATGCCTGGTACGCGGTCATCGGACCGGCGAAGCTCGCGCCGGAGCTCCTCGCCAAGCTGAACGCCGACGTGAACGAGGTGATGGGCATGCCCGATGTACAGTCGAACCTGCTGAAGCAGGGCCTGCTGCCGACGACCAGCACGCCGCAGGCGCTCGCCGCGCTCATCAAGTCGGACGAAGCGCGCTGGGCGAAGGTGATCGCGGAAGCGAAGATTACGGCCGATTGACCGGGTCGAGTATGAGGTGCACAAGCACGAGCTGGCCCTTCGCCAGCGCCTGTAGCCCGCGCTCCAGCGCGGGGCGCACGTCGCGCGGCCGCTCGATCTTCTCACCGACGCCGCCGAAGGCGCGAGCGAGCATCGCGTAGTCGGGCATCGGCGTGATCGAGGTGCCGGCGAACTTGTTCGTGCGCACCGCCCAGCCCTGCGGATACTCGCGCACCACATCGTTCTTCTGCGACTGGTAGCCGGCGTTGTCGAAGAGGACGACGAGAAGCGGCAGCTCGAGCTCCTGGCAGGCGCCGAACGCCGCGACGACCGGGTTGTAATAGAACGAGCCGTCGCCGATGGTGAGCACCACCGGCCGCGCCGGCTCGGCGTTCTTCACGCCGAGCGCGGTGCCCAGGCCCATGCCGAGGCCGCCGTAGCTCGATTCATAGAAGGCGCCCGGCTTGAGCCGGTCCAGCAGGCGCACCAGATCGCCGCGGTGCGAGATGGTCTCGTTCACGACGATCGCGTCGGGCGGCAGCACCTCGTTCAGCTCGTGCGCGACCCAGGCGGCAGTGATGCTTGTACCGTCGCCGGCCTTGCGCGCATTGGCGACGAGCTCGGCTTTTTGCTCGCGCCAGCGATGGGTGCTCTTCTGCGGTCGTGATTTCACCGTGGCAGCGAGCCGCGCGAGCGTCGCCGCCGGCTCGCCCGGTAGCACGTAATCGGCGCGGAAGCCCCAGAACGGCAGGTGCGGATGCAGCGGATCTTCGCCGAGCACCGCCACCCTCGTGCCACGCAGTGCCGAGGGCGGATGCCACCCGGCGACGCATTCGGCGAGGAGCACGAAGTCCGCTTCTTTGAGGAGCTCGTGCACTGGCTCTACTGCGGTTCCCGCGTAGAGCGGATGGTCCTTCGGGAAATTGACGTAGTCGGCGTGCCAGCCGTCGAGCACCGGAGCGCCGAGCGCTTCAGCGAGCCGCACGAGTTCGTCCACCGCGCGCACATTGCGGCCGAGCTCTTCGGTGACGATCACCGGCCGCTTCGCCGCGCTTAGCGCGGCAGCGACCTCGGCGATGGCGCGCTCGTTGCCGGCCGGCGCGGCGGGAATCGCGGCGACCGGCGGCGGCTCGGCGCTCATCGTCTCCATCAGCATCTCGGTCGGCACCGAGACGAACACCGGACCGCGCGGCGCGCTCATCGCGAGCTGGCAGGCGCGCTGGAGGGTGTGCGGCAGGATCAGGCTCGAGTTGAGGCCGAAGCTCCATTTGACGGTCGGCTCGACGAGGCGCGCCGGCCCGCCGAGATCGGTGAGCACGCGCAGCCATTGCCGGCCGGCGGGCGGCGCCGGCGGCTCGGCGAACGAGATCGATTCGCCAGCCATCACCACCATCGGGATGCGCTCGTGCAGGGCCGCACGCAGTCCCATCGTCGCGTGCAGCGCACCGACGGTTGTGTGGATGACGAGCGCCGGCAGCTTGCCCGTCGCCTTGGCATAGCCGGTCGCCATGCCGATCGCCGTCTCCTCGTGGCGCGAGGAGATGTACTGCGG
>Ga0075426_10000671_pt1 | contig 23677 bp, 15 predicted proteins | sample SoiMethybrSBSTD5_FD_75304 | JGI IMG/M metagenome (GOLD analysis project Ga0075426, IMG submission 75304) | Bulk soil microbial communities from a Populus tree surrounding site in Tennessee, USA - Soil MetaG P. TD hybrid SBSTD5 | ecosystem: Environmental > Terrestrial > Soil > Tree plantation...
ACCGGCTACTTTCTCGCAGCAGCAAGCCGCAGCCACAGACCTCGTTCAAAAAGTAATTCGCCCAAAGGTGGATGAGGCGTTTGTGGTCACAGCCCGTGGAAGGAAAGCGTGGCCGTCGGATCGCCTCGACTGGAAATCTGATCCGGCGGAACTGAGCAGGACCATCCAGGCCCTGGACCGCAACGCTGGCATACCCGATGCCTTCAATTTCAACTTGAAAACCGATGAGGTCGGATCAGATGAAGATGCGGGTAGAGACACAGTGCAGCATTTTGCAAACGGCGGGGTAAGTGCTTTCGATGCTGCCTACGCCATGATGAACTCGGACCCTCGTCCCGCAAGGCGAGTGCTGGTGATCTTCCGTGAGCCGTGGTCGCACAGTCCCGGATTCGGGCAACGGGTTAACCAGGCCGTGGAACATCAGATGCAACGCGTGATTGCGCTGGCCCAGATGACGCATGTCAGCATGTTCGTGATCGGTCTGGACGACCCGAGATTTAACGGGATCAGCGACAACAATATCGGGAAGAGCTACATTTCTCTGCACGCGGGAGATGATGGCGGCGCAGGATCGGTGAACCGTGAGTTTGATCGCCAGATGGAACGCGACCGCATCCGCGCATACGATCAGGGAAAGACCAACGTGCAACGGCTCGCCTCCGAAACGGGCGGTGAGACATTCTGGAGCACGAAGAAGAACTATTCTGACGCGGTGAGCGCCATTAGCAATCGGATCCTCGGCCAGTACCTCGTGACCTTTACCCCGGCTGATGTGCCCGGCCCGGTTCACCGCCTCAAGATCACGAGTGATGCCAACTCGCATGTGCTGGCACAGACAGCGTTCTTTGTTGGAGCGGGAAAATAGATGTAGTTTGCATTTACCTTTTTGCAATGCTTCTTCGCCAAGGGTTATATCGGATCGTCGATTCGGGAAGGTCCACATCGGCGACTTGCCGGGTGCCCCTCGTCTCCCCGGTTCTGGGAGAAGTGGGAACAAAGCTCAAGCCATCTATTTGAAAACCGCATAATCCGCGCGGGGAGGATCGGTGAAGTTAACTTCTGAAATTGTCGACGCGATGGGATAGCCAATGTCTTACAGGCTTGCAAAAACTAGACTCCCAGCTCCGGCTCTCTTAGTCTCACTCGCTGTTTTTCTTGCGTTGACGTTCTCTTCCTGCGGCGGGGGAAGCGGAAGCAGCTCAGTTGGAGGCGGGTCAAACGGAGGCGGAGGAGGAAACGGCGGCGGGGGAACGCCCCCACCGTCTATTTCCCAGCTTTCGCCTTCTTTCGTTATGGCAAGCATTCCCGTCACTCTTGTTATCCTTTCCGGCCAGGGATTCGACAGCAATTCGCAAGTTTTGGTAGACGGAACTCCAGTCGAGACCCATCTCGAACCAGACGGTACGCTGGAAGCATTTCTTTCAACTTCTTTCAACAGTGAGATTGGTGTTCACCAGTTCGCGGTCCAGCGCAACGGAGGAATATCGAATTCTTTGCCATTAACGATCTACACACCGCAGCACGGGCCGCTCGTGATGCAGGCAATTCCGGCCTTCTGGCTAAGTGACTATGCCGCCGACCCGCCATTCATCGTCACGACGGATGTGAACGGCGACGGACTCTCGGATGTGATCATGCCTGCAGCGGGTCCGAACGGAACAGGTTTAGCGATATTTTTGGGTCAAAACGACGGATTGCTTGCGCCAGTGCAAAATGTGACAACTGCGCTGGCCCCGTATTCTCTTGCTGCTGGCGACGTGGATGGAGATGGCAACATCGATCTGGTTTACGTAAGCGGCCCTAATGGAACTCCCACGGTGAAGACGCTTTTAGGGGACGGGCACGGGAACTTTCAAGAGACTTCAGCCCAACAGACGTTCGTGGGCGCTTTTCCCGGTCCTACAGTTCTGGTCGATATTGATGGCGACGGCAAACCGGATTTGGTTGTCGCCTACCAGCTATTCACCGGCGGCAACTCAATAGCCTGGCTGAAAAATATGGGCGGTGGTAACTTTGCCGCGCCAGTATCGTTGGCCACATCCGCGCTTCAACCATTCGCTATTGCCGATTTCAAAGGCGACGGCAGGCCCGACATTGTTTACTCAACGCCAGGGTCCCCGCAATCAATCCACATTCTGATGAATCAAGGCGGCGGCAATTTCACCGATCAGGCCGCTTCGGGGCTGAACGGTCTCGCGGGGACCGTGAACGTCGTTGACTTCAACCTGGATGGCATTCCCGATCTGGTAATCCAAGTTCAGCAGACTAATTCAATTGCGCTGTACTCGTTCGCGGGGAATGGGAATGGTTCCTTTACGCAAGTTGCAACCAGCAATTTCGGCTCGCCGGGATTTGCGCCATATCAGCTAGTCGCAGGCGATTTTGATCACGACGGATTCCCCGATCTCGCGGGAGTGAATGGGGAAACTGAGCCATCGCACTTGCTCTATTTGTTGGGCGATGGACACGGAAATTTCTCTGCTCAAGAGGTCGTGGGTCCAGAAGGTTTCCTAGCAGCTGTCGGCGATTTCAATGGCGACGGCATTCCTGATGTAGTTGTGCCCGATAGGTTCAACTTTGTTTCACTGTCGCTGGGGCGGGGAGACCGAAATTTTCCGTCGGTAGTTTCTTTGACTCCGGCGACAGCAACGGGAATAGGGGCGGGGGATATCGATGGCGATGGATGGCCCGACCTCTTGATCGTGGGAGACCCGATTCACAGTGTTCCATCGACCGTATTCCAGAATTTGCAGAACAACTCTTTCAAAGCAGTGGCATTGCTCGATCCCGGTGCGTTTTCGCTGGCAGACTTCGCCGGCAGGGGAGTAGTTGATCTTTTAGTGGGAAACGGCAATACGTTGTCGATCTCGCCAAACAATGGTTCGCTCGATTTTTCCTCAACTCCGGTCCCTGTTCCCCAGCCTGTGAACGGTTTTGTGACGGTCGCAGATATGGACAGCGATGGACACGCCGATATCGTGTCACCGGGGCAAGTCTTCTACGGCGATGGATCGTATCAATTTACGTTGATGTCAACCCAAGCCGTATCGGAGCCGTATGTCATAGGTGATTTCAATGGGGACGGTCGACTAGATATTGCGTCAGGCGCGTTTACGTATTTGAACACGGGCAATCGAAGTTTTCAGGCTGTCCGCAACACTGTTCCTTTGCTTCAAGGGGCAGTGGCCGTGGCCGGAGATTTCAATGGTGATGGTAAAGATGACATTGCTGTAAATCTTCCGGGCGAAACAGTCATTTCAATCTATTACAGCAATGGAGACGGCACCTTCTATAGCGTAAGCGAAGTTGATGCCGGCCAGCTTCTATTCAATCTGGCAGTAGGAGATTTTGATGGCGATGGTCGCACAGATATTGCAGTCGGACTTATAACAAGCCATCAGATATGCATTTTGTTTAATGCTGGAACTGGCGAGTTCAAACGTGCATTTTTCGCTTCTGGTGCGGATGATGGTGGATCGATGATCGCGACCGACTTAAATAGGGATGGCAAACCCGATTTGGTCATTACGAATTTTCTGCTCGGCTTTCGCCCGCCAAATGTAGATGTGATGTTCCACAAATGAGCAACCTTGCCATGATCTTCGTCAAAGTTCGGCTCTTGATCGGCGCTTGCGCGATCCGTTTGCGATCCGTTAATCGGTTTACTGCTGCTTTCCATGCACTTCTATGCCATCCGTGGCCTTGCATGTTGTTGAATTTACGTTTTCACGCGGATTCGAATCCCTCTCTCTCCGCCATATTCATTGTCACCAATTCCTTACGCTGCGCCGAAGTGCACCGCCACTTCCGTGCCGCTTGCCTCCAACTCGGCATCCGGCACGGCTTTACTCGTCCCTATACTCCCCGCACCAACGGCAAGGCCGAACGATTCATCCAAACCGCCCTACGCGAGTGGGCCTACGTTCGCCATTACCTCAACGCTGAGGGACCGATTTTGTTTGCAAGTTCCTGGTTTCTGAAATAGACTCTCTCCCACTTAGGCCCCGCAACCCCCATTCGCCTGGCCCTCGATTAACGAGTATGAAACCGTCCCCAAAGGCGGAGGATTTCCGAATGCCTGTTTCTGAAGGTACCGTCTTACCAGATTTGTATCGTCTAAGTCCCATTGTTAGAGCTGTTTGCGTAACTATATTGATTACCGCAGCTGTTCCGGTCACGCAGGCCCAGAGCCCTCAGTCTGCTGTGTTAGCCGGCGGACAATCAGGTGCGCACCTTGTGCATATTGTTCCCAAAGGGACCGGCACCGTTCAGCGGGACGCTAGAAATACCAGCGCATCAGCCCCAGCTTGCCACAACTCACTTGGACAATTAGGAGCCTGTAGCTTTAATTATTACAGTGGGCCGGTTATATCGAATGTGGACATAGTTGTCGTGTATTGGGGGAGTAACGTGAGCAGTACTGTCAATTGTGGCGGCGGGCACGATTCGAGCGGAAACTGCATCGGCGTCAGCCAGTTTCTAGGATCGGCGGCAAACAGCACTTTCCTCGACATGCTCCAGGAGTACAACACGGCTGGAGTGCAGGCTACAGCTGGAACTCACAAGGGAACGGTGGGAACTCAGACCATCGGCCGTGGTTCCCTGCATGCCGGTTCTCCATTTGTAATTACTCCTCATCCGGCCAACGCTGGCTCGACCATTATGGATGCCAACATTCAAAATGAAATCGACCTTCAGATCCAGGGCGGAACTTTGCCGCCACCAGCTACCGACAGCTCCGGAGACGTGAATACTCTGTACGTTGTGTACTTCCCTCCCGGATTAGTAATTTCCGATCCTTCCATCGGAACCAGCTGTGTACAGTTTTGCGCATATCACAATACATTTGTATTGAACACCCAGGATGTTCCGTATGGAGTTGTGCCAGACTTCGGCACAGGCACCGGGTGCCATACCGGCTGCGGTGGTGGAACTCAATTCCAAAACATTACCAGCGCAAGCAGTCATGAGCTGGCAGAATCTATTACTGATACCGCGGTTGGACTAGCTGCCAGCCTTGATTTCCCCCTGGCGTGGTACGACACGAATAATGGGGAAATCGGGGATCCGTGTAATCAGAAAACTGATACCATCACCTACGACTCGATAACGTACACCTTTCAACAGGAATTCTCGATAAAGGCCTACAACGCAAATCACAGCTTGGGCTGCGTGTCGCCGGGAGCATTAACCTTTACCTTAACGGCACCTGCGAGCGCCAGCGCAGGAACTCCATTTGACGTAACTGTCAAAGTCACGAACAGCGATGGTAGTCAATATCACGGAACTGCGCATTTCAGCAGCAGTGATTCTGGCGTTACACTTCCTAGTGATTACATCCTCACTTCAGAGGATGCCGGTACTCATACATTTCCAAGCGGTGTCACACTTGCCACAAGCGGACGCCAGACGATCACTGTAGAGGATGCGAACCAGCCGAGCACGGCGGGCGCCGCGGCGGTTACAGTTACCGGAGGAAAGACGACCACCACAACCGTCCTGAGTTCATCGCCTAGTCCTTCGGCTTTTTACCAGCAAGTGACGTTCAGCGCGGTAGTAACCGCGACATCCGGAGCGCCAACGGGCATTGTCACATTTAAGGACGGATCGAGCCTGCTTGGCACGGGTTCGGTCAGTGGCGGGGTGGCAAGCTTGTCCACCTCAAGCCTGACGGTAGGGCCACACTCAATTACTGCGGATTACGGTGGAGATACGAACTTCTCCCCGAGTAGTTCATCAGTTTTGTCACAGACCGTAAATCGGGCCAACACCAGTACCGCTTTGGCTTCTAGCCTGAACCCGTCCATTGCAACCCAGTCGGTGATGTTTACAGCGACCGTGACCGGAGAATTCGATGGTACCCCCAGCGGGACAGTGACATTCAAAGGAGGTACGGTTGTGCCGGCAACTGCGCCATTGGTAAGTGGTAACGCGACATTCATGACAACCTTTGTCTCGTCGGGCAACCGGCTAGTGACAGCAGTTTACAACGGAGACGTAGATTACAATGCCAGCACTTCTGGAGCTTTGACCCAGACAGTTTCCAGGGCTCCGACCGCAACTACAGTATCGTCTTCGAATAATCCGTCAAACTATGCAGCCTCGGTGACGTTCACTGCTACGGTAACCTCCGCCTTCGGGACGCCTGCCGATGGCGACATGGTTAAATTCCTGGACGGTTCTACGGTTTTGGGTACGGCCGCGCTGTTGGCAGGCTCTGCATCATTTACTACTTCCAACTTAAGTGCTGGTGCGCATAAGGTTAAAGCAACTTATGCTGGCGACAAAACGTTTGGCAGTAGCTCCAGCACTATTTTGAGCCAGACAGTCCGGGGAGTCCCGACGACAACCGGGGTTAGTTCCAGCCTCAACCCATCTATTTATGGGCAAACGGTCACATTTTCCGCGATAGTAAGCGACCCTACCAACAGCGGCGTACCAACCGGGACCGTCACCTTTAAGAACGGAACAACGATCTTAGGCAAGGGAGTAGCGCTTAGTGGAGGAGCTGCATCCTTTTCTACTAGCACCTTGGCCGGTGGGACTAGATCAATTACTGCTACATACAGCGGCGATGGCAAATATGCGGCAAGCACATCGGCAGTGCTCTCTCAGGTGGTAAACAAAGCCGCGAGCACGACGACGATTACTTCCAACTTTAATCCCTCGACTGTTGGTGGACTAGTGACTTTCACTATTTCTGTTGCGCCCCAGTTTTCCGGCATTCCAACAGGAACTGTCAGCCTAAAGCAGGGTTCGACCACGCTGGTAACACTGGCGTTGGTGAACGGCACTGCGACTTATGCGACTTCAGCGCTTGCTTCCGGGGCGCATGCGATTATGGCGGCTTATGGCGGATCAGCTAACTTTACCGGGAGCTCGGGATCGGTTACGCAGACCGTGAGTCCGTAGGAGTGCATGGGGTGAATCGCTTGTTCGGCGCAACCTGGAATTGTTCACCACTCATCTGGAGCTGACTGAGCTGTAATCTTGGGGACCGGATGACAATCATCGCCGCTTGCTGCAACATGGATCGCCTCCGATGCAATGATGCCTGGCCAGATGTATTCGATAGGTTGGTCTGCATTGGTGATCGCCTATACCTTCCTGGAAAAAGGGGGAAGAATGCGAGATTTCCCGGCTCAAGCCTATTCGTAAGCCGCGCTGGGATTCTGTTGCACTCCTCCTTGCCAGACCCACCACATCACGGAAAGGCCCTATCAGCGCTACCCTCTAAACGGCCTTCATTCTGTGGAAATGGCGGTAGCTGCTCAGCTGCGAGACTACCATCTCCTGTTCATGGGGCGTAATGTCGTTGTAAAATGGCAGTCGCAACAGCCGTGCGCTCATGTCTTCGGCGACCGGACATTCAGCTGGACGCGCCCCGAACTTCTTTCCCGCCCCGGAAGAATGCAGCGGAACATAGTGGAATACCGACAGGATCCCTCTGGACTTTAGGTGGGAAATGATTCCGTCGCGGTAATCGCTCGAGGGTAGCACGACGTAGAACATGTGGTAAGCCTGCTTGCAGTCGGGCGGAACAACCGGCAGGCTGGCCCCGATCTCCTCGGCCCATTCCTGCAACATTTCAAAATAGAGATTCCAAACCCCACGCCGCTTTGCCTGAATGTCTTCTCGTGCTTCCAGTTGCGCGTACAAGAAAGCCGCCAGAAGATCGGACGGCAGATAGCTGGAGCCGATGTCGATCCACGTGTACTTGTCCACCATGCCACGAAGGAACTGGCTGCGGTTTGTGCCCTTATCGCGAATAATGATGGCGCGTTCCACCAGTTTCGGGTCGTTCACCAGCAAAGCCCCGCCTTCGCCGCAGGTGAAGTTCTTGGTTTCATGGAAGCTCTGCGTCGCCAGACAACCGAACGTTCCGGTGTATTGGTTCTGAAACGTGGCGAAAAGACCGTGTGCGTTGTCCTCGACAACGTGAATGCCGTTGCGCTCCGCTATGGCCATGATCCGGTCCATGGCGCAGGGGACGCCGGCATAGTGAACCGGAACAATGGCCTTGGTCCGGCTGGTGATCAGCGACTCAAGTTGTTGTTCATCCAGGTTGAGCGTGTCCGACCGAATGTCGCAAAAAACGATTCGCGCGCCTCGTAAGGCAAACGCATTTGCAGTCGAAACGAACGTGTAGGAAGGAACAATCACCTCGTCCTCGGGACCGCAGTCGAGCAGCAGGGCGGCCATTTCGAGCGCGTGCGTGCATGAGGTAGTAAGCAGCGCCTTCATTGTCCCCAATTCAGATTCAAGAAGGCGGTGGCACCTCTTTGTGAAAGGACCATCACCGGAGGCATGGCCGTTGGCAATGGCCTCGGCAATGTACCTATACTCATTACCGGTTAGGCAAGGCCGGTTAAATGGGATTGCATAACTCATAGTTTCTCGAAGACGAACAGTTTCTGAGTTCCGTAGTCTCCGGCTGCAGGTAGCTGCGAAAACCAGCGATTCCACTCGGCATGGGGATCAGCGATATTCAGGGGCGCGTTTGTGGCTTTCGCCAAGAGAGGTTTCAGCACTCGAGTGCCTACGTAATACGTGCTCGCGAAGTTCGAGACTTCCACCAGCTTCATGGTGCCAGCCAGTTCTTGCGCGACCCTGTCTTCGTCCAAATAATCATTGAACGGGGGAATAGGAATGTCCTGGAGTCCCCATTCTGCTCGCATTGAGTTGAGCCGGTTCCAACCTTGGAGCGTAGCTTCTGACAGAAGAAACATTCCTCCCCGACGAAGAACACGAGCACACTCGTGCAAAGCTTGTTGTTGCCGGTCCCAGCTACCCAAATTGATCAGGACGCGAATGACAACAACCTTGTCGAAAGAGGCGTCTCGTTCTCTAAGTTCGGTGATGTTGCCGACCTCAAACTCCACGGTGCCTTGCATTTCGTCCTTCGCCAGTTGAACCCGTTCGCGGGCTTCCTCAATCATGCGAGGGATGTAATCTAGCCCGCGCAGACGGATCTTTCGTCGAGATGCAAATTGCACTGATGAAAAGCCGTTTGCGCAGCCAATATCCAGAACGCGGTCCCCTTCATTGAGTCGCTGGCTGATCTCTGCAACTTCCATTTCAATGACGCGAATGTCAGACCATGATGCCGAAGCAGACTGGCGGTGTTCGGCCGCTTGCTTCGTCCAGAAATCATAGATTTCCGTGTTGCTCAACCTTGCTGTCATAAAGAACCAGTTCCCACTCTCTTGGCTTGGCCCTGCGCTCTAAACTGCCGGACTACGTAAGGTGGTTTCTGCATGCTTCTTAGGTGAATCCTCGCCAGGTATTCGCCGATGATTCCGAGGGCAAACAACTGTGCACCCGCGAAGAGCCCAACGATCGATGCCAGGAAGGGGAAACCTGGTACAGGGTTTCCGCTGAAAAGGAATCGCAGCACAACATAAGAAAACACGACGAACGAAAAGAACGTGAATGCGAAGCCCACCCAACTTGCAATCTGCAGGGGCATGGTTGTAAAGCCGGTCATCATGTTCATCGCATGCGTGAGCAGTTTGTGGAACGTATATCCAGAAGTGCCCTGGGCGCGTGGCTGGTGCCGGACTGGAATGACGGAAAAGCGGTTGGTTCCCCAGGTAAGTAAAACGTCAATAGATACGAAATATCCCTCGTAATGCGCAAAGGAAGTACACACTTCGCCGCGGAATGCGCGGAACGCACAAACATTTCGAGCGATTTCGGCTCCCATGACGTTCTGCAAAGTGATCTTGGTCGTGATCGAAGCTATGTCGCGTAAAAAACCATGCTCTTCACGCTCAGGAACGCCATATACAACATCGGCGCCCTTGGCGAGTTCCCCCAGCAGTTTGGGAATCTCCTCAGGCGGGTGCTGCAGATCGTCATCCATCGTAACGATCACGTCGTAAGACGCAGCGCGAATCCCGCACAGCAGTGCATTGTGCTGCCCGTAGTTGCGCATCAAATTGATTGGCTTGATCTCAGGGTGGAGGGCGGCCAACTGCACAATCGCCTCCCAACTGGCATCCGGGCTGCAGTCGTTCACCAGAATGATCTCGCGCTTGGCTGCAATTCCTGGCAAGACTACATTCAGTCGCCGCACCAGTTCCGGGAGGATCTTCTCGCTGCGATAAACCGGAATCACAACCGAGATACCGACCACTCCCGCTTGCGACCTGTCACCCGGGGCGATGACAGTGACGTTCATCGCACGCACTCCATGATCATGTGCGAGTAGGGAATGCGCAGCAGGTCATGCCGCACGCTCGGTTTAACTCTCCCGAACACTTGCGACGCGATTCCAAGGTATTCCTTTTCGCTGCGGACAAACTCACCGCGATCTCTCGCCAGCAGCCAGCGGGCCGCTTGTGACTGATCGCGAGTCCACACGCCATCGACGGTGACCAGCTTGCCTCCAGGCTTCAGTGCATCGTATCCAATCTGAAACAACTGCGTCGCCTCACCATCTTCCAGGTGGTGAACGATACCGAGGGCAAGCACCAGGTCAAAGCTGTGGTGTTTTGCCAACGAGAACTGGCTGACACGTTCGCAAACGAACTGCGCGTGAGGGAAGCGCTTCTTCGCCATGGCGATGTACTTGGAACTCAAATCGAATCCCAGGTACTCAGATTGCGGCAGATATCGCAGGATGGTTCCAGGCCCACAACCGATTTCAAGGATGTGCGCTCCGGGCATGGGCTGGATGTACTCCTGAACCAGCACCTGGGCCCACGCCGGTCCACCCACCAGCTTCCACCACAGCCTGTAGGCCGCGGGCGCGGCCAAAATGGAACGAAAGGAACGCAGCATCTTGCGCCATCCGAATCGCGAGCTAGCTCGCGAAATTCAACTGTTCGTTGATATCTAACACAGTCCCGCTGCGGCCTCTGTTGCTTTTCCAGTGACGCGGCCCTGTTGAAAACTGCCGTCGCTGGGAACTCCGGAACCAGAAGAAAAATTGACTGAACTGCCGTTATGGGCACAACCTGTAGATAGCCGTATCTGGAGTCTTTCTCCATGGCGTCAATGTGGTACTCAAGTGCTGCAATGCATCGCCGGATGCGACGATCCAGCAAACCCGGTCCTTCGACAGCCGCCCATATCCAGCGTCGCTGATCGTGCCGTCCAGAAACGATTGGACATCTGCGCGCCTTTGCTCGTAGATCCGTTTCGCCTGCTCAAGCACGTCCGCGTCGTCCCGCCCGTGCAGCCCTGGAACCGCAAAGGCGATTGAGTACGTTTCGGATGAGACGTAGCCGTCAAGGCCCGTCAATGCAGAGATAGTGAAGTTGGTTGTTTCGCTTGCACGACCCAGAACGGGATCTTCGATCAACCCACTTGGCATGTAGGCAACAACTTGGTCTGACGGAGCCAGGGTGTGAATCTCGGCTAAGGCATTCACCGTCTCACCATTAAAGGTCGCTCTGCGTCCGAAGTTGAATGCGCCGAGGGCCTGTAGCCAGGCGATCCCGAGCAGTCCCCAAAGCGCAAACGGCCATACGCTTGCTTTATGGCGTTCCAGCCAGGTGACAATTGGAATAAGAGAGAACAGACCGAGTATCCAGAGTGTCGGCTGAACAAAAATGACTGCAACTCCGCCCAGGGCCTTGTAGGGGAAGAACGTGCCCACGAGGAATGACAAAACCAGAGCAATGGCGAGCATCATTGCGAAGCTCCGGTGCCGTGGCTCGCCCAAGTCGGCATGCAGCATTCTTAGAAAACCGAACAGTCTGACTCCATAGGCCAGGATTAGAAACAGAACCAGGGCAGTGATCGGCACCAGCACAGCCGGCAAGACTCGCCCCAACAATCCGCCCCACAAGCTCGTTGTGAACTTAAGATTCGGCCCACGGAAGGGAAAGCCAGGTGCGGGATTATGGAATCCCGCAAGCAGCATTGACAGAATCACGGCGAAGCTGCCGATCAGAATGAACGAAGCGAGCCAGGCGAGGTCACGCGCGTGGTCTTTCTGCTGCCGCCACCAGAAAAATGCGGCGGAAAGCACAGCGGAAACGCCAAAAGTTGCCGCAAGAGTAAAGTTGAATCCGGCGATCAATCCCAGCAGCAGGCCGGCTGCGATCCAGTCGCGACGGCCTCGCTGGATCTGCAGGAGGAGCGTGATTGCAGCCAGGGAAATCAACAGACTGTGGTAGTGTGCGGGGCGATGAACCAGTGGCAGGATGACATCTACTCCGTTCCACGATGTCCACTCAGAAAATAGCCGCCCTCGTGCCGCAACAAAATGTGACGCGTGCGCGACAGTCTGCAAGGCACCCAGCAGCCAGCCCAAGCCGCCCCCGCCCAGAATCACCAAGACGCTCAGGACTCCGCCGATCGTTTTCCCGAGTAACTGCTGGCCGACGCGATAGGCCAAAGCACCGAGAAGGAAATACAGGAGAGTGGGGTAGCACCGGTAGTACAGGTCGAAGATATCGGTGCTGCCGAGGTGAAGTGTGCGTTGTGCACTCAGAATGAGCGCGAGCGTAAGGTCGTCAAAGTAGTGATACACCGGCGCACGAAAACCCGCCATGATGAAGTTGTCGGGCGGCACGTGATGCAAGAGGCGTTGCAGCAAAGTCACGTGAAAAAGAGGATCCTGCCCGGCCGGGCCATAGAAGACGAAGTTGCTACCCGAAAAGCGCCCACTTCTCCAGTAAAGGAGCGCGACGCTCAGAGCAGTCAAGCCTCCCGCAATCACGCCCTGCATATCCTCAGGTTTCCAGAAGCCGGGCGCTGCGATTCGCCTTAAATGACTAAGCAAAAGTAACAATCCAGCGCATGAAAATACCGCCGCAACATACGGGAAATGAGTCCCTATGGACAGGCGAACCGAAACATCGTAGGCCGTCACAATAATGGCGATGCCGAAAACGGGGCTCAAGAGAATCCGTAAGGGCCCGTCAGGAGTTCCCAATAGGCTCAGGAACGCGTAGCCGGGGAAAAAGAATAGAACAGCAAGAAGCAGAAAACCTGCGAGCAATCCGGTCGCGTTGTTAGCCAGCGAAAGGGGAATGAGAATCAATGCCACAGGGAGCAATAAACTGGGCCAAATGGCGAGCCGTGAACCCTCAAGATGATCCTGACCTGGCATGTCAGCGACAACTTAGCAAAGGAAGGCGCCATTGTTTAGCAGCAGCGATGGTTCGTCAACGCGGCCTTGGCTGACAGAATTGGAGATGTGCTTCACGCGGAAAAAATCTGGGGGCGAAACGTGTGGATCAGGCCTAGACCTTCAGGTTCATGCGCTCAGGCGATCTCCCAGCCTCGCCACCACCGATAAAGAAATACATATTCGCTCATGATCGTTTCTCCTTACTCGATTGTGTGCCACGAACTAAAGACGGTTGAAGATCAAAACGCGGACATTTGTCTCGAAGCACCAGGGCTGGGACGTCGATGGCAAGCGCGTTGGTGTAACTGCCGCGGATGGTTTTACCGACAACCATTTACCGTCGCTGCTGCACCAGTATCCTCGCTGCTTCTGCCCGGGAGCGGGCACGGCCAGTTCTCGAATTAGACATGCTGTGCTGAGTCCGTTTATTGCCCGGAACGACGACGGGAATTCGGGTTGGGCGGAGTTCTGCGGCGGGAGATTCGAAGGCCCTGTGTGAGTGTGCGTTTGCCGCCAAATCTGAATCCCTCCTTAGCTCGCAAGCATCTTTAGTTCAACGGAAGAATTTCGAGGTGCGAAGATGAAGCCGTTCTTTCTTATTCTTGTGGGTCCGGTGATTCTATTCCTCTCTTTTCTGAGCACTGGATGCAGTAATACAGAGGCAAAGCAACCGGCTCCGCAGGCAATGCCTGTAAATACCCAGACCATTGGGCTGGCCGCGGTGCCACGCGCCGACGAGTATGTTGCCACCATCAAGTCCCGCCGATCGGCGAGTATCCAGCCGCAAGTGGATGGCTCTCTGACCAGAATTCTGGTGAAATCCGGCGATCACGTGCGCGCCGGACAGATCTTGATGACCATTGATCCGCTGAAGCAGCAGGCCACCGTAGACCAGCAACGCAGCACCGAAGCGCAGAAAAAAGCAACCTTCGATTACAACAAAGCCGAAGTGGAACGACAGAAGGGTTTGTATGAAGGTGGTGTGACCAGCAAGCAGAATTATGATCTCGCCATCCAGGCATATGAGAACTCCAAGGCAGATTGGGAGTCAGCCCAGGCGGCGCGGGTTACGCAGGAGCGCCAGCTTGCCTACTACAACTTGACCGCGCCCTTCACTGGAATTGTCGGCGACATCCCCGTCCACATCGGTGATTACGTTTCTCAGCAGACATTGCTGACCACAGTGGATGAAAATGCCGACCTCGAAGCGTACATATATATTCCAACTGAGCGGTCACGCGACATTCGCCCAGCGCTTCCGGTGCTGATCGTTACCAGCCGTGGCGAAACCATCGAAAAAACAAACATAAATTTTATTTCGCCGCAGGTAGATAACGGGCTCCAGGGCATTCTGGTCAAAGCTCCGGTCCACAAATCCTTGGACACATTCCGCAATGAACAATTAGTGAAAGCGCGAGTCGTTTGGAGCACCGCTCCCACGCCGACGGTACCCGTGCTGGCAGTCACGCGCATCGGAGGCCAGTCCTTCGTTTATGTCGCAGCCGATTCGGACAAAGGAACGGTAGCCAAGCAACGGGCCGTCATTCTGGGAGATACCATTGGCAACGATTATGCGGTGATGGAGGGGTTGAAGGTCGGTGACAAAGTCATAATCTCTGGCATTCAATTCTTGATCGATGGCGTGCCCGTAAAGCCAATCAGTTAACTCGCGGATTTCTGGTATTCCCGCGGTCAGACGCGGCTACAGAGGAGGGTCCTCTTTGGTAGATTTTTTCATTCGACGGCCCATTTTCGCGACGGTTTGCGCGTTGCTGATCATCCTGGCAGGTGCGGTTTCCATTCCCACGCTGCCGATCTCGCTGTATCCCGCGCTAGCTCCGCCGCAGGTCACGGTCAGTAGCAACTACGTGGGCGCAAACGCCGGTGTGGTTGAGTCAGCGGTTACGACGCCTCTCGAGCAACAAATCAACGGTGTCGAGGGCATGCACTATATCACCTCGACCAGCTCGAACGACGGTACCAGCAACATCAACGTGACCTTCCGCACCGGATACGACTTGAACATCGCGGCGGTCGACGTGCAGAACCGCGTAGCCACTGCGCAAGGCCGTCTTCCGCAGGAAATCAAGAACACAGGCGTGACAATTACTAAGGCGAATCCAAACTTTGTCTTCGCCGCCGGATTTTACTCACCCGACAACAGCCTTAGTAACCAGTACATCTCTAATTATCTGGACGTTTATGTAAAGGACGCCTTGAAGCGTATCCAAGGCGTCGGCGACGTCCTGATCTTCGGCGAGCGCAAATACGCCATGCGCATCTGGCTCGACCCGACAAAATTGGCTTCGCGGCAATTGACAGCAGCCGATGTAGTTTCGGCGTTACAGGAGCAAAACGTTGAAATTCCAGCCGGCCAACTGGGACGTCCTCCCGCCGATCCGAAGCAAAATTTCCAGGTAACCTTGCGCGTGGTAGGACGCCTCTCCGATCCAAAAGAGTTCGAAAGCATCATCATCAAGAACACGCGGAACGGCATCGTGCAGCTTAAAGATGTCGGACGTGCCGAGATCGGCGCCGAAAGCTACGACACCAATCTTCTCTATAGCGGGCACGAAGCCATTGGTGTTGGCGTTCAGCAACTTTCCAATGCCAACGCACTTGACGTGGACAAAAAAGCTAAAGCCGCTCTGGAGGAACTCTCCAAGTCCTTCCCACCTGGAATCAAGTACGTGATTGCCTTCGACACCACAACCGTCGTAGGCGATTCAGTCAAAGAAGTTGTCACCACCTTGGAAGAGGCAGTCCTCATCGTTATCATTGTGATCTTTCTATTCCTGCTGGACTGGCGCGCCACTATCATTCCCGCCGTAACCATTCCGGTGTCGCTTATTGGAACATTCGCGTTTATTAAGATATTTGACTTCTCGGTTAATTCGCTGACCCTATTCGGCATTACTCTCGCGACCGGATTAGTGGTCGACGACGCGATCGTTGTCATTGAGAACGCTCAACGTCATATCGACGCCGACCACACCAATCCACATGCGGCGACCTCGGCGGCTATGGCTGAAGTGGCAAGCGCGGTGGTGGCGACATCGTTGGTCCTTATTTCAGTGTTTGTGCCGGTCTCCTTTTTCCCCGGAACCACTGGAATTCTCTACAAACAATTCTCCCTGACCATCGCATTTTCAATCGCCATCTCGCTGTTCAACGCACTCACCTTGTCGCCAGCTCTGGCCGCCATCCTGTTGCGCAGCGAAGAAAAGAAATATTCAGTTTTTGACTGGACACATATCGGCTGGATTTCAAACGGTTACCGGAAGTTCGCTCACGGCGTCACCCGCGGGATCGAGGCCCTCGCGAATGGATACGGGAAAGCGATTTGCAAAGTATTGAGTTTTCGCTACGCAATGGTCGTGCTGTTCTTCATTGGTCTGGCCGCGACTGCCTACATGTATGTTCACGTGCCGACCGGATTCGTACCGCAGGAAGATCAGAATTATTTCATTGTCGTCGTGCAAGCGCCGCCCGGAGCTTCGCTCAGTTACACCACGAATATCGCCCGTCAAGCCGAGCAGATTCTGCGCGCCGATCCCGACGTCTTCGGAACCTTCGCTGTTCCCGGCTTCTCTCTCTCCGGAGGCAGCTCATCCAACTATGGCTTGGTGTTTGCTCCGCTCAGGCCAATAGACGAGCGCCGAGGAAAAGGACACGCTTCAAGCGACATTGTCGCGCGCGTCTCGCCGAAACTCTTTGCCATCCCCGGGGCCATTGTGGCCGCGTTCGAACCGCCCGCGGTCAATGGCATCGGAAGCTTCGGCGGATTTCAATTTGAATTGCAAGACCTGGGCCGCAACACTTTGCAGGACATCGACACCGTTGCTCACAAAATCGTAGCTGGTAGCCGCCAGCGCCAGGATCTACGGGGTTTGTTCACCAGCTTCACTGCTAATGACCCGCAGCAGTTAGTGCAGATTGATCGCGAGAAAGCAAAAGCCATTGGAGTTCCGATTAATCAGATCACGCAGGCACTCGGCGTATACATGGGCTCACAGTATGTGAATGATTTCGATTTCAACAACCGTTCGTATCGGGTGTATGTGCAGGCCGACCAGCCATTTCGCATGAGCGCTCGTGATCTGCGTCAATACTATGTGCGCTCTGACACCAATGGATTAGTCCCGCTCGCAAATATTGTTGCTCTGGACGAAACTTCTGGTCCACAGGTTATCAATCACTACAACCTGTTTCGCTCTGCGGAAATCGATGGCGCCGCCGCGCCCGGATTCAGTTCCGGACAAGGCTTGAAAGCCATGGAGGAACTGTCGAAGCAAAACATGCTGCAAGGTATGACCTTCAGCTGGACCGGTCTGGCGCTCGAAGAAGTTGAGGCCTCAGGCAAGGCGATCATCATCTTCGGCCTTGGCATCCTGGTCGTCTATCTCACGCTTTCTGCGCAATACGAGAGCTTCGCCCTGCCCTTCATTATTTTGCTTGCCGTTCCCATGGCGGTACTGGGCGCGCTGCTTCTCATCTCCGCACGCGGCTTGGTCGACGACGTCTATGTGCAAATCGGCCTGGTCATGCTGATTGGGCTCTCGGCGAAGAACTCGATTTTGATTGTCGAATTTGCCGAACAACTAATTGGCCAGGGCCGCACTATTATCAATGCCGCCATCGAAGCCGCCGAGCTTCGCCTTCGTCCCATTTTGATGACGTCGTTTGCGTTCTTGTTCGGCGTGCTTCCTCTGTACTTTGCCTCAGGCGCGGGCAAGCTCGGCCGGCATTCGGTTGGGACCGCAATCGTTGGCGGCATGTTATTCTCCACCGTCCTCAACCTGTTTTTTATTCCCGTGCTGTACGTCATCTTGAAGACGTTACTGGTCCGGCTCTCGAGAAAAGATCAAAAGGCGGAAATACGAGAATTGGTTTCACAACCTGCAGCTGACTAGTACGTTGGGAATCGGCACTTTGGCGCAACTTTTTTCGAGATTGAGGGAAGCCACGCCATCTACGCGTCGCAGCCGCAGGCTGTAGCAGTAATCGGCAGGTCATAACGGTCGAGGGAACCAGTTCGAGTTTTCGATCACGCGTCCAAAGACCGAACGCTCTAACAACTCCCCAAATGGGTAGTGGGCTACTTTTATCAGGATTCACCGTATGCTGCGGCTGAGTCCAGGCATGGCCGCTGGCGTGACGGATCGGCTCCGGAGCCTAGAGGATTTGCTCGCCCTCTGGAAGCTTACGAACAGGGGAGGGCGGAAAGATCGGCGTGATGAGGATACTTGAAGCGATTGGCGGAATCCTGCTCATGTTGGGCGCAACCTATGTGGCTGGGCGGGCATTGTTGCTTGGGGCCGCGATTCGAGAAAAAGTACACGGCAAGCCTGAACCACCGATGGGTATTTTCAACGGCAAGATTCCAAAGTAGCCGACTACTCCCAAACGCCACAGCGCGACAGAGTAAAACTGAATGTGCCGCATGTTTCCGTTCTTGCGACAAGTGCGGTCGATGATGTTGACTGGGTGCAGCACTGGTGGTATGTTTGTGCCGTTTTCCTGCGGATTTACGGCTTAGGCCCTTCCCATTCGCTGAGCTGGCGACTTCCGGCGCAGCGGCTCTCCCTAAGACGCAATTTCTGAAGCCGTTCATAGAGAGCTGGACGCTGAATGTTGGTCTGCCTATGGTGAAGCTCTATTACCCTAAACCCGACCCCCCCGGCGGCGGAACTGGATTAACGTCGCTACCACTTAGCCCTCAGTCCGATGACTTGCAAGGGCGGCGCGACCAATTAGAAGAAAAGGTTCAGGAGGAGCTTGTCCGGGTCAAACAGGAAAGAGACCAGCTTGCCCAGGATTTGGACAGTTTGCAGCAGCAGCTCAACCAGAAAACCGATTCTCACCAGGATTTAAGCCAGGAGTTGACAACGACCAAGGCCGACTTGGCGGCGAAGACCGAGTCTCACGGAGCGCTGCTCCAGAAGCTGGAAGCGACTGAACAAAAATTGGCAGCGGCGTTGAACGAACCTGGTGGCGGTGGAGTGCTTCGGACCTGGTGGGCAAAGCTAATAACCGGGCTGGTGGTCGCCGCGGTCACTGGTTCCGGGGGATTCACCCTGGGACATCGGAGTTCGACCGATCAGAAGACGGCACAAGACTTGACCACTAAGCTTGCGAACAGTGAAAGGCAAGTACAAGATATTAGTAAAGAACGGGATTCGCTGAAAGAACAGTTGAATCGAGCTTCGGTTGATACCGGGAAAGCTTCCGCGGACCTGGCCGCCAAAGACATACAGCTCAAGCAGCAGGAATCACAGCTGCGATTGACTAAGAACCTGATCGCAGCGATGAAGGAAGATGTAAAGCAGAGGACCGCGCGCGAGAACGATTTGCAGCAAAAAGTCGCGGGTCAAGCGCAGCAGCTCACTCTACAGGATCGAGCTAACAGAGATCAGGCAAGACAGATCGCGGATATTCAACAACGACATCCGTCTTACAAGTACAACGGGCTGACGTCGCGTCAGATCGATTGGAAGGTCCAGTTGCCTAATAGCAAGAACAAGCCGGCCACCACTTCCCTGGTTATCGATCATGATTTACCTGGAGTTCCGTGTACGGTTTGGATTACCTCGCATGGTGGAAAGGCAGTGTCGATTCTGGAACCGCCCGGCGAACCGAATCGGTGGAAAAAAATCACACTGTGGGTCGAAGGCAACCCCAACAGTACCGTGACAGGGCGGGTTACCTGGAACGTTCCCTGATGGCAGCGTCTTATCCCTTCCTGAATCGAAGAGCCAGCAAAAAGATATTCACAGTTGACAAGTGTCTGAGTTTGGCGTAATTAACCTGCGACTATCTTCGAGATAGTCTAGCCGCTTCCCCAAGCACAGCTAAAGAGGGGTGAAGTGTACCCCAGGGGATCCTTTAATGCGGCTATGCCTCGCAAATTTTCGACGCGATCATTATTGTCATCGGTCGCGTTCCTCTTCTCCAGGTATTCCCCCGGCGCTAAAGATTCTTTCTGAGGAGAATTTCCCATGCCAGTAAGCCCGACATTTCCAGGTGTTTATATTGAAGAAATTCCCAGCGGCGTGCGGACGATCACCGGCGTTGCCACCTCCATCACCGCTTTCCTCGGGCGAGCAGCGCGCGGGCCGGTGAGCGAGCCTACCACCATTTTCAGCTTTGCTGACTTCGAACGGCAGTTTGGAGGACTCGGGGTTGACTACCCGATGAGCTATGCGGTGCGCGACTTTTATCTGAACGGAGGAAAGCAAGCAATCATCGTGCGGCTCGTGAATACACCCGTGGCGGCACCGGCGCCTCCCGCCCCCGCACCTCCCGCCCCGGCCCCCCCCGGTCCTGCCCCCGCGCCACCTGCTGCACCTGTGGCCAAGGCAGCGGAAATCACGGTGAAGGCCATAGCTGGCATTCCGAAAATCAAGCCTGCCGACCTTCCTCTGATCGCGGCAAGCCCGGGAGAGTGGGGCAACGGTCTGGCGGTGACTGTGAACTACAAAACGAGAGAACAGCTGCCTCTGGATCCAAAGACTAACCTGCCGACAGATCTGTCCAAAGCAACCGTTTTCAATTTGGTTGTCTATGAAAAGGATGCTTCGGGAAACTTCGCTCAACAGGAGAGCTTTCTGAACGTGTCGCCGGCCGACGCCGACCCTCGCTACCTGCCGCGTGTGCTCAAGCAGAGCTCCAGCCTTGTGCGGGTGAAGAGACTAGCGGACAACTCCGACTGGTTGCCGTTTACCTTGCCCTCAGCAACGTTGCCGCCCGATCCGAAGGCCGGCACAAAGTTTTTCACCGCAGATGGCAGCGGTGCGGAAGGCGCAGGATTGGCCCCCCCCGATTTTCAGGGCGATCAGGCTCAAAAAACAGGAGTTTTCGCGCTGGAGAAGGCCGACTTGTTCAATCTGCTATGCATCCCTCCCGACCAGCGAGATACCACACTTGATCCGTCGGTCAACCAGACTGCATTGCAGTACTGCCAGGGCCGTCGCGCCATGCTGATCGTGGACTCGCCCGCCGAGTGGAGCGCCAACAAGGAGTCTGCGGCAAGCAATGCAAGGGATGGCCTTGGCGGTCTGGGACTCTCCGGCGATATCACGCGCAACGCAGCCTTGTATTTTCCTCGTGTAATAGAGGCCGACCCCTTGCGCGGAGGCCAATTGGATGAGTTCGTGCCTTGCGGCATTATCGCGGGTGTAATGGCCACGACTGACGTTGAACGTGGAGTGTGGAAAGCTCCGGCGGGAATTGATGCAGGTCTCAACGGTATCGCCGGGCTTAACGTCAACCTCACGAATGATGAGAACGGATTGCTCAACCCCCTGGGAATTAACTGTCTGCGAACATTTCCGATTGTTGGCACGGTGGTTTGGGGCGCGCGCACTTTACGCGGCGCCGACATGCTAGCCGATGACTACAAGTACGTCCCCGTTCGGCGGCTCGCTCTTTTCCTCGAAGAGAGTCTGTATCGCGGCACACAGTGGGTCGTGTTCGAACCTAATGACGAGCCCCTGTGGGCAGAAATCCGGCTCAATGTCGGCGCCTTCATGCACAACCTGTTCGTGCAGGGTGCGTTTCAGGGGCAGACTCCAAAGGACGCCTACTTCGTGAAGTGCGACAAGGAAACGACCACTCAGAATGACATCAATTTAGGCATCGTCAACATCGTGGTGGGCTTTGCCCCTCTGAAGCCCGCTGAGTTCGTCATCATCAAGATCCAGCAAATCGCAGGCGATATCCAGACCTAGTTATAAGGAGCGCGAGAATGGCACAATTCAGCGTCAATACGAACCGTTTCGATCCCTACAAGAATTTCAAGTTCCGCGTCAAGTGGGATGGTAAGTACGTCGCCGGCGTTAGCAAAGTTGGTGGGCTCAAGCGGACCACCGAAGTTGTCAAACACCGCGAAGGCGGCGACCCGAGCAGTACTCGCAAATCGCCCGGGCGCACTGAGTACGACGCCATCAGCTTGGAGCGTGGCGTCACCCACGATACCGAGTTCGAAAAGTGGGCAAACAAAGTGTGGAATTTCGGCTCTGGCCTGGGCAAGGAAGTTTCTTTGAAAGATTTCCGCAAGGACATTTTGCTCGAGGTCTACAACGAAGCCGGGCAGCTGGCGATTACCTACAAGATCCACCGCTGCTGGGTTTCGGAGTATCAGGCGCTTCCTGACCTGGACGCCAACGCCAATGCAGTGGCGATCCAGCATATCAAGTTGGAAAACGAGGGATGGGAACGCGACTTGGAAGTGCCCGAGCCGAGTGAACCCACGTTTACCGTGCCGGCCTGACCGATATGCAAACTCCGACTACCCAAAGCCTGCTTGCTGCTTGGGAGCTGGGCCGGGCCGAGCCGCATTTGATCGAACGCGGTTTGCTGTTGCTGCTTGCTGCTTACCCCGGCAGCCCGCGACCTACCCTTGCGCAATTGAGTATCGGTGAGCGCGACAGCTTGCTGCTTGGTTTGCGCGAGCAGGCGTTTGGTCCTGGGCTGACGGCGCTGGCGGAGTGCCACCAGTGTGGCGCGCGGCTGGAGTTTCAGTTGAGAGTGGCTGACCTTTGTGTGCCTCGTGAATCTCCAGCCCTCGAGACGTTGAAGCTAAGCGTTGGGGACTACGAGCTGGAGTTTCGCTTACCGAACAGCTTTGATCTCTCAGCCGTACGGGAGACGACAGATCTCGACGACAAGAAACAGCGCCTTCTGGAACGGCTCGTCTCCCGTGCCTGGCATTGTGGCCTGGAGATCGGGACGAAAGAACTGCCGGAAGAAGTCATTGCCGCCATGGAAGACAGAATGGAGAAGGCCGATCCGCAAGCTGTGGTGCAGTTGAGTGTGCACTGCGATTGTTGTGGCCACGAATGGAAAACAGGATTCGACATCGCGTCCTTTCTTTGGACTGAAGTCGATTCGTGGGCGATTCGGATACTACGAGAGGTGCACTCTCTGGCGCGGGCCTATTCCTGGAGTGAGACGGACATCTTGGCCATGAGTCCGTGGCGGCGACGGTGCTATTTGGAGATGTTGGGCGCATGAGCGGTTATCTGACAAATCTGATTGCACGGACATTCGAACCGAGTGCTGCAGTTCGTCCACGTCTTGCCCCGCTGTTTGGCACGCCGCCACGTGACCCAGACTGGCAGGCAGCCAGCGCGCAACTGGATGTTCACCCGAGCATCTCGGAGCAATCGCCACACGAACTCCCAACGACCAGTGTAGCGACTGCAATACAGCAAGAGGCAAAGGCTCGTACTGCTGCGCCTCGATCGAAGGAGCCGCCTCCAAACCGAGGCTCAGAAGACAACAAGATCGGGCAAAGAGAGAAGCTGGACATACAGGCTTCGATCATCAAACCAGTACAGAACGAAGAGCATCTGGACAGGTCTACGCTTCCTGAAGCCCTTCCGCCGAAAGCGGTGGATAGCAGGCAGCTCACAATTTCTGAAACACACCCGCTGGGCAATCCGCTGCTGCTTCCGACAGAGAGAGAGGTATCGGCGTCCAAGTCACGAAGAGAAGACTTGACTGAGCTCGTAAAAATTTCCGGAGGCCCGGATCGAGCGGTAGTTGTCCCGCCTGACGTGAAACCGAACACCTCCAAGCCAGCTGCAT
>Ga0075426_10000673_pt1 | contig 23619 bp, 19 predicted proteins | sample SoiMethybrSBSTD5_FD_75304 | JGI IMG/M metagenome (GOLD analysis project Ga0075426, IMG submission 75304) | Bulk soil microbial communities from a Populus tree surrounding site in Tennessee, USA - Soil MetaG P. TD hybrid SBSTD5 | ecosystem: Environmental > Terrestrial > Soil > Tree plantation...
TTCATCGGCACTGACGTGGTAGCCTTCGTCAGTCCCGCAATGGTGTACGCCAGAATCACTCCTAAAACGCCGCCTATCGCTGCCATCACCGCGGACTCAATCAAAAACTGCATCAGGATATCGCCGCGTTGCGCTCCCAGCGCCTTGCGAATTCCAATTTCCCGCGTCCGCTCGGTCACCGTCGCCAGCATCACGTTCATAATCACCACGCCGCCAATCACCAGAAACACGGAAACGATGCCCACCATCGCCGTGGCAATCACTCCGGTCAGGTTCTTCCACAATTCCATCAGTGTTGCCTGATCGAAAATCCCGAAATTATCCGGCTCATTCGGCGGCAAATGGCGCCGCGCCCGCATCATCGCGCGCGCCTCGTCTTGCGTGCGCGCCATCCACTCCGGGCTGCGCGCCTGGATGTTCAGCCAGATGGTTTCCTGCGTTCCGTACATCTTGAAGTAAGTTTGAATCGGAATGTATGCGAAATTGTCCTGCGATTGCCCGAACGCGGTGCCGATGATTTTCGCAATTCCTACGACCTGAAACGGCCGCCCATCAATCAGGATTTCGCGGCCGATGGGATCCACGTTCGGGAAAAGTTTAGTGGCCAGGTCGTTTCCGATCATGGTGACCAAAGCGCGGCTCTGATCATCACCCTCGGAAATGTAGCGCCCCTCCCGCGGCGTCACCGGGTCAATGTCTCCCATGTTGGCAGTCACGCCGCGAACATTCACGTCGTTGATGCTTTCCGAGCCTCTGCGTACCTTTCCATCGACGCGCAATTCCACGCCCACGCGCATCGGCAGCTTCAAGTTCGCGCGCAGCGACTCGTAGTCGTCCCAGGTCACCTTCTTGTTGCGCCGGTTGGCCTTCACATACTCTTCCACGTCGGTGATGAGCGGGAAGCGCGTCAGTAGAAACACGTTGGAGCCGAGATTCGCCACGCGGTCGGCGATGTACTTGTTTACCCCGGAAATCAGCGAAATCACTACGATCAAAGTGGAAACGGAAAGGATGATGCCCAGCAGCATCAGGAAGGAGCGCATCTTGTGCTGGCGCATGGTGTCCAGCGCCATGCCCACTGGCTCGCGAAACAGCACTCCACGCTTCAACACGCCCCGCTTCATCCAGGCACACTCTCCCTGCTCATTCTACGTAAAACCCACGTTAATTGTTTCGTTTGAGAAGCCCGCTTAGCCCTGTTGTCGCCCGTTCACAGTAGAATTGTTGAATGAGCTTAAAACTGTTTGCGGAACCCTGGTGGGTGAACCTGCTTGTCCTGGTCCCGCCGTTCGCCTATTTCCGTTGGAGGCGCGGCGGCATTCTTCTGGCTCGCCAACAATTGCTGACCAGCGGCCTTTTTGCTGCGTCGTTTGGATTTGTCGAAGCCGTCGTGGTTGTTTATCTTCGCGCGGCAGTGGGGCTGCTTCCTGGTTACCAGGGCACACTCTCGGACGTCATTCGCAGATCCGGCGAGTTTTACCAACAATCGCAAGCCATCACTCAATTTCCGCAGAGCCTGCTCACCCTCGAAGTGTTCCGCGAGGCCGCCACCATCCTTATGTTGCTGAGTGTGGCTCTTCTCACCGCGGCAAAGGTGAGTTCGCGAGTTGCGGTTTTCCTCTGGACTTTCGCCATCTGGGACATCACCTATTACGGGGTGCTTTGGGCCACGGTACGCTGGCCGCTGTCGCTTCGGGATCCCGACGTTTTGTTTCTGATTCCGCGGCCGTGGATTTCGCCGGTATGGTATCCGCTTCTGGTCAGTCTTCTTGCAATTCTTGCGGTTCTCTTCGCGCGCGGGATTCCGCCAAAGAGCGAATAAGTCCGGAAGCAGCGAACTCGCGCGGTAGTTCGCGATTGCAATAAATTTAGGAGGAGCTGCGGCCGCGGACTCGTGTGTCATGTGTCCATCCGGGGCCCTCGGCATCAAAGAGAAGCTATGTCCCGCAAAGCGCATCCCTGGGGCACTCCGCCGTGGACCGTCGATTTTCGTCCCGCCGCGCGTCCCCTTCCCGATCAAGTGGACTTCGCCATTGTGGGTGGCGGCTTCACAGGGCTTGCGACCGCCGCGTGGCTGCGCAGGCTGGCGCCGAAAAAGTCCGTGCTCGTGCTGGAAGCGTCTTCGCTTGGCGAAGGCGCGAGCGGCCGCACCGGTGGCCTCGCCCTCGCGGAAACCGCGGCAGGTCCGCTTCCGGGACTCGGCGACGTGCTTGCCGGCTACAAAAAGATCCTTCGCACGCTCCGCATCAACGCGGGCCTGGAGCTCCCCGGCGTCTGGGAATTGGGCCGTTCGAATCCCGCAAAAGGCTCGCCGATCTCTTGGAACGATTCCGGCACCTTGCAAGTCGTGCGAACCGTGTTTGGCGGCGCCGTCGATCCCGGCAGAGTGGTCTCCGGCCTGGCTCGCGCGGCTGAGGGCGCGGGAGCACAAATCGTGGAACACGCCGAAGTGCGCGCTGTTGAATATTCCAATCCGCCGAGGCTGCGAGTTCTTCAGAAAATTCGCGCACACATCCGGCAGAAAGACATCTTTGCTGGCCAGGTTCTCCTTGCCACCAACGCCTTCTCGCTCGAGCTTTCGGAGCTTCACCGCACATCTCAGCCAAAACTAACTCTGGCGCTGGCCACCGCGCCGCTAACCGCCGCGCAGCTCAAAGCCATTGGCCTTTTTTCGCGCCATCCTTTTTATACCGTCGATCTTCCATATTTATGGGGTCGCCTGCTCGAATCGAATGGCGCCGTTTTCGGCGCAGGTCTTGTGCCAATGCCAGCTTCCATCGCCTCACTTTTCACGAAGCCCGGTAAGGACTCACAACAATTCAATGCACCGAATCTCTACCGCTTCGATGTGCGCAAAGGAGAAGCCGCGGAGAGTTTCCGCTGGCTCGAAAGCCGCGTGCATCATTTGCATCCTGCGTTGAAGCCCGTTCGCATCACGCACCGCTGGGCCGGGCCAATTCTCTTCACCGAAGGCATGCGCCCGATTTTTCGCCGTCATCCGCACAGCGAAAACGTGCTGGTCCTTGCCGGATATAACGGCCACGGCGTTGCGCTCTCGGTCTATCTAGGCCAATGGGCCGCCGAAGCGCTACTAGGCACCCGCTCTCTCCCTTCTTGGCATTAGCATCCATGCTGCGCGCGGGAATCTGATATGGTCGTGCGTCAACTGCATCCTTTGGAGGCTGCGATGCGCCCAACAACCGATGGCATCCTGGAATCCTCTTTGTACGTGAGCGATCTGCGACATTCCGTTGGCTTTTATCAGGACATTTTCGGGTTTTCCCTGATTAGTGACTTCGGTGAGCGCGGCTGTGCCATGCATGCCGGCCCGCATCAAGTCTTGCTGCTCTTCAAAAAAGGAGCCTCTCGCGAAATTACCTCTCCCCACGACGGAGATGGCGAACTCCATCTCGCCTTCGCGATCTCCGCCGCCGAATTAGCGAATTGGGAGTCGTGGCTTGAGCAAAAAGGAATCGCCCTGGAAGAAAAGCGTTCGTGGGAACTGGGTGGCTGGAGTCTTTACTTCCGAGATCCCGACCGCCACTTGCTCGAACTCGCCACGCCGGGGACATGGACCGTCTATTGAGTTTTGCAAGTGAGCCTTGAAAAAGACCAATAGTTGACTCTGCCGCACCCTTTGGGGCAGTACACCTAAGAGCCACCGCTAAACCCCTATTTCTTTACCTCATATTTCGTTCGTACGGTGCTACAATGCGCGGCGCTCGATGGAGGGAAGGTATGCACAACCTGCACAACATCATGCGGCTGGCGATGATTTTTGCGGTGGCCATGTTGGCTACCGTCATGAGCCGAACGGTTTCGGCGCAGCAACAAGATTTTTCCAAAGTAGAGATTAAGGTCACCAAAGTTTCCGGAAACATTTACATGCTGGAGGGCGCAGGCGGAAACATCGCCGCGTCCGTGGGCGAAGACGGCATCGTGATCGTGGACGACCAGTTTGCGCCGCTGACCGACAAAATTCAGGCCGCGCTGAAAAACATCGGCGTCACCGACAAACCGGTGCGCTTTGTCATCAACACGCACTATCACGGCGATCACACGGGCGGCAACGAGCCGTTCAACAACGCGGGCTCCACGCTGATCGCCCACGATAATGTGCGCAAGCGCCTCGAAAGCGGCGGCACGGCGGGCAATGGAGGTTCGATTAAAATGGAGAATAAGCCCGCGGCAAAAGCCGCGCTGCCCATCATCACCTTCCAGCACGATGTAACCATTCATTTGAACGGGGAAGATATTCGCGCCATGCATTTTCCCTCCGGCCACACGGACGGCGACTCCATTATTTTCTTTCCTAAGAATAATGTGGTGCACATGGGCGACGATTTCGTGCGCTACGGGTTCCCGTTCATTGATGTGTCTGCTGGTGGCAGCGTCCAGGGCATCATTGACGCCATGGAAAAGACCAGCGCCCAGCTCCCGGCCGACGTAAAAGTGATTCCAGGTCATGGCGCGCTTTCAAACCTCGACGACGTGCGCGCGTACACCAAAATGCTCAAGGAAACTTCTGCGGTCATTCAAAAAGCACTCGATCAACACAAAACGCTGGATCAGATGAAACAGGCAAAGATTCTCGCGCCTTGGGAGAAATTTTCCGGCCAATTTGTGAACAGCGATGCGTTCATCGAAACGCTCTACAACTCCCTGACCGGCCACAAAGGCGAATTCCTCAAGCACAACTGAAAGAGGTTGTTGTAATGACCTCTGAAATAAGCTCGGGAAGAGCTGACGGCGCATTCCTTGGTCTGCTGCAGACCGCAGCGCTCATCGTGGTTCTAATCGGGGCCCTGGGCTCGGTGGCTTTCACGCTCCTTGCAGGTCATCGAAATCCTTCACGTTTTTTGATTTCCCTCTTCGTAATTTGGGTGCTCTCCCCGTTCGTGGCACTGGTGTTCGCAACCTTCATCTCCAAAAGTTGGTCGGTCCTTGCGCGAGGGACGCTCCATACCGCGATGCTGTTTCTCTCCCTGGCTTCCTTGGCCATCTATGGACGGGTTGCCCTAGGACCACCCAGGACGAAGACCGCCTTCGTCTTCGTTGTTGTCCCTCCATTGTCGTTTCTGCTCGCGATTGTGGCAGTTTCGACCGCGGCGCTCCTATCCCGCAGTTGGTCACATCCAACGGGCGACCGCTAATCGGGAGTTTCGAAGGACAAGGGGCAGCTTGCCCATCTTTCAGAATCTATTTCTGCCTTGGGTCATGGCTTTGCATTAGGTGAGAAGAAGCCGATGGGCAGGTCGCGCGAGGTGCGAAGGCCCGCGGGCGCATCGAGAATCACGGGAATCGAATTGACCACCACAGAAGCCGTGGCGATGTCGCCGTGCGAGCCGCCCGGAATCGTCAGGCTGATGTTCGGATGGCCGGTAAGCGTAATGGTGTCCGCGGGATCTTTCGCTCCCACGTACATTTGCAATTCCAGGTAGACCAGCTCCTTGCCGTCTTTCGAGAGCCCACGGCCGATTTGATGAACGCCCGCCGCTTGCCCCGGCTCGACAGTCAAATATTCCGTTTGTACGCGCTCGGCCGCCACTTTGGGCTCAATCGTCTCCGTGATCGTTTCCACAGGCAGACTCAGGCTGTCCGCAACCATGGCCACGGACTCCGGCAAGCCCACGTGCTTGATCACTCCCGCTTGCACTTGCGCGCGAAACTCTTCCACAGTCATGCCCGCGCCGATTTTTTTCTGCAGCGGCTGGCGCCGCTTGGAAGCGTCCACGATGCGCAGCGCTTTGGCGTGTTCAATGCGCTGAGAAACGGCCGCGAGCGTGATTACCAGCTTGTCCATCACAAACCCGGGATTTACTCCCGTACCCACCAACGCAACGCCCCACTCCTTGGCTGTGGCATCCAGTTTGGCGGCAAGGTCCGGATGGGTGCGAAACGGATAGGACAATTCCTCGCACGTCGAAACCACGCACGATTGCGCTTCAAGGCACGCCGTCAACTGGTCCATCACTTTCGTCAGTGAGGAAGAAGTCGAATGAATGACGACGTCCGGATTCAGATCGAGCGCCTCCTTCGCATCGGCAAAAACTTTCACTCCCCAGGGAGCGTCTTGCGCGCCAACGACTTCTCCCAGATCGCGCCCAGCCTTGGCGGGATCCAAATCGATCGCGCCGATGATTTCGATGGCCTGTTTTTCCCGCATTAATTTCGCGATGGATGCACCGATGGGGCCGACACCATACTGAATGGCGCGAATCTTCTTTTTCACAAATGTCTCCGTATTGTTGTGGCGCGACCGTCTACCGCCTCTTTAGGCTTCTAAAGAAACCCCTACAATAGTGGATTTTGCGCGCGCATTCAACGAAGAAGCGTGAGCCAAGAGAACTGAAACTCGGCACAGCGTGTTTGAGTCGGCAAGTGAGGTTAGCCGGGGCATCAAGGCCTGGGCAGGCGCGAAGCTATCACTTCGCGCCTCCCAAACTTAGCCGGAAAATGGTTCCGCTTATTTCCGACTTGGGTCGTCTTCCGGATGGACGTAGTTGAACTGAAATGGGGCCTGGCCGTGGACCTGCACGATGGTTTCCCCGGAAGCCATGGCGTAATGGTGCATGTTGGGATCGAGAAACGCGAAGCTCCCAGCAGGGAACGCTTTCATCTTACCCACTTCGAAAGCATCTCCCATCCCCACCTTGAACTTTCCGGAGATGATCGTCACGTTTTCCCGCAGCGGGTGCCAATGAGGCGCGATGCGAAAACCGTCTGGCATCTTCAGCCGAATTGTGTAGTCGCCGCTGGACCCGGTTGGATTGCCCTCGAGTACGGCGAACTGGGCGCCTGGTTGAACAACGGGTGGCGCCGGACCCCAGGGAATGGTGTCCGGGGTGACCGCGTTTGTTTCATGCGCGTCAGCAAAAACGTTGTCGGCGAGAAACTCCCGGCCACAAGAGAAAATCCCCGTAATTGCTATCGCGTATAACAAATATATTTTCATAGCTGAGCCTCCTTTGACTCAGAAGAAACTTTCAGTTGCAGTTCGGTGGGTTCGCTGGATAAACGCCGCCGGACTTAAATGCGGGGCTGAACTGGGCGATGCCATCGCTTTGCGGGAATACCGTCGCCCACCAAATCACGGCGGCATCGCTACCACTATTTGTGACGGTGTGCACCAGACCGGGGGGCTCCCCGAAGGCATTTCCAGCGGTCACTTCTTCTGACGCGCACTGATTGGGCCCGACAACATGCTGCTCGGTTAGAGTGCCGCGCTCGAGAATGACGTAGCTCGGCCCTTTGTGGTAATGCCACGGGATCGTATCGCCGGGCTTCATCGTGAATGCTTGGATCTGGACCGTGGCAGGTATCGGATGGCCCGGACCGAAGCCGCCAAAGTCATAACTCGCAATGGTTCCTATCGTGAAAGCGATGTTTGTGAGGGCCAGTGCGGAACCAGCCAGTAGTATGGTCACGAGAGCTGCCACGATAACTACCGTTATTTTTCTTTTTCGCGACATGATGAGACTCCTTTTCGAAGACTTAGTAACTATTCAATACGGCAGGAAACGCCGCGAGAATGCCCTGCACGCCGAAGCATTTCCATGGAGAGGGCATAATGCTTGCCTATTTTTTGTATATCGTTGCAAGTTGTTGATTCTTAGCGGATTTAGTGGATAATAGCGGTCACAGAACAGTCCATGCCTCGCAGAAAATCTGCATCAAGTGATATCGAGTTGGACCTGGGCCGGTACGAGCTTCGCCGCCAGGGGCGCCGAGTGAAGCTCGAAAAGAAGCCCATGGACTTGCTGATTTATCTGGTAAGCCGCCGGGAACAACTCGTGTCCCGTAAGGAGATTGTTGGAAGACTCTGGCGCTCGGATTTGTTTGTCGATACCGAATCTAGCATCAACAACATCGTGCGAAAGATCCGAACGGCTCTGTGTGACGACTCCGACAAACCGCGCTTTCTGGAAACGGTGGTAGGCAAAGGATACCGATTCATTGGCCCCCTGCGCGTGATTGACGCGCGTTATCCGCAATCCGATCTGGAGTCCGCAGGCATCAGCGAGGTCAACCCGGAAAAAGTAGGAGGGCGAGTCGAGAGGTCGTCGTTGGCAGTCCTCCCGCTCATGACTTTAGGGAATATTGCGGACGACCGTCGTATCTGCTTTGGTCTTGCGGATGCCCTGATTACGCGGCTTGGAAATCTGCCGGGCTTGGACGTTCTACCCATTTCAACCGTGCTGAACGTGCCCGTCGAGGCTAGCGCCACAGAGGCTGCTTCCCATCTTGGCGTGCGCTTTGTCGTTCATGGCGCCATGCAAATGTCCAAGAGCCTCTGGCGTCTCTCGCTTGAGGTCTTTGACGCCCAAAAGCAAAGCGTCTGCTTCAGAAGGAAATGCAATCTGGACATTAATCGCCTCTCCGACCTCGAGGACGAGATTGCAAAGCAAATCGCCGCGGCATTAAATCGGCCGTTCAGCCCAGCCGTTGCACAGCGGCGGCCTCGCTACAGCAAAGATCCTATGGCCTATGCCGCCTATATGCAGGGATACCAGCTCAGCTCCCGCGGTGATCCAGCGCTGCTCGAAGAGGCCGCTCAGCACTTGATCAATGCCGTCGCCCGGGATCCTGCCTTCTCCCTGGCGCATGCCACCCTTTCCCTGGTGTGCGCGACGCGCCACTACGAAGTTGACCCAGCGAGCGCCTGGCTGGAGAAGGCAGAGTTCCATTGCCGCCGCGCTCTGGACCTGGATCAGGATTTGCCCGAAGCGCACGTAGCCAATGCATTTCTTTTGTGGGGGCCGTCAAAAAACTTCCAACACGTCGAAGCGATTGGCGAACTCAAGCGGGCCCTGGCGCTTCAGGGCAACCAGCCGCACGCTTACAACCGCCTGGGCTCAATTCTGGCCCACATCGGGCTTCTCGAACACGCTCGCGAAATGTATGAGAGAGGTCGGCCTTTTGATCCTAGAAAGAGAGTCAGTCGCAGCATCGTGCACGTGTACATTTGGAATCGGCAGTACGACGCGGCGCGAGAGGAGCTCCAAGCGTGGCGGGTTGAGAATCCAGGCAATAAGTATCCCATCTACTATGCACCTCAGCCGGCCTTAATGACTGGGGATTGGAAAGAGGCAAAGACTCTGCTGGATGAAGCGGCCCAGCTTTTGCCCGATGAGCCCCTCATCATTAGTTTGCGAGGCGTATTTTACGCCTTGACAGGGAATGATCGAAAGGCGCTGGACTGCCTTACAAAAGCTTGTGCCAGCCCAAAATCCTTTGGTCACGCGCACCACACCTACTATCAGATCGCTTGCATTCTTGCTTTGTTGGGGAAAAAGCAACCTGCTTTCGAGTGGCTGGAACGAAGCGTCAGCACCGGATTCGCGTGCTGGCCCTTTTTCCTCAAGGATCATTGCCTGAAAAACCTGCGAGGCATGACATCGTTCGATGTCCTGGTTAGCTCTTTGCAGGCCAAGTATCCCGATCATCTCGGTTTGCTCTAGCTTGAGTCCGCGCGTGGTTGCACATAAGACCTGAGTCAAGTCCGCACGGCAAATCCAACGACTGGCAAGTGCGCACGAGTGGTGCGGGGGAAGTTCCACCAAGGCGAAACGTCAGGCGAGTTCCACCCGATGTTGATCCCACAGATGAATAGCTATCGGCAGATTACTAATGGCGACTCATTCCAGTGCCGTCAGCGCGTTGATTCTGCCGTGGCCCGATTGCGGATCGGCGCCGGGCTTCAGGATGTCAACGGCAGACTGCTCGATCAGTGTCTGCAACTGAGGTGGATTCATGTGCCCGAATTTGCCTACGATCAATGCGGCCAGCCCCGAGACATGCGGCGTGGCCATAGACGTGCCCGTAGCGAAAAAAGTAGAGGTTATTAGTTCCCTGTTTCCCGCCGGGGCTCAGCACAAAATCAAACACAAAGCAGCGAGTGGTTATAGGCGCAACGTGACATACCGCACTCTGGGGAGTAAAGACGCCATCGCCACCCACGCATGTCTCCGGCATCGACCCACCACCGTGGCCCACACTCTAACCAGGTCATGAAAAACTTTCAGCTTCGTTAAGTCCTGCGGAAGTTAGCGCCGCAACTGGTTGCAGTGTTGGAACGTTGCTGGCCGCAGTGTTGCGACGCATAATGGCACGGACGATTTGAACGATTTGGAGGAAACAGTCATGCCCGCGAAGAAATTGAGCGAAGCGGAAATCAACGCTCTGCTGCCCAAGGTGCAAGGCTGGAGCGTAGTGAACGGCAAATTGCGCAGAGAATTCGCCTGCAGGGATTTCGTCACTGCTTTTGGCAATATGACCCGCGTGGCGCTCGTGGCCGAGAAAATGGACCATCACCCGGAATGGTTCAATGTGTGGAACAAGGTGGTCATTGACCTGACCACCCACAGTGTCAAGGGCATCAGCGACTACGATTTCAAACTGGCCGAGAAGATCAACGAAATCTTTGGCGGGTGAGGCGTCCCGTGGTTGCCGCGGGGATGTTCCGGCAGTCCGCGCCGGAGGAGTTGGGCCAATTCGGCGTTGTTGGAGGCGCGGCTGCCCGGTTCTCAGGCCCTTGTCAATGTTGAAACATCCTTGGCCGTACTCTTGACACGTCAGGCCATTGCGCGAGAATAGTTAAACCCTTCCAAATTATACAATTCCAGAAGACTGCCCTCTTCAGTCTCTCAACGAGAGTAGGCCTGCGATGATGTGTCGCTTGAGCTGCACGGGCTCTGGTGTGACAGCCGTCACAGCAATCGCATCGCCCCCTCTGCTAAATGTACAAACCCTCCCCTTCCGGCGTTCTCCCATTGAGAGTTGGCCGCGCCGATGACACACAAGCTGCGTGTTTTGCTGGCCGAAGGAGCCTCCGGAAAAGCTGCGTCCGCGTTGCGCGAGCTTTTTCAGGAAGACCAGGGACGAATGGAATTGACCGAAGTGTCTGGAGTTTCAACGCTGATTGCTTCGCTCAAACTCGTGAGTCCCGAGGTGATTCTCCTGGAGCTGGCGCTCGGCAATCCGGACATATTGGGAACCGTTCGCCTGATCCATCGAACCAGGCCGGAAGTTCCGCTGATTGCGATTGGTGATTCAACGAAAGAAGAAATTGCGGTGGCGAGCCTGCGCGAAGGGGCCATGGACTATCTCCTTAAGAATCGTCTTGACCCGCAAACATTAGACCGCGTTCTCCGAAGCGCCCTCGAGCGCAACACGCTAAAAGGGCTGGCGGACTTGCTTCGCGATCCGACGACCGGACTTTACATCCGCGACGGTTTCTTGACTCTCGGATCGCACATCATGGAGACGGCCAGGGATCGCGGGGGCACGCTGGTCCTGCTGTGTGCGAGGTTCGAGAATCTGGAGCGCATCAGGAAAAAGTTTGGCGAGCACGCCGCCCAATCTTCCCTCCGGGAAATCGCAACACTATTGACCCGGAGCTTTCGGCGCACGGACTTGATGGCCCGGATTGGAGAATCGCAATTTGCGGCTCTGGCGGTGGACGCTATCGAGCCGAGCGCGCCCGTGTTACTGCAGCGATTGCGGAAGCGGCTGGAGGCTTTCAATAGCGGTAACAGCCGGTTTGGCCCGCTGGAGCTGCGAATGGCGGCGCGTTTCTGGGCGGGAAAGGGAGCGCGCACGTTTGCGGAATTCCTCGATGAAGCGGAGGCAGGACTCCGAGCTCCCGAACTGACAGCAGCAAGAAAGGAAGAGCAAAGGAAGACGGCGATAAAGGTGAGAGAGCGATGAATAAGGCGCTGAAGTTTCGCCGAAAACTCGCGTGGACTTGGGCTGGCATGGCCCTGGTGTTACTTGCGGTATTTTATATGGCCGTGCGCGGAGGGGGAGAGGCGATCGCGCTGGAGGGCTGGGTTGCGCACACGCAGGAGGTCCTGCGGGTCATTGGCGACGCAAGGCTGGAGCGAGCGCGTTTGGCGAACCAATGGCTGACAAATCAACTCGCACGTAGTGACGGCGGGACCGGCGGGTTGGATGCAGACTCGAGCAAGCTCAGAGAGGACGTGGCACGTCTTCGGACGCTGACGGCGGACAACCCGGCGCAGCAAGCCTTGATTGCCGAACTCCAAGAGGTGTTCGACAAAGAACTTACACCGGCATCCAGCCAAAGTAGCGCCGGAGGGACCGCCGGGTCTGCAAATCCCGTTCCCTGGGTGGAGACCACAGAAAGCACCGCACGGCTGCGCGCGTTGTTCGACCATCTCGAAGCCAACGAGCGGGCGCTGCTGGCTTCCAGGTCCCGGGCGGTGCAAGCAAACGCCCGAGTCACGCGAATTGTAGTCGTTTTCGCCGGGTCGCTTACGCTCCTTATTCTCGGAACCGCGGGATATTTCATACAAAGGGAAATCCTCAATCGCGGCCGGATCGAAACCGGGTTGCGAAAAGCGCAAGAGTTGCTAGGCGTGAAGTACGAAGATCAGCGACAAGAACTGGGGCACGTCATGGACGACTTGCACGGTCAGATCCGGGCACGGCAGCAGGCAGAAGGAGAAATCCGGCTCCTAAACACAGAGCTGGAAGACCGAGTGGAAAAAAGAACCAAAGAGCTCCACGAGGCCAACCAGGAGCTGGAGGCTTTCAGCTATTCGGTTTCCCACGACCTGCGCGCGCCGCTGCGCCACATGGACGGCTTCTCCCGGATTCTTCAGCAGGAATATGGCACGCAACTCCCGGAGGAAGCACGTCACTACCTGGACCGCGTTCGGTCGGCCACGACGCACATGTCGAGCCTGGTGGAAGACCTGCTGCAGCTTTCCCGGCTCGGGCGGCAATCCCCGCAACTTTGCCGGGTCGCGCTTCGCACCCTGGTGGAAGAAGCGCAGGCGGAAACGCTCTCCGCAGCCGGAAACCGCGATATCGAATGGCGAATTGGGGACCTTCCCGAAGCAGAAGTCGACGCAAATTTATTCCGCCAGGTTTGGGTCAACCTGCTCACGAACGCGATCAAATTCAGCAGGAATCAAACCAAGCCTGTCATTGAAATCGGCAGCCTCGAGGAAAAAGGCGAGACGATTCTTTTCGTCCGTGACAACGGCGCGGGCTTTGACCCGCGCTACGCGGACAAACTCTTCGGCGTATTTCAGCGGCTGCACCGCCAGGACGAGTTTGAAGGCACGGGCATCGGGCTGGCCACTATACACCGCATCATCAAGAAGCACGGCGGCAGAGTTTGGGCGGAATCGCAGCCCGGGCAGGGCGCGACTTTTTATTTCACGATTCCCACCGTGATCCCCAGCAGCGAGACTCACGAAACGATAGGAGCGCGCGCATGACACCTCAAGGGTACGAAATCCTTCTCGTCGAAGACGACCCCGCCGATGCCGAGCTGACGGTCCACGCGTTGCGCAAAGAGCGCCTCGCGAACCACATCGAGGTCGCGCGTGACGGTGCGGAGGCGCTCGACTTTCTTTTTTGCCGCGGCGCCTATTCCAACCGCAGCTTCACGAACCCTCCCCGCGTCGTGCTGCTGGACCTCAAGCTCCCGAAGATTTCGGGACACGAAGTGTTGCGCGCAATCAAGGCGGACGAACGCACGCGCGCGATCCCGGTGGTGGTGCTCACTTCTTCCAACCAGGAACGCGACCTCGTGGAGTGCTACCGGTTGGGAGTGAACAGCTATATCCAGAAGCCGGTGGACTTGCAGAAATTCCAGGAAGTTGCTCGGCACTTCGGAATGTACTGGCTGGTGGTGAACCACCTGCCGCCAATGGCGGCATTTTCGGGCAAGTAACAAAGGACACCGCATGAAGACCAGCGTACTCGAGGATGTCAAGACTGCCGCAGGGACAGAGCCGCTGCGCGTGCTCATTGTTGAACACTCGCAGCCGGACGCGGAACTGATTCTCGCGCAGCTCAAAGGCATCGGCAGGCGATTCGACGTGACCTTGGTGGAGGATCAGCAACAGTTCGTTCGGGCGCTGCGGGAAAATGATTTTGGCATCATCCTTTCGGACTATCGCCTGCCGAACTGGACCGGGCTGGATGCCTTGCGCGAGCTCCGTGCCTTCGGAAAGGACACGCCTTTTGTCGTGGTCACGGGAACGCTTGGAGAAGAGGCCGCGGTGGAATGCATCAAGCAGGGCGTAAGCGATTTCGTTCTCAAGGAAAATCTGTCGCGGCTGGCAAGCGTCATCCAACGCACGCTGAATGAAAAGGCCCTGCGGGACGAGAACAATCGCGCGCACGAGGCGCTGCGTCTCTCGGAAACACGCAACCGCGAACTGGTGGATCACGCCGTTTACGGGATTTTTCACGCCGCCGCCGACGGAGCGTTTCTGGATGCAAACCCAGCGCTGCTCTCGATTCTCGGCTGCAACCAACTGGAAGATCTCCAGGCCCTCAACCTCTTGCGGGATGTTTACCGTTTCCCCGAGCAATTTCTCCAGCATGTGGCGGACTGCCGTTCGCGAGGATTGCTGCACGGCGTGGAAACGGAGTGGAGGCGGCGCGACGGCGGCTTCGTGACCGTTCGCCTGCATCTCCGCCACCTTTCCTCACCGGGCGAACCCGACACGATGGAATTCATCACGGAAGATGTCACCGACCTGCGCGCGATGGAGCGGCAGTTGCGCCAGGCACAGAAATTTGAAGCCATCGGCCAAATCGCGGGCGGCGTGGCGCACGATTTCAATAATGTGGTTGGCGCGATCCTGGGATGGGCGGAGCTGGGCCTGGAGGAAAACCAGGGAAGAACGAAGGCCAGCGAACGATTTGCGCGCATCAAGGAACAGGCCGAGCGGGCCGCCGCGCTGACGCGCGAATTGCTGGCGTTTTCCCGGCGCCAGGTCCTGCAGCGGCAGGCAATCGACCTCAACACAGTGACCAGCGGGCTGGTCAGTTTTCTCGATAAGGTGATCAGCAAGAACATCGAACTCAAAGTTCTGACCGCGCGGATCGAAGCGGTGAAAGCCGATCCGACTCAAATCGAGCAGGTGCTGATGAATCTGTGCCTGAACGCGCGAGATGCCATGCCCAACGGCGGCCGCATGGTCGTCGAGACCGAAATGGTCGAACTCGATGAAGCCTACGCGCGTTTTTATCCGGGCGTGACCATGGGCCGCTACGCGGTTCTTTCCGTGTCGGACACCGGCATGGGAATGGACGCGGAAACGCGAGAACGGATTTTCGAGCCGTTTTTTACCACCAAGGAAAAAGGCAAGGGCACCGGGATGGGGCTGGCGACCGTGTACGGCATCGTGAAGCAACACGGCGGTTTCATTCATGTTTACAGCGAGCCAGGAAACGGAAGTCTCTTCCGGGTTTACCTTCCGGTGATGGAGGGCGCAGTGGCCGAGGGGGCCGCGCCGAGGGTGCCGGCACCTTCGGCGGGAGAGTTGCGTGGGACAGAAACGGTTCTGATCGCTGAAGATCATGAGTCTGTGCGAGAGATGGCCCGGCAAACGCTGGTGAGCCTGGGCTACCGCGTGCTGTCGGCAGCGGACGGCGAGGAGGCGCTTCGCCTGTGCGCGGAAGATACTCCGGCGATCGCCATTCTGGACGTAATCATGCCGAAATTGGGCGGTGTGGCGACGGCGCAGAAGCTCACGACGAACTTCAGGGGACTCCCGGTCATCTTCACCAGCGGGTACTCGCAAGATTCGGAAAGCGTGGGCGAAGCCGCTGCAAACGCGCACTACCTGCAAAAGCCGTATAGTCCCGTGGCGCTGGGGCGGCAGGTGCGGGAAATCCTGGATCAGATCAAAGGGGCGAAAGCAGCCAAGTGAACTCGTTGCAATGAGTTTCGCTTCCACAAGCGTTCGCATTTCGTGCGCTACTTTCTTCGTTCAGCAACTTCAAAGTGTGTGTTGAGCGGCGCTCATCACTCGGTCTATTGGAATCAGGAATCCGGTACAGAATTGAGCAATTTTTAACGTTGACACTTGCGATTTGCGGTGCTACAAACCGCTGAAAGAGAAGCTCTTTGGTGGTGAGTCTCCTATCGAATTGCCAAAAAGCAACCCGCGAGTGAGGCCGCAGACCTGCCTGGCAGGGCAGGCCTGCTGAGCCGCCTGAGGGCTTCAACATGCAACACCCCACCCACCCCGGGAGGTGAAAACGCGGTTGTTTTCACCTCCTTTTATTTTGGGCCTCGTGTTCTCGCCTCTTTTTGTGATTCGGTTGCCAAGAGGCTTTTCCCCTCCTCTCGACACATTTGGCTCCGCGGTTCTCTCGGTTAAGATGAGCCTGCGATGGAAATGCGTCCGACGAGGTGAAAGAACGCTGTGGCCCCAGCGCTGCTCCAGTTCAAGAACGTGACGGTGATGCGCGGCGACCACGCAGCGCTCCGGGAAGTGAATCTGGAGATCGCCGCGGGAGAGCACGTGTGCATCCTGGGACCGAACGGGTGCGGGAAGTCGACGCTCATCAAAACGATTACGCGGGAGTGCTATCCGCTGGCGGGGGACGGCTGCGCGATTGCGATTCTGGGGCGCGAGCGATGGAACATTTTCGAGTTGCGCTCGCTGCTGGGAATCGTTTCGCCGGATTTGCTCGCTTCGTGCACCACGGATGCAACGGGGCGCGACGTGGTGCTGTCCGGATTTTTCAGCAGCACGCGCATTTTTCCGCATCATCATCCGGATCCGATGCATTTGGCGAGGGCTGATGCCGCGCTGGAGCGATTGGGAATCGCGCACCTGGCGGAGCGGCCGGTGGCGCAAATGTCCTCGGGGGAAGCCAAGCGGACGCTGATTGCGCGGGCGCTGGTGCATGAACCGCAGACGCTGCTCTTCGATGAGCCAAGCAACGCATTGGACATCGGCGCGCAATTGCAGCTGCGGGAGACGATGCGGGAACTGGCGCAGTCCGGCCTGGGCATTTTGCTGGTGACGCACCACGTGCCGGAAATCTTTCCGGAGATCGAGCGCGTGGTGTTGTTGCGCGAGGGGCGGGTCCTCGCGGACGGGCCCAAGGCAGCGATCCTGACGGAAGAAAATTTGTCGAACCTGTTCCGGGCCAAGGTGCGGCTGGGGCAGCACGACGGGAATTTCCATTTGTACTGAGCGGCGATAAGGGCGTGCCCCTCCCCCCACCTTTTTTTGTAACTGCGCATTCTAAAGGAGTTGCGCGGGAGCGTTTTTGCAACTGCGCATTCCAAAGAACTTAGGCGAGTCAACAGTCCACAGATCACCGCTGACAGTGGAAAAGAGGGAGAGGAGTCCGCACACAACTGATGTGACTCGTGATTCGTGACATCCAGGGGATACCCCCACCCCCCGGCAATTTGCATCGTTATCAAAACAAAGGGGTTACAGAATGGGCAGTTCGTATTTACATGAAAACAAACAGGATAGCAAAGGGCAAAATGGGCAAAACAAGAGCCATTTGGGTGGTTAGTGGGCAGTGAGCAGGGTTCAGCTGGGAGACCCAAGGAGCGCATGGCGCGGCCCGAACGGATGGTTTGAGATCTACGAGCGAGCGCGTGGGTGAAATGGGCACACATAGTCGTCCACCAAGTGCCCCAACGGCCAAACACACTTATATCATACGGTAATACTTTTGTCTAGTGGTAAATAAGTCGTGCAGATGCGGGAGGTTAGAGTGGGAGGAATTGTTACCGGACATACGGTTGGTCACGAGACTCTTAAGTCGTGTGTTTGCTGAGGGATGGCGGGATGGAAAACGTTCTGTCTATCCCTGAGATTCCGTCCCCGAGTTTCCCGAGTTTCGTCCCCGAGTTTCTACGGGCTGGGCTAATCTGTGACACACCTACGGCGTCCGAGATTCCACAAGCAAGCCGCCGCTCGCGGCTCAGGGTGAACCGCACTCCAAATAGCGGAAGAATGTCTCCTTAGTCGTGCGTAGCAGACGGCGGAGCGTGGTGTGAAATTTTGGTCTCTTTCTTTGAAGGCTTGGATGCGGTAAGTTCCTCTTTATCTTTCCGGGTTTGGAGCAAGCTCCCCGAGGAAGGACCTCCCGATGAAATTCCTGGCGCGCCTGAGATTTGCACTTGCCTTGACGCTATTTACCGCGGTCATTGTCCTGAATGCGATAGGGGTCCTGAATGCCATAGGGGCCCCGAATGCCACGGGGCAGAACATGGAGCAGACGCCGAAAGTGGCTTTGCAGCCGCTGGCGCAACACGTTCGGCAGGTTCAAGAGGCGCTGAGCTTTCTGGGCCAACCTTTCCCAGCCGCCGACGCACAGCGGATCAATGCGGCCATTGGGCGGGCGGACGAAGCGGCAGCAGTTAGCGAATTGGAGCGCGTGCTGGACCAGCATGCGCTGGCAATCGTGACGATTAATGCCGAGAGCCGCGTTAAGGTGGAGGTCGGGCCGGCGAAACCAGAATTGGAGCAGGAAGGGACGCGCCTTTTTCTAGTGAAGGTGATCAACGGCGCCGGGGTCACCGCAAAGCTGCAGGTGCAAAGCGAAAATAGCGGGGCGGTGTACACGCGATCGGACTTCAGCGCGGACCCTGCGATGAAGCTGACGCCGGAAGAAGAGAAGCAGCGATGGGCGGACATTTCTTTCTATGACAAGAACCCGATGTCCGAACGCCTTTCGGGGCTCGGCCTAGAATACAGGATACTTTCGATTTACAGCCGGGATGCAGGCGAGCGCTCGGCGAAATTGAGCTTCAACGTGGGACAGGGCACGCAAGACATCGGCTTCCGAAACGAAGCGACGGTGCTGTTTAAGATTTTGCCTGCGAACAAGCTGCGCCTGAGCGTTCTGGACGAAAACAAGCTTCCGACGATTGCCGCATTCACGATTCGGGATGGTGAGGGCCGGATTTATCCGAATCCGTCGAAGCGGCTTGCGCCAGATTTCTTCTTTCAGCCCCAGGTTTACCGCCACAATGGCGAATCCCTCGCGCTTGCGAAGGGGAGCTACGCGGTGACGTGCACGCTCGGACCCGAATATCTGCCGCAAACCAAGCGAGTGGAGATGACGGAGCGGGACGACAACCGAGTCGAGTTCCAAATGCGGCGATGGATCGATCCTTCCAAGTATGGATGGTATTCCGGCGATCATCACGTGCACGCAGCGGGGTGCTCACACTACCAGGATCCGACACAAGGCGTACGGCCGGAAGACATGGCGAGGCAAGTACAAGGCGAAAGATTGAACGTAAGCTGCGTGCTGACGTGGGGCCCCTGCTACTACTATCAGAAGAAATTCTTCACCGGGAAGGACGATCCTCATTCCAAACCGGATGAACTGATGCATTACGACCTGGAGGTTTCGGGCTTTCCATCGAGCCATGCCGGGCATCTGGTGTTGCTTGGTCTGACCGAGCAGGATTATCCAGGGACGAAGCGGATCGAAGACTGGCCCACCTGGGACCTGCCGATTCTTCGCTGGGGCAAATCGCAAAAAGCGGTGGTGGGATTTGCACATTCGGGCTGGGGCCTGGAAGTGAAATCATCCGAACTGCCGAATTACGAAATGCCGGGGTTCGATGGTATCGGAGCGAACGAATACATCGTGGACGTGACCTACCCCGACACGGTGGATTTCATCTCCACGATGGACACGCCGTCCGTATGGGAGCTGAACATCTGGTATCACGCGCTGAACGTGGGCTTCCGAACGCGCGTGTCGGGCGAGACGGATTTCCCGTGCATTACGGACAGCCGTGTCGGGCAGGGGCGAGTCTACACGAAAGTGGACGGGGAACTTACCTATGCAAAATGGCTTGAGGCCGTGCGCGGGGGACGCAGCTATGTTTCGGACGGACGCAGTCATTTGATGGATTTCCGCGTGAACGGCGTGGAGGCCGGAACACAGAATAGTGAAGTCCAACTTCGGGCGAGCGGGACGGTCCATGTCACGCTCAGGGCTGCGGCCTACCTTAATCCTGCCGTCGACGTGATTCCGCATGACCTTGCGGGAGACCAGCCATCGTGGGTCCTGACTAAGGTGCCGAACGCGCCGGATGACGCGCTTTTCAAAGGGCCGGGAGGCTTGATTCGAGACCGGCCGTACTCGGAGCGGCCCTATTGGCATATTGAGCGAGCCCGCATTGGAAACACGAGGGAAGTGCCGGTGGAAATTGTCGTGGATGGGAAAGCGGTGGCGCGGAAAAACATCGTGGCGGACGGCCAGGTGCGCGATTTGGAATTTGCTGTTCCTGTTGAGCGAAGCAGTTGGATCGCGGCGCGGATTTTGCCGTCCTCACACACGAATCCGATTTTTTTGATTGTGAATGGCAAACCGATGCGCCCGCTGCGAGCCAGCGCGGAATGGTGCCTGGCGGCCGTGGATCAATGCTGGACGCAGAAGGCGCCTAAAATCTCGGCGCGGGAATTGGGCGATGCCCGGCAGGCTTACGATCATGCGCGAGAGGTCTACCGAAAGCTGATCGCTGAATCCGAAAATCAATAGAAGAGCCAGTTGAGGTTATCGCTTGGCGAAGGCGTCGAGGGCGGAGCTGAGGCGTTCGAGGCCGGCGCGTAGAGTGGGCGTGTCGCCGCCGATGCCGATGCGGAAGTGGCGCGGCATTTCAAAGAAGCTGCCGGGGACGACGGAGGTTTCAAATTTTTCGCGGAGCAATTGGAAGAAGGCTTCGGGATCGCAACTGTGCGGGAGGCGCGGGAAGACGACCGTGCCGGCGGGAGGACGAAAACATTCGAGGTCGCGGCGCGAGTCGAGGAAGGAGTCGAGCAGCGCGCGATTGGCGGTGAGGAGCGCGCGGGCGCGTTCGCGGAATTTCTCGAGATGATCGAGGGCCACGACGGAGAGACGCTCGGCGGGATGCGCGCCAGTGGCGGCGAAGAGATCGTTGAGGAGCCACATGCGGCGGGCGAGGGCGGGAGCGGCCAGGATCCAGCCGCAGCGCAGGCCGCTGAGGCCGTAAACCTTGGTCAGGCTGCTGGTGACGATAAAAGGATTTTCCTTGGCGCCCGCGATCCCATTGCCGATGGGAAAGCAAAAAGGCGCGGGCTTGCCGAAAAGCATTTCGAGATAAACCTCGTCGATTAAAACGCGCACCTTAGAACGCATCGCGAGCTTGCCAATGGCTCCGACCATTTCCGAGGAAAGAAGCGCGCCGCTGGGATTGTGGAGATTGGTGAGCATGACGAGGCGCGTCGAGGTGGTGATGGCGCGCTGGAGCTCGTCGAGGCTGATGGAGAAGCGCGATTCGAAGCGGCGCGGAAGGCGCTTCACGCGCGCGCCGAGATAATTGGCGACGTCGAGAAGCGGGCCGTAAGCGGGCTGCTCGAGGACGATTTCGTCGCCGGGTTCCAGAATGGCGGCCATGGCGAGGTGATTCGCCATGGAGGTGCCAGCGGCGGTGACGATGCATTCTTCGGGAACGCCGGTATGCACGGCGAGCCGCGCGAGCAGCGGCGCGTGGCCGTAACCGCCGGGAGCAGTGATGTCGAGTTCGCGGACATCGAGAGGAAATTCTTCGCGCGAAATGCCGATGAGTCCGCTGGTGGCGAGATTGTATTTGGCGTGGGAGTGCGTTTTGGCCCACTCCATGTAGAGCGAGCGTTTGGTGCGAGCGGAACTGCTCATGCGGCGGCGGCCTTTCGATTCTGTGCTTGCCAGAAAAAGTATACGGGCAAACCGGCAAGAGCGATGCCAAGACCGATGGAGGAGCGCAAAGGATCGCGCGCGAAGGTGCTGATGACCACGAGCCACTCGGCGGCGATGAAAAGCAGAGTGGTCCAAGGATGGCCGGGGACGCGATAGTCGATGGCGTCGGACGGCGAAGATGAATCGCGGCGGCGGAGCAGAAGAAGGCAGACGGCGGTGAGTCCGAAGAAGAGCGAGTCCATGGCGACGACGTAGTTGACGACTTGCGCGTAGTTTCCGGTGAGAGCGATGAGGATGGCCCAGACGCCTTGCAGGGCGATGGCGATAACCGGGACGCGCGTGCGGGGATGGACCCAGGCGACGCTGCGAAAGAAGACGCGGTCTTCAGCCATGGCGAAATAGACGCGCGGGGCGGTCAGCATGGATTGCGCGAGAAAGCCGAAGGCGGAAAAGGCGATGCCGGCGGCGATGAGCGCGCCGCCGCGAGGGCCTAGAGCCGCGCGCATTACCGCGGAGGCCGGAGTGGTGGTGGCGGCGAGTCCCGCGGGGCCGAGCGCGCGAACGCAGACAAAATTGATGGACGTGTAGACAGCGATTACTCCAAGAACGCCGAGGACGAGGCCGCGGGGAAGCGTTTTGCGCGGATCGCGAACTTCGCCGCCGAGGAAGCTGGAAGTTTGCCAGCCGCCGTAGGCGAAGAGGACCGGAGTCATCGCGGAACCGAACGCGAGCGCGAGGCTGAAGGAGGGCGGCTGATCGAGAAGGGGGCGAAAAGAAATCTTCGAGGGGCCGCCGCGGAGGAAGCTGAAGAGTTCGAGTGCGCCGATAGCGGCGATGGCCGTAAGCGTCATGGCAGATTGCACGCGGCTGCCGGCACGGACACCGAGGCAGTTGATGGCGGTGAGAAGCGCGAGAGCGGATGCGGCGATGAGGGAATCGTTGATGTACCAATGGGTGAGTTCGAGGAAGTAGCGCGCGAAGGTGACAGCGACAGCGGCCATGCCACCGGTTTGAATGACGAGAAGAAGAACCCAGCCGTAAAGAAAAGCGACGCCGGGATGGAGCGCTTCGCGAAGATACGCGTATTGACCACCGACGACGGGCAACCGCGAGGCGAGTTCGGCGTAAATGAAACCGCCGAGAAGCGCGACGAGACCGCCGGCAATCCAAACAGAGAGGATGAGAAATGAAGTGTGGACGCGTTCGGCGACGAGATAGGGATTGATGAAAATGCCCGCGCCGATGATGCCACCCATCACGGCCATGGTGGTGCCGAAAAGGCCGAGATGGCGCGCGAGGGCGATGCTGGGCGAGGGTTGCCCGGCTGAGTTATCTGGCGGGCTCACGATGTTTGGCTCAACAGCGGCTCACGCTTGGGCCAGTTCGTAGAGATATTCGACTTGAGAGAGCGCAGCGCCGTCCATGCCCTGGACCTTGGGATTGCTAGATTCGATGACGTAGTACTCATCGGGCGCATGCGCGCCGTTGCCGTGGCCGAGGCCGAAATGTCCCGCGGGGAGGAGCAGCGGATCGCCAGTGAAAACGTAGCCGGGCCAGGAACCTGCGAGGCGCGGAAGAATCACAGGGTCGATGGCATTCTTTTTGTAGACGGCGGTGGCTGCGCGAATGACGGCGGAGTCCGGAGGCGTGGAAGTGGGATCGTAGCCGCCGGTCATGTTGACGTCGATGTCGCCGAAACCTTTTTTCGCGAGATGCGCTTTGAGCAGGGCGAGGGATTCGGAGGCGGTCATGTCCGGAACGAGGCGAAGATCGAGCTTGGCGATGGCTTTGCCGGGAAGAATGGTTTTGCCGCCGGGGCCGGTGTAGCCGCCGACGAGGCCTTCGATATTGACTGTGGGGCGCGAGACGAGCAGTTCGAGGGACTCCTGGAAGCTGACGTCGTGAACCCAGTGCTGGATGCCGAGGAGCTTTTTTGCTTCGGCTTCGTTCATGCGGCGCGCGGCTTCGGCAATCATTTTCTTTTCGGCGTCGGAGAGCGGACGGACTTTGGCCGTGTAGCCTTCGATGGCGGGATCGTTACCGTCGGGGGAAACGAGCGAGGCTAGCGCTTCGACGAGATGCCATGCGGGGCTGTCGAGACGCGCTTTGTTGCTGGAATGCACGTCTTTGCGCGGACCGCGGCCCCAGCGTTCG
>Ga0075426_10000674_pt1 | contig 23616 bp, 22 predicted proteins | sample SoiMethybrSBSTD5_FD_75304 | JGI IMG/M metagenome (GOLD analysis project Ga0075426, IMG submission 75304) | Bulk soil microbial communities from a Populus tree surrounding site in Tennessee, USA - Soil MetaG P. TD hybrid SBSTD5 | ecosystem: Environmental > Terrestrial > Soil > Tree plantation...
CTGTTGCCGGAGGCGGAGGTGAAGGTCGAACCATGAGCCTGGTACCGGTTTACGGCTTGCTGGCGGAATTCGACAATCCCACCGACCTGCTGCTGGCGGCGCGGCGGGCGCACGAGGAGGGATACCGGAAGATGGACGGCTACAGTCCCTTTCCCGTGGAAGGGCTGGCGGAGGCGATGGGGTTCGAACGCGACCGCATGCCGCTGGTGGTGCTGATCGGCGGCCTGCTGGGATGCGTGGGCGGGTACCTGATGCAGTGGTGGATCAGCGCGGTGAGTTATCCCATCAACTCGGGAGGGAAGCCGTACAACTCGTGGCCGGCTTTCCTGGTGGTGACCTTCGAGGTGACGATTTTATGCGCGGCGCTTTCGGCGCTGTTTGGGATGCTGGGGCTGAACGGCCTGCCCATGCCGTACCACCCGCTGTTTCATTCCGCTCGTTTCGAATTCGCTACACGCGACCGGTTCTTCCTGTGCATCGAGGCGTCGGACCCCCGCTTCGAACTGGCGCAGACCAGGCGCTTCCTGGAGGGGCTGGGCGGACATGGAGTTTCGGAGGTGCCGTATTAAAGGACGGCACAGGTTCACGAGCGTGGCCGGGCTGCTGCTGGCTCTCGGGCTGGCAGGCTGCCGCCTGGACATGCACGACCAGCCGCGGTTCAAGCCGCTGCGCATGAGCGATTTTTACGCCGACCTGCGCTCCTCCAGGCCGCTGGAGCCGGGGACGATCGCGAGGGGCGAATTGCGCTCCGACTCTTATTTCTATACCGGGATGATCAATGGCAATCCGGGCGACGAGATGCCGTTTCCGGCCACCAGGGAAGTGCTGGAACGAGGGCGGGAACGGTTCAACATTTACTGCGCGCCCTGCCACTCGCGAACCGGCGATGGGAACGGGATGATCGTGCAGCGCGGGTACCGGCGTCCCCCTTCGTACCATATTGATAGGCTGCGCAACGCGCCGCTGGGGCACTTTTTCGACGTGATCACCAACGGATTTGGAGCCATGCCCGACTACGCGGAGCAGGTGCCGGCGCGGGACCGCTGGGCCATCATCGCCTACATCCGGGCGCTGCAGTTGAGCCAGCAGGCGCCGCTGAGCATCGTGCCGCCAGCGGAAAGAGACCGCATGCTGTCGCAGCCGCCGCCGGTGCCCGCCACGCCGGGCTCGGGAGCAACCACGCCCAGCGGGACGACCGGGCAAGCGCCGCCGGAGGTGAAGAAGTGAGCACGGCGCCGCGCACGAACATTGATTTCGCCGCGCCACCGATCGCGGCCACTATCCAGCGGCGCTCGCTGTGGGTGGGAATCGTCTTCGGGATTGCCACCATTATCGGGTTCATCTTCACGCCCGCGCAGGCGATACGCTCCTACCTGCTGGGCTACATGTGGTGGCTGGAGATGACGCTGGGCTGCCTGGCGCTGCTGATGACGCAGTTTCTGACCGGGGGCAGCTGGGGGATGGTGCTGCGCCGTTTCTTCGAGGCGGGCAGCCGGTGCCTGTGGCTGATGGCGGCGCTGTTCGTGCCCATCATTATCGGGATGCGCAGCCTCTACTTTTGGACGGACTCAGCCACAGTGGCCAAGGAAGGCCTGCAGCATCAGGCGCAGATGTACCTTTCGGGGCCCTTTTTCGTGATGCGGGCAGTGATTTATTTCGTGGGCTGGGGAGTAGCGGCGTATTTTCTTACGCGCTGGTCGGGGCTGCAGGATCAGCCTCCGGACCGGGATTTCAGCTCGCGTTTCAGGGCGCTGAGCGGCCCGGGAGTGGTGGTGTACTTCTTCACTATGACCTTTGCCTCGGTGGACTGGGTCATGTCGCTGCAGCCGCACTGGGTGTCCACCATTTACGGCATGATTTTCGTGGCGGGGCAGGGGCTGGCGGGGCTTTGCCTGGCAACAGTGATGGCGATCGTGATGGCCAAGTACGAGCCCATGCGGCGCATCCTGAAGCCCAGCAACCTGAACGACTACGGCAACCTGATGCTTACGTTCATCATGCTGTGGGGCTGGTTCACGTTTTCGCAGTGGCTGATCGATTGGGCGGGCAACGAGCCAGATGAAATCAGCTGGTACCTGGCGCGCCTGCACCACGGCTGGAGGTATGTAGGGTTCGTGCTGCTGATGTTTTATTTTTGCGTGCCCTTCCTGCTGCTGCTTTCCAAGAACCTGAAACGGGATCCGCGGAGCCTGATCTGGCTGGCGGTGTGGATGCTGGTGATGCGCTGGACGGACTTGTTCTGGCAGATCGAGCCGGCGTTCAACCGGGACGCCTTCCACATCAGCTGGCTGGATTTTGTGATTCCCATTGCCATGGGCGGATTCTGGGTGTGGCTGTTCTACTACAACCTGAGGGCGCGCCCCTTGGTGCCGCTGCATGACCCGCGGGCGCGGGCGATATTGGGGCCGGACATTGACTGACGAGCTGAACAAGCCGGAGCACGAGATCGAGAATCCAGAGACCCGCTACGAGCGGCGAGACCTGAGCCCGCATGGAGTGCTGCTGTTCCTGGTGGGGCTGGCAGTGATCTCGGTGCTCATTTACTTCATGCTCTGGGGTTTCTACGGCTATTTGAACGGGTTCCGGCTGAAGCCGGAGCGCCCGCCGGCCCCGCTGGAAACGGTGCACGACAATGCCAGGACCGAGCAGGAGATCCAGAGCTTTCCGGAGCCGCGGCTGCAGCCCAACCCTGCCGCCGACCTGAACAAGTTTCGTTCGCAGGAAGAAGAAATCCTGAACAGCTACGGCTGGGTGGATCCGCAGGCGGGAGTGGCGCACATACCCATCGAGCAAGCGATAGACATTATCGCGGCGCGGGGGTTGCCGGTGCGGCAAGGGGGCGAGAGTCCGGTGACGGCAGCGCAAGCCGGACAAGAACAACAAGGTCCGACGGCGCGGCCGGCGAGCGGAGCCTCGCAACAGGAGAAGAAGTGAGCAGTAGAAAGAACATGAGCGGAAGAATCACATCATGGGCGCTTACGGCAGCAGCGGTGCTGTGCGCCTGCGCCTGGGGGCAGACGGTGGATCCTCTGTCGCCGCCGGCCAGCGCGCGCCCGCCGCAGTTGCAGCACGTGGGCATCGAACAGCGGCTGAACCAGCAGATTCCGCCCGGCCTCGAATTCCGCGATGAAGCCGGAAAACCGGTGCACCTGGGACAGTATTTCGGGAAAGGTCCGCTGATCCTGAATTTTGTGTATTTCCACTGCCCCATGCTGTGCGGTCAGGTGCTGCAGGGCCTAACGGGAGCGCTGCGGGCCATCGGCTACTCGGCAGGCAAGGATTTTACGGTGCTGACCGTGAGCTTCGACCCGCACGAAACGCCGGAGATGGCAGCGGCGAAGAAGAAGATGGTGCTGGCCACCTACGGAAGGCCGGAAGCAGAGCAAGGCTGGCATTTCCTGACCGGCGATGCGGCCGCGGTCGCGGCGCTGACCAAGGCGGCGGGATTTCAATACCAGTACAACGCGCAAAATAACCAGTTCGCGCATCCCACGGCGATCCTGACGCTCACGCCGGAGGGGAAGATCGCGCAGTATTACTACGGCATTGACTACGCCCCGCGCGACCTGCGGCTGGGGCTGGTGCAGGCTTCGAACGGGCAGATCGGAACGCTGACGGATGAAGTGCTGCTCTACTGCTACCGCTACGATCCGCAAACCGGCAAGTACAGCGCGATTATCAGCCGGGTGCTGCGCATTTCGGGAGCGGTGTGGCTGGCGATGGTGGGGGCGTTCCTGGTGGTGATGTTCCGAACGGAGCCAAAATATCACGCGCAAGGACGGGCCCGGTAATCCATGTTCCCGAATTTTCCAATTTGGCCGGTGCGCGCCGCGACCTCGGCGAGCAATCTGGACGCACTCTTCATCTTTCTTCTGCTGGTGACGGGAACGGTCACCATCATGATTTTCATCCTGGTTACGCTATTTGCCCTGCGCTACCGCCATACCATAGTCGAGAAACCGACGCCCATTTTGGGTTCGCTGGCGCTGGAAACGACTTGGTCGCTGGTGCCGTTCGGAATTTTCCTGATCTTCTTTGTGTGGGGGGCGGTCCTCTATTTCCAGGAACGCACGGCCCCCCCGGATTCGATGGAAATCTACGTGGTGGCCAAGCAGTGGATGTGGAAGCTGCAGCACGCGGACGGGCAGCGGGAGATCAATGAGCTGCACGTGCCGGTGGACCGGAACGTCAAACTGATCATGACCTCACAGGACGTAATCCACAGCTTTTTCGTGCCCGCCTTCCGCCTGAAGCAGGATGTGCTGCCGGGGCGTTACACCACATTGTGGTTTCACGCCATCCGGCCGGGAACGTATCACCTGTTCTGCGCGGAATACTGCGGGACGCAGCACTCCGGGATGATCGGCAGCATCGTGGTGATGAATCCGGCGGCCTACGAAGCGTGGCTGTCGGGCGGAGGAGGAGAAGGCTCGCTGGCGTCCACGGGACAGAAGCTATTCCAGCAACTAGGATGCGGCAGCTGCCACCGTTCGGACACGCAGGGCCGGGGCCCCAACCTGGTGGGCGTATTCGGCAAGCCGGTGCTGCTGGAGGATGGGCGCACGGTGGTGGCGGATGAGAACTATGTGCGCGAATCCATCCTGAACCCTGGAGCGAAGATCGTTGCCGGGTTCAAGAACATCATGCCCAGCTTCCAGGGGGTGGTGAACGAGGAGCAATTGCTGAGCCTGATCGCGTACGTCAAATCGCTGCAGGGATCGCAGCAGGCCGAGCCGGTGAGCAATCGCCCGGCCGTACCCAACACGTCAGCTCAACCAAGGGTGAAGTGACATGGCGACTGCAAGCGCAATAACCGCAGAACGCGAACATTACCTGAATGCCGATTACGGCTTCCGGTCGTGGCTGCTGACCACCGACCACAAGCGCATCGCGTTGTTGTACCTGATTTCCATAACGTTCTTCTTTTTTATCGGCGGCTTTTTTGCCCTGCTGATCCGGCTGGAACTGCTGACGCCGCAGGGCGACCTGGTGCAGGCGGACACCTACAACAAGCTGTTCAGCATGCACGGCCAGGTGATGATCTTCTTCTTCCTCATCCCCGCGGTGCCGGCGGTGTTGGGAAACTTCCTGGTGCCGATGATGATCGGGGCCAAGGACCTGGCGTTCCCGCGCATCAACCTGCTGAGCTGGTACCTGTTCATCATCGGCGGCGGCCTGATGCTGTACACCATCCTGACCGGGGGCGTGGACACGGGCTGGACGTTCTATGTGCCGCTCAGCACGGCTTACCTCGGCACGCACGTGGTGCTGGCGGCCGTATCCATTTTCATTGCCGGCTTTTCGTCCATCCTTACCGGGCTGAACTTTATTGTGACCATCCACCGAATGCGGGCTCCGGGCATGACGTGGGGACGGATGCCGCTGTTCCTGTGGTCGAACTATGCCACCTCCATCATCCAGGTGCTGGGCACGCCGGTGCTGGCGATCAGCCTGTCGCTGGTCGGCTTGGAGCGCATGTTCCACCTGGGAGTGTTCAACCCGCAACTAGGCGGGGACCCGCTGCTGTTCCAGCACCTGTTCTGGTTCTACTCGCATCCCGCGGTGTACATCATGATTCTTCCCGGGATGGGGGTAGTGAGCGAGATCATTCCCTGCTTCTCGCGGAAGCGGGTATTCGGGTACGAGTTCGTCGCCCTGGCCAGCATCGGGATAGCGGTGCTGGGGTTCCTGGTGTGGGCGCACCACATGTTTGTGGCCGGCATCTCGTTGTATTCGGCCATGGTGTTTTCCTTCTTCAGCTACCTGGTGGCGGTGCCTTCGGCGATCAAAGTGTTCAACTGGACGGCCACCATGTACAAGGGCAAGATTTACTACTCCACGCCCATGCTCTACGCCATGGGCTTCATCGGCCTGTTCACCATGGGCGGCATGACGGGGCTGTTTCTGGCCTCGCTGGGCGTGGATGTGCACGTGACCGACACGTACTTTATCGTGGCCCATTTCCACTACATCATGGTGGGCGGGATGGTGATGGCCTACCTGGCGGGGATGCATTTCTGGTGGCCAAAAATCAGCGGCCGCATGTATCCGGAAGCATGGGGCAAGCTGGCGGCGCTGACCATCTTTATCGGCTTCAACCTGACTTTCTTCCCGCAATTTGTTCTGGGATGGACGGGAATGCCGCGGCGGTACCACGCCTACACCCCGGAGTTCCAGGTTTTGAACGTGCTTTCCACGGCGGGGTCCACCGTGCTGGCGGTGGGATACCTGCTGCCCATGGTGTATTTCCTGTGGTCACTGCGCTACGGAAAGGAAGCCGGAGATAATCCCTGGGGCGCGGCCGGCCTGGAATGGAAGACGGCATCGCCGCCACCAACTTATAACTTTGAAGAGACGCCGGTCGTAACCTGGGAAGCCTACAACTACGACGATCTTCCCAAGGAGGTCCCCGTTGTCGGATAGCAGCGAAGCCCTGGCGACCCACGAACTGCGGCACCATTTCGAAAACATGGAGCAGCAGCGCGGCGCTTCCTCCATGGGGATGTGGGTATTCCTGGTCACCGAAATCATGTTTTTTGGTGGCATGTTCATGGCCTACCTGGCCTACCGCTACGAATACTTTGTGGCGTGGCAGGAAGGCAGCCAGCACATGAACTTCTGGATCGGGACCGTCAACACGGCAGTGCTGATCTGCAGCAGCCTGACGATGGTGCTGGCGGTGCTGGCCATTCAGCAGGGACGGCGGCGGCTGACCTCAGTGATGCTGGCGGTCACCATCTGTTTCGCCATGGCATTCATGGTGCTGAAGGGCATGGAGTACCACGAGCACTGGCTGGCGCACGAGTTTCCCGGGTCGGCATTTCACTTTGCCGGCATAGACCCGCGGCACGTGGAGATGTTCTTCGTGCTGTACTTCGTGATGACCGGTTTCCACGCGCTGCACGTGCTGATCGGGATTGGACTGGTCTCCACCATGCTGTACATGAACGAGCGTGGACATTTTTCCGCGGATTACCACAATCCCATCGAGAACACGGGATTGTACTGGCACTTCGTGGACCTTATATGGATTTATCTGTACCCGCTGCTATACCTGATCGGGCACCATCACGTGAGTTGAGAACGATATGGAAAAAGTGATAAGCGCGAAGCTGTATTTCACCGTGTGGGCGGCATTGATGTGCTTGACGGCTGCGACGGCGGCGCTGTCCTACGTGAACATGGGCGCGTTGAGCCCGGTGGTGGCGCTGGTGATCGCCACCGTGAAGGGCTCACTGGTGGTGCTGTTCTTCATGCACGCCAAGTACATTGATGTGAAGACCACGGTGCTGGTGATTGTGGCGGGATTTTTCTGGCTGACCATTCTGCTGCTGATGACCATGACGGACTACATCACCCGGGCGTGGTCGTAGGACAGTTGTTTCCTGAAAACCGCAGACACATGGCTGCAAGCTAATCTTGGGTCCTTGTTTTTCAGCGCTATTTTTCAGGCGGCTGGGACGGCATTTTATTCATTACATTTGATGAGAGCTACTCCACCGATACAGCACACGGCGGCGGTCACGTGGCAACGCTTGTGATCGGACCTATGCCATTGCAATATTCACCACTGCGCCTCGTAGCTCCTGCCAAACAACCCTGAAAGAAACTAGGCGCGCCGAGCGCCCGCCCGCGCCACATCAGGCATGAGAGCCTTAACGTTCGACTTTCTCGGCGAGCGTGGAGCGCGGTCAAGAGATGTTCTTGACCACCAGTTGGCCGACAATCAGCGCCATGCCAAAGGCGATCACAGTCACATTGAACAGAACCTTGGCCAGCAGCACCCAGCCGTGGGCCGCGCCCGTGTAGCCCAGTGTTCCGAAAAGAGCAGCCAGAATCCCAAAAATAATTGTCCAGACAACCACCATGAGGGTCCCCCTGATTTTGGGATGCAGCCGAGGAGTGGGGCGTGCGATGGCCTGAAAGCCAGGCCCGGAGTTCCTTTCGTGGGGGCAGGGGGGTTGGGATATACTCGGGGGAAAGCAGTTTATCTGGTCTGTGTATCTGGTCGAGGTGAGATATGGCGTTTTGTACATCCTGCGGGGCGACGCTGGAGGGATCGGCGAAATTTTGCACCAAGTGTGGTGCAGCTATAGCGGGAACAGCGGGTCCATCGCCTGTGGCCGGCGGCGGGTTAGTAGCGGCGGCTGCCAAGCCCGCGGCGGCGACCGCGCCTTCGCCCGCCGCACCGGCATCCGGGGGAGGAGCACTGAAAGTCATCCTGCTGGTGGTGGCCATCATTATTGCGGTCATCGTGCTGGGCGGAGCGGTCATCGGCTTTGGAGTGTGGCGGCTGGCCAGCAGGAGCCACGTGGAAACCGGCAAGAACGGATCGCGAATCGAAACGCCCTTCGGAAGCGTGGAGAGCAACACCGACCCCACGGAAGCGCTGAAGAAGCAGGGCATTGATATTTATCCCGGGGCCAGGCCGCTGCCGGGCAGCGCCTCCGTTAACTTCGGGGGCATGAATACGCTTACGGCGCAGTTCGAGACGCCGGATTCGCCCGACCTGGTCGAAGCTTTTTACAAGGCGCGCTTTCCGCGCTCCAATGTAAATGTAAGCGACCAGAACCAGCGCACCATCGTGTTCGCCACGAGTAAGGGAGCGATGAACATCGTGATCGAGCCGAGCGGGAGCATGACGCGCTTTGTAATTTCCAATGTGGGAGGAGTGAAGGCGTCACCGAGCGAGCCACAGCCCAATTGAGCTTGGGCTGGACAGAGATGAAGCGCAGAATGAAGGCATGGCGAGGGCCATGCCTTTTATTTTGCGGAGCAGGTTGCACGGGCTGAGTTCGTGCGGCCGAAGCCGCAGGCTGCCGCACTCGTGCAGACTCATGTTGAAGGAGTGAAAGCCAGAGTCCCAGGTGAGTATCGGTGGAGATTACGGAGAGGGAATGTCGGAAGCGGCCAAGGCGGTAACGATGGAGCCGGGAGCCTGGCGCACCCTTCGCGTGGATGCGGCCGGGCTGGAGGCGGAGCTGCGGCGCACGCTGGAAGGCGAAGTGCGCTTCGATGCGGGCAGCCGGGCGGCGTACACGGTGGACGGGTCCAATTACCGGCAGGCGCCGATCGGGGTGGTGATTCCGAAGAGCCTTGACGATGTGGTGCAGACGGTGGCGGCGTGCCGTAAGTTCGGGGCTCCAGTGCTGTCACGCGGCGGCGGCACCAGCCTGGCGGGACAGTGCTGCAACGTGGCCGTGGTGATGGATTGGACCAAGTATCTGCACAAAATTCTGGAGATCAACGCGGAGGAGAAGTATGCGCGGGTGCAGCCCGGGGTGATTTGCGATCGCCTGCGGGAGGCGGCAGCGCCGCACAAGCTGACTTGGGGGCCAGATCCGGCGACGCACACGCACTGCACCATGGGGGGCATGCTGGGTAACAACTCGTGCGGCGTGCACTCGCAAATGTCTGGCAAATCGGCGGAGAACGTGCACCAGATGGAGTTGCTGCTGTACGACGGCACCTGCATGAAGGTGGGCTGGATGACCGACGCCGAAATGCAGAGTGCGGCGGCGCGGGGCGGGCGCGAGGGAGAGATTTATGCGCGGCTGCGGGTCTTACGACAACGGTACGCGGGGCTGATCCGGGAGCGTTACCCAAAGATTCCTCGGCGGGTTTCCGGCTACAACCTGGATGAACTGCTGCCCGGGCCGGACGGGCGCTGCAATGTGGCGCGGGCGCTGGTGGGCAGCGAGGGCACGTGCGTCACCATGCTGGAAGCCAAGGTGCGGCTGATTCCCAGCCCGCCGGCGCGGGCGCTGGTGCTGCTGGGGTATCCCGATATGTACCTGGCGGGCGACGATGTGCCGCGAGTGGTGGAGTTCGGGCCCCTCGGACTGGAAGGTTTCGATGAGGTGGTGGCCATCAACATTCGCAAGAAGGGGCTGCCGCAGCAGGAATACCTGCCCATGATGCCGCGGGGCAGCGGGTGGCTGCTGGTGGAATTCGGCGCGGGCACCCAGGAAGAGGCGCTGGCGCACGCCACGCGGTTCGCGCAAGCTTCGCAGGGAACAGCGCTGGAGGCGCGGGTGTTCAGCGACCCGGAACAGCAGCGTCGCATCTGGCTGGTGCGCGAGTCGGCGCTGGGAGCTAACTCGTTTGTTCCAGGAGAGAAACATAGCTGGGAAGGCTGGGAGGATTCGGCGGTGGCGCCGGAAAAGATTGGGTCCTACCTGCGGGACCTGCGCGCGCTGTACCAGAGATATGGCTACACCTCCGCGCTCTACGGGCACTTCGGGCAAGGCTGCGTGCACTGCCGGGTGGACTTCGACCTGGAAACGGCGGTGGGCATTCAGAAATACCGCGCCTTCATGGAGGAAGCGGTCGCGCTGGTTGTGGGTTATGGCGGATCGCTCTCCGGCGAGCACGGGGATGGGCAATCGCGGGCCGAATTTCTCGACCGCATGTTTGGACCGGAGTTGGTGGAGGCGTTCAAGGAGTTTAAGTCCATCTGGGACCCGGACTGGAAGATGAACCCGGGCAAGGTAGTGGACCCCTACCGGATCGAGGAAAACCTGCGGCTTGGAGCCGGGTACGTGGCGCCGCATCCGCCCACGCACTTCCAATTTCCGGCGGACCACGGCAGCTTCGCGCACGCCACGCTGCGCTGCGTCGGAGTCGGCAAGTGCCGGCGCTGGGGCGGCCAAGGCGAGCAGGACACCATGTGTCCCAGCTTCATGGTGACGCATGAAGAGCGGCACAGCACGCGCGGGCGCGCCCACCTGCTTTGGGAGATGCTGCACGGCGGCATCATCAAGGACGGATGGCGCGACCAGCAGGTAAAGGACGCGCTTGACCTGTGCCTCGCGTGCAAAGGCTGCAAAGGCGATTGCCCGGTCAACGTGGATGTGGCCACCTACAAGGCGGAATTCCTGGCGCACTACTGGGAACGGCGACTGCGGCCGCTGCACGCCTATGCTTTTGGTTGGATTGACAAGTGGGCGCGGCTGGCTTCGGCGGCGCCGGGTTTGGCGAACCTGTTCACGCGTGCGCCGGGGCTGAGCGCAGTGGCCAAGTGGACGGCGGGAATTCCGCGGCAGCGAACCATTCCTGCCTTCGCGCGACAAACCTTCAAGAACTGGTTTCGAAAACGGGGTGTGCGCAACCACGGCAGGCCGCAGGTGATGCTGTGGCCGGACACATTCAACAATTATTTCAAACCGCAAGCCGCGCGGGCGGCGGTGGAGGTGCTGGAGGCGGCCGGGTACCAGGTGGTGGTGCCGCAAGAGCACCTGTGCTGCGGGCGTCCGCTCTACGACTATGGCTTTCTGGATATGGCGAGGTCGTACCTGGAGCGCGTGCTGGCGGCGCTGGCGCCGGAAATTGAGGCAGGCACGCCCATGGTGGTGCTGGAGCCGAGTTGCGGCTCGGTGTTTCGCGATGACATGCACGGACTAATGCCGGACTCGAAGCCGGCGCAGAAGTTGACCCAGCAGACGTTCACGCTGGCGGAGTTCCTGGAGAAGAACGGATGCCCGGTTCCGCACTTGGCGCGGCAGGCGATTGTGCACGGGCATTGTCACCATAAGGCCATCATGCGGCTGAAAGAAGAGAAGCAGGTGATGCAGACGATGGGCCTTGAGTACCGGCTGTTGGAGTCTGGATGCTGCGGCATGGCGGGAGCGTTCGGATACGAGAAAGAGCACTATGACATTTCCCTGGCGGTGGGCGAGCGGGTGCTGCTGCCGGAAGTGCGCCAAGCGCAGGAGTCAACCCTGATCATTGCGGACGGCTTCAGTTGCCAAAGCCAAATCGAGCAGCAAACCGGGCGCCAGGCGCTGCATCTGGCCGAGGTCATGGCGATGGGATTGAAGACTGGGTAGAAATTAACCGCCGCTCGCGGTGCTTACAATCCGAAACTTGGAGGCTACGCGTAAGCTGCCTCCTTGGTTCGGGTGGCAACGTTAACCCACTCAAGCCAACAGAGGGCTTGAGTGGGGCACCCAACGTCCTCATCCCGCCAAGCCAAACAGAAGCGTTGAGCGGGGTACCCGCTAAGACTGTGAGAAGCTATAGCGGCACCGCATGAGCGCGCACATCCTGCAACTGCTCGAAATCTACTTCGCACGGTACGGCTATTGGACAGTGGCAGTGGTGCTCCTGCTGGAGAACGCAGGCGTGCCGGTCCCGGGAGAGACGGTGCTGCTGCTGGCTGGATTTCTCACTTTTTCCCAGCACCATCTCCGGCTTCCTTGGGTGATCGCGGTGGGAGTCGTGGCGGCCACCTTCGGCGACAACGCCGGTTACCTGATCGGCCATTACGGCGGGCGTCCAATACTGGAAAAATACCGGCGCTTCTTCCACATCTCAGCCCAGCACATAGCGCAGGGCGAGCGGTTGTTCGAAAAACACGGCCCGGTAACGGTTTTCTTCGCCCGCTTCGTATTCGGGATGCGCATTATTACCGGGCCGCTGGCCGGAGTGCTGCGCATGCACTGGAAGAAGTTCGCGCTGTTCAACTTCCTGGGGGCGGCGTTGTGGGTAACGGTGGTGGCCGGCGCCGGCTACCTGTTCGGGCGGCAGTGGCAGAGCTTGGTGCGGTGGGCGGGCGACGTGGATATTGTGATCGGCATCATCGTGGCGCTAATCGTTGTGGCGGTCATCTGGCGGGCACGGCGATCACAGGCGCCGGCAGAGTGATGGTGTAGCATCTTCCTATATCTGCATGCGTGCCGCAGCCAAGCGCCTGGGCGTGTTGCTGCTGGGCTGGGCCTTTATCCTGCTCGGCATTGCGGGGCTGTTCCTGCCGGTGCTCCAGGGTATTCTGTTCCTGCTGATCGGGCTGATCATCCTCTCCAGTGAGTATGTGTGGGCGCACAAGCTGCTGCAGCGGCTGCGCAATCGCTTTCCCAGCCTGGCGCGGAAGGCGGATGAGGCGCAGGTACGCGCGGCGGGCTGGATGCGGCGAGTATTCGGGCAAGGCGCGCCGCATTGATGACCAAGGGGAGCGGTGCTACTCTCGCCCCGAGGACCATGGGGAAATCCCCTTCAACTCGCGAAGAGCGCAACCTGGCGGCGCTGCTGCACCTGGGATTGCCGGAAGTTTGGGTGCGTTTCCTGGTGTCCTTGCTGGGGCTGAGCCTGGCCTTCGCGGCGGCGCTGGGCTCCACGGTGGCGCGGGACGACGGCAACGTAGTCGCCACCGCGGTGCTGGCCACCGCTGCCCTGCTGCTCGCGGGAGTGGTGGGCCTGACCACCTTGCCTTACCTGGCGCGGCGGGTGTCGGTTGTCCACATGCGCGACGCCTTCGACTACGAGGTGACGCGCGCGGGGCTCATCTACATTGGGCTCACGCTGGTGCTGGCGCTGGCCGGGCTGAATACCGGCAACAACCTGCTGTGGATTGTGGTGGCGGCCATGCTGGCGGCCATCGTGGTGTCTGGCTTGTCATCGGCCCTGGTGCTGCGCGGGCTGGAACTGGATGTGCACACGCCTGACCACGTGTTTGCCGGGCAGCCGCTCATGGCCCGGCTGGTGCTGCACAACCGGCAGCGGCTGCTGCCTTCGTTTTCAGTGAGCGTGGTGCCACCGCGGCGCCGGAAGGGAAAGAAACACTGGAAATGGCAGGCGACGACTTTTGGATTTCCCTTGAACCGCCCGGCCGAGGAGCAGTGGTTTCATCTGCCCGACCGGGTGCTGCGGCGGGAAGAAGAACGCGATGGCCAGAGCCTGCTGGCAGCGCCGGTGTATTTTCCTTACCTTCCGGCGCAGAATTCGCTGACCGCGGACGTGGAGCTGTGCTTCCGGCGCCGCGGGCTGGTGCTGCAGGACAGCTTTGGGCTGCGCACGCAATTTCCCTTTTCTTTTTTGCGCAAGACGCGGCGGGTGGCGCTGGCCCGCGAAGTGGTGGTGTTTCCAGCGATTGAGCCCACCGATGAATTCTTTGAAGTGCTGCCGCTGATCACGGGAGAGTTCGAAGCTTTCCTGCGGGGCCGCGGCTATGACCTGTACCGGATCCGGGAATATGCGCCGGAAGATTCGGCCCGGCACGTGGACTGGAAGGCAAGCGCCAAGGCGGGGTCGCTGCTGGTGCGCGAGTTCACGCGCGAGGATGAGCGCAAGCTGCGGATCGTGTTCGATAATCCAGCGCCGGGGGCGGTCTCCGCGGCAGCCTACGAGCGTGCGGTTTCGCTGGCCGCATCGCTGGCCTGGCACTTCGCGGGCGAGAACAGTCAGCTGTCCTTTGTGGCGCCGGGATACCAGGGCGGGCCCGATGTTTACCGCTTCCTAAGTTACCTGGCCCTGGTGGAACCGAGCGCGGGCGAGTCTGTGATAGATAAACTGCCGCCCAGCAATGACTTCGACCTGATCCTCACGGCCAGGGCGCGGGGCACGATTGCGACCGCGATATGGGCACGAGGATATGTTCTGTTTGTTAAGTAGGTAGCAGTGAGTGAAGAAACGGTTGCGACTGATCAGCTTCAGCTATTTCTCCTTCCAGTATTTCAGCTTCCGGGCACAGAATTTCTGCACCCGTGCAGGCAACCTGTGTGGCTCTTCCGCCCTCTCTGGATTCGTCATATACTCTGCCGCAATTGGGGCGAGTCTGTGGCTGCACCGGCGGGAGGCGCAAAATGTGTTCCATCTACGATCTGGTCAAAGAGCAGGAAATGTGTGTTGCCGATGTGGACGACAATGTGATGGAAGTGGCTCAGGCCATGGTCGAGCGCAATATCGGCGCAGTCCCCGTGGTGCGCGAGGGCCGGCTGGCGGGAGTGTTTTCGGAGCGCGACCTGATGCGGCGCATCGTAGTGGAAGGCCGCGACCCGCATGCCACCAAGGTGGGCGAGGTGATGACCCGCGAGCCGCTGTCGGTGAGCCGCAACGATGACCTGGAGCACTGCCTGGTGCTGATGCGGGAGCACGGGTTCCGCCACTTGCCCATCTGCGAAGGCGAGCGCCTGCTGGGTTTTTTGTCACTGCGCGATCTGCTGCTGCGCGACTTGAGCGAAAAGGACGACGAAGTAAAGCTGATGCGGGCCTATATCCATTCCGCCCCTGAACTTTAAAAGTGGTTACCTCGACCTTTCCCAAGTGGTTACCTTCCGGGGACTCCTCTAGGTGTAGCTCTCCAAGTTGCTGTTTTTTAAAGCGTTAATGAACAAGGTACCTTTGCAGTTAAGGCACTGTCGCATGGTTACCAGAGTACATTGACCTAATGGACCAGAGAGCATAATGTGCTGCTTTCAGCTGTGGAAATCTGGGCGGAAATGTGCAAAATAGGGCATTCCGCACAGCTATAGGAACGGAACGCTGAGGCGATGAGCCAAATACTTGATTCCGCGTACTACCCGCTGTGGATAGCCCATCCGGTAATGCAGTTGGGCCTGGCGGCGGTGTTGTGGCGGCGCAAGTTGCTGCGCACCTATCCCTTCTTTTTTGCCTACGTTGTTTCCGAAGTGATGCTGTTCGTGGTGCTGTTTGCAAGCCAGAAAAATTACGATGCATATTTTTACCTTTACTGGGTGGGCGCCGGGATAAGCGCGGCGTTCGGGTTCAAGGTAATCCATGAAGTATTTACGGACGTGCTGCGACCGTTCCATGCGTTGCGCGATTTTTCCACGATGCTGGTGCGGTGGGCGGGGCTGGTGGTGATTTTGATCGCAGTGATGGCAGCCATGGAGGGCACGCGTGGTGGGTTCACGCGAGTCACGTCCGGCTTGCTCAGCCTGGAACGCAGCGTCCGAGTGATGCAGTGCGGCCTGGTACTTTTCCTGCTGATGTTCTCGCGGTATTTGGGAATTTCGAGGCGGCACCGGAGTTTCGGTGTGGCCTTTGGTTTCGGAATCTTTGCGGCAGTCGAGCTCGCCGGCATCGGCCTGCGTATAACCGGGGTAGTGAACCCGACTGTGTTGAACATTGCCAGCATGGGCGCCTATGACATTTCCGTCATTGTGTGGCTCTGTTATTTCGCCCTGCCGATTGCGGAGCAGCGGCGCTCGGAAGTGCTGCTGCAACCGCAGCGCTGGGACTTGAGTTTGGGCGAATTGGCCCACCCGGTGGCGCCGGAGTCGCTGTTGCCCATGTTTGACGCCATGGTTGACCGCGCGTTTACCAAGGCGGGAGCAGCAGCCCAAGCGCCAGAGCATGTAACGCCAACCAACGGGGCCAACGCAGCAGAGAATTCGCCGCCAAACGGATCTCCCGCCCTCAGCCAGGCCTTCGCGGCGGCTGGTCACCGCAGTTCCTAAATCAGCAGGAATTACGCCTGGGTTCTTACGACCCACCTCTGTTCCAAATTCTCAAATTGCGACCTCTTCTAAGGTTCAAGGCGGTTACTTGAATGATTGGTCCTAAGGAACTGATTAGTCACAGGTTCTCAGGTCGGTCGCGGCCTCGCTGGAAACTTCTAAACAATAGGTAAAAAAGGACTTGCAAGGGCGGGTATAATCCCTTCCCTGTACGTTAGCGCGTACAGGGAAGGGAGGTTACATGAAAAACGCTCTGCGCATTATCGTTCTGTTGCTGAGCGTAGTTGCGTTATACGGATCAGCTGCCGTGCCGGCGATGGCAGACGGCAATCCGATTCCGTCCTGTAATCCTGGCAGCAGAAGCTGCAAGTAACGTACGACCTAACAGTTGCAAATAATTAGGTAAAGCACCAGATCACTTTAGTAACGTTGCCGTAACCTCAGATTCTCGGGGGATGGCTGCCGACGTGCTGTTGGCGGCCTTTTCTTTTGCCTCTTGGTTTCTGGATGCGCGGCGGCGGTCTGCAGGTTGGCAGAAGAAATTCAGCTCAGTGCTTCCCGCAACAACCGCGTCAGTTCTTCTGCATCGGTAACCGGCGGCTGACAGCTGAATCCAGTACAAATCACAGCCGTTGCGGCCTGGGTTTGCGGCAGGCCGGGCAGTGTTTGCGCCAGCGCGGGAGGCAGGTTTTGTGGCGCCAGTTCGCTGTCGCCCAATTGAAGGACGGTCTTGCTGAAAGAAAAAAGCGCCAGAGCCGCACGGTGGAGAAGGTTGGCGGCTTCGTTCTTGCCAATTACCACCACTTGCGTGTGGGCCTGGGAAAACATGACCGCGGCGATAGCGTAGGTGGCGGCAAACATGCCGTACTGCTCGGCAACGCCGGCAAAGATGCGCACCGTGCGTTCGGCCCTTTCGCGATAGACCCGGTCATCGGTGTAGGCGTGCAGCCGCAAGAGCGCCATGATCGCGGCGGAATTGCCGGAAGGCGTGGGTGAATCCTGGAAGGGCTTGCGGCGCGTGCCCAGCACGCCCAAAGCATCCTGGCTGTCGGGGGCCTCGGCATCGAAGAATCCGCCCGCCACTTCATCGAAGAAACGCGCGATCATGCGATCGGCAATGCGCTGGGCAAAGTGGAAATAGCTGAGGTCGGCCGTGGCCTCATAGGCGTCCAGGCAAGCCAGGGTGGTGAAAGCGTAATCATCCAGCATGCCGGGCACGGCGCGCTTCTCCGCGCCGGCTTCGGAGTAGGCGATCACGTGCTGCAGGCCGCGATCAGCGTCCCAGCCTTCGGCCAGAATGCGGTCCAGGGAACGCAGCCCAAAATGGCGCGCCTCTTCGAGTTGCAGCACGCGTGCGGCTTCCAGGTAGGCGGAGATGCAGAGCGCGTTCCAGCTTACGTACACAGTTTTGTCCACGAAAGGAGTGGGCCGTCGGAGGCGCGCGGCATAGAGCTTTACGCGGGCGGAAGCGAGGATCGCTTCCACGCGATCGGGCGGCATGCCCAGGCGCACCGCGATCTCCTCGATGGGAGCGCGCACGTACAGCACGTTCTTGGCAGAGTTGTGGTGCATTTCGCCGACTTCGTTGATGTCATAGTGAAGTTGGGCGACCTTCAGTTCGTTTTCGCTGAGCACGGCGGCGGCTTCGTCGAGGGTCCAGGTGAAGTAGTCGCCATCGTCATCCATGGAGTAGTCGGCATCCTGCGAGGCGTAAAAGCCGGCGTGCTCGCGGTCGCTGAGCCATTCGTCCATCCAGCGGATGATGTCGCGGGCCACGTGGGCGAAGAAAGCATCGCCGGTGACCTGGGCGGCGTGGACATAGTTCTTCAGCAACTCGGAATTGTCGTAGGACATTTTCTCGAAGTGGGGAACGATCCAGCGCTCGTCCACGGAGTAGCGATGGAAACCGCCGGCCAGTTGGTCATAAACACCGCCGCGGGCCATGTGCTCGAGCGTGCTCACGAAGAGGTTTTTCAGCTCTTCCTTGCCAGTGTGGGCATAGCGCTCGATGAGCAGGTCAATGATGGAGGGATGAGGAAATTTGGGAGCGTTGCCGAAGCCACCATGCTGGGAATCGAACATCTTGACCGCCGCGGCCACGATGGAATCAATCACACTCGGGGAAAATTCCGCCGCGGGGGTGGCGAAAGCCTCGGACTGGACAAGCATGTTTCCGACCATGCTCGCCTGTTCGGTGACTTCGGCGCGCTTCTCGCGGTAGGCCCCGGCAATGGCCAGCAACACGCGCTTGAATCCAGGACGCCCCCATTGATCGTCTGGCGGAAAGTAGGTGCCGCCGTAGAAGGGCTTGCCCTCGGCGGTAAGAAAGGCAGTGAGGGGCCAGCCACCCTGCCCGCTGATGGCCGAAACCGCGGTCTGGTAGCGGCTGTCCACGTCAGGACGCTCGTCGCGGTCAACCTTGATGGCGACGAAATGCTCGTTGATGATGGCGGCGACCTCGGGATTGTCGTAGGATTCCCGGTCCATGACGTGGCACCAGTGGCACCAGACGGCGCCGATATCGAGCAGGATGGGCTTGTCCTCTTTCTTCGCGGCGGCAAAGGCTTCTTCGCCCCACTGATGCCAGCGGATGGGCTGGTGCATGGCCGAGCGCAGATAAGCAGAGGAGGCGCGCACCAGGGAGTTGGCGGTCTCGGTGGTCATAACCACCAAGTCTATCGCGTTGGAGGGAAGAAGGTGGGGTCGAAGCTGAGTAGCTGCCTGGCTATCCAGCTGAAGACTCACATCCCCAGCCAGTTGCGGCCAGCCAATCAGCCAGGCAGATCGGCCGAGAGCCGCTTCGCAATTGTGCAGTACAACTCCACGGCGGCGGTGAGCTGCGCCTTTTCAATGTGCTCGCGCTCGGTGTGGGCCACGTGAATGGAGCCGGGGCCAACGAGCAGAGGCTCACCCCAGCGGGTGAGCGCGGGGATATCGGTGGTGAACGCCGCAATCATGGTAGGCAGGCCCTCGAGAGTGCGCAGGCGCATGAAAGGAATTTCGAGGACGAAGTTGGCCTCGGCCAGGCCGTCCACGGCGGCCAGGATCTGCTGGCGCAAGTCACCGGCGGGGGCGATAAGGCGGTAGAGCAGGTGAGCGCGGGCGAAGTCGGGAATGACGTTGGGAGCGCGGCCGCCTTCGATCATGCCGATATTGAGGGTGCAAGGCCCAAATCCCGGGTCCTCGGGCAGAGGCATGGCGCGGAGGCGGGTGAGGGCGACCAGCAGCTTATCAATGGCCGACTCGCCCAGTTCGGGGTAGGCGGAGTGCGCCATGTGGCCACGGGCTGTGAGTTCCACGCGCAGAGTGCCTTTGGAAGCGACTCCGAGGCGATTTTCCGTAGGTTCGCCATTGACCAGGAAGCGGCAGCCGCGGGGTTGCTGGTTGGCAACCTGGGCGCCCTGGCTGTCCTTCTCTTCGCCCACCAGGAAGAGCAGCCCTATCTCGATGCCGTCTTCTTTACGCAGGCGCTCGGCGGCGGCGATTTGTGCGGCAATAATGCCTTTGGCATCGCAGGAGCCTCGACCCCAGATGCGCTTGCCATCTTCCGATGACGCGATGAAAGGCGGGACCGTATCCATGTGGGTGGACAAAACGATTTGCGGGCGCGCCTGTTGGGCGCTGGCAGCCCACACGTTGAAGCGCTCGCCTTCCACCGGCATTGGCTCGGCGCTATATCCCAGGCGTCGCAGTTCAGCGAGCAGAAATTCGCCGACACGAGTTTCGTTGCCGGTTATGGATTCGAGGTCCACCAGCTGGCGGGTGAAGGCGAAGAGGTCCATGCGCAAGCAGGATATAGTGAGAAGAAGGTGGTTTGTAGATGGTAATTGGTTTCAAGCGGCTAGCTGCTGGCTTTTGGCGACTGGTTTGTAGACCGCCGTTTTGTGACTACTTCCGTCGGCTGTAGGTCACCAGCACTCACGACCAGCTACCAACTACTTTTTTATGGACCATATTCGATCGCTGTTTCTGGAGGGCCCGGCGGGGAAACTGGAAGCGCTGCTGAACCAGGGCGCAGAGTCGGCCACCCACGCGGCGCTGGTTTGCCACCCCCATCCGCTGTTTGGCGGCACCCTGCACAACAAGGTCGTGTTTCACACCATGAAGGCGCTGAACGGGTTTGGATTTCCGGTGCTGCGCTTCAATTTTCGCGGAGCGGGGCTGAGCCAGGGGGAGCATGACGAAGGTCGCGGCGAGGTGGAGGACGTGCGTACCGGGCTGCAGTGGCTGCGCGACCAGTTCCGCTTGCCCATCATCTTTGCCGGATTTTCCTTTGGCACGGCGGTAGGCTTGCGGGCCGCGTGCCCCGACCCCGATGTCGCGGCCATGATCGCGCTGGGAACGCCAGTTTCGCCGGTGGACGACCGGGCCTACGATTTCAGCTTTCTCGAGAGCTGCACGCGCCCCAAGCTGTTTGTGAGCGGTGCGCGCGACCAGTTTGGCCCGAGAGACAGTCTGGAGCAACTGGTGGCTTCGCTGCCCGAACCCAAGCGGCTGGTGATTATTGACGGAGCCGATCATTTTTTTGCCGGGCGGCTCGCGGAGTTGAGGCGGGCAATTGAGGAGTGGGTGAAGGAACAGGTAGCCAGGAGTCCGGGTTAGCTTCGTGGACATCTCCAGGCGAGCAGGGCTCGCCCGCACAGGCGAGGGCGCCTGTGCCCACGTAGGTGTTGCTGACTCCCACTGCTGACTCCCGCGCCTCTGGATATAATCCGCGCATGATGCCTCCGCACGACGCTGGCGGTCGCCAGGCCGATAGCGCGGTTACGCAGCAGATGCGGCAGACCGCGCGCGAGATCTTCCTTCATGCATTGCTCGAGGCCAGCATTGCAGGCGCATTTCGCCGTCACGTCCACCTGGACCGCAGCGTGCTGCGGATTGGGGATGACCTTTACGACCTGAGCGGCGAGAGACGGGTGTTCGCGGTCGCCATCGGCAAGGCGGCCTACCCCATGATGGATTGCCTGCACGCGCACATGGGGGCGCGGCTGGCGGGCATTGCGGTGGGCGCGGCCGAAGCGGCAGAGCACAGGCTGGGAGTGCAGTATTTTCGCGGCGGCCATCCCATACCCAATGCGGAGTCGTGGCAGGCCGCCGAAGCGGTGTTGCGGGCCTTGAAGCAGCAGGGCCCGGCGGCGCTGGTCATTTTCCTGGTGAGTGGGGGAGGCTCGGCGCTGCTGGAAAAGCCGATCAGCGACGATATATCGCTGGATGACCTGATCACTACTTATGGGAAGCTGGTGCTTTCGGGCGCAACCATCGTGGAGATTAATGCCATCCGCAAGCACCTGTCGGCGGTGAAAGGCGGGCGGCTGGCGAAGGCGGCGGCGCCGGCGCAGCAAGTCTCGATCCTGGTGTCCGACGTGCCTGACGATGCGCCCGATGCCCTGGCCTCCGGGCCCACCATGCCTGATTCCTCCACGGTCGCGGACTGCTATCGAGTTGCGGAAAAATACGGACTGCCGGCGCAGCTGCCGGATTCGGTGCGGCGGCTGTTCGCGGGGCGAGCGCTGGAGGAGACGCCCAAAGCGGGTGATGAGGCGTTTGCGCGCTCGCGCTGGTGGACGGTGCTGTCAAACGCGGAGGTGCGACAAGCCGCGGCGACCGCAGCGGCGCGGGCGGGTTTCGCAGTGACAATAGACAACAGCTGCGACGACCGGGATTACGCTTCGGCCGCTGATTACTTGCTGAGCCGATTACGCGAATTGCGTCAGGGCGTGTCGCGGGTGTGCCTGATCTCCGGCGGCGAAGTCACGGTACGAGTGCAGGATGGCGGGCAGGGAGGGCGAAACCAGCAACTCGCACTCTATTGCGCGCCCAAAATTTCTGGTGAGAACGTCACTGTACTCAGTGCCGGCACCGATGGGATTGACGGCAATAGTCCGGCGACCGGTGCGGTGGTGGATGGGACAACCTTGGAAAGAGCGCGCGAAAAGGGGCTGGATGCGGCAGCTGCGCTGGCCAAGTTTGACGCGTTTCCATTTTTCGACGCGCTGGGGGATGCCATGGTCACCGGACCGACAGGCAATAATCTGCGGGATTTGCGGGTGCTGCTGGCATATTGAAAAGCTTAGCCCCAGAGGCACGGAGGAATTCTGGTTGAGAGTTGATAAATGTCAGACGATCGCGGGCGAGGGCGACACAAAAAACCGAGACTGTGCGTGAGAACTCCCTGGGACAATTGGGCCGAACTGAAGGGCAGAGGGGTCCTTCGACTCCGCAATCATCAATCGTCAATCTTCAATTAGAAGAACCTTGTCAGGCCTTCTTCCATGACTAGAACGCGGTCGAGCACGCCGGCGGCCTCGGCTTCTTTTTCCAGCAGCTGCAGGGGCTCTTCAATGGGCTCGTGGGAGAGGCGGAAGGTTCCGTAGTGCATGGGCACCATCCAGCGGGAGCGCAGGTCCAGGAAGGCGCGCACCGCATCTTCCGGGCTGGCGTGGACGTTGCGGAAGGCCGGCGGGTTGTAGGCCCCAATGGGCAGCAGCGCCAGATCAGGCTCGAACTTGCGGCCGATTTCGCGGAAACCGGAAAAATAGGCGGTGTCGCCGGCGTGGTAAACGGAGTGGTGTTTGTCTTCCAGAACATAGCCGCCATAACCGCGGTGCGCATCCTTAATAATGCGGGCGCCCCAATGGCGGGAAGGCACGCTGTTAACGATCAGGCCATTGTGGCGGTAGTCCTGCCACCAGTCCAGCTCCACAATTTTACTGAAGCCGAGGTCAGCCACCAGGTCGTGAACGTGGCTGGGAATGACGATCACCGGGCCGGAGCCGCGGCGGCGGCGAGTGGCGCGGGCAATGGCGCGCAGCGACGGCCGGTGCAGGTGGTCGAAGTGGGCGTGGGTGACGAGCACCACGTCAATGGGCGGCAGGTCGCGAATCTGCAGGCCCGGCCGGCGCAGCCGCTTGAGCACGAACAGCCAGCGCGCGAAGTTCGGATCCACCAGCACGCGCTGCCCCGCCATTTGCAGGAAAAAGCTGGAGTGGCCGATGAAGGTGAGGCCCAGCTGGCCGTCGGTGGCCAGTACTGGTTTGTGGGTCTTGCCCGTGCGCGGCGTCACCGCGGAATGGCGCACCAGGCGCGTGAACTGCCGTGCACGCCGCCTGAGGGTCAAATTCAGCATGTAAGTGATTAGACGCTTCTACATTCACCGGCGATGCAACGGAGCCGAGTTCCGGCGCCACGCCCCCGCGTAAAAGGCCGCGCACGTTGCTTCAACTACTCCCCATTTTAGAAGAATCCCGGCGGCGGTTGCTTGACCACGTGGATAACCGTCATTTCTAATCGCTGGCAGGCACAAAGAGAGGGTTCATATGCGCGTGGCATTCCTGGGCTTGGGGATTATGGGCCGGCCGATGGCGGCGAATCTGGTGAAGGCGGGGCACGAGGTGAGCACCTGGAACCGCAGCGCCGGAAA
>Ga0075426_10000677_pt1 | contig 23560 bp, 17 predicted proteins | sample SoiMethybrSBSTD5_FD_75304 | JGI IMG/M metagenome (GOLD analysis project Ga0075426, IMG submission 75304) | Bulk soil microbial communities from a Populus tree surrounding site in Tennessee, USA - Soil MetaG P. TD hybrid SBSTD5 | ecosystem: Environmental > Terrestrial > Soil > Tree plantation...
ATTTCCGCCATCGCGACGCCCGGGATGACGTTGGTCTTGTTGGAGCCGGTGAGACTGGTCAGTGAGATCGTGTTCCGCAGGATCGCGTTCCAGGTCACGTCGCTGAGGATCCAATCACGAGCTCGCGGATTCTCCAGCGCGACCCGGACGTTCGACAGCCATCCACGCTGGGGCTCCGGATATGTGCGGGCGATGTCGCGAAAGAACTTATCGACACCTGGCGTGACGTGAAGCGGGGTCTGCCACTGCGAGATCTTGTAGAGCGCGGTCACCAGCCTCGGGACGGGGTTCTGTGGAGTCGGTCGAGATCCGTGAGAGGGAACTCCATTGACTGTGAGGCGCTGCCAGAATGTTCGCTTCTCTGCGACCCCCACTCCGAAGTACACGACCTTGCCCGTGGAATCGAGCACGTTGTCGGCGCCTTCAGTTATCAAATACTCGACATCGCGCAGCAGATCGGAATGCTTTTGCGCGAAGACCAGCCCGCCAGTCGAGCCGAGCTCTTCGTCTGCGTTGCCGATGAAGACGATGTCGCGGTTGAGGGTCGCGCCGGATCGCTTGAGTGCGATCATCGCCATCAGCTGGGCGACGCCGTTGCTCTTCATGTCGATCGCGCCGCGACCCCAGATGTATCCGTCCTTGATTACACCGGAGAACGGATCGACGGACCACGACGCCGGCGTGGCCGGCACGACGTCCATGTGATGGACGAGTGCGATCGCTTTCTTGCTGCCGTTGCCGCGTAACCGGGCGTAGAGGTTGGCTCGACCGGCGCCAAGCTCGACGGTGTCGAGTATCTGAGCCTCGATTCCTTCGCGATCGAGAATACTTTTTAGCCACCGCGCCGCGGCCAGCTCATTGCCGGGCGGGTTGGTGGTGTTGATCTGGAGATAGCTTGCTAGTGTTCGTAACGTCTCGGCGCTGAGCGAATCCCAGTCGATCGCTTTCGACTGCGGATGTGCTGTCGCTGGCGCAGCGACGAGAAGTGCAACGGCAAGCAGACTGAATCGTTTCATTGGATAGCTCAAAAACTACCGCACCCCACGACATAGTGTCAGCACCGGCAATCAAGTACCCGCCCAAAACGCCAGTTGCACCGTACACCCCGCTGGCTCGAACCAGAATCGATTCGGTAGATCTGCTGCGCGGAATCATCATGGTGATCATGATGCTCGATCACACCCGCGACTTTCTGCATTTTCAGGCAACATTGTTCGATGCCACCGACGTGGCGCGCACCACGCCGATGCTGTTCTTCACGCGCTGGATCACCCATTTCTGCGCGCCGCTATTCGTGTTTCTCGCCGGAACGGGCTCGTACTTCCAGACGCTGCGCGGGAAACCAAAGCCGGCGCTATCGCGGTTTCTGTTGACGCGAGGCTTGTGGTTGATATTCCTCGAGCTGACCGTGCTCCGCGTGGTGATCTTCTTCAATTTCGACGTGCTCACGCTCGCGTCGTTGCTTCAGGTGATCTGGGCGATTGGCTGGAGCATGATCGTGCTCGCGGGACTGATCTATCTTCCCGTGGCGGCGATCGCGGGAATCGGGATCGCGATGATTGCGTTGCACAATCTGCTCGACGGAGTAACCGTCACGTCATGGGCGGGACCTGGAACACCGATTCCGGGATTCTGGGCATCGGTATGGCACGTGCTGCACGTTCCAGGATTCATTTTCCCATTCGGCCCGGACGGCCCCAAAGTGTTCGCGCTTTATCCGCTCATTCCATGGATCGGTGTGATGGCGGCCGGCTACGCACTTGGCTCGGTGTACCGGCTCGATGCCGACGCCCGTAGACGCTACCTCGTACGAACCGGATTGCTGCTGACTGCAGGTTTCATCGTGCTGCGCGCGATCAACGTCTACGGCGATCCGTCGCACTGGTCGTCGCAGGACACGCCGGTGAAAACCGTGCTTTCTTTCCTCGCCGTCTCCAAGTATCCGCCATCGCTGCTTTTTCTGCTGATGACGATAGGTCCGGCGCTGCTATTCCTCGCCTGGGCGGACGAGAAGCCGGCAGACGGTTGGCGGAAATTCTTCATCACCTATGGCCGCGTTCCGCTCTTTTTCTACGTCTTGCAGTGGATCGTCGCGCACACCATCGCCATTGTCGCGAGTGTGATCGCGGGCAAGCCAACCGATCATCTTTTCGGGAACATCGTGCTCGAACCGCCGGCAAAACCTGGCGCCGGGTTCGGGCTGGTGACCGTGTATGCGATGTGGGCGCTTGGCGTGCTACTGCTGTATCCGCTATGTAAGTGGTACGCCGATCTCAAGGCGAGAAGGCGTGACTGGTGGCTCAGCTACCTGTAGTCCTATTGCGTTGGCGGAGGTAGCTCTTTCGGCTGTGGTGGAACGGGTAGCGACGCGACTCGATTCTTGAAAGCGTGAAACTCCGGCGTGTCGGCGAGGAGCTGTTTGCCCCTCGCTTCCGGTAGCGTTTTGATCAGCTGATCGGCTTTTGTGATTCGTGCTTCTTCCATTGGATGGTCCATGAACCATCCCTCGACTTTCGTCGGCTGGTACTCGCGCTCCTTGAGCAGCACCTGAAACAGCTCGGGGATTCCGTGCGGATCGTAGCCAGCTCTCGAGACATTTACCACACCTTCGGAATCGGCTTGCAGTTCGTCGAGCCGGCTGTGACGCGCGAAGTACGCTGATCCACCAACCTGGACCGCGGCCTGCGCCAGGCCGCTGTGGCAGATGTTGGTCAGCGTGCACAAGACCCCGATACCAATGTTGGTTTTTTGTGCCTGCTGCATCTGCTTCACGGAGTGTCGCTCCACGACATGCCCGATTTCGTGACCGAGTGTGCCGGTTAGCTCGTCGAGACTGTCGGCGCTCTCGATCAGGCCGCGATTCACGTAGACAAACCCGCCCGGTAGCGCGAACGCGTTGACCTGTTTCGTATTGACGACGTAGAAGTGCCAATCCAGATCGCTGCGGCTCGTTTTGCTGGCGATCGACATGCCCAGGTCCTGGATGTAGCTGGCGATCGCCGGATCCTGCACAATCGGTAGCTGCGCGTTGATCTGCGCAGCGTTCTCACGTCCGAGCTCGACCTCCTGATCCTGCGAGACAGAGCATCCCGCCGTACAAAGGCAAGCGAAGACAAGCAATCGATGCAGACTCGCAATTTGGGGCAGGTTCATATCACCTCTGTGAATCATTTTGAGCTCTAAATGGTAGATTCCTAAGGCGGGCAAGTCATGTTCCAATCCCCTCCCGATTTACGCAGACTTCCATCGTGACAACCTCACAGGCTCAGCGCAAAGATCACCGAGTCTTCGAGCAGCGCCATATCACAGTTCCTCGCTCGGCTCGTTACGCCATGTTGGGCTCGCTGGAAGCGGATTTGAAGGAGGTGTGGTTCGTGTGTCACGGACACGGGCAGCTGGCGGCGCGATTCATCGCTCGATTCCTTCCTCTGGAGAGCCCGCAGCGCCTGTTCATTGCGCCCGAAGCGCTCTCGCGTTATTACCTCTCACCCCCCAAAGCCGGACCCCATCCGCCAGGTACACCCATCGGCGCCAGCTGGATGACCTCGGAGGATCGTGAATCGGAGATCGACGATTACGTCAGCTACCTCGATTTGCTCCACGACCAGATTTTCAGGGTCGTCGATCGGAAGAAAGTGCGGCTCTGGGTGCTCGGATTTTCTCAGGGAGCGTCCACAGTGGTGCGTTGGATCGTAAGAGGCAAAGTCGAGCCGGACCGGGTTGTCGTGGCTTCGGGTATGCTGCCTGCGGAACTGGATGAATCAGCCGCGGCGCGGCTGACCGCGGGCGGACCGCTGACGGTGACTTTCGGTGACGACGACGAATTCGCGAATGCGGAGCGCGTTGACAGTGAGGAGTCGAAACTGAAGCAGCTCGGGATCCCGTATGAGATGATTAGGTTCAAAGGCGGGCACACGATTACTCCGGCGCTTCTCGAACAGCTGACACAGAGCTCGGGCAACTGAGATGCGAATTTCCAGAGCTGCCTTGCCTGAGCTTTCGTGGCGCAACGCGATCATCGTGCTGTTGCTGGCATCTCTGTTCGTTCCACTGATAATCGGTTCCGGCTTCTTTTTCCCGTATGTAGTACCACGCAACATTTACTTCCGCGTCGTCGTTGAGCTGGGAATCGCCGCGCTGGTGCTCTCAGTGTGTTTTACCGGCAAAACGATCGATCTGCGCGACGAGCCGATTTTCTGGTCGCTCCTTCTTTTCGTTGCGGCTTCGTTGCTGTCTGCGCTGTTCTCGCCAGCCCGAATGCATAGTCTTTTCGGCGACTTCGAGCGAATGGGTGGAGTATGGGCCTGGATCCACCTCCTGCTCTTCTTCCTGCTACTGCGCACGTTGCGTGACGAAGACTGGCCCCGGATACTAAACGGCGCTCTTGCAGTCAGTCTGACTGTCAGCATCATCGCGATAGTCGAGCATATGCGCCCGACTGGGCCACGGTCGCCGGCAGACTACATCTCTCCCAGCAGCGCGACGATCGGAAACGCCGGGTTGATGGCGGCGTACCTCCTCGTGGGAATCGCGATCGCTGCGTATCTCGCTTCAACCAGCGCCCGGTTTCGACTGTTGTATCTCGCTGCGGCACTGATCAACCTTCTCGCGCTGATTTTCGCAGAGAACCGCAGCACGATTGTCGGACTGGTGGTGGCAGCGCTCTTTGGCGCAGTCATCTACGCTTCCCTAAGTGCCGGACGCAGGACTCGCATCGGCGTAATGCTCGGAGCGTTGACGGTCAGCATTGTGGTTGGCGGCAGCGCTATCATGGTCAGAGCGTTTCCCGGCAGCGGGTTTTCGCGAAACATGCCGGAGGTATTCGAGCGACTCGCGGCAACCAGTCCCGCAGGCCAGGATGAATCGCGCACCATGCAGTGGCGTGCGGCAATCGCCGGTTTCAGAGATCGACCTTTACTCGGCTACGGTCCCGAATCGCACAACCTGGTTTGGAGTGCGCACTTCGATCCGGACATCTATCGTCTGGAGACCGATGTATTCGATCGCACCCACAACCAGTATCTGGAGACGCTCGCCACCGGCGGACTGATCGGGATCTTCGCATTCGCCGCGATCTGGATTGCCATCGGTGTCACTTTGGCGCGCGCGTATCGTGCTGGTCGACTGAGCGCAGTCTCGCTCGCGGTGCTGAGCGCGCTGCAGGCTGCGTACGCGATCTATCTGGTGTTCTGGTTCTTCGATCTTAACTCGACGATGCTCTGGATCATGCTGGCGGCGTTGATTGCCTCGCGCGGCACGGTCGGTTCGATTGTGTTGGAGCCGACCACCAGCGAGCTACCCGTCCCTGTCACCAAGCCGGTGCTCGCGGTCGCATTGATGTCCGTGCTCGTTGCCGCCGTGGTCTGGGAAGGCTACGCTCCACTGCGCGCCGATCGCGCTCTCGCCAGAATTGATTCACCACGGGGGACAATCGAGGCGACCCTTTCTGAATTCGACATCCTCACTCGGTCGCGAGCGCACCAGACGGCGCATACGCCGATGGTCATGGCCCAGTATCTCGGGACTTTGCGACCAAACCTCGCCGAGCTCCGGCGCGACCCGTCGGAACGCGCGGCGGTTGACCGCGCGATCAAAGAATCGCTCGACGCCTTTTCAAAGGAGATCGGCCGCGACTCATTGAACGACAGGCTCTATACGCACGAGGCCGGTGTGCTGATGTTCGCCGCTGATTTCTACAAGACCCCGACATACCGGCGCCAGGCAATCGACGCATTGCACGAGGCGATCGACCTGAGCCCACACCGCATCGAGCAACGGCTCGCCCTCGCGAACGTTTACCTCGATCAGCGCGATTACGAGCGCGCGATCGTGGTGCTCAACGACGCCGTCAAGAGTGATCCGATGCTTGGCGAGCCGCGCTACCATTTGGCCAACGCGTACCTCGGTGCAGGGAAGGGCGACTCAGCTCTGGTGATGCTGCAAAGCTCGCTGCGTCACGGTTACGTAGGCTCGCCTGACATCTACCTCGCGATGGGGAAGCGACTCGAGTTCTCTGGACGCAGTGGATCGGCGGCGAAGCTTTACTCGGACTACCTCGAGGCCAAGTACACCGAAGCGGTGTGGGATCGCAGCGAGCAGATCGACAGGCCGATTCCGAGCGCTGACATCGCGGTCGCAGCACATCTTCCGTTGCTCTACGTTCGATCCCGCGAGAGCGATCTCGCAATCAAGTCCGCCGCTGCACTCTCCGCATTCGATCCGAAGCGCGGCCCGCTGGTCGATCGGTTCGTGTCCGACCTCGGCGCTCGCCGGCGCGGCAACTGGGTTGCGCGAGCGTCGCTGCTGCCATGCAGCCTCGAGCGCGCGAGACGCATCACTCGCGACTCCACCGCGATCGACGCGTGCGGAGTCTTTAGAAGGAAGCTCTAGGCCGGCTGCGCGACTGGCGCCGGCTGCCTGACGCCGGCGCGATGGATTCTCAACGCCGCGATGCGGCGGCCATCCATCGCCACGACTTCCATCTCGCCGCCGGGAATCTGAATCCGATCCCCCATGCGCGGCAGACGCCCCAGCTTGGCGAACGCGTACCCGCCGAGCGTCGTCCAGTCGCCATCAGGAATGGCGATGCGATAGTCTGAGCGAACATCGATCAGTGACATCGATCCAGCGAGTTCCAGCACGCCGTCAGTCACGATCGACTCGCGTGACGCGAAATCGTACTCGTCGGAGATATCGCCAACGACTTCTTCGACCAGATCTTCCATCGTGACGATTCCAGCGGTGCCGCCGTACTCGTCTAGCACCACCGCCATGTGCGCTCGCGTGCGTCTGAGGTCATCGAGCACGCGCTCGGCCGGTCGGCTATCGGGGACGTACATCGGCTCGCGGACGAAGTCTGCGAGATTGAACGGCGCGTCTCCCGAATGAAGCCACAAATCCTTGGCGAGAAAGACGCCGATCACGTCATCGAGTGATTCGCGGTAGACCGGATACCGCGAATACCGCTCACGGCGCAGCACTTCCCAAACTTCCTCTTCACTCGACTCGATTTCGAGCGCCACGATGTCCGTGCGAGGGCGCATCACGTCGCGCGCCTTCTTCTCGTGGAAGTCGAGCACGCCGGCCAGCATCGCGCGATCCGACTCGTCGAGAGTGCCGCGCGCGTGGGCCTGCATCACGAGGAAACGAATCTCCTCGGGACTGTGGCCTTCCTGGTCGCTCGCCGGCTCGACGCCAAAGATTCGCAGCAGGCCGTTGGCAGTTCCGTTGAACAGCCAGATCAGTGGCGACATGAAGCGGGAGAAAAGCAGCAGCGGTCGCGCGACTGCTTTGGCAGTCCGCTCGGGAGCGGACAGCGCGATCGATTTGGGAGCGAGCTCACCCAGCACGATATGGAAGAACGTCAGAAGAAAGAATGCGACCGGCACCGCGGCGACATGCGTCGCGGTTGCCGAAGGATTCAGGCCGATGTATCGGAACGTCTGGTCGAAGAGGTGAGCGAGCACAGGCTCGCCGATCCAGCCCAGCGCCAGTGAAGCGATCGTGATGCCGAGCTGAGTGCCGGCGATGTATCGATCGATCTCCTTGAGGGCCGCCTGGACAACCTTTGCCCCCCGGTCGCCTTTGGCGATCATCTCGTCGAGCTTGCTGCGGCGGGCAGCCACCAGAGAAAACTCGGCGGCCACGAAAAAACCATTGATGGCGACGAGTCCGAGTACTGCCAGCATGCTGCTCGTAGCCACGGTCATGCTCGGAGGGTCCGCGGCCTCCGGAGCAACTAGTCCCAGGACCATATTCATGTAATCTATATAGTAGTAGAGACTTAGGAGCCCGCCGGAGCGTCTTATTGACGTCAGTCTCTAACCCACGCAGCTTGGAATACTTGCTTCCGGCAGTCCCGGTCAGCCCCGCGGCCCCCCAGCCAGCGCTAACGCTTCCCGCTCCTAACAGCGGAGGGCGGGAGAGGGTCCTTCGAGTCCTCTATATCGGCCGGCTTTCGCTGGCGTCGGCCATCTTCATTGCCGCAATCGTCGTCTGGCGGCGTGCCGACAGCACAGCGACACTGCTGACGACGCTGGCCTTTATCGCCAGTCTGTTCTTCACCGGCGGCTCGATGCTGTATGCCGCGCGGCGGCCGAACGCGTTGGGCGACACCTTCTTCTACCTGCAGACGATCTTCGATCTGCTGCTGGTGACGGCGATCGTCCACGTCACTCAGACCGCAACACCATCCCAGCTGGCCCCGCTCTACATCCTGGTCATCGCAATCAGCGCCTTGCTGCTGCCACCGGCTGGCGTCGTGCTGATCGCGTTGCTCGGCGACGTCTTCTACTTCTCGATCACGATCGCTGACCGGTCGGCGGTGTTCGATACACCGGTGCTGGTTCAGCTGGGAATTTTCGGGGCGGTGGCGCTGGGGTGCGGCTACATCGGGGCGCGCCTTCGCGAGGCGCACGCCAATCGCGAGGAGATGGCTGCCGAGCTCGCCGCGTTCAGGCTTCGTGAGGCCGATGTCGAGCGTCTTCACACCCGCGCCGAGCGGCTCGAAGCCGTCGCCGAGCTGAGCGCTTCACTCGCGCACGAGATCAAGAATCCGCTGGCTTCGATCAGAAGTGCCGCCGAGTTGCTGGCGAAGGTGCCGGCTGCGGACGACGACACCAGAACGCTGACCAAGCTGGTTCAGCGCGAGTCGGACCGCTTGTCGCGGTTGCTCTCCGAGTTTCTCGATTTCGCGCGTACCGGAGTCACCAGTGTGCGTAAGGCAGATCTCGTCGAGATTGCGCATCACGCCGCCGATCTCGTCGCGCGACATCCCAGCAAGCCCGACAACGTCGTCATCCGCGAGGTGTTTCCTTCAAAGTCACTGGTCGTCGTTGGCGATGACGATTTGCTACACCGCGCGATCTTCAACCTCTTATTGAACGCAGTGCAGGCATCTTCTCCCGGCGACGAAGTCCTGATCGAAGCTTCCGAGATTCCGCATCAGCATCTGCCACCGCAGGCGGCGCACTTCACTCGCGGCGCGCTGATGATTCAAGTCAGCGACAACGGACGTGGAATCGCCGAATCGATCAAGGAGAGATTGTTCGAGCCGTTCGTGACGACAAAGAGTGGCGGTAGCGGACTGGGTCTGTCGATCGTGCATCGCGCTGTCGAAGCGCATCACGGATTCATCCTCGTCGATAGCAGCGGCAAGGGCAGCGGAACGAAGTTCACGGTGATCATCCCCAAGCTGGGTGAAGAAGTAGCGTCGCGTCGCCGCACGCCGAGGGCGAACCTCAAGAGGCCCGCGTGACGACTGTCACTACCACCGCTCCGTCCGTTCTCGTCATCGACGACGAGCAGGGAATCCTCGACGCCGTTCGCATTCTTTTGAAGAGCGAAGGCTTTATCCCCTACACGGCACTGGGTGGCAAAAAAGGCCTCGAGCAGATCGCGGCACTCAAGCCGGACCTGATCATCACTGACGTGAGAATGCCCGATGTCACCGGACTCGACATTCTGTCTTCAGTGCGGGCGCACGATCCCGACGCAGTGGTGATTCTGATGACAGCGCAGGCGAGCCTGCAGTCGGCGATCGGCGCGGTCAACAACGGCGCCTTCTACTACATCCAGAAGCCGTTCAAGAACGAAGAGCTGGTGACGATTCTGCGCAGAGCGGCCGAGCATCGCAATCTGAAACGCGAGACGCGCGTGCTGCGCTCGGATGCGAAGCGAAGAGAGAAGGGGGCCCGCCCCGTGGGCAACAGCAAGTCATGGCTCGATGCGCTGAACGTAGCGGAGTCAGTGGCAGCGACGGACTCCACTGTGCTGCTGTCGGGAGAATCCGGGACAGGTAAGGAAGTCGTCGCGCGCTACATCCACGACCTGTCGCCGCGAGGCAACAAGCCGTTCCTGTCGATCAACTGCGGCGCGCTGCCTGAGAGCCTGCTGGAGAGCGAGCTGTTCGGTCACGTCAAAGGGTCTTTCACCGGCGCATCGCGCGACAAGGAAGGACTCTTCTCGGCCGCCGGCGAAGGCACGTTCTTCCTCGACGAAATCGGCGAGACCACCCCTGCGACCCAGGTGAAGCTGCTGCGCGTGCTCCAGCAACGCGAGATCATCCCTGTTGGCGCCACGGAGGCCAAGCCGGTCAACGCGCGTGTCATCGCCGCGACCAACCGGGATCTGGAAGAGGAGATCAAGCGCGGGAATTTCCGTAGTGATCTCTACTATCGACTGAATGTCATCTCGATCGTTCTGCCGCCGCTACGCAACCGCCCCGGTGACATCCCGTTGCTGTCTGAAGCATTCCTGAGACGCGCGGGAGAGGCGAGGAACGAGCAGGCGAGAACACTGGCGCCTGAAACGCTGGAGGCGATGCAGCGCTACTCGTGGCCAGGCAACGTGCGCGAGCTGGAGAATGCGCTCGAGCGAGCGGTGATTCTGGCGAAGGGCGACTCCATTCCGCTGTCGGCGCTGCCAGAGCGTATTGTCGAACCGAAGTCCGACCCGCTGGTGAGCGAGGCGGCGCAAACCAATCCGACTCTCGACACCATCGAACGCGCCTACATCATGTGGGTGCTGGAGAACGAGGGCGGCAACAAGCCGCGCACCGCCGAAGTACTCGGCATCGATCCCTCAACGTTGTATCGCAAGCTCTCGCGTTACGGGCTGGCCACCGAGTCAAAGTGATTTGATTTCGCGCGTAACGCGCGAATGACGTAGACAGCCACAGCTTCCACTAGAGTCGTTGCGTGCCTAGTGGATACACACTCATTGAGACTGTAGTCGCGGTCTTCGTCTTCTGCGTTGGCGGGCTGGCGCTTGCCAGCACGAGTGCCGTCATTGCGAGGGAGCTGAGCGCCGACGCGAGGCGGGAAGCCGGGGTACGCGATTCTGCGAACCGCATTGAAGTGCGGATCTCGGCGTGCCCTCCGGGAAAGCTGCGATGCTGAGACGCGCCTTCAGTCTGATCGAGCTGACTGTGGTGCTGGCGATTGTCGGGATCATCGGCAGTACGATCGGCTTGCTGTTGATGCGCCAGCAGCGCTTCTATCGCGGCACCAGTGAGCTGATTACCACGAGACAAAGCGTTCGCGATGCGATCGAGGTGCTCACAACCGACGTTCGCGGCATGTCGGTCGCCGATACAGCACGACTGCTGGCGGATTCAGCGATCGAATTCTTTTCCACCATCGGGAGCTCGGTTGTCTGTCAGCGCCTCGACGCGTCCCAGATTGGCCTCACGCCGGCCGCCACCCTGACCTCCTTTGCGACGCTACCGGATACGGGGGACCTGGCCCTTTTTTATACTGACTCCGGAGCGCCTTCCGAGAGATGGCAGCGAGCGCGCATCGCCGGGTTCAGTAGTCGGACGGCGGGGACAACGTGTCCATCGGGATCCGATTTTTCGGGCGACTCCGACGTCGGCAGCAACGGCGCGTATTTCCTGACACTGAACGCTCCTTTGGGTAGCGGCGTCCACCCCGGTTCGCCGGTGAAATTCGTCAGACGCGGTCGATACAGCTTGTACAGGGCGTCCGATGGCGATTGGTACCTGGGATATCGCCGTTGCAACGCCATCGGCCCATCCATCTGTGGGACCATCCAGCCACTTAGCGGTCCCTACCGTCCTTACAATCGCGACGCCAGCCAGTCCGGCCTTGCGTTCGAGTACTTCGACCGCGCTGGTGCCCGACTCGCCGGGTCGCCGTTAGCGCTGGCGCGAATCGACATTGCCGCCCGCGCCGCCAGCCACCAGACCCTCCTCGTCGAAAGCCGTCGTTGGACCCCCACCGACTCGGCGCGGGTGTCAGTCGCAGTTCGAAATCGACTGGAATGAAGAAACGGGGCTTCGTCCTGGCTGCCGCGCTCCTTGTCATCTTGCTGATTGCCGCATTAGTGGCTGGGGTGTTTGTGGCGACCGCCGAGGAAACGCAGATCACGAGTACATCGGCGACGCGGGCGCAGGCGCTTGTTGCTGCCGAATCAGCGCTCGCAGGTGAGCTCGGTAGCTGGAATCATCGTGCGTCACAGCAAATCGGCATCGGAGGCTGCGAGTTATCCACAGTTTCGGACGGTCAGATGGGCGTGCGGCTCACGACGACCCGGCTCGATTCGACTCTGTACTCGATTGTGGCGGAGGCTCGATCACCATCGTCTAACAGCCGGGCAATTCGGCGTGTTGGAGTGATCGTCATCGTCAAAATCGCCGCCGATTCATCGATCAATGTCGACCCGATTCCTGACCGTTGGTGGTCTGAGTTTTTGTGACCCTTCGGGAGCCCATCGTTACTTTCGCGCCAATTGAATCGTGTCTTGTTCGAACGATGGTGACGGACCTCAGGAGGCAGCAGTGCCACTCGGTTGGTCTCCATGGAAATGCAAGCAAACAGGGTTCTTAGGTTGTCACGCCTCTAGGTCATAGCAAGCGGCGCGCGCCCGAGTAAAACCCGCTTCTTTTTTCATAGAAAGGGCCGCGATGGGGTTATTTGGCCGGAAGAAGACTACCGTAGGGCTCGACATCGGATCTGGCCTGGTTAAGGTCGCCGTCGTCGATCACTCGAAGTCCACACCCGAACTGGTCAAGGTTGGAATCACTCCGCTACCCGACGACGCTATCGTCGAAGGCGAAGTGATGGATCCGCACATGGTCTCCGACATCATTCGGCAGACCATCGAATCCGTTGACGCCAACACCAAGGCCGTTGTCGCTGCCGTTGGCGGCCGCGACGTAATCATCAAGCGAATCAAGACCGAGCGCGTGAAAGAAGCACAGGCGCGCGAGCTAATGCGCTGGGAAGCCGAGCAGCACGTGCCGGACGTCGACTCGGTGGAGCTCGACTTCCAGATCCTCGATCAGGACGGCGATACCCGCGACGAGATGAGTGTGCTCCTTGTCGCTGCCAAGCGCGATCTCGTCGAGGCCAAGCTTCGCATTCTGCAGGAGGCGGGCATTACGCCGATGCAGATGGATGTCGACGCTTTTGCCCTGCACAACGCCTTTGAAGTGAACTATCCCGCTGCCATGAGCGGCGCGGTTGGCCTCGTCAACATCGGCCATGAAGTAACCAACATCAACATCCTCGACGACGGAGTTCCGATCCTCACCCGCGATTTGCCGGTGGGAACTCGTCGTCTTCGTGAAGATTTGCAGCGCGAACACGGACTTTCTGCCGCCGACGCCGAAGCCCTCATTAGAGGGTACGATCGATCGCCGCAGCTCGATTCCGTGATTGCCGCGCGCACCGAAGAAATCGCTACCGGACTGGAGCGCGCGATCGCGTTCCTGTCGACGTCGCTCAAGGGCGACGGCCAGATGAAGGCGGTCTATACCTGCGGCGGAGGCTCCAGGACTCCTGGCCTTACGGAGGCGCTGGGTCAGCGGCTCCGCAAGCCGGTCGAACTCGCCAATCCGCTTGCCACGATGACAGTGCGAGATGGCGCGATGGAATCGCTGGTGACCGACGAAGTCGCTCCGCTGCTGATGCTGTCGATCGGCCTCGCGCTGCGAAAGAACTGATCCGGAGACGCATAGATCATGATTGAAATCAACCTGCTCCCCGGCGACGCGAAAAAGAAGAAGCGCGGCAAGGCTACTAGCGGCACCGGCTTCAAGATGGAGATACATCCGGGCCGTTGGTTCGCCGGACTTTCCGACAAGATTACCAACAAATACATGCTGGGTGGTCTCGCGACTGCCGCAGCAGCGGGCGCGCTGATCCTGCTGATGTTGATCAGTCAGGGGGCGAGAGCCGCGTTGCTCGACGCGCGCGAGAACAGGGCAGTCAAGGACTCCGCGCAGTATAGCGCCGTGCTCACCGCCAAGATGAAGGCCGAAGCAACGCGCGATTCGCTGTATCAGCAGATCGCGATCATCAAATCGATCGACGATTCGCGCTATCTCTGGTCGCATCTGATGTACGAGATCAGCAGCGCACTGCCGCAGTATACGTGGCTGGTCGAAGTCTCGCAGACGAGCGCGCCCAAGAGCGTTGCAATGGCTGACACAGTGGTGAAGAAAGGAGCCGCTGCAAACGCCGATACGGCTGGTCAGGCGTCGAAGTCGCCGAGGCAGAGACAGCTGGAACGCGATCGCGCCAGGAAGGCGAGATCGGATTCACTGCTCGCCGACGCGAAGCAAATCAGCTTCAAGATCGTTGGTCACACCGTCGACATTCAGGCACTGACGCGATTCATGAAATCGCTCGAGGCCTCGCCGTTCATTCAGAACGTGCAGCTGACGCGGTCGGACCTGGTGCAGGCCGAAGGAAAGGAAGTAACCGAGTTCACGCTGCAGGCAGAGACGCAATCTCCGCCTCCATTCGTGGTCAAGACAGTTCCACTCGTAGTCTCGGCGGTGCGGTAATGGCTATTGGCGCAAACATGACCAAGACGGAGCAGAAGTGGGTAGGCGTCGGCATCGCCGCCGTCCTGATCCTCGCTGCTTACTGGTATTTCCTGTATAAGCCGAAGGCCGCGGAGATGGCGGTCGCCCAGGCTCACGTCGATTCTCTCGACAAGAAGAATCAGCAGGCGAAGGCGGACATCGCGCAGGGAAGCCTGCAGAAGCTCAAAGCGCAAACGGCGGAGTATGATCAGAGCCTGAAGGTGATGCGTCAGCTCGTTCCGAGGAGCAATGAAGTACCCGCGCTCCTCGAGGATATCTCGACGGCTGCACGCCGCGTCGGACTCGATCTGGCCACCGTTGAACCGATGCCGGTTCTTCAGGGTGAGCAATTCGACACTTACCGCTACAAGCTGGCGGTGATTGGCGGCTATCACCCGGTCGGCCAGTTCCTGAGCAACGTCGGCTCGCTCAATCGCATCATCGCGCCCGTAACGATGTCGATCAAGCTTCATGGGACGACCCAGACGAAAGCCAAGCCAAAGAAGGGTGAATCGCTCGTCGACACCGAGTTCCAGGTGCAGACATACGTCGCCCGCACAACGCCTTATGCACCGGCATCAGCGGTGAAACAATAATGAAGCAAGTATCCATCGGATTGATCCTCGTGGCTGGCCTCGCCAGCGCAGCATCGGCGCAAGCACACGCGCAGTTGTCGCGTACCGGAGCCAGCGTCGCGAAGCCAGTAGTAGCGCGTCCCGCTCCACAGCCCGCTACACCAGCGACGACGACGAAGACATCAAATCCTGCCGCGAACTCGAAGGCAGAGGCGACGCCACCGTCGCCGCTCAAGCCGTTGAACGCCGCCACGGCAGCTGCTGCGAAGCCTGCCGCTGACACCGCGCCAAAGGCCCTGATCAACCGCGAAGTATTCGCATACGAAGGGTCCGGCCGTCGCGATCCGTTTGTGTCGTTGTTGACAACGTCCGATCTCAAACCATTGCTGGCGGACCTCAAACTGACCGGCGTCGCATATGATCCGCGCGGGCAAAACTCTGTTGCCGTTTTGCGCGATGTCACGTCTAAGGAGCAGTACAAGGTTAGAGTCGGCCAGACGATTGGCAGAATGCGGGTCGCTGCGATTCAACCGAAGGCAGTGATTTTCACGATCGAAGAGTTCGGTTACAGCCGGCAGGAGCTTCTGCCGATCGCGCCGCCCGATTCGACTAAAATGAGGCAACGTCAATGAGTTTGTTGAAAGCGCTGCCAGCGGCGGCGCTCCTGTTTCTGCCCTCCTCGGCTGCAACCGTTCACTCACTCAGCGTAGTCCCGTCTTCCGGGAAGGCTGAAGTGGTGATCGGCATCAACGCCGCCGTCGATGTGCAGGATTTCACACTCGACGCGCCTGCTCGAGTTGTGGTCGATCTCAAAGGAGCAACGCTCGACATGTCGCACCGGACCTATGACATGGTCGCGCGCGGGGGCATTACCAACGTCAGATACTCGCAATACCGTCCGAACATCGTCCGCGTCGTCATCGAGCTGGACGCGAAGCATCCATATGAAGTGAAGCGCAGCGCGAGCGAGGTTCGCGTCGCGGTGACCGGTGGCAAGACCGCCGAATACAGCTCGTGGGCGACCACGTCGCGCCGCAGCTACGCGGCGTCGACAGTCGCACAAACGCCAGCGCCGACACCCAGACAGTACACGGCACCCGCGCCAGCGCAACAAATCCCGACCCAAACGATACAAACAGCAGCAGCGCAGACCACTCAGGCTGACACGCAGGACGATCCGGCTCCAGTCGCCGTCGAGCCCGAGCGCCTGCCTACACGCAGAGCCTCGACAAACGACAGACCGATAGCGCTGTTCTCGCAGGTACAGCAGTCGCAGCAGCCGCCAATCACCGTCACCTTCCAGGATACGGATATCCGTGACGTGATCGCGTCGTTCGCCGCCTTCTCGGGACGCACGATCGTAGTCGGCAAGGACGTCAGCGGAACAGTCACCGCCGAAGTCAGAAACCAGCCCTGGGACGTCGCGCTCCGCGCGATCCTTCAGGGCCAGGGTCTGGCGGCCTCGGAAGACGTGATCTCTGGAATCATCACCGTCGACAGCTACTCCAACATTCTGAACCGTCAGGCGTCGGAGCCGCTGCAGACGCAGCTGGTCTCGATCAACTACGCGCGTGCTACCGCGCTGGTGCCGACGATTCAGGCGCTTCTACAGAAGGATTGCCCGCCGGGCAACGCGGTCGGTGGTGCTCCTTCGAGCGGCAACACTGTCAACAACGGCCGTCCGAATTGCATCGCTCGCGGTCTCGTCGCAGCTGACAGCGTCACCAACACTCTGATCATCACCGAGACGGCTTCGCGCCTCAGCGACGTCCTGCAGTACGTGCGCAACCTCGACGTTCGCACGCCGCAGGTCGGTATCAAGGCAAAGATCATCTTCGTCAACAGAACGAACATTGAAGACATCGGCCTCTCGTACGATCTCGGCACGGGCACCGACCAGTTCTTCAGCCAGCTTATCAAGCGTCCGGATCCTTCGACGCTCAAGCCAATCGACACCAACGGCGACGGAGTTCCGGACGCTCTTGGTGGCGGCACGCCTTTCAACGGCGACAGAATTCTGCTCGGCGGAAATGCGCTGTCGGCGATCGCGAATGCAAACTCTCGCGTGATCAACCCTGCCCTTAGCGTGGTCTTCTCGACCGCGCTCGGCAAGTTCCAGCTCACCAGCTTCCTCGACGCGTTGCAGGAAGTTCGTCTCGCCGACCTTCAGGCCGAGCCGAGCATCGTGACGCTCGACAACAGACAAGCTTCGATCCAGGTCGGTCAGGAAATCCCGATCCGCGTGCTCGACGCCAACACGGCGAACCTGTCGGGTGGTGCCAACCCGGCGGCGCAGCCGCGCGCGACGGTGCAGATGAAGCAGGTCGGTATCATCCTCACGGTGACGCCGCATATCACCAACAACCGTCAGATCCTCCTCCTGCTCCACGCCGAGAACTCGGACGCACAGCTCGCGTCGTCAGACGCCGGCTACATCTTCGGCAAGCAGGCGGGCGACACTCAGCTCCTCGTCGGCGACGGCGAGACCGCAGTTATCGGCGGTCTAACCGTCACCCAGACCACGCAATCCAAGTCGGGTATCCCGTTGCTCGTCGACCTGCCGCTGATCGGCAGGCTCTTCGGCGAGACGCGCACCCAGGACGAAAAGCGTGATCTCCTAATTCTCGTAACTCCTCACATCGTCGATGATGGCGCGCCGCTGCCAGGCTCGTCCTCGCCGCCACCAGCCACCCGTTAAAGGTGACTCGCATGTATAAAGCTCCTTTCGGCGTTCTGCGCCGCGGTTTTGTAGTAGCCGCGGTTGCGGCGTCGGTGTCTTTCGTGATCGTCGCTTGTAACGACAACACCTCGATCGATCCGCTAAGAGACCGCATCCCGCCCACACTCTCGCTCACTCCCCGCACCGGTCTCGCCGACACGGTGATTGGCTTCAATACCGAGGCGAAAGACAACCTCGGCCTGAAGAACATTCACGTTCAGGCGGTTGGCGCGGTCGGCGTAGTCTTCGATACGACCTTCACCAGCACGGTCACTGACATTCAGTTGCCGTTCACGCTCTTCGCAAGCCGCACGGTTCCGCCAGGGACGCCGGTGACGATCACGGCTCAGGCGATCGACGGCGCCGGAAATACTTCGGGCGTCGATACGCTCATTATGGCCACGGGTAATCTTCCCCCACCACAGGTGGCGGTACTCAGTCCATTCTCAGGCAGCTCCGCAGTCGTTGGCAAATCGATTCTAGTCACCGTGATGGGTAAGGCGGCGACTAAGGTGATGTCACTCGGATTGAATTCCACGGGTCCTGTCGTGCGGAACGATTCGGTGCTCTTCGCGAGCCCACTGCTCGATTCGACCACGATGCAGGACACCATCGCGATTCCGGCCAATGCAGCGCCGGGCACGCTCACGATTACGCCGTTCCTGCGCGACTCGCTGGGACAGCGCGCGGTTGGTCCTAGCATCACCATCAACGTTCAGACGGCGGCGCAGATCAACTCCGTGCCGGTCGTCAACCAGTATTGCGTCGGCAACTCGGCGTATGACAACGCCTGCGGTCACGTGCGTCGCGTCGAAGTCACCGACACCGTCCACGTCGAAGCCGATGATCCAAGCGGCATCTCGCAGCTCGGTTATGAAGTCAGAAGCACACCGGGCGGCCCGATCGACGATTCATCGACCTTCGTCTCGAACGGTCAGCTGACGTTCCAGCCGCACACGTTCACGATGAAGCTGCCGTACACGAACTTCCCGACGACCGCCTATATCCAGGTCTTCGCGCGGAATTCGAACGGCGTGAGAGCCTACGCCAAGCTGGCAAGCGGTCTCGATCGCATCGACACGGTTACTGTGGTGGCGGGCGTTACACGGTCATTGCCGTTCGGTGGCCAGGTCGCCGATGCGCTGTATCATCCGGGCAAGGATCGCCTCTACTTGACCAACATCACCAAGAACAGAGTCGAAGTCTTCAATCTGGCCGACTCTTCATTCAAGGCGCCGGTCATCGTCGGTTCGCGTCCATGGGGTATCACTGCATGGCCACGCGATCGTAACGGAACAAAGGGCGACACGTTGCTCGTCGCCAACTCCGGCGGTACGCAAATCAGTTACGTGGATCTCGATGCAGGAGCAAGCGGTAGCGGTCTCGAAGTATTCCGCTATTTGCTGCCAAACATCATCGTAGCGACGATCACGACGACGACATCGGCGACCAGCGGTCTGCCAATCAGAGTCCGCACGGTCTACGACTTCAGCGATCGTCCGCAATACATCGGCGCGACCTGCCACCAGGCCGGTGGAATCTGTCAGGACGTGATTCTGACGTACTCGACGACACCAACGCCTGGACAACCGGGTCCGTTCTCTGATCTCAACGGAACGCTGCGCTGGGAGAACCTGACCAAGGGTGTAACGCCCGCCGGTCACTCCGATTCGACCACGTCCCACTTCTTCTTCGAGCAGGCGATCGGCCAGGCTGGAGCGCGCGGCGATACGCTGGAAATCGTCCGCCGCGATGCTGACGGTGTCGGTACGACCACTCTGGTTCCCGCGTTCAGTGCGCTCGGGTCCACGGTGGTAACCGCTCAAAAACTCGCGTTCCGAGACACAACCTTCGTTCGTAACTCGGGCGACTTCCACCGCGCCGTGTTTGGCGAAGGCGGTAGCGTCGTAAACAGCCGCGCGATGATGTACGACGTCGAGCGTGGTTACGACCCGACGGAATGGTGGGTCGATCTGGGTGTGTCCCCGCCGGTCGACGTTTCGGATTTCATCGCCAACACATCGGCGAGAATGTTCGGTGTCGCGATCAACTTCGACGGTGGACTGGCGGCGTTCCGCGCTGACTCGACCTACATCACGAACCCTGCGTTGCGGTTGATGGGCATCTTCAACACGACGGCCAGCAATGCCGGACTCGATTTCCACCCACAGAACACCGGTGCGAATTCGTTCCCGCTGAATACGCGACTTGCATTCGCCGCGTCGTCGGAGCCGTTGATCGAAATCTACGATACGAACTGCTACCTCAGAGTCGGAACCATTCCGATCAGAGACCCGATCATCGGTCCCGTGACGGCTGCGCTACGGCCGAGCGGACAGCTGGTGCTCGTTGGAGCGACGGCAAAGGGCGTCGTAATCGCGCAGCTTCCGAACACGTTCACGACGAGCTGTCCGTAAGCGAATAAACAGAGTTCAAAAGGCCCGGCCGATTGGTCGGGCCTTTTGCTTTTCTGGACACGTGCGGCAGCGCGGGGGTTGTCATGGCGCACGCTCATGGTTCTCTTTGCTAGCCGATGCTCCGAATTACTACCGCCGGCGAATCACACGGCCCCGCACTCATCTCCATCCTCGAAGGCATGGTGGCCGGACTCCCGCTGCTGGCCGCCGACGTGGACACTGAGCTGGCGCGCCGCCAGCAGGGCTACGGGCGCGGCAGACGAATGAAGATCGAGTCGGACCACATTGAGTTCCTCTCCGGCGTCAGAGCCGGCCAGACCCTGGGCTCCCCGATCGCGATGATGATCCAGAATCGCGATTGGAAGAACTGGCAGGAGATCATGGATCCCGCGCCGCGTGAGGGTGATCCTGAGCGCAAACGAACTGTCACCCGCCCGCGCCCCGGACACGTGGATCTCTCCGGGATGCTCAAGTACGACCGCGACGACGCTCGTGACGTACTGGAGCGCGCGTCAGCCCGTGAGACTACCGCACGAGTCGCCAGCGGGGCGATCTGCAAGCGATTCCTGCGGGAATTCGACATCACCATCGGCAGCCACATTGTCCACCTGGGTGGCGTCGATGCCAAACGCCCGTCGAAAATGCCGAGGGACCTGAACGCCGTGGCCGATCAGTCGCAGCTGCGCACCCTCGACGCCGACGCCGAAAAAGAAATGATCGCCCGCATCGACGCCGCCAAAGCCGAGGGCAACACACTCGGTGGAATCGCGGAAGTCGTTTGCGACGGAGTACCTGTCGGTCTCGGCTCCCACGTTTCATGGTCTCGCAAGCTCGACGGCAGACTCGCCGCAGCTCTGATGTCGATTCCGGCGGTGAAAGCGGTCGAGATCGGGCTCGGCGTCGAGGCGGCGAAGCGAAAGGGATCCGAGGTGCACGACGAGATCGATACCGACGAGAAAAACGTCAAAGCGGGTCGAGTTCGCCGTCGCACCAATCGCGCAGGCGGACTCGAAGGCGGCATCACTAACGGCGAACAGATCGTACTCCACGTGTCGATGAAGCCGATCAGCACTCTGATGCGCCCGCTGGGAACGATCGAGATCAAGACGCGCGAGCCGGCGCAGGCGGTCGCGGAACGAAGTGATGTCACCGCAGTTCCAGCGATGGGAGTAATCGCCGAGTCAATGACAGCATTCATCGTGGCGCAGGCGTTTCTCGAAAAGTTCGGCGGCGACTCGCTCGTGGAGACGAAGCGGAACTATTCGAGTTACATTGCGGCGCTCAGTGACAGAAAGGGCCGCTAGAAATTCCTCGCCGCATTTGATCCTCGTCGGGCTTCCGGGGGTTGGGAAAACGACGATTGGAAAAGCAGTCGCGCGCCAGCTGGGTCGACCGTTTCTGGATTTCGACGCCGAGATCGAGAAACGTGCGGGCATGAACGTGCGGGACATTTTCAAGTTTCGTGGTGAAGACGCTTTCCGTGAGATGGAGTTGGAGCTGACTCGAGAGCTGAGCTCCGCCGATGGAATGGTGCTTTCGCCGGGTGGCGGATGGATTACTCAGCAGGCCGCTGTCGAACTTTTGCGTTCCGCTGGACGTATCATATACCTTAGAGCGTCACCCGAGTCGGTCGCTCGTCGATTGCGTCGGGTGGAGACGCGTCCCTTGCTGGCGGGGCGCGACCCGGTGGTAGCTCTCCGGGAGCTGTACGAGAAAAGGCGGGCTTTGTACGAGACAGCAGATACTGTCCTGGACACGGAACGCTTTGCCAGGCAACAACTTATAGCCAAGGTCGTCGAGCTCGCCTCGGCGCCAAAAGCTGACTGAACTGCAATGGACGAACGAACTCCTTCACATACCACGTTCCGGGTAATGGGTCCGCATGAGCGGGGACGGTTTGCGCCCGAAGCGTGGGGGCATTTGCTGTCGCTCAGCGGGTCGGGGGCGATTAGCGGGCCGGAGCTCGAACACATCATCGAGCGCGCGTTGATGCAATTCGATGGACGGATAGCGCTCGACGATCTGCGTGGACTTCTCGAGGGAACTGGTCTGGAAGATTCGTCCGGAAACAACGACAACAACACGGTACACTAAAAACAATGGCGCGAGCCAAGACTACTAAAGCAGCAGCAAAAACAACCGCGAAGAAACGGGCGACCAAGACTGCGTCGCGCGCGTCGAAAGCGAAGCAGGCAGAGCCCGAGATCATCGAGGAGAGCAACGGTAGCGAGCCCGGCGGCACATCGCTCGTCATCGTCGAATCTCCGGCCAAGGCAAAAACGATCGGCAAGTACCTCGGCCGCTCGTATCGCGTGCGCGCGACCATCGGTCACGTCCGCGATCTGCCGGAAAAAAAGATGGGGATCGACATCGAGAACGGCTTCGAGCCGGAGTACGTGACGATCCCCGGGAAAGAAAAGACGCTCGCTGAGTTGAAATCAGCGGCGCGTTCGTCCCGCGAGATTTTTCTGGCGACCGACCCTGATCGTGAGGGTGAAGCGATCGCGTGGCACGTCGCGCAGCAGATCAAGTCGCGCAACGGCGCGCCGGTCCGACGAGTGCTGTTCCACGAGATCACGCGTGATGCGGTGCAGAACGCCATTCAGAACGCGGGTGACATCGACGAGCGCAAGGTAGACGCGCAGCAGGCGCGTCGCGTGCTCGATCGACTCGTCGGCTACAAGGCGAGTCCGGTTCTCTGGAAAACAGTGAAGAAGGGGATTTCGGCGGGACGCGTACAGACCGTCGCGCTGCGACTGCTCGTCGAGAGAGAACGGGAGATCCGCGCGTTCAAGCCGGTGGAGTATTGGACAATCGAGGCGCTGCTCGAGGAAGACGGCCAGCAGTTCACCGCCAAGCTCCATCTCCTCGACGGCAAGAAGCCGGTCATCAACAACGAGCGCGAAGCGAAGGCCATTCTCGATGCGCTGAAATCGCGAAAGACTTTCCAGGTCAGCGAGATCAAGCGGCGCGAGCGTCGCAAAAATCCCGCACCTCCATTCACGACGAGCACGCTGCAGCAGGACGCTGCGAAGAAGCTCGGATTCGGCTCCAAGCGCACCATGCGGCTGGCGCAGGATCTCTACGAAGGCATCGAGCTGGGCAAGGAGGGTGCGGTCGGCCTCATCACTTATATGCGTACCGACTCGACCCGCGTTGCGGCATCCGCCGCGATGCAGGCGCGCGACTACATCAAGATGATGTACGGCGCCGAGTATCTGCCTGACGCACCACGTTTGTACTCGGATGGAAAATCGAAGAACGCGCAGGACGCGCACGAATCGATTCGTCCGACGGATCCGACGCGCCGGCCGGAACACGTCCGCAAGTTCCTCAAGGAAGACCAGTGGAAGCTCTATGAGCTGATCTGGCAGCGCTTCATGGCGTCGCAGATGTCGCCGGCGATCTTCGACACCACGACGATCGACTTCGAGTTCGATCGGTTCCTGTTCAGAGCGACCGGCAGCGTCGTGAAGTTCGACGGCTACCAGAAACTGTACAAGGAATCGCGCGAAGC
>Ga0075426_10000680_pt1 | contig 23553 bp, 18 predicted proteins | sample SoiMethybrSBSTD5_FD_75304 | JGI IMG/M metagenome (GOLD analysis project Ga0075426, IMG submission 75304) | Bulk soil microbial communities from a Populus tree surrounding site in Tennessee, USA - Soil MetaG P. TD hybrid SBSTD5 | ecosystem: Environmental > Terrestrial > Soil > Tree plantation...
CAGCCATTCCGTGCGCCGGGAGATTATGCCCGAACTGGAAACCGCGGCGCGTTACGCCGACCGTTTTTACCGGGGAAGTTTTCTGGGCGCCGCGGTGCTCGACCGTATGGTGCAGTTCACCGCCGCCAGTGCGCGAGTTCGATATCTCATGCGCGACGTGTTCAGCGGCGCGCAAGGTTATGTAGGCCTGCGCCGCAAGGCATACCGAACATTCGTGAGCGCGTTGCCCGAAGTGCTGCTTGGTTGGGAAACCTCCAACCCAATGGTCGCGAAGTAACCTGCGCCGCCTGTGCCAGGCGAGTGCCTGACCGGTTCCTGATTGCCGACTCCCGTCCTTACGCCGCCCCACGCAGCACACGGCGCGGATCCAGGATGAGATCTTCCATTCGCAATTGAAATGGCGTCAGCACCTCGGCGCCGCCAGCCGTCACCGCAACCATGTCGCAGTGGCGGATACCGCCCCAACCCTCGAGGTAAACCGCCGGTTCGACGTTGAACACCATGCCCTCCTGCAGTTGCTCCTCCGATTTGGGATGAATGCGCGGACGGGCATTGTGAGCGATGGCCGCGAAGCCTACTCCGTGTCCAGTTGGGTGCTTGAACTCTTTTTCGAAACCGTGCACGCCCAGAATGCTGCGGGCGGCGTGGTCCACGGCCGAAGCCCGCACTCCCGGTTGAATGACGGCCAGAGCGGCGGCACGGGCCTCGAAAATCGCGCCATAAATCTGCTCCCGGCGTCGATCCGGCTCTCCTAGCGAATATGTGCGGGTAATATCCGTCCAGTAGCCGTCGGCGTAGGAGTTGCAATGAATCAGCGCCAGGTCCCCTGGCTGGATTTTTCGGGCGCGTGACATGGCGAAAGCGCCCGAAGCTTTCGCCGAGTTGTGTCCGGACATGCAGAAGGCGAATCCATCAGCGCGCTGCACTCGCTTGCGCCCGGTCCCCTGGCTGAGCTGGCCGCGGAACAACCCGGCGGCCTCGGTCTCGCTCAGCCCCGAGCGCAGGCGGCCGGCGCCCGCCGCAAAAGCTTTATCGGCAATCTCGCAAGCCGTGCGAATGCGCTCCACCTCATAAGGAGTTTTCACCATGGCCCAGATGGCGAGCAGCGTGTCCGCTCCCACCAGCGCGGCCTGGGGCAACGTTTCAATCAGCAACTGCACAATGGACGCGCCATACAGATACATGCCCGCGTAAGACGCAGGTTCGCTGGCGGCTCCATGTTCGTAGCCGATTCGCGCATGGGTAATGCCGAGTTCGTGAGCGCATGCCTGTAAAGCCTGGAATGCAGCCTCGCTGGTGGACTGCAGCTTGTCGAGGCGCCCGGGCGTGAAGGTGTGAATTTCGTCCGCCCAGCCGGTACGTGCCAGCTCCAGTTCGTCTTCCGGAACAATCAGGCAAATGCGGCCTTCGCTGGTAGCAATGGCAATGCTGGCCCCGATAACCGGCCAGTAACCGGAGAGCAGCAGCACGTAGTCCGGCAGAGTGCAGAGGATCGCGTCCAACTGCACCCGTTGCAGGCCGCGGCGGATCCGTTCAATTCGGTCGTGGTCGCGCATAGTAGCTGGCGGGCTGACTGGCTAACCAGCCAGGCAGCTAGTCAGCCGGACAGCTCGAAAATCATTTTCTCCTTCTCCATAGAATCGTACCCGCAACGGCGCCCGCGAGCACGGCGCCAGTGGCAATGCCCGCCCGCGCCATGGAGCGTTTCTGCGCGTGCAGCCGGGGTTCCACCAGCTCCTTTTCCGGGTACACGCGGCGCAACCCGTGCGGGCCATGCCTTTGCGCCAGCGCCAGTACTTCAGCGGTATGCAAAGCGTGCCGATCGGTGTCCTGTTCAATCTGCTCCTTGCAGCTGAAACCGTCGCTCATGATGATGGTGGAGAGCCCGGCTTTGCGGACCGCCGGCAGCAGCACGCGCTCTCCCGCCTTCATGGAAACCTCGTACTTTTCTTTTTCATATCCGAACGACCCAGCCATGCCGCAGCAGCCGGAATCCAGCTCGTTCACATCCAGCTCCATCTTCTTGTGCAGCTCTTTGTCGCAATCCAGGCGCATGATGGCCTTGTGATGACAGTGCCCGTGGAGCACCACTTTGCGCTTAAGTTTGGGCGGTTGATAATTTGCCGCTTTCTTTTCCAGGAACTCGGCAAGAGTGAAGGTCTGCTCCATGAGCTTATGCGCCTGCCGCGAATCAGGGCGCAGGCCGTTCAATTCATCGCGGAAAACTGAACAGCAGCTCGGCTCCAGCACCACCATGGGCGTGCCCTGCTCGATTTCTGGTGCCAGCGCCTGGAAAATGCGATCGAAGTAGGACTGCGCCATGTTGAGAAAACCGTAGTCATAGAGTGGCCGGCCGCAGCACAGAGGCTCCTGGGGCACAATTACCTGGTAACCTGCCGCCTCCAGCACTTCTACCGCCGCTTGTGCGGTTTCCGGCTTGAAGTAGTTGTTGAAGGTGTCAGCGAACAGCAGCACCCGTTCCCGGCCCTGGTTGCGAACACCGCGTTTACGGAACCATGCCTTAAAAGTCTGCGGGGCGAAAGCCGGTATCTGGCGTGCTTGGGGCGAACCCACGGCAAATTTTGCCACCTTGCGCAGGAGCGGCAGTTGGGTGAACAGGTTGGCGAATCCCGGCGCGATCGAGGCCAGGCGCGCCCATTTGTTGATCCAGCCAAAGGCGTAAGCGTAGCGTGGGCGCAACCGGCCTTCCCAGTAGTGGGAGAGAAACTCTGATTTGTAAGTGGCCATGTCCACGTTCACTGGGCAATCGCCCTTGCAGCCTTTGCAAGAAAGGCAGAGATCGAGCGATTCCTTCACATGCTCATCGCGCCAGCCCCCCTGGATAACGTCGCCGTGCAGCATCTCCCAAAGGTGGTGGGCGCGGCCGCGGGTGCTATCGCGTTCCTCGCGGGTCACCATGAAGCTGGGGCACATCGTATCGTCATCAGGCTTGCCGTCCAGGCGGCGGCATTTGCCGATGCCCACGCAGCGCAGCACCGCGTGCGCGAAGCTGCCCCCATCCTCTGGGTATTTGAAGTGCGTCGCCGGCTCCCACGGCGCGTAGCTCGCCCCGAGGCGAAGGTTTTCGTCAATCCGGTAGGGGTCCACCACCTTCCCCGGATTCATCTTCCAGTCCGGATCCCAAATGGATTTGAACTCGCGAAATGCTTCCACCAACTCCGGCCCGAACATCTTGGTTAGGAATTCGGCGCGCGACTGCCCGTCGCCGTGCTCGCCGGAAAGCGACCCGCCATACCTGACCACCAGGTCGGTAGCCTCATCCATAAAGGAACGGTACTTTGCTACTCCCGGCGCGGTATAGAGGTCGAAATCCACGCGGCAGTGAATGCAGCCCTGGCCAAAGTGACCATACAGCGCCGGATTGTAATCGTACTTGTCGTAGAGCTGCCGCAGGTCGCGCAGGTAGTTGCCCACCTTCTCGGGCGCGACCGCCGAATCCTCCCAGCCCGGCCAGGCGTCCGGCTCGCCGGGCACGAAGGCGGTGGCCCCCAGGCCTGATTCACGAATCTCCCAAATGTGCTTCTGCTCTTCCTTGTCCACGAACAGCTTCATGCTAGGCGGATTGGAGCGCTTCTTCAGGTCGTCCATCAGCCGGTGCGCCTGCTCGATCGCCTCCTCCTGCGCGTTGTAGCCGATTTCCACCATCAGCCAGCCCTTGCCCTCTGGCAGCATGGGCAGGTACTTGCGGTGCGGCCCGCCCTTCTTGCGCACATTTTCGATCAGGCGGTCATCCAGGCCTTCCAGCGCCGTGGGCGAATACTTCAAAATTTCGGGAACGTCATCACCGGCTTGATACACATCGGAATAGCCGAGCAGCAGCACAACCCGCTCGGGGCGGCTCCAGATCAGCTTGACCTTGGCTTCCAGAATGGTGATGCAGGTGCTCTCCGTGCCCACCAGGGCGCGCGCCAGGTTGATACGCCCGTGCTCGTCGGGGATGAGTTGGTCAAGGTTATAGCCGGAAACCCGGCGAATGATCTTGGGGAACTTCGTGTCGATCAGTGGCTGATAACGATTCCGCAGCGACATCAGCTTGGCGAAAATCTCGCCCCCCCGCCCGGGTTGGCGCATGCGCTCCTGCCACTCGGCTTCGGTGAGCCAGCCCGCCTTCAGTCGCGTGCCGTCGTAAAGCAGAATATCCAGTTCTTCGGTGTTGTTTACCGCCGGCCCGTTCATCTGCGCCCTGGCCCCGCAGGAATTGTTCCCCAGCATCCCGCCGAAAACGCAGCGGCTATGGGTAGCAGGCTGCGGTCCATAGGTCAGCTTGTGCGGCCAGGCGGCATTCACCAAGTCGTCGCAGATGGTGCCGGGCTCCACTCTGGCGAACTCCTCGGCTGCATTCACCTCCAGAATGCGGTTCAGGTACTTGGAGAAATCAATGACGATCCCAACATTGCAGCACTGGCCCGCCAGGCTGGTGCCGCCTCCCCGCGAGAGCACCGGGGCGCGAAACTTGCGGCATGTCGCCATCGCCTGCACGACGTCGTCCACCCTCCGGGGGATGACTACCCCGATGGGCACCTGGCGGTAATTGGAGGCGTCCACGGCATACATGCCGCGGGTGCCGGCGTCGAAGCGTACCTCGCCTTCCACGTTCTTGCGCAGCTCCGCTTCCAGGCCGGGCACGTCCACCATCTCGGCCGAGCGCCAGTTGCCCGGGCGCAGCTCAATCGGTTTTCTAAGTTCCTCGTCGGTGACCACGGGTGTACGGCTGGCTGACATTTTTTCTCCTAAGCGGCGAAGCGTTGCGCGTCGGCCTGCTTGAGTTCGAGTCCCAAGCCGGGGCGCGACAGGTCAGGGCGCAGCTCCCCATTCACCAGCTGCGGCAAGCCATCAAAAAACATGCGCTCAATGCGCACGTGATCGTGAAAGTACTCGAGATTTTTGAACGGCGTTACGGCGCACGCCGCATGCGTATGCAGGGCAGGCGCCGTGTGCCCGGAGAGCGGCACATTGTGAGCCTGGCAGAGCGCCGCCACCTGCAGGAACGCCGTGACTCCCCCGCAGCGGGTGAGGTCGGCCTGTTGCACGTCCACGGCGCCGGCCTCCAGCATCCGCCGGAAGTAGAAAATCTCATAGCCGTATTCCCCGGCGGCAATCTCCATCATGGCCGGAGCGCGGTCGCGGATCAGGCGCAACCCCTGCAGATCATCGGACGAAACCGGCTCCTCGAACCAGAACACGCCGAATTGGGTAAAGAATTCCGCCTGGTAGAGCGCTTGCTTGCGGCTATAGGCGCCGTTCGCATCCACGAACAGCTCGGGCTCGTGCCCAATGGCCTGGCGCGCCACCCGCACGCGTTCGATGTCACGTTTGGGATCGCGCCCGATCTTCATCTTCACCCGCGGAATGCCCTGCTCCACCCAGCCCGCGAGTTGCTGCGACAGTTGTTGATCGGAGTAGGAAGTAAATCCCCCGCTGCCGTAAACCGGCGCGCCCGGGCGCACCTGGCCGAGTAAGGTCACCAGCGGCACGCCCAGCAGCCGCGCCTTCAGATCCCAAAGGGCGCAGTCCACGGCCGAAATGGCGGTCGAGCAAACGCCCGGTCGGCCCAGGTTGCGTATCCGCTTCCACATGGCCATGTAGGTGTCCGTTATCGCCATGGGATCGCTTCCCTTCACCACCTCCGCCAGCACGCTCTGGATCAGCTTTCCGGCGGAACTGCCGGCATAGGTGTAACCCAGTCCGGCGTGGCCGCCGGCATGAACCTTCACGAGCACGAGGGTGGTCTTATCCCACTTCAGAGTTCCATCTGATTCTGGCGAGTCGGTGGGCACAGTGTAAGCGGACACTTCAACGCGCTCGACCAGCGGACTGGCGGATAAAGCAGTCATTGCGGGGTGGGCCGGAGGCAGAAGATGCTGCTTCCGCGAACAGCCCATTAACACTTGATGTCAAAGGCAGGTGAGGAGGTTAGCCTGGCGCAACAAAATAGGATTTCATCGTTGAGCGATATTTCTTGCGAGTTTCGGAGCCCCGTAGCAGGAATCAACAAGTTACGTCCCGCGCGTACAAGTGGCCCTATCCGCGGCAGCTCTGGTTAACGCTCAATCGGCGGCAAACAGCCCATCCCTATTGGCGCATCGTAACTATTAGGTCAGCGACCCAGGTCCGGGTGTGGCGGATGTCTCACAACCTCAGCTTCTTAGCGTCCTGCATAGAAAAGGGAGTCTCTCATGACCGCGTCTGATGTGCTCGTCGAGTGCTTGATTGATTGGGGAGTAGAAGTGGTGTTTGGGCTGCCCGGAGACGGCATTAACGGGTTGATGGAAGCCCTGCGCACGCACCAGGACAAGATCCGGTTCCTGCAAGTGCGCCACGAAGAGACCGCCGCCTTCATGGCTTGCGGTTACGCCAAGTACACCGGCAGGCTGGGTGTGTGCCTGGCCACGTCAGGCCCTGGCGCCATTCACCTGCTGAACGGCCTCTATGATGCGCGCCTCGATGGACAGCCCGTGCTCGCTATTACTGGCATGCAGTACCACGACCTGATCGGCACCTTCACCCAGCAGGATGTCGAAACCGACAAGCTGTTCATGGACGTGTGCGTTTATAACGAGCGCGTCATGGGACCCACCCACGTACAAAACGTGATGGATCTGGCCTGCCGCACCGCGCTCGCTTACCGTGGCGTGGCCCACATCACCATTCCGGTGGATTTCCAGGAAGAAAAGGTACACAGCTGGGATCGTTCCAAGCGCAACGTGGCCAACTTCACCAATGCAGTGCGCACGCAAAGCTACAAAGTGCCGGCAGATAGTGAACTGCAACACGCGGCTGAGATCCTCAACCAGGGTAAGAAGGTCGCCATCCTCGCCGGGCGAGGGGCTATGGGTGCCGGCGAATTACTGGAGCAAGTGGCTGAACTGCTCGCCGCGCCTATCGCCAAACCGTTGCTTGGCAAGTCGGTGATTCCCGATGACAGTCCCTACACGACGGGGCCAGTCGGTTTGCTGGGCACGGCGCCATCTCAGGAAATGATGGAAGACTGCGACACCCTGTTAATGGTCGGAACCTCTTTCCCCTATCTCGAATTCCTGCCCAAACCGGGACAGGCCAAGGGCGTGCAAATTGATATTGACCCCAAGCGCATCGCCTTACGCTATCCAGTGGATGTCGGGCTGGTAGGCGACAGCAAGACCGTGCTGCAGCACCTGCTGCCCTTTTTAAAGCGCAAAGAGGACCGCGGTTTCCTGAAGACGGCGCAGGCCGGCATGAAGGATTGGTGGGAGCGCATGGAGAAACAAGCCACGCGCATGGATAAGCCCATGAAGCCGCAGGTTGCTGCGTGGGAATTGGGCAAGCGCTTGCGTGACGACGCTATTGTCAGCTGTGACAGCGGCACCATCGCCACCTGGTGGGCGCGGCATATTCCCGCCCGCAAAGGACAAATGCACAGCCTGTCCGGCACTCTGGCGACCATGGCGCCCGGCCTGCCCTACACGCTCGCGGCGCAGGTTGCCTATCCCAACCGCCAGTGCGTCGCGTTTGTCGGCGATGGCGGCTTCTCCATGCTGATGGCCGACTTCGTGACCGCGGTGAAATACAAGCTGCCCATTAAGGTGGTCATCATCAAGAATGACACGCTGGGCCAGATCAAGTGGGAGCAGATGGTGTTTTTGGGCAATCCGGAGTACGGGGTCCAGCTGCACCCCATAGATTTTGCCGAGTTTGCTCACGCCTGCGGCGGCGTGGGCTTCACGGTGGACGATCCCAAGGAGTGCGGCGACACCATCGACGCATTTCTGAACGCGCCCGGGCCAGCGATTCTGCAGGCCGTGGTCGATCCACTGGAGCCGCCGATGCCGGGCAAAGTCAAAGCGGAACAGGCGCTGCACTTTGCCGAGTCGCTGGCCCGCGGCGAGCCCAACCGCAAGAAGATCGCGCTCACCGTGGCTTCCGACAAGGTGCGGGAGATGGTGTAGGGGGCTCGCAAACCATGTCCGCGACGAAGCGGCGCAGAATGTAGCCGACGACGTAAGCCGTGGGTAAAAGGTGGAAAGGGAGCGAGCCCCGGAAGGAACGAAAGTACAGTTGTTTAGCAGTGAAATTCCGTTCGAGCGCCGGGGCTTTAGCCCTGGCACGAGAAGCGACGCAGTTTCGTGGAAGCCCGGGCTTCAGCCCGGGGAACCTTCACGCATAAATACACCGGGGCTTCAGCCCCTGAGAAGCGTATGTCCAAACGCGAAGTAGTAGTCATTACCGGAGCCTCCGCAGGGGTGGGACGGGCCACCGTTCGCGAGTTCGCCAAACACGGCGCCTGGATCGGACTAATTGCCCGCGGGCAAGACGGACTGGAAGGCGCCCGCCGCGAAGTGGAAGCCGAGGGCGGCAAGGCTCTGGTCTTGCCCACCGACGTCGCCGATGCCGAGCAGGTAGAAAAAGCGGCCGCGCGCGTCGAAGCCAAGCTGGGGCCCATTGATATCTGGATCAACGATGCCATGGCCTCCGTCTTCTCGCCCATTAAGAAAATGACGGCCGAAGACTTCAAGCGCGTCACGGAGGTGACTTATCTCGGTTACGTTAATGGCACGCTTTCCGCCCTGAAACGCATGCTGCCGCGCGACCGCGGCACCATTGTGCACGTGGGCTCGGCTTTGGCCTACCGCAGCATCCCTCTGCAGGCCGCTTACTGCGCCGCCAAGCACGCGGTACTCGGGTTCCACGCTTCGTTGCGTACCGAACTGCTGCATGACAAAAGCAGGGTGCGCACTACCATGGTGCAGATGCCGGCGCTGAACACGCCCCAGTTCGGCTGGGTGAAGAGCCGCTTGCCGCGCAAAGCGCAGCCCGTGCCCCCGATCTTTCAACCCGAAGTGGCGGCGCGCGCCATTTATTACGCCGCGCATCATCCCCAGCGGCGCGAATATTACGTCGGCCACTCCACCGTGCAGGCGATTGTGGCTAACAAGTTGGCACCCGCCCTGCTCGACCATTACCTGGCGCGCAACGGATACGCCGCGCAGCAGCACGATGGCCGCGAGGATCCGAACCGACCAAACAATCTGTGGGAGCCCGTCGCCGGAGACCACGGCGCCCACGGTAGCTTCGATCGCCGAGCGCGGGACTATAGCGTGGAATGGTGGCTGGACTCCCACCGCCTCCTGCTCAGCCTCGCCGGAATGGCTGGAGCCGCGACCGCCATCTATGCCGCGCTCCGGGGTCATCGCATGGATAAGATCTACGACATTCTCGAGGACTGGCTGCCGCGCACCGCGTAAACGGCCACAATGGCAGCGCGAGAATTTGATCTGAAGCGCAAGAAACGTACCTCACAAGATTTTCTTTTTGTTTCTGGAACGCCACAGCATCGAACCACCCATTTCTATCGCCGCCTGCCAACTCGGCCGCACCGCCACTCAATTTAGCCGCGAAGCCGAGCAAGAATGTAGCCCACGGCGTAAGCCGTGGGTGAGCATGGAAACATGCCCCAGCCCCGGAGGGGCGCAAGAACCGTCACGGCACGATCGCCTCAAACTAACTGAACAGAACCCCAGGCGTGGGCCACGTTCTTCCTATCGTCCACCATCGTGGACGATACTTCCGTAACAGTGCTCAGGTATGCCGCTAAGCGTATGCTAGCTTGGCAAGGTGCACTACGTGCGCCTAAGGCGGAATCTTATGAGCAAACGCTGGTTGGCTGTACTCGCACTTATGGCTGCATTGGGAGTGGCCGCTCCCAGTCTGATGGCCGATCATGGATGGGACAAAGATAAGGATCGGGGTAATCCCCACGGCAAGCATTTCCGCGATGACGAACACGGCCGGCGGGGCGACCGCGATGAACAGCGGCGCGCCTACCGCGAGCGCCGCGGCGATCGGGATGACGCCCGCTGGGAGCGCCGCGGCAGCTACGAATACCGCTCCTTTCGCCGGGACGACCGTCCTCCGGGATGGATGCGCGGCAGAAAGGTGTCATGGAATTATTGCGGACTGCCCCCCGGACAAGCCCGCAAGTACGGCTGCTGGAGTTATCTCTATCAGGGGCGCCGCTACTACTACTATCACGAGGACGACGACCGCATCGTCATCCGCCGGCCGACCGTCATTATTCACGCCGGCGTGGATATCGTGCAGTAATCAACTAAACCGCTCTTCATAACCAAAGGGATCGCGCATAGCGATCCCTTTTTTTCCCTTTGCAAAAAGCCCCGCCGCAAAAAGCGGAGCGGCCTTCTCCTCGCCGATAGCATCACACTAGATGCCCGGTTAAATGCTGCGATGAGGGCAGTCACGGCGGCGGTGACTCACCGGTTGCCGTATTCAGGCGTCGCTGCGCCAGGTTTGACCACGTTCTTCGCGGAGGTCTAGAATTCTCGCGCCATGATGAGCAGGCTCTTGCGTTGCGTGGTGTTGATCGCATTGGCGGCCATGTTGGCCGGCCACGTGACCGAGTTGTTTGACCATTGGGACCACACCCTGCGCACCGGCAAGGACGCCGATTACACCATGGTCATGGTCGCCGCCTGCGTTGGTTTGGCTTTTGCAATTGCGAAACGCCTGCCCTGCCTGGCCCGGAGTCTCCGCCGCATCGAGGGCCTGCCCCTTCCGCTGCGCAGTCTCTTCTGCCCTGTTCTTGTTCCAGAAATCGCCTCAACCGGACCTTCGCCTCCCCTCATTGTATCTTTGCGAATCTGAAAACCTCCGCTGTGCTTAGCGCCTGCTGAGCTCAGGTGCGCACCCGTCTGTGCCAATTGCACAGTGGAGGACTATGCCATCACTCAAAATTGCCGTTGTGTTGTGCGCCGCCGGCGCCCTGTCCGGTTGTGCCTTCCAGAAGTACCGTCCCGCGCCCCTCTCCCCGGTGGAAACCGCCGCATCCCTGCAGGCTCGTACTCTGGCTGATCCCGGCCTGTACGCGTTCATGAGGGAGAAAACCGTGCCCCCTCCGGCAAACTGGCCGCTTCCCCAGTGGGGCCTGCGTGAACTGACGCTCGCCGCCTTCTATTTCAATCCCGCCTTGCAGGTTGCGCGGGCGCGCGTTTCCGAAACCGAGGCGGCGATTGTGACCGCGGGTGCCAGGCCTAACCCAGGCGTAAGCGCGGATGTGGGCGGTGAAACAGCGCCCGAAAGCCCGTGGATCGCCGGCTTCGGATTCTCTGTTCCCCTGGAAACCGCGGGCAAGCGGCGTCACCGCGTCACGCAGGCGGAACGGTTGGCCGATGTCGCTCGCTGGGACCTCGCTGGCGCCGCCTGGAATGTACGCGTCCAGGTGCGAAGCGCACTTCTGGAGTACGTCGCCGCCGGCCGCAGCCTTACCCTGCTGCAAGCGGAAGAACGCAGCCGCGCGGAGCAGGCCCACTTGCTGGAGCAGCGGCTCGCCGTCGGCATGATTTCGCGGCCGGAAGCGGATTTGGCGCGCCTTCAGCATACCCAGGCTCTGCTGGCCCTGAGCGCGGTCAAGGGGCGGACGGCGCAATCGCAGGCAGCGCTGGCGGCAGCCATCGGCGTGCCCGCGGCGGCGCTGCAAGGAATCCATATCGCCTGGCCGGCATTCGATCAGCCTCCCGCCGCGGCATCGCTCGCCCCTGCCGCCATCCAGCAAGATGCCGTGTTGAATCGCCTGGACATACGCCGCGCTCTCGCCGAGTACTCCGGCTCGGAAGCCGCACTGCAACTGGAAATCGCCCGCCAGTACCCCGACTTTAATCTCGGTCCGGACTATGCCTTCGAGGAAGGCGCGCACCTGTTTTCCGTCGCGCTGGGAATGGCCTTGCCCATCTTCAACCGCAATCAGGGGTCCATCGCGGAAGCCAAGGCTCGCCGGGAACAGGTGGCGGCGCAGTTTCTCGCGGTGCAGGCCGCCGGCATAGCGAAAAGCGAACAGGCGCTGGCCGCCTACAGCGCCGCGCTGCAGCAACTGGAGCAAGCCCGGCGGCTCCTGGGGCAATCGCAGGCGCAACAACAGGCGGCGCAAAACGCGCTCCAGGCCGGTGCCGGCGATCGCCTCGCCCTGAACGGCGCTCAACTTCAGAGCGCCATCACATCCCTCGCGGAATTCAGCGCACTCCTTAAGGCGCAACAAGCCCTGGGCGAACTGGAAAATGCGGTGCAGCGCCCGCTGTTATCCGGTGACGTTCAGCCCCTATCGCCGCAGTCGCCGCTGCTGACAACAGCGGCAAGGAAGTGATCAATCATGAGCAAATCAGTCAAGTATCTGATCGCATTGCTGATCGCGCTGGCGGCCGTTTCCGCCATCGCGGTGGTCTTCACCGCGGCGCATCGGCCTGACGCCGATGACCAGGATGAGGATGAGGCGGTCAAAGCGCCTTCCCGCGTCGTCGTGCAAAACGGCGAAACCGTCATCCGCCTCGATGAGCAAGCTCAGGCCCGCGAAGGAATCCGGGTTGCGCCCGTCGCGCAGACCTCCATGCGCAGCGAACTGCGCGGCACAGCGGTGCTGCTGGCGGTGAATGATCTGGTGACCGCCCGAGACAGCTACGTGGCCGCTCAGGCAAAACTGCAACGCGACCAGCAAGATCTCAGCCTCACCCGCAGCCAGGCCGAACGTACCAGCGCTTTGTACCAGCAGAACCAGAACATGTCACTGCAGGCCATGCAGAGTGCTGATGCGGCCTATCGCAACGCCCAGGCGCAGTTGGCTGCGGATGAGCAGGATGCCAGGCTGCAACTGGACGCGGTGCGGCAGCGCTGGGGGACGGTGGTTGCCAACTGGATCAGCGGCGATTCCCCCGCCTTGGAAGCGGCTCTGGCGCAGCGCGCATTTCTGGTCCAGGTAATCCTACCTCCCGGGGAAGCGGACACGAAGCCGGCAAAGCTATCTCTCACCCTGCCCGCGAACAAGTTGGTCCCGGCACGGCTCGTATCTTCCCTGCCCTTGGTTAATCCGCAGATCCAGGGCATCAGTTACCTGTACGTCGCAGGCAGTGCGCCAGGGATGGCCGCCGGCATGAATTTATCTGTTCTGATTCCGGTAGGTCGCCCGCTGGCCGGAACCGTGGTTCCGGAAAACGCCATCGTCTGGTGGCAAGGCAAAGCGTGGGCGTACCAACAAACCTCCGCCAGCTCTTTCACCCGCCGCGAGGTACCGACTGGGAACCCCGTTCGCGGCGGCTATTTTGTGCCCGGCAAAACGTTTGCTCCCGCCGCGAAGCTGGTCACGGCGGGCCCGCAAGCGCTGCTTTCGGAAGAATTCCGCAGCCATATCCAGCAGGAGGACTAGGCGAACCATGCTCACTGCCATCGTTCGCTGGTCGCTGCGCCACCGCGGAATTGTAGTGGCCCTCGCCTGCATCCTGCTTAGCTATGGCATCTACTCGCTGCAGCATGCCAACTACGACGTCTTCCCCGAATTTTCTCCGCCGGAAGTTGTGATTCCTACTGAAGCCTCCGGTCTGGCGCCGGAGCAGGTCGAACTGCTGGTCACGCAGCCTGTCGAGAATGCCGTGGTCGGCGTGGCGGGAGTGCAGTCGGTGCGCTCCGCCTCGGTGCAGGGACTCTCCGTGGTCACGGTCCTGTTCAACTCCAACACGAATGTCTATCTCAATCGGCAGGTCATAGCTGAGCGCCTGTCTACTCTCACCGGCTCCCTCCCCGCGGGAATCAGTCCCAGCATCGCACCGCTCACGACTTCCACCAGCGTGGTCATGGCAGTTGGCCTGACCTCTCCCACGCAATCGCTCATGCAGTTGCGAACCGTCGCCGACTGGACCCTGAAGTTGCGCCTGCTCGCTGTGCCCGGAGTTTCCAAGATCGCCGTCTTTGGCGGATACGAAAAGCAATACCAGGTGCAGATCAGTCCCCGGCAGTTAACCCAGCACGACATCAGCGTGGACCAGGTTCTGGCCGCCGCCAGGCAGGCCACCGGTATTCGCGGCGCCGGCTTCATCACCACCCCCAACCAGCGCATCATCCTGCAGTCAGAAGGCCGGGCCGCCACCACCGGGGAGTTGGCCCACTCGGTCGTGCTGCAGCAGCAGGGCGCCAATCTCACCCTGGGCGACGTGGCACACGTCACGGTGGGCGCGGCGCCGCGCCTCGGCGCGGCCTCCGTCATGGCTCAACCCGCTGTCATGCTGATGATCTCCGCCCAATACGGCGCCAATACCTTGAACGTCACCCGCGGCCTGGACCTCGCCCTTCGCGCACTGCGCCCGGGGCTCGCGAACCAAGGCATCCAAATTGATTCCACCCTTTTTCGCCCTGCGCGCTTTATTGATACCGCCCTGCGCAACCTGCGCACCTCACTCATCGTCGGCGGCATCCTGGTGCTCCTCGTCTTGTTTCTCTTCTTGTTCAATCTTCGTATTGCCGCTATCTCTTGCACCGCCATTCCTCTTTCCTTGCTCGCTGCCACGATCCTTATTGAGCGCCAGGGCTACACCCTGAACACGATGACCCTGGGCGGGCTGGCCATCGCCATTGGCGAAGTCGTAGATGACGCCGTGATCGACGTGGAAAACATCTACCGCCGCCTGCGCCAGAACCGCAGCCTGCCGCAACCTCGGTCGGTCTTCCAGGTGGTACTCGACGCCTCGCTCGAAGTGCGCAGCGCCGTGGTGTACGCCACCTTCTCCGTCATCCTCGTATTCCTGCCTGTGCTCACCATGAGCGGCGTGGCCGGGCGCATCTTTTCTCCCCTGGGCGTTACCTACATCTGGGCAATTCTCGCTTCGCTGCTGGTGGCGCTGACGGTTACGCCCGCGCTTTCGATGATGCTGCTGCCGCGCGGCCAACTGCGCCAGGCCGATCCTCCCCTGGTGCGCTGGCTCAAGGACAGATACGAGCGGCTGCTGGGCCGCGTGCAAAACCGCCCCGGCATGGTGATGGGCACGGTTGCCGCTCTGGTGTTTGCGGCCGTGCTCGCCATTCCATTTTTAGGCGGGGAGTTTCTGCCCAGCCTTCGCGAAGGTCACTTCATCATCCACATGACCGCCATTCCCGGCACCTCGCTCAGCGAATCCATGCGCCTGGGAGATCGGGTCAGCCAGGCGCTTCTAAAAATCCCTTACGTGCGTAACGTGGGCCAGCGCGCCGGCCGGGCGGAAATGTCCGACGACTTTTCCGGCACTCACAGCAGCGAGTTTGAAGTTGACCTCAAGGAGCTGTCCGGCACGCAAACCGACACAGTCCTCGCCCAAATTCGCCAGACGCTCGCCACCTTCTCCGGCGCCACCTTCTCGGTCAACACCTTCCTTACCGAGCGCATTAACGAGATACTCTCCGGCTACACCGGCGCGGTCGTGGTCAACATCTATGGTCCCGACCTGGACGAGCTTGATCGGCAGGCTTCACGCCTCGCCGGCGCGCTGGCCAGAATTCCGGGCGCGCGCGAGGTCCAAATCCAGTCGCCGCCGGGCATGCCGCAGGTCATGGTCCGGCTTCGCCCCGCCGACGTGGCCCGCTGGGGCTTTGATTCCTTGCAGGTTCTGGATGTGGTTCGCACCGCTTTTGGCGGCGAACAGGTAGGCCAGATTTATGAGGTCAACCAGGTATTCCCGGTTTCGGTGATTCTGGATCCCGAGCAGCGGCAATCTGTTGGCGACATTTCTTCTCTTCCCATCCGCAGCCCGCAGGGCAATTACGTGCCCCTGCGCCAGCTCGCCGACGTCTATGAGAGTTCCGGCCGCTACATGATCGCGCACATCGGCGCACGTCGGGTGCAATCGGTTACCTGTAATGTCGCCGGCGGCGATATCGCCGGCTTCGTAAACAGGGCGCGCCGCCGCATGGCCCGCCTGGCGCTGCCCCCGAGTGTCTACGTTGAATTCAGCGGCACAGCCGAAGAGCAGGCGCGCTCGCAGCGCGACCTGCTGGTGCACTCGGTGCTTGCCGGGCTGGGCATCATCCTCCTGCTTTCCATCGTGATGCAGAATTACCGCAACCTCCTGCTGGTCCTGGCCAATTCGCCTTTCGCCCTGGTGGGCGGCATCTTCATCGCGCTGGCTACCGGCGGCAACCTGTCGCTCGGCTCCCTGGTCGGCTTCGTCACCCTGTTCGGCATCACCCTGCGCAATTCCATCATGCTCATTTCCCACTACGAACACCTGGTGCGGGAAGAAGGGATGGAGTGGAACTGGGCCACTGCGCTGCGCGGCGCCTCGGAACGGCTGTCGCCCATCATCATGACTGCGCTGGTCACCGGCCTGGGTCTGTTGCCGCTGGCCTTGGGCAGTGGCGCCCCCGGCCGCGAAATCGAAGGGCCGATGGCCATCATTATTCTGGGCGGACTCGCCACTTCCACCGCCCTGAACCTGCTCGTACTGCCCACTCTGGCCCTGCGCTATGGCCGCTTCGAACCGGTGGCAGACCGGATGTGATTCCACCTGCAACCACTGTGAATTGGCCTCGGGCCATTGACAATCCCCGGGTCGCGTAGCAAACTTTCTGCACCCCAGGTAAGGGCGTTCGTACCCGCAGCGCAACTCTTCAAGCCAGAATGCCCGCAGGAGAAGATTCGTGGACACCAGCCTGCCCACGTCACAAATCGCCCGTCCTCGGGTTTTGCTGGTTAATGACCCCAACCGCGGCAGCGTCGTAGCGGAGCATCTTACCAACCGCGGTTATGACGTCTTCTGGGCCCGCGACACCATGGAAGCCCGCTGGCTGTGGCTGCCCAACTTCTACGACCTGGTGCTCATTCGCCTCCCCAAGGACGCCAACTCCGGCACCGGTTTTGTGCAGCGCATCCGCCGCGAATCTCCTGGCCAGCGCATCGCCTTCTGGGATGATTGGGCGGCCAGCAGCGAGGGTGCGGTGGTGCTCAAGCGCCCCGTCACCTCCATTCGCTCCGTCGCCGCTTCGGTTCTGAGCAAATTCAACCGGCGCCGCACTCCACCCGCGATGGCCAAAGTCATCCAGATGCCCAAGCGCTGACCGCGTTTCTCACCACTGCGGCGCAACCGTAAACATCCACGACAAATGAACGTAAGCCACAGAAACGGCTTTGGCTCTGAGCTTTTGGCTCTGAGCTTGTCGCTTTGCCTCTGGTGAATAAATTTGTGGCACCTGAGCAGCGCTTCCGACCGGGAGCCGAGCCGCGGAGCGGCCCAAGAATGTAGCCCACGGCGTCAGAGGTGGGTTAACCGCGGGACATCGGTGTAGCCCCAGAGGGGCGAAAGACCGGCACCGGTTTGAGCCGTTCGGCGCGGCAGCGAAAACCTCGCCCACCCCTCCTCAGTACAGCAACGGCTTCTCCAGACATTTGCAGGCTGCGGTGGGAAAAATGTAGCCGTGCCATTTGCGGTCGTAGCGGAAGCCAGCGCGGAACATTCGCCAGTTGCCCGAACCGTCGGCCGAGTTGTACACCATGTAGGGCGGCCATGCTACGGCTACCATTCGTGCTTGCGGGCTTCCCCAGGCCAGTACGCGCGGCTCGCGTTGCGATTGCCACGAAAGATGGCGTTGCAGCCAGCACACCACCGGCGCCCCCAGCCGGCGATCATTCCCCTGATGAATGCATCCCTGGTCCACCCGCGTTCTCGGCGGAACGTACAGCTTGCATGGCCGCGCCGCCACGGCGTGTACCGCCAGCAATAGCAGCAAGCTTGAGCTCAATACGCAGATGCGGCAGAGCAGCATGTCCAAATCCTAAGCGCGCACTCATCAATATGCCACGGTCCCAGTAAAGCCCACCCGCAAATTCGAAAGCGACAGGGTTTCAAATTCTCATATTCCCAAAGGCGAGAAAATTTACAAATCCATATTCCCTTGCTGCCAATCCCGCGTAAGTTGCTGATCTGCCTAGCCTCACCGGAAGGTAGGGGAATTGCATCGCTTCTTCCCCGAGAGCGTTATGTCAACCATTCCCCCAAATACATCGGCCTTGAGTGGGGTAACTAGCCCTACTGCTTTCCGTCGTATCCCGCGCAAGATTCAGAACCATCTGCGCACGCTGCGCGCGCAACGTGGACTGACCCTGCAGCAGGTCTCCGAGGGTACTGGTCTCTCCATTTCCACCCTCCATGCCATCGAAAACGAGCAGGAGCGCGAGGCCACTCTGGCTACCGCGTTCAAACTGGCCCGTTTCTACGGTTTGGCGGTGGAGAAGATCTGGCAGCCTTTGTTTGAGCAGATCTGTCAGGAAGCTGAAGATGGCCAACCTTGGGCGATGCCTGCGCGGGCGGCGGGCCACAAGTAAATTCCCTCGCCGGCCGGATGATCCGCAGGCCCTACCTCCAACAACTCTGTGTCTGACATTGAAGAAGTTTTCCATCTAAGCTACACATTCCACATCAGATAACAGCAATTTGGCGTGCCGCTCCTGGGTCGAATGCTCGGAATTTGCCTTCCAGCCCTTAGTCCTGACTAGGGGTTTACCGTAGAGTTACTCAGGTGTCATACTGATTCGCTAAGCTCCTGCCCAGAGCCACAATAGCTTCTACTTCAACCTTAGTAGCTAATGTTTAAGCCTATCCCGTAACGGCGGCTGCCGGCGGGATTTAAGCCATTTTTGGAAGTTCCTGGAGGGTGGGCGTGCGTTTTGCTGTTACCGGATTATTGCTGTTACTTTTGATCGGCGCTTTTGGCTGCGGCTCGGGCGGGTTCCGTCCCTCCTCCACATCAGCATCCTCGGCCAACATTTCGGTCACCCTGCAACCGGTGCAGCCTGCTTCGCCCGCTCGGGTCGTTGCCAGTGCCAGTTCTCCTTACGCCATCGCGAGATGGCGGGTTTTTGTGGATTCCGCCCTGGCCTGGCAACAGGCCAGTTCGGCTCCCACTATCACCGCCTCCATTCCGTTGAGCCTCGGCGCACACCACATTACCGCCACAGCCACCAATACCGCCGGAAGTTCCGCCAGTGCCAGTGCCGCGGTGACGGTAGGCACCTCGGCCAGCACGCTCTCGGTCGCATTGGGAACCCTAAGCTCCTCTTCGCCCACTACCATCAGCGCCACGGCGCAGGGTCCTCACCCGCTCACCGGCTGGGCTCTTTATCTGGATGGCAATCTGGCGGCCCAACAGAATACTTCGGCTAGTACTTTTACCCAGACCGTCCAGATGACCACCGGCCAGCATCAGGTGCTGGCGCGGGTTTGGGATAACACCGGAGCGCACGCCGAAACCACGGGCACCGCCGACATTACCGCTTCCGCTGCCAGCTTCACCACCGGCAGCCTGATCCCCGCCCCGCCTTCTTCCGCTAAAACCTGGAACAACATCGAAGAGCGCAGCGGTTGGTCCGGTTGCGGCGCCTGTGCGGGCAATCCTAGCGGCACCGGTCCCAAAGGTAATTTCTGGTTCAAGCAGGGCGTCTCCAGCCCTTCGCTCGACGGCAACAGCATGGAAACCTACATTGGCGGCTGGGTGCCCTGGGCCGACAACGTTTTCGGATACCATTTCGGGCCGCAGAGCTGGGCCAACCACATCATCTACACCGCCCATTTCCTGTGGAACGCTCCCAAGACCAGAAGTAGCGCCGGCAAATACGTTGTCCAAGCGGTTGAGTTTGACGCCTTCCTCTTCACCAACGGATTCAAATACATGTTCGGCACACAATGCGATTACCTCGGCGGCTATTGGGGCGTCTGGAACGGCCCCTCCAATAAATGGCAGAACACGTCGCTGAAGTGCAATAACTTCCCTCCGAATGAGTGGCATACCATCAGCTGGTACTTCGAACGCGACCAGAACCAGAAGAAGGTGCACTTTGTGGCTGTGTCCGTGGATGGCCAGCAATCCAAAATTGACGTCTGGATGAATGCCACCGGCTCCAGCAATGTTGACGATGCCGGCATCCAGTTTCAGCAGGATAGCGACCAGTTCGGCAGCCCCTGGAATGCCTGGGTGGACCAGGTCAGCGCCACCCTATGGTAGTGCGGCTCGTCACACGCGCATGTGATGCAGGTCAGCGGCTCCCCTTCCCCCGCTGGGCTAAGCTTGGGCTTGCGTACCAGAGCCATGGCGGAGCGCAATCCGAAAATCGCTTTCCTCGTGCTCGGCGCCGTCGGCTACATGGGGATGAACGGCATCCGCACCCTGCATCACCTTAACCACGCGGTTGGAAAAAAGCTTTTTGACCCCGAGCGGCTGCTGGCCGTGGACCTGAATTTAGCCCGGCCCGAGGAACGCCGCCGCCCGCAATGGCAGGAGATGGCGGCCCTGCTCGGCCAGCCGCCGCACGCCGTCGCCGAATTTCACCACACCCGCCCCTTCCTGTGGGGCCTGCGCATGGCCGACCCGCACTGCTGGGTCGTCATTTACGACGCCACTCCTTCCATCTTCCATAACGGCCATCTGGTGCAGATTGCCGCGGACCGCGATCCTCGCATCATCTACCTGGGCGAGAAACCCATTTTCACCGCTCTCTCCGATCTGGAAACCGCCCGCCACTTCCCCCCCGAGTGCAATTTCTTCTGCGACCTCATTGAAACCGAGAGCCCGGTCTTCCGTGGCGTGGCTCAATATCTGCAGGAAGAGCATTTACACGTGGAGCGGCTGTGGATGTGGCGCGCCGGCAGCGGCGCCTTGCGCAAAGTCCTGCGCGCTGATCGCGAAGTAGTGTTTGGCGGAGCCCTGGAGGACAAAGCCCTGCACGATTTCTCTATCACTCTGGGCTGGCTGGGCGGAGCCGCCGCCGTGCGCGGGGTCCCGCGCGAGCGCATTCGCGTGCGCAACGATCACCACTTCTGCCTTTCCGATCGCGCCGTGCTCTTCCACGAACCCGGCCTGCTCAGCATGAATAACGGCCTTATTGCCTCTTTCCAGCACCTCCCCACCTTGGGCAGAGACTTCCACCGCGACCTCTTCCCCGCCGATGTGCTCACCACGGTGGATTGCGACTGGGTGCTGGAAGAGCGCACCGTGCCCGCCAGTTATCTGGTCAGCTGGGTAGGTGTAACCGGCTCCGACTGGGAGCGCGACTTTCAGCAGCGCTGGCGGAGTGTGGCCGCGCTCGAGCTGCCCATCGGCCAGGCGACGGAACGCAAGCACATTGCGGAACTGGAGCGCAGCTTCGAATGTGATGTTCAGGAGGCACGCGCCGCCATCGTGCAGTGTGGCGGCCGCCGCGGGCGGCAAACTATCCTATGCAATTTTCTCGGCAAGGAGGACTTCCCCGGCCTGCGCCGTTTCGCCAAAGCGTTCGGCGAGAACGGCCAACTGCTGCGCAAAATTTATGAAGACCCGCCAGCCCGTGCTCGCACCGCCAAGCTGGAGGACCTGACCGACATTTTCAAGAGAATCATCCAGGAGATCCAAAGCAACGCCCGGGCCCGGCATATCGGACGCGAAGCCACCCTGCTCACGCACGAACTCATGTTGCGCGCCCACGAAGAACTGCGCGGCAACGTGCATCGCCAGCTGGAGAAAGCCGGCGATGAGCGCTGGTGGCAGCAAGTGTACCCGCGCTCCGCGGCGCTGTTTTCCCGAGGAATCCGCCCCGCAGCAGCCGAGGTATTGTCGGCGACATCTCGTTGACCCAACCTGTTCAGGAGTTTTCTGCGAGTGCCACCGAGGCTGGCGGGAGCGCGCTAGCCCACAAACGTCTGCTTCAATCTTCTGAGTTGTTCGAATTCCTCGCAGCACCAGGAGCACTCGTGCAGCACGTGCTGGTAGGCGCTCTCCAGGTCATCCGGCGGCCGCTGCTGGCATCGGGCGTAGGTACCTTCAATTTCGGAGAGATAGGCCGCCAGTTCCGGATGGCGGTCCTCAAACAGTAGTTCTGCTTCGATGTGGCGGCCCCGGGCGGCGGCTTCGTGCTCTTCCCTTTCGGCAATGGCTCTCATATCACCATTGTCAGCCGGTTTGCACGTCGCCGCCGTGACCCGGCGCACGCCTCGGGGTGATGATCTAGAAGTTCGGCTTGGCTATGAATCCCCGGGTCACCCCGGTGGAATCGTTATACGCCCCAGCCAGCCAGTGCAACTCGTTCATCCCCATGGGGAAGGTCTGCCCGGCGCCAGGGAACTGCACCGGGATGAAGCCGGGGTGCACTTCGGTGGCATCGTTGGTGCCCTCGTTCAGTTCGATGTGCTTGGCGAAAAAGCCGCCGGTCGAGGTACCATATCCAGCCACATCGGTATTGGAATCCACGCCCGTGCCGACGGTGTCACTCCCGCTAAACTGATAAAAATCCTCGTCCGCTGCTTGCTTGAACCAAGCCATAAAGAAATCAGCTTGAAACACTTCGCCAGTAATGGCGCCGCTGTTGGCAATTCCGTTCACCGACCAGCAGCAAGGATTGGTGGTAGGAGCGTTCTCTGGATCCATGGTGCTGAAGGTTCCGTTCACCCAAACAAAGCCTTGGTCGGGGAACGCCCCACCTTGTCCCGTGGCCCAGACGCCTCCCACTACGGTGCCCGCCTTGTTGATTCCCATGGCGACGGTGATCGGTCCGCCCGATCCCCCAGGCTCAGTCGCGGGGCAGACGGGTGTGCCCGGCGCGTCAATCGTCTTCACCACGTTGGTGTGATACCAGATGAAACCGTGAGACACCGGCAGGCTGCATCCGGTCTGCATCTTGGAGTAGAAGCCCACCAGGTCACCGAGGTCGTTCACCCCCATGATGGCGGTGCTGACGCTGCCCGGCACCATGAGCTTGATGTAGCTGCCATTCACCAGTTTGAAACCTTTCGTAGGGCAGTTCGGCACCTGAAAGTTGGAGTCCGCGCAGGCCGCGGTCTTGTAAAAGCCCACCACTTCCCCGCCGGAGTTGATACCCCGCGCCTGGGTGCTTACTGCGCCGGGCACATTGACGGCAGCGTAGGTGAATTGCGCGTGAGAAGGTGTGGCAAGGCTGACAACGGTGAGTACCAGAACCATAACCAGCGGTGTACGCATGGGGGGAAATCTCCTTTGCGAGGTTCGGATGCAAGTTGCCCAGCAGGGTTGCTCCACCTTTCATCCGCTTCCCGTTACCGGAAAAACGCTGCCTGGCGCGGCTTTTCACGCACTTATTCACACTGTGAGTAGTAGGTGGTTGTCCGTAGGCCGGCAAGTGTTTTGTTGGGGTGTGTAGAAATCGAAACAGAGAGTACGGGCCAGTGAGGAGGAGTGCTCCGCTACTCGCTGGTCAGAAATTCGAGCGCTTCTTCGCGGGTGTCGAAACGGCGAATGTCGCGCTGGGAATAGTCGCGGATGCGGTTAAACCACGCCTCGGGGAAGTCTTCGGCTCCTACCCAAGCGGTGCGGAGCACATGCGGGCGGTCAGCTGCGGCCGCAGTTGCGATCTGCTGGCTGGCGTCATCGCTAAACTTCGCTCCGGTGAAGTCGGCCAGCACCAGCACGGAAGCGCGCGGCTGGGCGGTGATGACCTGCTGCACCTCGCGCGCCAGTTGCTCCACGGCTACGCCGGCCCGCTGGGTGAAATCAAGCAGCAGGACCTTCTTTCCCTTGTGCGTGACCCAGTGAAGATTTGCCATCCTGCTGCCAATTATCTCGCAAACCGGAGTGGGTCAAGCAGGGTGTCGGGGTAATTCCTACCCGCGGAACAAGGCGGCTGCGAGCAGACGGGGGTGCAGCCAGCACAGCTCGCAGAGCGGTCCGCAAGCGGACCGCTCTGCTCCGCTCAAGATGACATTCATAAAGATTAACTTCGCATCGACCCCCTCAAGCCAACAGAAGGCTTGAGTG